>Ga0187769_10001929_pt1 | contig 12023 bp, 9 predicted proteins | sample 0116_SJ02_MP02_1_FD_133140 | JGI IMG/M metagenome (GOLD analysis project Ga0187769, IMG submission 133140) | Tropical peat soil microbial communities from peatlands in Department of Meta, Colombia - 0116_SJ02_MP02_10_MG | ecosystem: Environmental > Terrestrial > Soil > Wetlands > Peat | place... | reverse complement strand
ATACGGGCTGCCAGACAAGCCGCCCCAGTACACCGGCTCGGGACAAATGCGCACGCCGTAGTGATAGCGCTTCAGAGGCACGTGCTCACCCAACCGGCGATGCCGCAACTCAATAAACGGCCCGAACTGCTGCGACCAGTTGCGTGGCACGCCACCGCCAATCGTAAAAATTCCCAGCCGCTTTTGCCGCAGCAAAGTCGCCGCAAAGTGCTCAAGGTCCTCGAAGGGATCAAACCGCAGTTTGTGCCGTCCGGTTGACTCACGGATGCGGTTATTCAAGGCCAAGTCCAGGCCGAGTTCGGAATCGGTAAACGCCGGCACAAACACCGGCACACCTTTCTCATAAGCCGACTTGAGAATACCGCGCTCTTCTTTCGAACGCTTTACCAAATGCTGCCCAATCACGTGGTTCAGTTTGTAGGAGCAGACCACCTCGTTGTGATCCCATTTCTCCAATATCTCCGATAACACCTCTTCGACGTCATCAAGGTTCCTCTCTGGCTCAAGCGTGTCGTAGACGCGGTTATAACCCTGTTCATATAGTTGCTCGTCGGGCACGTCGGGGTTGTAACGGAAATGAGAAAGGCCGGTGGCCTCGACCAGGCCGTGTGCCATCAGCGCACCCGTGGAGACGATGGCATTCACGATACCGCGATCGATCAACTCGGCGATGATCAGGCTTTGCTTGGCGACCGTCATCGCACCAGCGAGGGTCATTACCACGAAACAGTCCTCGTCGCGCGCCATGGCTTCGAGCACATCTGCCGCTTCGCCCAGTTGCCGTCCGGTAAACGCCGTTTTGGCCATGGCCCGCACCAGGTCATCGATGGAATGCACTTTCTTAAGGTCAAGTGATTCGAGCGGCACCAAACGGTCCTCAATAGGATCGTGGAGCTTGCGATCAATGCCCGCGCCGTCATGATCGCCTTGTTTCATGCGCGTTCTCTCCATGCTCGTCTTCGCAGTAATACTGTACTAAATGTAGACAATCACAGCCATGAAAACCGGGAACCGAGAACTGATATTCTATCTGTCCGGATGGGAGGTTTCGCGCTTGCCGCCTGACAAGTTCCGTGTCGGATTGATTCAGATGTCGGCCACGCCCGATCCGGACAAGAATCTAGAACACGCCATTGAGCAGGTCCAGCAGGCGGCCGCTGGCGGCGCGCAGGTCGTCTGTTTGCCTGAGCTCTTTCAGACGCAATACTTCTGCCAGCGCGAAGACGCGTCGTTCTTCGATCTCGCTGAACCAATTCCCGGGCCGACCACGAACCGCTTGTCCGAGCTCGCAAAGCAGCTCCGCATTGTGCTTATCGCTTCGCTTTTCGAGAAGCGCGCTGCGGGCGTCTACCACAATACCGCTGCGGTTTTCGACACAGATGGCAGACTCTGCGGCCTTTATCGCAAGATGCACATCCCCGACGATCCGCTCTATTACGAGAAGTTCTACTTCACGCCCGGCGATTTGGGGTTTCGCGCTTTTGATACGAGCGTTGGCCGCGTGGGCACGCTGGTCTGCTGGGATCAGTGGTATCCAGAAGGCGCGCGCCTCACGGCCTTGCAGGGCGCTCACGTTCTCTTCTATCCGACAGCCATTGGCTGGCATCCTGCGGAAAAAGCCGAGTTTGGCAAGGCACAGCACGACGCGTGGCGCACCATTCAGCGGGCGCACGCGATTGCCAACGGCGTTTACGTGGCCGTTGTAAACCGCGTCGGCTTTGAAAACGGCAACATCCGCGGCAAATCGGCGCCTGGAGCCGGGTTGGAGTTTTGGGGCGGCTCGTTTTTGTGCGATCCGTTTGGCCAGATAATCGCGGAAGCCTCGCATGACGAGGAAGAAATTCTCATCGGCGAGGTGGACTTGCGCGTGCTCGAAGATGTCCGCCGCAACTGGCCGTTCTTACGTGACCGCCGCATTGACAGCTACGCGCCCATTACTAACCGGCTGATTGACCAATGAAACGCCCGTCAAATAGGGACGTGGGGCCGTACCGCATGCGCGCCGAATGGGAGCCCCACGACGCCACTTGGCTGGCATGGCCCCACTACAAGGACGACTGGCCGGGGAAATTCGAACCGATTCCGTGGGTCTATGCCGAACTCATACGGCATCTCTCGTGTCACGAGCGCGTCGAACTGATCGTCAACGATCTCGCTTCGGAGAAACGCGCCCGCAAGGTTCTTGATCGCGCTAACGCGCTCAGCGACAACATACGCTTCCACCGCTGGCCCACCGATCGCGTCTGGACGCGCGATTCGGGGTGCACGTTTGTAACCGCGAGCAAGATTCCAGAGGCATTCACGGCGGCAAAAGCAGGTCCCTCGACTTCGCTCGGGATGACAAGAAGTAAGAGGCTGTGCGCAATTACATGGCGTTTCAACGCCTGGGCCAAGTACTCCAATTGGCAGCACGACCAGAAAATCGGAGCTCTCATGGCACAAGCCGCCAACGCCGCAGAGCTCCGCCCCATGTTCGGCAAACGACGAATTGTTCTGGAAGGCGGCTCGATCGACGTCAACGGCCAGGGAACTTTGCTCACTACGGAAGAATGCCTGGTGAGCAAAACACAGCAACGCAATCCCGGCATGAACCGGAAAGACTACGAGAAGATTTTTGCGGAATATCTGGGAATTAGGAATGTGATCTGGCTCGGTTCCGGCATCGCCGGCGATGACACGCACGGCCATGTCGACGACATTACTCGCTTCGTTGCCCCAGACACCGTCGTAACTGCGGTCGAATCCGATCCCAACGATCCGAATTACGAACCGCTGCGGGAGAACATTCGCCGCCTGCGCGAAGCTACCGATCAGGACGGCAAGTCGATTTCGATTATCGAACTACCGATGCCAGCCCCGGTATTTTTCGACGGACGCCGTCTGCCTGCAAGTTATGCCAATTTTTATATTGCTAATGGTTTGGTGCTCATCCCAGTCTTCAACGATCCCAATGACCGCGTCGCTCTGGACATCCTTGCCGATCTGTTTCCTGATCGCGATGTGGTGGGTATCTATTCGGGGGATCTCATCTGGGGCTTTGGGGCCATGCACTGCATGACGCAGCAGCAGCCGAAAACCCGCTTTTAGCCATTAGCTTTTAGCTCCTAGGTTTGAACGAGGATAGCAAAAGTCTGGCCGGAACACTTGTGGTTGTGATCTTGGGATTCAAGCTGAAAGCTAAGAGCTAACAGCAAAGAGCTTATTTCCGATACTGCGTAGGCTGCGGGCCTTTCTCCAGCATCTCGCGATTCCAGATTGCCCCTTCGCGGGTGTAATTGGCGAGTTCGAAGTCCTGAGTTAATTCCAGCGCATCGGTCGGACACGCGTCTTCGCACAGGCCGCAGAACATGCAGCGGCTGAGATCGTAGGTAAAAGTCGTAAGCTCCTTGCGGCGGGTCTTTTCGTTGCGCTCGCTCGAGACCACGATCAAGTGTTCGGGACAAGCCAACGCGCACAGATCGCAGGCAATGCACATGGTTTCATTGGTGTCAGGATTGACGTTCAGGCGCGGCGCCCCGCGATACCGCTCGGCCACTTGCGGCCTCTGCAGCGGATACTGCTCAGTGTAGATCTCTTTCGGATCCTGGTAACGAAACGTCACACTCAGACCCTTGATCAGATCCACCATCAGGACTTTACGCAGCAGGCTTGGCATCCCCATATATGGTGTAAGAATACCATGCCTGCGCTGAGAACGATCTGTTCACCGGCCAAGTCCCGTTAGAATGATCTTCGCAACTATGGCTAGGCGCCACACGACATCGACCGACGAACTCTGGATGGAGGAGGCCATTCGGGCTGCGCAGAGGGCGCTTGAAATGGGTGAGGTTCCTGTGGGTGCTCTAGTGATTTGCGAAGGCAAGGTCGTCGGACGAGGATGGAATCGCAATCTCGCCGACTCCGATCCCACCGCGCACGCCGAGATCATCGCGCTGCGTGAGGCTGGTAAGAACGTCGGTAACCATCGCCTGGGAGACTGCGAGCTCTTTGTTACAATTGAGCCGTGCGCGATGTGTGCAGGAGCGATGGTGCATGCTCGCCTGAAGCGGCTGGTTTACGGAGCGGATGACCCGAAAGCGGGCGCGGTTCATTCCGTGCTTCAGGTTTTGAATCATCCCGGCTTGAACCACCGCATGGAGGTCCGTGGCGGGGTCCTGGGAGGAAAATGCGCCGAGCTGCTGCAAGAGTTTTTTAGAAGCCGCCGGTAGTCGTCGGTCGTCAGCCATTCCTCGCTAATCGCTAACGACTGGTCACCGGCTCCTGACCACTGATTTGTCGCGGAGAGGTGCGTGAGCGGTTGAAACGATCCGCCTCGAAAGCGGACATACCTTAACGGGTATCGGGGGTTCGAATCCCTCCCTCTCCGCCAGGCTTTCCATCACGCGGGCCTTGCTCTGAAGCTCATACAGGGCTCGACGCTCATTTTGTGCAATCGTTCTCATGTCCGCCCCAACCGCACAGGCGCTCTCAGACTTGGCTACAGCTGTAGTAGTTTGGACTCGACCTTGCGGACAGCGTCGGCATGGTTCCACATATCCGACACAGGCAGTATCCCCGTCCCTACAATGCTCGCTCGTCCATTGAGGGCAAGCGCTTGACAGGCAGGACATCTGAGAGTACAAGGGGATACCCGTAGGCACATCTGGCCCATACGCCTCCCCTGGTTTCGCTTGGGGCCTCTTTCTGCATAGCGGTTGCCCCAAGGTGAAATCTGATTGTCAATGGTTACCGCTCAGCCGCTGTGCCAGCCACAAAAGGAGGTAGCATCATGAAAAGAATTCTCGTTACTGCGTGTTTGCTGTTCCTTCTGGGGATGCTCGGAAAAATCGCGGCGTCCACGATTGAATGGAGCCCCAGCGGACCGATCCCGCGCGAGCTCCACTCCGCCGTGCTCGACACTGTTACGAACAAAACGATCGTATTCGGAGGGCTGCCCTCCGACACGAGCTCATCGAAAAATCTGAATGACGTATGGCATCTCATGAACACCGGTAGCACGAACCTCAGCTGGGCACGAGTTGCTATAACCGGTAGTGCAATGCCGGCTGGAAGATTCGGCCATTCGGCAGGCTATGACCCAACAAGCAACGAGATGATCATCTTCGGCGGCGCTAAAGGACGGTCCACCCCGTGTTTGAATGATGTTTGGGATCTTTCCAATGCCAACGGAACCGGCTCGCTTTTGCCTGGCTGGACGCAACTGAGCCCTTCCGGGACTGCGCCAGCGGCAAGGACAACACAGGGCGGTGTGTATGATCCAGGATCGAACACGCTGATGATATTTGGCGGACAGGATTGCGGCTCTACCACGTTTAGCGACGCCTGGTATCTTTGGAACGCCAATGGCGTCGGCGGGACTCCAACCTGGGGGCAGCTTTTAACATCTAGTGGGCCTGGACCAAGGCAAGGGATCGGACAGAGTGTCGTCTACAATGCGACAACCAACCAGTTGATCCTCTTCGGTGGAACTAACGGAAGTGGAACTTACTTCAACGACGTTTGGACGCTCGGAAATGCCAACGGATACCCGACCGGCTCAACTGCTCCTTGGACGCAAGTCTCCACTTCAGGAACTCCACCCGCTGCCCGAGCCGGCGCCAGCGTCATCTACGACAGCGCAAACAACATCCTGACTTTATTCGGCGGCGGTAACGCCTCGGGCAATTTTGGCGACACTTGGGTTCTCTCAAACGCGAATGGCCAGGGAGGAACTTCAACGTGGACCCAGATAGCGTCGCGGTCGCTGGATTTCCCCGCAGCAAGGATTAACCATACTGCTGTGTGGAACTCGTCGACCGACAAGATGACGATCTTTGGCGGCAATCTAGGGAGCATCGGTAGCGTAATCGTCAGAACAAGTGATGTCTTTACGCTGAGCAATGCGAACGGGCAATAAGGTGGAGGTTCATGTTCCCAGGAGGACCGGCCCGAAGTGGCGCCTATCGAAAGTGAGAGATGGTGGTGTCGATCATTTGGAGGCGGAGACTTGGGGGGAAGATCAGAACACGTTTAATCGCATATTGTGAAGCTGGGACGGAAATAGCAAAGGGCGCAAGCAATGCGTGCGCCCGCGCTTTTTCAGCCTGAAAAACCAGCCCTACAGATGGTCCGGGGTCATGTTCACGGTGGTGCTGCCGGAAGACGGAGCGTCATTGGCGCCGTCGCCGCCGAAACAGGCGATCACATTATGCGAGCCCGGTCCGCCAAGCTTCCCCGTCGTGACTCCAGACAAAACGGCGCTCGCTTTGCCGGTGGCCGGTACCAGCGGCGCAGTGCCCAAATGGTTCAAGTGGTTCGCCTGGCTGCAGTCAAGCGGCCCGGAGAAACCACTCGTGGATGCATAAAAATCCACCGTGCCCATCGGCGGGGCCACACTGCCCCGGCCCGTAGCGGTGACTGCAGCCGTAAGCGTCGTGGTCGTGTTGGTTGCGTCCAGATTTGCAGAGACGGAGGTGGTGCTCTCAAACCGACTCTGCCAGAACGGGTTGGTCCAATTTCCTACTAGATTGGTTATGTTGAAACTTCCTAAACCCACGGCATCGCTATAGCCGGCGCTTTGATACCAGGCTGGCTCGAAGCGAGAGGTAGAACGCGAGAGCAGGCCAAAGGCGTCGCCTGAGGTCCCCGTAAAACAATTGGTGCTTCCGGTAACGCAGGGCATGACATTGCCATCGACCACGCAATTGCTGTTATCGAATCCGGCGCAGGTCGCGGTGCCGATGGCAGGCGTCCGGTGGATGTCGTAGAAGACACAGCTCGGAAACACGCGGTTGAACTCGGAAATGGAAAGATAATTGGATTCGCAAGTGACCACGCTGGGCACGAAGGGAAGGAAATTCGGCAGGCCGGGGATACCGTATTCGAAACTGGCCAAGGCATAAAGCTTGTAGTCCGCCTGGCCCTGCCGCGCCGGTCGCTTAGGATTGTGCGATGAGGCCTGATTGATCAATGCGATTACTCCATTGAACTGGGGCGCCACGAAGGAAGTGCCGCCGGCGGCCATGATTCCACCCTCATTGACATTGGTGTAGTCGCATGGTGTGCCACCCCCGGTTCCAGTCAGGATATCGGACTCGCAGAACTGCAGGGCGTGACCCCAAAAATTGGCGGACGCAAAGAGAGAAACATCCGGCAAATTGCGCTTCCTCCGGGAAGTGAAATCCTGGCCCACGCCATAGACGCTTTGCCAGGTCGGCAGGTTATAGATGGAACTGATGCCTCCACTCCCACTGCCATTTACAAACGTATAACCCGTACCAAAGGGAGTATCCCCGTTGCACACTTGCTCCGTGGTGTAAGAAGTGCCTTCCGTGAAGCCCAGAGCACTGGCGAGCAGCGTGCTGCCGCAGGTTTGGTTCCAGGTGACTTCGGGAATATAGGAAAGAGCCGATCCAAACGGCGGGGAATCATTCGTGTTCCAGTACGCGTTGGGCGCAAGCGCGAAGTTAGACGTGTAGTTGTCGGTAAAATCGGTGCCGCCCAGAGCTACGTTATAGGGCGTCGAAGCAAGTCCATTGACATTCCAGCCGGAGGTTGCGGCCTCGGCCCCGCGGTCGCAGGTGTCGTCGCCGCTGTCGCCGGCGGAAATGTTCACCGTTTGGCCCTCTGCTGCGGCTTGCTGCCAAAGGTTCTTGTAAAAGGCGTTGGTGCCAAAGACAAAGGGGAATTCGTTGAGCGGCAATTCGGCTTCGCAAATTCCGTAGCTTACGCTGAAGGACGAAACCGTGCCGTTAAGGCTGTTCACCGCATAGATGGCGGCCAGATCAACCCCACCCGTGGTCGTGGTCGGAGCACACGCAATGAAGTCCACCGTCGCGCCCGGCGCCGCAGTGCCTGCCCACTGCAGGTCGATATCCGCTTCGGATTCCTCGCCGGTTCCGTTCGGCCCCTGAACGCCGGGATCGGCGCAGTACCGCGGAATGCCGAAATAGTACTTCACCCTCGCCGGGGGCAATCCGAATTGCGAGCGAAATGCAGTCAGATCATTCGCTCCGGCGCAGTCGTCTGGCGAGGTGCCGGTTTGGCCCGCGCACACATCGGTTTCCTCGATCACGGCGATGGTTTGCCCCGTGCCGTCGCAGGCCTTGCCGTGACAGGAATGGCCCGTAAGCAGCGGGGTTTCGTTGTAGATCGTGTAGAAATCCTGCGGCCCCAGCCATTCACAGTCGGTTCCCGGGCAGAAAGGACTGTTGTTATACGTGATCAGAGGATTTGGCTTCTCGCCCGCCACGGAATTGCCAACTGATGGCGCATTTTCGCCAAGCTTGACCAGGTATGGTTTGCCCGTCTTGGAGTCACGCTTCGCGACTCCGACCAGATGCACCATAGGCTTGGGGAGAAAATCATTGAGCGACCGGAAACCGGTGATGGCCGGCGCTAGTGCCGCCGGCACTAGTGGCGCGCTCATATTGGCAATGTGTTGCTTGCCGTGCACATTGAGATTGTGGATCTCAGTGCGGAAAGCCTCCGCAACCTGGCCTGCGGTACCGCTAAATATCAGCATCATCCTGGATGCCGGAACGTAGTCGACCGTGAAACCATGCTTTTGCAGCCATGCGCTTACGGCAGCAATGTCCGCATCAGCTGCTCCATAACAGCTTCCCACTTCGTCGGGATTGAGCCACTGCTGGAACAGCGGCGATTGCTGATTGTGCATCTGGTCGATGCGCGTTTCGAGCGCCGTCTCTTGCTCGGGACTCCGCTTGAGCAGCATGATGATGTGTTCCAGCGGCAAGCTGTCGCTGACCTTGCCCTGATCGAATTCCGCGCGCGCCAGCGGATGAACATTCCCGGGGAGCGGCGTCCGCACATTCTCATCGACGGCACTGGTGACGGCTATGGATGTGCAATCGGCAGCTGCAAAAGCCAACGTGGTGGAAAGCAAGCATAAAAGCAAAACCGCGAACATTAAGGACGTCGTACGGGAAACACGCATCATCGGAATCTCCTCCAAGTAGATGTGAGCGTTTCGAATTCGCCGTGGTGAGTTGTATCTCCTTCGGCCCTGGGAGCGGCCACGATTATCCCCCGCATCCGCATTTGCGTCAATGTGAAACAATTTTCACCCAGAGTGCACCTAGTCTGCGCTCTGCACCAAGACTGGGAACATTGCCCGTGCCGATTCCTCCCTATCGCTTGCGTACGTCTGAAACCAGTGGATGTGTCTAAATTCCAAACTGGTCATAAAGACGATGGCAGAGCATTAAATATGAACCGAATGGAATCACAGCAGCCCGCTGCCCCGGAGGTTAGTATTAGTGATTACACTTTGCGCAGACTAGTCATCGCGGGCTTATGGCTGTCCTGGATTGTCGTTGGAAGCGCTACGCTGCGTTGCCAAGAGCAGCCCAACGCGGCCGGCACGCAACCGGCGATCACGACCGATCGTCCTGCCATCACCGATTCCAGTATTGTCGTGCCGCGCGGCAGCCTTCTTTTGGAAAACGGCTTTGCGGAAACTGCCAGCCAGGGACAACGCAGCTACGACTTCCCCGAAACACTCGTGCGCTTCGGGCTCACTTCAAACACGGAGTTGCGTTTCACCCCGCCGGATTATTTCAATAACTTCAACGCCGGAACCGGCTTCGGCTCGGGATGGGGTGACCTCAGCTTGGGGATGAAGCAGCAGCTTATTGCCACCTCGGCAGGTTTCGATGCTTCGTTAATTGTCTCACTGAGCTTTCCGACCGGTGCGAACGCCACATCCAGTCATGGATACGACCCACAGCTGCTGCTGCCCTGGTCGCATCCGGTATCCAAGAATTGGACCGCCGCTGGTATGTTTGGGCTTTTCTGGCCAACGCAGGGCGCTAGCCGCAATCTAACCGGCCAGCCGAGTTTCCTGCTGGACCGGCAGATCACCAGCCGATGGGACGCCTTTATCGAGTACGCCGGAGATTTTCCGCAACGCGGTAGTCCGCAACATCTGCTGCACCTCGGGACAGCTTTCAAGATCACTCAGAACCAGCAGATCGACTTTCATTGCGGCTTTGGCCTTTCCTCCGCGGCGGTGGATCATTTCATCGGGTTTGGCTATTCGTTCCAACTTCCGGCGATTTATCGTGGAAAGCGCAACAAATCGTAGCCAGTTCTTACAAAGGAGACGAAAATGAGAAAGATCATAGCCAGCGCGCAGGTTTCCCTCGACGGCGTCATGCAGGGGCAAGGCAGCGCGCAAGAGGACACAAGCGATGGGTTCGATCTCGGCGGATGGGGTATGAAATTTTCCGACGCTAAGGTAGGTGCTGCAATCATGGGTATGGTGGGCACCCTCGACAAGCCCTATGACCTGCTTCTGGGCCGCAGGACCTACGACATTTTTGCAGGCTACTGGCCCTATGTTCCGGCAGAGAACCCGATTGGTCCGGTCTTCACAAAAGCGAACAAATACGTACTGACCCGGGGTTCGGCGAAACTCGACTGGGCCAACAGCCACAGGATGCGCAACATTGATGACCTGCGGAAGGTCAAGGCGGGCGAAGGTCCGGACATTGTGCTGTGGGGCAGCTCAACCCTCTATCCGCAGCTGTTGGAAGCGAATCTCATCGACCGGTTTCTACTGCTCACCGTTCCGATAGTTCTTGGAAAAGGCAAAAAGCTCTTCGGCAGCATCTCGCACCCCGTGAACATGAAGCTGGTTAGGAATGACATATCTTCGACAGGCGTCATCGTAGCGACCTACGAGCAGGCGGGCTGATCGCAGATGAGAAGGGGGACGGATGGCGCAGCCCTTCGACGGAATAATTCTATTGGGGATGCCCCACCCTTTCGCGTTTTGTGCGACGGGGGCTGGCCCACGCTTTCTCACGAGGATGTCTCTCTACTTGGGTTGCCCCACCCTTTCGCCGGTTTTTGGCGAAGGGTGGGATCGTGTCACGCTGGGCACAACGCCCATTCGTTCCCTCTTCCGTGCCGTCCATTGGCATTCAATCTCCACGCTGCCCTCACAGCCAGTGGCCCACTGGCGAAAACTGCTCCAGCGCCAATCCTCCGGTCGATCACACAGTCCCCGCTCCACCGGATTGCGATGAATATAGCGCAACTTTTCCACTCGTTTCTTCTCGCTCCATACCGGAAAATCGTAATACCGGACCTGCCAAAAGCGCGGCAGATCCGCGGAGCGAAGCTTGTGTGAAGTGATCTGCTTGAGCATCTGCATTACTAGCGAAAGATCACCCCGCTCCGGTTCACTGATCAGCAAGTGCACATGCTCGGGCATGACCACGTAGCCGCTCACGTAGCATCCGTACCAACGCCGCACCCGTTCCAGCTCATGCTCGAAGGCGTCTCGCGCCGCCGAATCCAGCAGCTTTCTCCGCTGATAGCAACTGAAGGTGATGAAATGCAGACAACGCTGGTGCTGGAAACGCTTAGGTTTTACTGCCATGCGCGTTATTGTATTCCCACCCTGTCGCTCCCAAAAGCAGGCGCGACAAGGGTGGGGCAACCGCAGTTTCAAATGAGGAAAGACTGGGCCAGCCCCCGATGAACGCGACCGGAAGTTACAAACGGCCAGGTACCAGCGGCATCTTCGGCGTCAGCAAACCGCATGAGAAAAAGTAGGTTAGCTCAGGGATTCCGCAAGTTTTCAGCTGTCGAGCGTTCTCTCGAAGAAGTTGCTGACTGGAAGGTGGCTGGCTCGAACACGCGCAGCGCAAGGACAAGACGATGATGAACAACCGCGCAAAAACACTCTGGCTGCCTGCTCTGGCTAGCCTGACGGGTTCAATGGTGTGGAGGTTGATCTTGCAGCGATCCTTTCCACAATCGCAGACGGAGCTGTTAAACCACGCAGGGCTCCCGCTCGCCTACCAGTTCCTCTGGCTCGCCGCCTTGCCGTTGTTTGGCGCAGCAAGCGCGCATTTGTCCCGTCGCGCCGGAGGCGACCGATCGACTGGCCTTACCGCAGCTCTGTTTCCCGCGATCGTGATGATCCCGCTCTGGATGGCATTAGCGACCAGGATGAGTCATCCATCTCCTCGCCAGTGGTTCGGCCTGTTTTGCGGAGTGCTGAACTGGATTGT
>Ga0187769_10001926_pt1 | contig 12028 bp, 6 predicted proteins | sample 0116_SJ02_MP02_1_FD_133140 | JGI IMG/M metagenome (GOLD analysis project Ga0187769, IMG submission 133140) | Tropical peat soil microbial communities from peatlands in Department of Meta, Colombia - 0116_SJ02_MP02_10_MG | ecosystem: Environmental > Terrestrial > Soil > Wetlands > Peat | place... | reverse complement strand
TGGCTACAAGATCCGCAAGCCCGAGTTGATCGGCAAATTCTTTTCCTCGCCCGGCGGCACTTCCGAACGCATCTTTCTGTTTTTTGCCGAGGTCACCGAGGCGGATCGGGTTTCCGCCGGCGGCGGCCTGCCCGGCGAGGACGTCGGCATAGTGCGAAAGCCGGCGCATGAATTGATCGAGCAGCTGGATGCGCGGCAGATCGACGACCAGAAGCTCGCAATCGCTGCTGCCTGGCTGCGGGTTCACATTCAGAGGATGGGCCCGCTCGCGCCGGCGACTGTCGCCTTCGCGCTCAAGGACGAACCCGATCGGATCGTGGGCTACAAGACCGGCACCATCGAGGACGTGCGGGATGTCGACGTCTGGGTCAATTCCGAGAACACCGACATGATGATGGATCGGTTCATCGGCAAAACGATCTCGGCGAGAATTCGATATCACGGCGCCAACAAGGAAGGTGACACCGTCCTCGACGATACCATCCAGGAAAGTCTGCGCAACGCGCTCGGCGAGCGCGCACACGTCAAGATTGGAACCGTGCTGGTGACCGAGGCTGGCATGCTGCGGACCGCCCCCCACAATGTCGAGCGGATATTCCACGTGGCGACGGTCGAAGGCGGGCCGGGTGCGGGCGTCAAGGCCGAACTGGAAAAGCTGAAGCTGTGCGTCGAACGCGTTCTGCTGAGAGTCGATCAGGAAAACCGCGGCTTGCGGCGGATCCTCTTCAAGAATTTCCTTACCTCAATCGTCTTCCCGATGATCGGCGCGGGGGATGGCGGCCTTTCGATCGAAAGGGTGGCCGACAACATCATTCCCGTGGCGATCCATTTTCTTCGCAACAATCCGGATTCGAAATTGCGCGAAATCTACTTTTTGGCTTTCAAGTCGCGCGACCGGAGCGCCTGCCACCGGGCGCTGGTATCGTTTTGCGGGGAAGGGGGAGTGCTGACGCGATCGGAGCGCCGCTAGATGACGACTTATGAGGATTTGGCGTCCAAGTCGCGCGAATTCGGTCCGCTGCTGCAGCGCCGGTTCTGGCGGCCGTTGCGCAGCGCGATGCAGATATTTCACGTGCTGCCGCTGGCGGCCGCCGCGGTCGTATTCGTCTTTCTCGCCACCGACGCGCAATTTCGCGAGATATATATCAGCTATCTGGAGAGCCCTGATGCCGGCCACGTGAAGTCGTGGCTCTTCGGTCTTTCCGCGGCGGCAATCGCGATGGCTCTGGTCGGAGCGGTGCTGAGCGAAGCGCATATCGCGCTCAGCACGATGCGGATCAACGTCATCTATTCCAGCTACTCGAATCCTGAGGCGAATTCGCTGTTGCGAAGGACGCAAAGCGCGGCGGCATTTTTCCTGGCCTTCGTCCCTTGGCTCGGCGTGACCGTCGGGTTGTTCGGTGCCAGGAACTTCGTAGCCGACAGGTACTGCAAGCTTCTGGGCGAAATGGATCCGGCGTTGCTTCACGAGAAGCAGCATCTGATGGTGCCCGGCGGCTGGCCGATCGTGGGCGCGATCCTCCTGCTTGGCGCCGCGGTTGCCGCCTTCTCATGCGCCGAGCAAAAGGCGCGAGTCGCGCAGCGCGCGATCGCGCTATTGACCCCGGCGATCGCGCTCCTGCTGTTTCTGATGTTCACGGACTGGCTGACGTTCAGCGTCCCGAGTCTGTGGTGGTATCTGGGTCTTACGATATTGGCCACTGCCCTCTATTTTGCCGTCTATCGATCGCTTTATCGACGGCAGCGTTGGCCGATCTTTTACCGTTCGCGCATCGATGTTGGCGATAAATCGGAAATCGCGCCGGCGATCGATCCGGGCAAGCATCGCCTTGAATACTTCGTCGCGCGAACGTTTTGGTTCATTGCGGCGCGGCCGGAATTCTCGACCGGTTTCGGTGCGAGCACGCGCAGGCGGCTGCAGCTCATCGCCTGGGCATTCGCACCATGGCTGCTGTTCGCGCTCTATTTCGCGATCGTGCCTTATCTGACCGCCTCGACGCAGACTTCCGACCAGTGGGATCAATTCCAAGATCAGTCCTTGTGCCCGATTGCCGCAACGCATATTCCGGCGCCGGGCCATTGGACGATCTTTCCTCTGGTGATGTGCTGCACGCTGGCTTTGGGTCTCTTCTCGGGGCTGCTGCTCAGCGGGCTGGCCGAGCACCAGAAGGCGCGCCGGCGCGCCATCATCGGCGTCGTCTTGGCTTTTGCCGCAGCGGCGGTCTTTGCCTCGCATCGATTCGACGCCGACCAGATCGTCACCGTCTATCGGGCGATCGGGCCGCTCGGCACGGCGGTCTTTCAGCTGGTTTTCTTGATCTCGACGTTCGCTCTCCTGGCATGGCTGTCGCAGCGATCGGGATTTCCCGTGCTCACGCTCGTGATCCTGGCGATCGTCCTGTCGGTGATGTTCCCGAGCTACGCGGGACTGGTAGCGGTCGCGCTCGGCGTTGTTTGCGTGTTGCTCGCCATCGTCGCCTTCATGTCCGGCCTTCGCGAGGTTGGCGCTTTCGCGCTGATCCTTCCGCTTCTCGGGGTGATCCAGTGGCATCAATTGTATCAGTTGAAGGCCCGCACCACGGCGTCGAATGAGCCGAGCCAATCCGAGCTCGATCTGAAACCAGTCAAGGTGCAGTATGAATGCTGGCTGCGACAACGGGCAATTCCGGTTCAAGATCCGGTCATCGATCGGCTGAAACCGGAAGCCTGTCCGATCGGCGCGCCATGGCCGCAAAATCCGCTAGCACGCCGCACCTCGACCGCGCAGAAATATCCGGTCTTCATTGTCGCAGCGGAAGGCGGCGGTATCTATGCGGCCAGCGCCGCGTCGATTTTTCTCGGCAGATTGCAGCAGGACGCTCGCCACTTCTCCGAGCACGTATTTGCAGTAAGCGGCGTCTCCGGCGGCGCCATCGGGTCGACGGTGTTCCAGGCTTTGGACAGTGTCGCTGCCGCGCCGCTCGGATCGGCGGGACAGAAGACCCTCACCGACAAGGCCAGGGAAATCATGGAAGACGATCACTTTTCGCCAGTGGTCGGATCGATCTTTCCCGAAATTCTGGGAGCGCCAACCGGCCGTGCCGAGACGCTCGTTGCCAGCTTCCAGCGTTCCACGCAAGAGCGCGACGGAGACGCCGGGGAGGCGCTTGCCGCGCCGTTCTCGCGACATTGGACGCTCAAAAGCGCGGCGCCGGCTCTGGTTCTCAACGCCACCTGGGTCGAAACCGGATTTCGCGTGGCGTTCGCTCCGTTCCTGCTGAACGCGACCGACGAGTCGCTTTACTCATTCGCCGACAAGGGCATGCCGGACGAAGAGGCCGATTGTCAGAAGGCGCAGAAGGACAGGAGGGTCTGCACCTCGCTGATGGCCGCCGCCGCGGTCAGCGCGCGCTTTCCGCTGGTGCTGCCGCCGTTCTCGACGGCGATGAGCGGCGACCGGCGCTGGAATTTCGTCGACGGCGGCTACACCGATAATTCCGGCGCAACCACGGCATTGGATCTCTACCGCGCGCTCAAGGACGTAGCGGCCGATCAGGTCGACCTGCAGATCGTGCTGATCACCAGCGCGATCCCGCAGCCGGATTTCACGCGCATCAAGGGAACCGTGTTCCGCGATACCATGGCGCCGATCGATGCGCTCATGAAAGTGCGCGAAGATCTCGGCAACGATGCCGTCGCCCGCGCCTGCAGCGAGACGCGCGACGATAAGGACCAGACCATCGATACCGAGACGGGTGTCGAGGGCGTCAACCTTTCCGAGGCGAACCAGCACTGCATCGCACGGGGGAGGTTCCCGGCGGCGCATCTTCACATTGTCGAAATCCAGGACCAGACCTACGGGCTGGCGCTCGGTTGGAAGATTTCACAGACGAGCTTCGAGGTCGTGTCGTGGATGCTGGGGACCCCGACCGGATGTGACACCGACGCGGGCGCGCCGTCGAAAGGCGGCGCTTCGAGTTCCGGGCCGGCGACATCGGGAGGAAGCCTCGACGTGAGCGATAATCCCGCGACGGATAGCGAGACGGCGGCGCAGACCGTCGAGCCGCACCCGGCTAAGCTCGTCGGTCCGCCCGAGGAAGACAAAAATGCCAAGCTCAATCGGGGGATCGTGTGGCGCAACAGCTGCATCATGCATGCGATCCAGGGTCTGGTCGAAGGCGGCATCACGCTGCGACAAAACCCGGCGCCGGCGTCCGGCAAAAGCCAATAGATCGCCGTCTTGCGTCATTTCCGCCGACGCGTCTTGGCGACGAGAAGCTTGAGGAGCTGCAGCGCCGCGGCAACGGAGCGCAGCCGCACTTGTCGGCGGCCGATCTCGCCGAAACGCCGGGCGAGCGCGAGGCGGCGCCCGTTGCGGCTTGCCGCAGCGAAATAGACAAGGCCGACCGGCTTGTCCTTGCTGCCGCCGCCCGGCCCAGCAATGCCGGTAATCGCCACCGCAATATCGGCGTGAGAATGCTTCAGCGCCCCCTCGGCCATGGCAGCGGCGGTTTCGCCGCTGACCGCGCCGTAGCGCTTGAGTGTTGACGCCGACACGCCGAGCATCGCCCGCTTGGCCTCGTTCGAATAGGTGACGAAGCCGCAATCGAGCACGTCGGAGGAGCCGGCGATCTCGGTCAACGCCGCGGCGACGAGCCCGCCGGTGCAGGACTCCGCGGTTGCTACCTTGAGGCCGCGGGCGCGAAAGACTTCGAGCACGCGCTTGGCGCTCGCGCGCAACTCGCGTTCGCTCACGAAGCGCTCCACGGCAGCCGCACCGTCGCCGTCGCCATGGCGACGATCCCTTCGCCGCGCCCGGTGAAGCCTAGCTTTTCGCTCGTCGTCGCCTTCACCGCGACGCGGCTTGAGGGAATGCCGGCGATCGCGGCGACGCGCGCGCGCATGGCGTCGCGGTGTGGGCCGATCCGCGGCGCCTCGCAGACGATGGTGACGTCGAGATGCGCGATCACGCCGGAACGCGCGCACACGCGCTCGCACGCAAAGGCGAGAAAGCGGTCCGAGGAAGCCCCGCGCCACTGCGGATCGCTCGGGGGAAAATGCTCACCGATGTCGCCCTCAGCGAGCGCGCCGAGGACGGCATCGACGAGCGCATGCAGCGCGACGTCGGCGTCGGAATGGCCGGTCACGCCGCGTGAATGCGCAATGCGCACGCCGCCGAGCATGACGTGATCGCCTTCGGCGAAGGCGTGCACGTCGAAGCCGTAGCCGGTGCGGATGTCGGCAAGCGCCGCGAGCCGGAGCGTCTCGGCGCGCACGAAATCATCGCTGGTCGTAAGCTTCACATTGCCGGGCTCGCCCTCGAACACGGCTACGCGCTGGCCCGCCCATTCCAGAAGCGCCGCGTCGTCGGTGAAATCCTCGCGGCCCGCCGCCGCGGCGCGGCGATGCGCGTCAAGAAGGAGCGCAAACGCGAAAGCTTGTGGCGTCTGCACCATGCGTAAATCGGCGCGGTCGACGGTCGCGATGATCCTGTCGGCGGCGTCGACGCGCTTGACGGTATCAGCGACGGCGATGGCCGGAACCGCGGCGCCCAAAGCCTGCGCGGCCGCGATCGCGCGCGCCACCAGGGCGTCGGACAGGAACGGCCGCGCGGCGTCGTGGACCAAAACGATATCGGGTTGGCGCGCGACTAACGCCTCGAGCCCCGCGCGCACGGAACCTTGCCGGGTCGCGCCGCCGGGCACCGCCGGCAACAGGTCGAGCCCGTCAGTTGCGGTTCGGAACATCGTCTCGTCATCGGGATGGATGACAGGCTGCACGGCAGTGATGGCGCGATGTGCGGCAAACCGGGCCAGGCTTGGCCGGATCACCGGCTCGCCGGCAATTGTGCGGTATTGCTTGGGCACCTCGCCACCGGCGCGCAGGCCGCGGCCCGCCGCGACCACGATTGCTGCCACCTTCGGCGTCATCGGACCGTCCAGTATTGCATTGCGCGCCAAGGCTTTAGCGCGCCGAACTGGCGCCGCAAACCAAATTCCGCGCTAGGCGCGGCGCCATTCGAAAGCACAAGTCAAAATTCGGGAATATTGCGGTGCAATACTTGCGCGGCCCTCGATTTTGTCTAAACTCTATGCAGCTCCCATATTCGCCTATTTAGTGTGCAGATGCTCGCTGAGCCGTCTAAAACGACAGGAACTGGCCGGACATTGGCGATCGGATCGTTGCCGATCGCGAATTTGGTGGTGTTGGCGCCGATGTCGGGGGTCACCGACGCGCCTTTCCGCCGCCTTGTTGCGCTGCAAGGGGCTGCTCTCGTCATCTCGGAAATGACCGCCTGTGCCGCGCTTGCGAAGGGGAAGCGGAGCGCGAGGCTGCGCGTGGAGAGTTCCGGCCGAGGCTTGCATGTCGTCCAGCTGGCCGGCTGCGAGGCGCAGTGGATGGCCGAAGGCGCGCGCATTGCCGCGGGCGCCGGCGCCGCGATCATCGACATCAACATGGGCTGCCCGGCGCGGCACGTGACCAATGGCGAGTCAGGCTCGGCGCTGATGCGCGACCTCGATCACGCGCTCACTTTGATCGCGGCGGTGGTGCGCGCCGTCGACGTGCCGGTGACGCTGAAGATGCGCCTTGGCTGGGACGACCATTCGCGCAACGCGCCGGAACTGGCGCGGCGCGCGCAGAGGGCCGGCGTCGCGCTGGTAACGGTGCATGGCCGCACGCGCTGCCAGTTCTACAAGGGGCGGGCCGACTGGGCCGCGGTGCGATCGGTCAAGGAGAGCGTGTCGATTCCGGTCGTGGTCAACGGCGACATCGCGAGCTTCGAGGATGCAGATGCCGCGCTCGCGGCTTCGGGTGCGGACGCGGTGATGGTCGGCCGCGCTGCGCAAGGCCGGCCCTGGTTTCCCGGCCAGCTTGCGAGCTATCTCGCGACCGGGAACCGTGAGACGCCGCCGGCGCTTAGCGAGCAGCTCGCTATCATCAGCGCGCTCTACGGCGAAATGCTCGCCCATCACGGCCTCGGGATCGGGCTCCGCCACGCGCGAAAGCATCTCGGCTGGGCGCTCGACACCGCCGCCGCAACCGCGGGCGCGCCGGCGCATCTCCTCAAAGCGCAGCGCAACCGCGTGTTGACCGCAACCGAGCCGGCGATCGTGCTGCGCCGCCTGAGCGAGGCGTTCGACGCGTTCGGCGCGGGGAGCGCAGCGTGGAGGCGCGCGGCATGAGCACCACGACCACCGAGCGATTGCCGACTGCTTCCGCAGCCGACGCGGTGCTCAACGCGCTGCCGCACCCGGTCATCGTCGTGTCACCGGACGGCAAGGTCGCCGACGCTAATGTCGCGGCCGAGGCCTTCTTCGAGGTCTCGGTGTCGCTCTTGCGCCGGCATCTGCTGCGCGACCTCGTTCCGTTCGGCAGTCCGCTCTTGCCGCTGGTCGAGCAGGTGCGGCTGCGCGGCGCTGCGGTTAATGAATACAAGGTCGATCTCGGTACCCCGCGCAATTCTGGCGATCGCGTTGTCGACCTCCATGTCGCGCCACTGCCGGAGCAGCTCGACCACGTCGTGGTGATGCTGCAGGAGCGCACCATCGCCGACAAGATGGATCGCCAGCTCACCCATCGCAGCGCGGCGCGCTCGGTGATCGCGCTCGCCGCGATGCTGGCGCATGAGATCAAGAATCCGCTGTCCGGCATTCGCGGCGCGGCGCAATTGCTCGAGCAGTCGGCCACCGACGACGATCGCACACTCACCCGCCTCATCTGCGACGAGGCCGACCGCATCGTTAAACTGGTCGATCGGATGGAGGTGTTCGCCGACGAGCGCCCGGTCGAGCGCGAGCCGATCAACATCCACGTCGTGCTCGACCACGTGAAGCGGCTGGCGCAATCCGGCGTCGCCCGGCACATCAAATTCGTCGAGGATTACGACCCGTCGCTGCCGCCGGTGCTGGCGAACCGCGATCAGCTCGTGCAGGTGTTCCTGAACCTGGTCAAGAACGCCGCCGAGGCGATCGGCGAGAATGCGAGCGGCGGCGAGATCGTGCTCTCGACCGCGTTCCGCCCCGGCGTGCGGCTGTCAATTCCCGGCGCCAAGGCGCGGGTCTCGCTGCCGCTCGAATTCTGCGTCAAGGACAACGGTCCTGGCGTGCCCGAGGAACTGATGCCGCATCTGTTCGACCCGTTCGTCACCACCAAGCCGACAGGATCGGGCCTCGGGCTCGCCTTGGTCGCCAAGATCGTCGGCGATCATGGCGGCATCATCGAGTGCGAGTCGCAGCCGCGACGGACGCTGTTTCGCGTGCTGATGCCCAAATACACCGCCACCACCGCAGGCGCCGAGCCGGAAGGCGCCGCGCAGCGAGGAAGGGATCATTGATGCCAGCGGGAAGTATTCTCGTTGCCGATGACGATGCGGCGATCCGGACCGTGCTCAGCCAGGCGCTCTCGCGTGCCGGCTACGAGGTGCGCTCGACCGGCAACGTCGCGACGCTGTGGCGCTGGGTCAGCCAGGGCGACGGCGATCTCGTCATCACCGACGTGGTGCTGCCGGACGAGAGCGCCTTCGATCTGCTGCCGCGCATCAAAAAACTGCGGCCGGATCTGCCGGTCATCATCATGAGCGCGCAGAACACCTTCATGACCGCGATCCGCGCCTCCGAGCGCGGCGCCTATGAATACCTGCCGAAGCCGTTCGATCTCAAGGAACTCATCGCCATTGTCGGCCGCGCCCTGTCGGAGCCGAAGGAGAAGGTGCGGCCGCCGGTCAAGGCCGAGGATTTCGAGTCGATCCCGCTGGTCGGCCGCTCGCCGGCGATGCAGGAGATCTATCGCGTCCTGGCGCGGCTGATGCAGACCGATCTGACGGTGATGATCAGCGGCGAATCCGGCACCGGCAAGGAGCTGGTGGCGCGGGCGCTGCACGATTACGGCAAGCGCCGCACCGGCCCGTTCATCGCCATCAACATGGCGGCGATCCCGCGCGATCTCATCGAGTCGGAATTGTTCGGCCATGAGAAGGGCGCCTTCACCGGCGCCAACAGCCGCAGCGCCGGCCGCTTCGAGCAGGCCGAAGGCGGCACGCTGTTCCTCGACGAGGTCGGCGACATGCCGATGGAGGCGCAAACGCGGCTGCTGCGCGTGCTGCAGCAGGGCGAGTACACCACGGTCGGCGGCCGCACCCCGATCAAGGCCGACGTGCGCATCATTGCCGCGACCAACAAGGATTTGCGGCAGCTCATCCAGCAGGGACTGTTCCGCGAGGATCTGTTCTTCCGCCTCAACGTCGTGCCGCTGCGCCTGCCGCCGCTGCGCGAGCGCACCGAGGACATTCCCGATCTGATCCGGCATTTCTTCTCGCAGGTCGAGCACGAAGGCCTGCCGGCCAAGCAGATCGACCAGGCCGCGCTCGACCGCCTCAAACGGCACCGCTGGCCGGGGAATGTGCGCGAGTTGGAGAACCTCGGCCGCCGCCTCGCCGCGCTTTATCCGCAGGAGACGATCACCGCGGCGGTGGTCGAGGCCGAATTGTCGCAGCCGGCGCTGGTTTCGCCTGGCGACAGCTACCGCGGCGAGGATAACTTGTCGAACGCGGTCGAGCGCTACCTCGCCCGCTATTTCTCCGGCTTCGACGCGGGCCTGCCGCCGCCCGGCCTTTATCACCGCATCTTGCGCGAAATCGAAGCGCCGCTTCTGTCCGCGGCGCTCGCCGCCACCCACGGCAACCAGATCCGCGCCGCCGACCTCCTCGGCGTCAATCGCAACACATTGCGCAAGAAAATTCGCGATCTAGAGATTCAGGTCTATCGCACCGGCACCGGCTAGCGGTCGCCCTCTGGAGCGCCGGCGGCGCGCGTTGAAATCCCTGGTTATTTTCCTGAAGGAGGCCGGTAGCTGCGGCCTCGGCGCCACGCGGTCGCCAAAAAATACGCCTACGAATTGTCGCAATTGAGCAACATTGTTGTATAAAAGCCTCAATGGCGCGAGTGGTGTGGGGCTCCCATTCGCTTAAGGCGCAGCCGCGAAAGTCCCGCGTTTTCAAGGCGTCCATGACGACTGCCGATCAGGTCGCTCCGCTCGACCCGGCTGCGGCGGCACCCATGCCGGTTGCCTCGCGGCTGTTTGGCGCGATCGCCGTCGGGATCGCGCTCCTCTCCGCCACCGCGACCTTCCTCGTGCTCGCTGGCCTCACGCCCATCGCGCCGGTGCATGAGGTGGTGGTCATGCTCCTCCTCGGCAATCTCGCGACCGGGCTTCTCCTCGTCGGCATCATCGGCCGGGAGGTGTGGGTGGTGGTGCACGCGCGCCGGCGCGGCTATGCCGGCTCGCGGTTGCATGTGCAGATCGTCGGCCTGTTCGCCGTGATTGCCGCCGTGCCGACCATCCTCGTCGCCGTCGTCGCTTCGACGACGCTCGACCGCGGTCTCGATCGTTTCTTCTCTACCCGCACCCGCGCCATGATCGAGCAGTCGCTGATCGTCGCCGACGCCTATGTCAACGAGCACGCTCAGGCGATCCGCGGCGAAATCCTGGCGATGGCGTTCGACCTCGGCCGCGCCAAGGCGATGTTCGATCAGGACCGCGCCCGCTTTCGCGAATTTTTTACCGCGCAGGCGAACGCCCGCGGCCTCTCCGCGGCGATGATGATCCGCTCCGACGGCTCGGCGGTCGAGCGTGCCGACGTCACCATGGACAAGGCGATCGTGCTGCCGTCCAAGGAGGTGCTCGGCCGGATCACCGAAACCGAGCCGCAGGTCGCGCTTATTCCTGAAGGCGACCATTTCGCCGCCGCGGTCAAGCTGCACGGCTACGACGACACCTACCTCTATGTCGCGCGGCTCCTTGACCCGCGCGTCGTCCAGCAATTGCGCTCGACCCAGGAGAGCGCCGGCGAATACGCCAATCTCGAAGCGAGGCGGCTCGGCATCCAGATCGCCTTCGCGCTGATGTTCGCCGTGATCGCGCTGATCGTGCTTCTCTCCGCGGCCTGGATCGGGCTTGATTTCGCCAACCGGCTGGTGGCGCCGATCCGCCGCCTGATCGGTGCCGCCAATCTCGTCTCCACCGGCAATCTGCGCATCCAGGTGCCGATCCGGCGCTCGGAAGGCGACCTCGCCCAGCTCGGCGAGACCTTCAACAATATGACGCAGGAGCTGCGCACGCAGCATGAGGACATCGTGCGCGCCCGCGATCTGATCGACAGCCGGCGGCGCTTCACCGAAGCGGTGCTCGCCGGCGCCAGTGCCGGCGTCATCGGCGTCAATGCCGAGGGCCGCATCACCATCCTCAACCGGTCGGCCGAACGGCTGCTTGCCCGCGCGGAATCCGAGGCGCTCGGCCGGCCGCTTGCTGAGGTCGCGCCCGAGCTCGCCGAGATCTTTCTGGCGGCGCGCAACGGCAATCAGCGGCTCACTCAGCGTCAGGTCGCGGTCAGCCGCAACGGCCAGGAGCGTAATTTCTCGGTGCGCGTCACCAGCGAACAGGCCCCCCAATCCGAGCACGGCTACGTCATCACCATCGACGACGTCACCGAGCTGGTGCTGGCGCAGCGCTCCTCGGCGTGGGCCGACATCGCCCGGCGCATCGCCCATGAGATCAAGAATCCGCTTACCCCGATTCAGCTTTCCGCCGAGCGGCTGCGGCGCAAATATCTCAAGGTGATCGCCGATGATGGCGGCGTGTTCGAGCAGTGCACCGAAACGATCGTGCGCCAGGTCGACGACATCAAGCGCATGGTCGACGAGTTCTCGCGCTTCGCCCGCATGCCAAAGCCGGTGATCGCCGCCGAGGACGTCGCCGACACCGTGCGTCAGGTCCTGGTGCTGATGCGCATCGGCCATTCCGACATCGACTTCGAGGTCGATTTGCCGCCCGAGGCGATGCCGGCACGCTTCGACCGGCGGCTCATCTCGCAGGCGCTGACCAACATCATCAAGAACGCGACCGAGGCGATCGGGGCGGTGCCGCCGGCGGAGCTCGGCCGCGGCCGCATCTCGGTGAGCGCGCACCGCGAGGACAAGGAAGTCGTCATTGACGTGATCGACAACGGCATTGGTCTGCCGAAGGAGAACCGCGCCCGGCTGCTCGAGCCCTA
>Ga0187769_10001923_pt1 | contig 12047 bp, 6 predicted proteins | sample 0116_SJ02_MP02_1_FD_133140 | JGI IMG/M metagenome (GOLD analysis project Ga0187769, IMG submission 133140) | Tropical peat soil microbial communities from peatlands in Department of Meta, Colombia - 0116_SJ02_MP02_10_MG | ecosystem: Environmental > Terrestrial > Soil > Wetlands > Peat | place... | reverse complement strand
GAAATCCTCCGCCCCCATCATCGGCGGATAGTCGGTATTCACCTTGTCCTTGCCGGCGATCTCGCTGGCAATCGCGGCGGCGAACGCTGTCTGCCGCTCGTGATTGACCACCACCGGATAGCCGTTGGTATAGGTGATGCTCGCGGTCGCGCCGTAGAGCTGCGCCGTGCCTTCGATCACCTCGGCAATGCGCTTGTGCAAAAGCTCGCGCACCTTCGGTGAGAGGCTGCGCGCGGTGCCCTTAAGCTTGGCGTGCTGCGGGATGACATTGTCGGTATGGCCGGCCTGGAACATGCAGATCGACACCACGGCCGATTCCAAGGGATTGACGTTGCGCGACACGATCGATTGCAGCTGATTGATGATTTGGGCGCCGACCAGGATCGTGTCGATCGCCAGATGCGGCCGCGCCGCATGGCCGCCTTTGCCTTCGATGGCGATCTCGATGTGGTCGGCCGCCGCCATCATCGGCCCGGGCCGGATGCCGAATTGGCCGAGCGGCAGCCCCGGATAATTGTGCATGCCGTAGACTTCCTGAATGCCGAAGCGGCTGATCAGTCCGTCCTTGATCATCGCCGCCGCGCCGGCGCCGCCCTCCTCCGCCGGCTGGAAAATGACGACCGCGGTGCCGGCGAAATTGCGCGTCTCGGCGAGATATTTGGCGGCGCCGAGCAGCATCGAGGTATGGCCGTCATGGCCGCAGGCATGCATCTTGCCGGCCACCGTCGATTGGTACGGCAGCCCGGTTTCCTCCTCGATCGGCAGCGCGTCCATGTCGGCGCGCAGCCCGACCACCTTGGTGCCGGCGTTGCGGCCGCGGATGACGCCGACCACGCCGGTGCGGCCGAGGCCCGGCACCACTTCATCGCAGCCGAAGCTCTTGAGCTTGTCGGCGACGATGCCGGCGGTGCGGTGCACGTCGTAGCGCAGTTCGGGGTGGGCGTGCAGGTCATGCCGCCAAGCGGTGATCTCTTGGTGCAGGTCGGCGACACGGTTGACGATGGGCATCGGTTTTTCCTCGTCCAGCGGCTCACCGGAGAATAGCCCAATCTCGCAAAACCATCACCGGCTGCGAACCCGCAACTGCGGCGACCGACTGATCCGGCCCCCCGGTCAGCTTGCGAGCGCGCGCAAGACCGCCTGCGGTTCCTTGGCAATGACTGCCAGCAAGACGCGCGCCGCCCGGTCGGGTCGGCGGCGGCCTTGTTCCCAGGCGTGGAGCGCCGTTACTTCAAGACCGAAAGCACGCGCAAAGGCGGTTTGCGAAAGGCCGAGCCGCCGGCGCACCTTGCGGACATCGATCCGCTCGGGCACTGCCACTTCGTAGCTAGGCAATTCGATTTCGCCGCGCGCATCAGCCAGCGCTTCGTTGAGACCAGCGATCAATCGACGGCCCAAGGCGCTACCCTTCCGCTTCGAGCGCCGCGGTGAGCTTGCGGATTTCGCGCTTTTCCGCATCCGTTAAGTCCTCCTTCGCGCTCTTAGCATAGGCATCCAGCAGATAGAGCACGCCCTTACGTGTGACGACATAGTAGATGATACGCGCACCGCCACTCTTGCCGCGCCCGCCGCGGGCAGCCCGCGCCTTGCGGGCGCCGCCGGTACCCGCAATAACCGGCCACGCCATTGGTGCGAGTGCTATTTCGAGCTCTGCCGCCGCGCGCTCGGCATCCGAGAACAGTTTTCGCGCGATCCGGTCATAACCGCGCGTAGCTATCACTCTGACGGAAGGAGTATAAGGCATTGTCTTATACCGCGCAATCCCGCGCCCGAAGCGTGCGGCTGGAGCAAAGCACTTGATCGGCGACGCCGCTCAGGGCTCCGCCGGGCATGAGCCTGCCATAATAGCGGACGACACTGGAAAACCGCCCCGTTATTCAGTATCTCATGGCGCAGCGAGCCCGTAGCTCAGTCGGTAGAGCACGTGACTTTTAATCACGGGGTCCGGGGTTCAAATCCCCGCGGGCTCGCCAATAATAGACCCGCGACGGCGGCGCGTCCGGCTCGTCAACGGCCGGGACGGCAGCCGGCATGGGGAAAATAGGGTGGCCGGCGATATCGCGGGCATGCGATGAACTGCAGCGACTGGGCTATCATTTGCGCCACGCTCCTGGCACCAGTTTTGGCTGTGCAAGCGCAGAAATGGGTCGAGCGGGCCACTGAATCGCGACGGCGCAGGCAATGGATTTTCACGACGATAATGGCAAATCGCGCGACGCGGCTAGCGGACGAAAACATCAAAGCACTTAACGCCATTGATTTTGAATACCGGCGAATATCGGCGATGGCGCGTTCTTTGTCGTCCATCGCCGAACAGGCCGCGGCGCAGTTGACCATACATCACGCCTTCTGCTTCAACATCAGCCGATCTTTTCCGGAGTCGGGTTAGACATCGATTAAATCTTTTGATTGACCTCGGATTTCTGCCGTGCAGATATATCAGCGAGGGAGTTGATCGGAGGGGGGTATGTCGTTCCGATCAGTGGCAGCTATTGCCTCGATTTTTGTCATCGTCAGTGCGTGCGCGATCGTTGATCCAGTCGATAGTCGGTACGATACGGTCGGCCGCAGCCTGGCAAAAGCGCGTAACGAGTCCATTTTCCTGAACCTCGTGCGCGCCAGCCATGATTATCCACTCAGCTTTACGGCGATTGCCAACGTCACCCCGACGATGACCAATATTTCAAGCCTGGCGCTGCCATCGTTTTTGATCGGCCCCGGCGCCGTCAATCCCGTTGGGGCCAGCAGCGTGGTTTCGACGTTTCCATCCACATCGCCGTTCCGCGACACCATTTTCGGTAGCAGCACCGCCTCAGACTCGACCTCCGTCAGTACAAATTTCAACGTGGCCACACAGGAAACCGGGGCGTTTTATAACGGCTTTCTCAAACCCATCGACTTGCAAACTTTGAATTATTTCATCCGCCAAGGCTATCCGCGCGAACTTTTGTTCTGGCTGTTTACGGACTCCTTCCAGGTTAGTCAGGGCCGGATCCCGCTCGGCTTTCACTACAGCCCGCCAGACTCGTATGGCTGTCCCAGACTCGACCGCAAAGCCCGATGCTTCCGGGAATTCGTTCTGATCGCGGTCATAGCCGGTCTTACTGTCGAAGAAAAAGCCGTGCAAAAGCCGGTTAGCGAAGCCAGGACCGGCGAAGCCTCCGGAGCTGGCAAAACCCAAACGATCACCGTCGCCCGATTTTGCTTCAGCCCGCTCCTGCAACGGCAGGCAGAATACCAACTCCCGGACAATGTTGTGGCGGAAATTGCACGGAAATATTTGGATTTTCCGCTATCGTCGGCGCGGCCGCAGTGCGGCTCACAGTGGGACATAGAAAAGCAGATAAATGCGCCGCAGCCTGACACCTTCGCGTTCGATGTCGGACCGGCGCATTTTCAAATCGTGTCACGCTCGGCTTACGGTGTTTTTGAGTTTCTTGGCAACCTAATGAAGGTGGAAAGAGAAAGCATACCGCCCTCCGAACGAGCTAACTACCCGAAGGATCGTGCCGAAAAGATAATAGGACCGCCGGTACTGGAGTCGGTGCGTGAGGATGCCAAACTGATGAATGTCGTCCTTAACGCCGGCCAGCAATGTTTCGTGCACACTTGGTTTTTTGACGGCGATTACTGCGTGCCTGAGCAGGCGACGACAACGAAACGCATTTTCAGTCTGCTTGCCCAGCTCATTGCCATTCAGACCTCGGCGACCGATTTGTCGATCACGCCGGTGGTGCGCGTTATTCAATAGCGCGGTTTGCCGCCGACCGAGGGCGGCATTTACTGATTGCGACGTTGCGCGCCGACGCTTCGCCGGACGCAGACTCCGCCTCGCGATTACCAATGCTCCGCTTTGACCTGCTTCTCCGCCGCCTGCTGTCCGATCTCGTAAAGCACCGGAGCCAGTCTGGGATCGTCCATCCCGCGAAGCCGGTTGACGAAATTTTCAGTTGTCCGGTAACCGATCTCATCGGCAAGCCAGTCTCGCTCGAGGCGCACGTCGTAACGCAGGAAGCGAAACATTTTGCCGCCGGGCGGCGCATCGCCGGCAAGTTGCCTGATTTCCGCATTGATCCACCACGGCGCGGGACATTCTCCCATCCACTGCATCAGGGCGAGCACCAACATCTCCGCATCGGTCATCAACGACAGCAGCGCATGGATGGCGAGTTTGGTAAAGCGGGCGAAACCCAGACTCTCATATGACAGGGTTGGTCGATAAGTGCCGGTGCCGACCGATACAATCGTCAGATTGTTCGGTCCGGTCGGCCAGTTGATGTTGAAGGGGCTCCACGTCACCATGTTGAACAACGCCAGCGCCGGGTTGTTGTGAGGCGTGACGCCGCCATCGACGAATAGTCCATACGCGTTTGGGTCAATCTGGAGCTTCTTGCGCAAACCAAAATCCTCGAGCAGCGTGTGCACAGCGCGCCGAGCCAGTGGCGTGTTCAGGGGCTTCGCCACCGCGTCCGGCAGTACCTTCTGCTCGGTAATCGGCAAAACTTCCGGATCAAAAAAATGCGGCGCCGCTGTGCTCGCGCGCACCAGGTTCACCAGCGGATAGTGCTTATTACCGATATAGCCGGCGCCGTCCTCCCAAAACGGGGCGAGCGGGTTGTTGGATAAAATCCACGGGCTGCCGGTATCCATGCGTTTGGTGATGATGCAGAATCCGGTGATGAGGTCCGGGCTTGAAAGCTTGCGGTCGCCAACAACCGCTTCAATCTGTTGGCGCAGGCCACGGGCGTCGAATTTTGCCTGTAGAAGCGGGATGGCGAAGCTTCGTTTCTTAAACGCTTTCGGCGCAAGTTCAAGATAAAAATCTCTTATGTCCGCTATGCGATAACCCAGCGCGACGGCGCCGGCGATAATAGCGCCGGTCGAGGTCCCCCCGACAACATCTACATGATCGCCAAGCTTGACCTGCTTGCCGAAACGGGCGTCAAGCAGCGCTTCGATACGCTCGAGGAACGCCACTGCAATCGCGCCGCGCACCCCGCCGCCATCGAGCGCAAGCAATCGCTTAGGACCGGGTCCAAACAAATGGCGATCACGCGGCGTGTCGAGCGGCTTTACGGTTGGCGCCGGCATTCGTGGTAAAACCCCTTCCAGTTGGCTTTACACGCGTCGGACCGGCGGTGACAAGGGGCGTGCGCGGCAACGAAGTCAGCCTGCGGGGCGACGGCGTTGAAGTTTACTCTCGTTTGCCGGCGGCGGCCGTGACGCGCGCCCGCGACCCAGGCCCGCCGCACCGGCGCCGTCGTCGGATCGTCGGTTTTGCCGCCGGCCTCGGCACTTTGGCTCCGCTGTTCTCGCAATTGGAAATCTTTCGCCGCCGCGAACAGACGTTCGCCTTTCGGTGATCAGGGCAAACTTGCTTCCAACAGTAAAAGCATGGACAATCTTTGTCCTCGCGAGTTGGTTTCGCGGCCATGGGCAAGATTCTGCCGATGAGCTTTCAGTCCACGGCGCTAAAATCTCCGCCCCGTGCCCAGATGGCTTTCCGGGTCGGCATCGTTGGCCATCGGCCGGATCGCTTGCCGAAAGATCAGGCAACACTCGACCGGTTGCAGCAAATGCTTCGGTATGTCCTGCAGACCGTGAAGGCCGAGGTATCGGGGATTGCCGGCGAAACCACAGACGGCGCGAAACCGTTTTATGCTGTCGACCCGCCCATTCTGCGCGCCATCTCACCGTTGGCCGAAGGCGCCGACCGGATGTTTGCCGAGGAGGCAATCAAGCTCGGCTACGAACTGCTCTGTCCGATGCCCTTTCACCAAGACGAGTTCGAAAAGGACTTCGTGCCGCCGCAGGCGCTTGAAAAAGATTCATTAGTCAGGTTTCGTGAGCTCCTCAAGCGGGCACACGAGGGTGCCGGCGTCACGACTTTCGAGCTCGATGGTGAGCGTTCGGCCGCAGGCGAGGCCTACGCCATGGCCGGACGGATCGTGCTCAATCAATCGGACCTGCTGATCGCGGTCTGGGATCGCGGAAAACCGGCCGGCAGCGGCGGGACGGTGCAGACCCTCCATGAGGCCGTCCGTTATCGCGTGCCGGTTTTGTTGATCGATGCCATGCGGCCGCATGACTGGACATTATTGAACACTGACGAGGACATAAGACGCCTCGAACAGGAAAACCGGCATGAGACGGATGATTCGGACCTAACAGAGGAACAAGCGGCTTCACACTTCGGCACAAAAATAAGAAATATTGTGGCGGCCGAGCTCGCACCGCCAACGTCCCGAGCGGACCAGAATCGGATAACGAAACTGGATGCATCGGATTACTTCGGCGAAAGCAACACCCCGGCAAATCGCTGGTTTGTCGGGAAAATGCTGATAAGTCTGATTGGCAGCGGCGAGCTCAGACTGCCAAAAATCAGTCTAACGGATTTCGAAACGGAAATTAGCGAACAATGGCCGGTACGGCCTGAAAAACCGACCGAACCGAGGTCATGCCCCAGTTCCGACGATACCGACAACGCGCCGTCGGCCGTGGAGGACTGGGTTAATCGCCGCCTGCGTCCGCATTATGCCTGGGCGGACCAACTGGCGGATCTGTATGCGGACCGCTATCGCAGCGGTTACATATTGGTGTATTTTCTCTCGGCATTTGCCGTTCTGATCGGACTACTCCTGCCGTTCGACTCGTTCGGTGCAATTATCGCTTCAGCCGTCGAGGCAATTCTTGTCTTCTTGATCATTCGGCTGGTCAGACAAGGCAACAAGCAGCATTGGCACGAACGCTGGATGGAGTATCGCCTGCTTGCCGAATTGATCCGACAAGCCCGCATTCTTATTCCTCTTGGCGGCGGCCGTCCGTTGCCGCGGACACCGAGTCATACTGGCGCCTATGGAAACCTGACCCAAACTTGGATGTACTGGCATGTGCGCGCGCTGGCGCGAGCCACCGGCATCCCACAGGTCAAAGTTACCCGCGAATACCTGCTCGACTGTTTGCGCTACATGGAAAAGCTCATAGGCCCGACCGACGATGGACAGCTCAACTTCCACATCTTGACTGCCAAGCGTTCCACATCGGCGTCGGCATTCCTGGATTCGATGAGCCGCAACTTGTTCGTCGTCGCGTTGTGTTTTGTTCTGATTCAATTCGTTTCTCTTATATTCATTCGGTTTCTTCCCCTCGTTGTCACGGAAGGTTCCGTCGCCCATAATTTGATTGATCGGTTCATTTTGGTATTGGCGATGCTGCCCGCACTAGCTGCGTTATGCTTTTGCCTTGTCGCCGGCAGCGGCGGGATGTTTCTTGTGCTCGCCGCCCTGCCGGCCATCGGGGCGGTCTTGGCATGGTATTTTTCCGGCTCGCCGCTCGATATCTTCTTGCCGCTTGCCGCAATACCGGCTTTCGGCGCGGCGTTTGCCGGTATCGCCAACCAGGGTGAATATGCTCGGCTCGCCAAACGCTCGATCGCCATGGCCGGCGCCTTCGAGCAATTTCTGGCAAGGATCAATAGCCTGCGGTCAACGATAAACTCCACCCGAGTTACCCGGCAGTTTTCCAACACGGTTGTGCTGGCGACCGACATCACGCAACTGATGGTGGACGAGGTATCCGACTGGCGGGTGCTTGTTGCCGAGCGGCCGATGCGAGTTTCATAGCGGCGACTTTTAATCGCACGGCCCGGGGTCCAAATCCCCGCAGGCTCGCCAACTTAATTCAGCCGCCGCGTCATTCGTAGCGCGGGATGCATTGGCCGCCGCCGGCTTTGATACTGCCGCACAGCTGGTCGACCTGGCTTGACGTCAGCGGTCCGACTTCGACGCGGTAGAATGTGCCTTTAGGGCCTTCGTCGGCGCGGCGGATGACCGCCTCGCGGCCGCCGAGCAGGTCCGGATAGCGCCCCTGCAGATAGCGATAGGCCGAGCGTGCGTCCGCCTCGCTGAGTTGCGCCGCGACTTGCGCGTACATGCCGCTGCTGCCGGGGCCGAGCGGCAGCGGCGCCAGCGGGCCGCCGACGCCCGGCTTGGCGGCGCCGGGATCGAGCGGGGTGAGCTGGCCCATGGCACCGACGCTGGGGTTGGACGACGGCTGCGCCGTGGCGACGGCGAAGCCGGCGCGCTGGCGCGCGGCGGCCGACAGTTTGGCCGCTTGCTTGTCCTGTTCCGGCGGCGCGGCGACGCCGACCACCTCGGCGGCCGGCGGCAGCTGCAGCTTTAAGTCGCTATCGGCCGATGCCAACAGGCCGGCGCGGCGGCGATGCTCCTCGGCGGTGAGCCGGATGGTCAGCGCGTCCATCTGCTCGTCGAACTCTTTCGGCGTGATCAGGCGCTGATCGACCTTGTCGGAGGCCTCCTCGCGGGCGGTGAGCCACTCGGCGATCAGATCCATGTGCGGATAGCCGGCGTCGCGCCAGGCGGCGAAGATCTTCTGGCTCGAGCACTGCGCCGACTGCCGGTAGGTCGTCAATTCCTTGCGCAGCCGGCGGTCGCGGCATTCGGCGATCGCGGCGCGGCTTTGTTCGACCGGAACCTTCATCACCGGCGACACCGGCGGCGGCGCGGCGTCCTGGGCGCGGGCGCCGGATGGTCCGGCGAGCGGCGCCAAGACGGCAACCGCCGCAACGGCAAGAGCAACACCATGAAAACGCCACATGATCGGATCCATACGCTGATGCATCACCACGAATACTTGAAGTTGCCGGTGCCCGCCAGACTATAGTCCTTGCCGCCGAGTCCGTATTCGCCGTCGATCTTGAGCCCGAGCGTTATGCCGTTGGCATATTTGACTTCGGACAACAGCGAGGCGACGGCGAGATTGGGCGGCGGCGTGACGCCGGTCAACGAGAAACTCTGCGTCGGCAGCGACACGAAATTGGCGTTGAAGGAATCGTCGCTCCACCAATCGTGCGCATAACCGAGCTTCAGGCCGAGGTGCATCAGCGCGTCGTCGCGCATGTTGAACGCCAGATTGCCCCACAGGCCGAGTTCGGCGCGCTCGTTGTACGCGGTGGCGGCGGCATAGGACAGCGCGAAGCCGGGCGTGCCCGACGCGGTGGTTTCGGCGTAGGACGGAATCCGCAGCGCGCTGAAATCGCCGGCGACATACGGCGTCAGGTTGGCCTCGGCGCTGCCGAAACGGTAACCGCCTTCGAGCCGGCCGGTGGCGCCGTTGGCATCGAAGTTCGCGGTGAGATTGGCGGGCGACGGCGCGGTGACGTTGCGATTGATGCTCATCGCGTCCAGCGCATAGGCGAGCGCGCCCGACAGATAGAAGTTGCCGAACCGGTGCGAGCCGTAGAAGCCGGCCTGGAAAATGTCGCTGGTGCCGCCGCCGAGGCCTCCCGACAGGTTCCAGCCGGTGTAGCCGCCGCCGAGCGCAAAACCGACCACGGTGTCGGGTCCCCAACGGTAATCGATGCCGGAGGCGATGCCGGCGCCGTTGGTGTTCGTCGTCGGCGAGCCGCTGTTCGCGTCGCCGGTGAACTTGTCGAGGCCGCCGTAGGCCGAGGCCCAGACGCTGTAGTTGCGGGGCGTATTGAGCGAGCGCATCAAGGCGTCGAGCGGCTCGTGCGGGGTGACCGCGTCGTAGGCCGCCTGCTCTTCCGACGTCGCCGCCGTCTCCGGCGCAAAGCTGCGTGCCGAGCCGTACGGGCTGCTGCTGGCTACGACGGTGGTTACGAAGACATTATTGTGGTCGTTGAGCGCCGTGGAGAACGAGTTCGCCATCCCGGCGAATGACGTCACAATGCCGGAATTCGAACTACCCGACAGGCCGGGCGCGGCCGCGGCGGGATTGTTGAACAGGCCGACAAAGCTGTTCGACATTTTGCCTGAATTCGACCCCGCGTTAATGGCGGACGCGAACGAGCCATAGTCCGGCGCCAGGCTCGCCGCATTCAGCTGGGCGTGCTGGAAGGTCGTCGTGACGGTGGTGCCGGTCGTGGTCACGGTGGCTGACACCGGACCACTCGAGGATGCATAGGCGGCTTGGGTGTTAAGGGTTCCGGCAACCGTTCCGGCTTTGAGGATCGTGTAAACGGTGCCCACCGTGACATTCGCGGTGGTGCTGGAGAGCAGCAGCGTCGCGCCGTTGAGCGCGGCGGTGCCGCCGACATTTGTGAGGCTGGTATTGGCGCCATTGATCGCGACCATGTAGTAGGACGCTGCGGTGAGCGTCAGATTGCCGTTGACGGTGAGCGTGCCGGTCGGGCTGGCGATCGAGCCCGGCGACAAGGTGCCGGCGCCGGTGAAGATTACGCCGGGAAGCGTGCCGACGCCCGACAGCGTGCCGCCGTTGACGGTCACGCCGCTCGCTAAGCTGAAGTTGCTGTCGGCTTCCAGGGTGCCGGAATTGACCGTAAATGCACCCGTGTAGTTGGAAGCCCCGGCGTTCGACAGAATGAGCGTGCCGGTGCCGACGCTGTCGGCGACGGTCAAAGGACCTAAGCCGCTGACCGGGCCCGACAGGGTCAGGGTGTTGCCGAAGCTGTCGAACGTGCCGCCGGGCCCATTGACGGCAACGTTGTTGCTGAACGAAAGATTTGTTCCGTTGGACTGGAAGCTGCCGCCGTTGAACGTCAGCGTGCCGCTGCCCGGCTTACCGATCGAGCTGTTGTTGGTCGCCTGCAAAATACCGGCGGTAATCGTGGTGCCGCCGGTATAGGTATTGGCGCCGGACAGCACCAGCGTGCCGGTGCCGACCTTGTTGAGCGAGCCGCCAGCGCCCTCGATCAAACCGCTGAAGGTCGTGCTCAGATTGTTGCCGCCGACCGCGAGCGCGCTGGCGCCGAGATTGAGGGTTCCCGCGCCAGAAATCGAGCCGGCGCTGAGCGCGCTGTTGCCGCTGCTGCCGGAGAAATCGAGGATGCCGCCGCTTGCCACGTTGTATTGCGCGTTGCCGCCGCTGCTGTTGTTGGTGAACAGCATCGAGCCGGAGATGTCGAAGGTCGGCGTCGTGGTCGTCGATTCATTGACCACGCCGTCGCCGTTCAGGGTCAGCGAACTTCCGCTCGCGATCGTGAATGTGAACGCCGGTGCATTTTGATTGAACAGTGCCGTGCCGACCGTGTTTGCGCCGCTGATGGTGACAGTGGTGACCGTCGCCGTATTGTCGAATGCCGCCACGTTGGTTGGGACGGTTCCCCCTTTCCAGTTAGCGCCGGTGCTCCAAACATTCCCGCCAGCGGCGGTCGAGCCCTGCCAGACGATTCCGGGGGTGAGACTGAGGGTCACCGTGTCGGCGCCGGGGTTGTAATTTACCGTTGGCAGGCTGTTGCCAAAGTTGCCGGTGATATCGATCCCGGAAAATCTGGTGGCGCCAAAGTTCGCGGTGAGGATGGTGGCGGTGGTGCTGGTTGCCGAGCCGCCGATAGCCAGGGTGGCGCCCGTCAGCGTGGTCGTGTCGCTGGTATTGACGCTGGCTTCGCTGCTGCTGTTGCCATTAACCGTGACCGCGTAGGTCGAACCGGAAGCGAAAGTCAGGTTTCCGCTGATGTTCAGCGTTCCGGTCGGATTGCTGGCGCTGCCGGGCGACAGCGTACCGCCGGAATTCACCGCCACGTTCAGGGCACTAACGGTGCCGGTGCCCGACAGCGTGCCGCCGGAATTCACATTGATGCCCAGGCTCGAGAGGCTGCCGTTAACCTGAAGATTGCCGCCGTTGACGTTGGTACCGAGGTCACTGTCCGCGTTCGTGAGCACGACGGTGCCGCCGCCGACGCTGTCGGTCACGTTCAGGTCGCCCAGGCCGGCAATGGCGCCGGTCCAGGTCAGCGTGTTGCCATGGCTGTCGAAGGTGTCGGTGGCCGTATTAAGGACGGCGAGGTTGCTAAACGACAACCCGGGCGCGCCCGCTTGTAGCGTGCCGCCTTCGAAACTGACCAGGCCGGTGCCGAGCGCGCCGTTGGCGCCGACTTGCAGGGTGGCGCCGCTGCCGATCGTGGTGCCGCCGGTGTAGGTGCTGGTGCCGAACAGCGCGACCGCGCCGCCAGCGCCGACCGTCAGTCCGCCGGTACCGGTGATGGCGCCGTAATACGGATTCGCCGTCGATCCGCCCGAGATCGTCAGCGTGTTGAGGAAGGGGAG
>Ga0187769_10001922_pt1 | contig 12049 bp, 7 predicted proteins | sample 0116_SJ02_MP02_1_FD_133140 | JGI IMG/M metagenome (GOLD analysis project Ga0187769, IMG submission 133140) | Tropical peat soil microbial communities from peatlands in Department of Meta, Colombia - 0116_SJ02_MP02_10_MG | ecosystem: Environmental > Terrestrial > Soil > Wetlands > Peat | place... | reverse complement strand
GGCCAGCATGTTCGAGAAAAAGTGGACCCTCACGGCGACGTTTCTTCCAACCGTCTCATTACCGGCTACCTCCGATCAGCGATATGGTCGGATTTTGAAAACTTCCACACAAACCGCCGATCAAATGAACAATCGAGACAAATCATACTCTCCAGGTTTAGTCGAAGCGCGTCACTAGTACGAGGCACCAGACTGAAATACGGTTCCTCTACTCCCACTGGCACACGACCCATAACGTGCAAAGAATTGAAATATTCCCCCAAAACGGGTTCATGCTGGGGAATTCTCTGTCGTTCCCGTCAAACCTTCGGCTGTCAGAGAAGGGGAGAGACTACTTCATAGAACCCGTGCCAATCAAGGATGTCCATTTTGACGACTTTTTCTGGGCGGGCCGTATAGAGACAAATCGGACCGTATCAATTCCCGCAGTGTTCAAGAAGTGCGAAGAGACGGGGCGCATTGATAATTTTGCGAAAGCCGCGCGTCTCATGAAGGGCCAATTTAGTGGCAGTTATCCATTTGACGATTCGGATGTTTACAAGGGGATTGAAGGCGCTGCGTACTCGCTGATGCTCCACCGGGATACGCAGCTTGAGGCTTATGTTGACGGTGTGATTGCTAAGATCGCTGCGGCCCAAGAGAAGGATGGTTACCTTTACACCTGGCGGAAGCTTAAGCCGCTAGGATACGAGCATTGGAGTGGAAAGACTCGTTGGTCTCTCCTAGGAATGAGCCATGAACTTTACGTCGCGGGACATTTGATTGAAGCCGGGATCGCGTATTACTGGACCACTGGAAAGCGAGGGCTGCTCGATGTTGCGATTAGGTTTGCAGATCTCATCGACAGCGATTTTGGTCCTGATAAGACGCATGACACGCCTGGACATCCGAACCTTGAAATGGCCCTGACAGAACTGTTTCGCGTGACTAGCGACGAGAAGTATCTGAGGCTTGCAAGATTCTTCCTTGATGAGCGCGGCAGACCTCATAAGCGTACCAGTTACGGAGAATTCGCTCAAGAGCACAAGCCAGTAACCGAGCAGGATGAGGCTGTTGGTCATGCCGTTCGTGCGGTCTACCTGTACTCAGGAATGGCTGATGTCGCCGCTCTCACACGCAATGCTGAATATGTGAAGGCTATTGATCGAATTTGGGAAAGCGTAGTCTCCAAGAAGTTGTATCTTACAGGGGGCATCGGAGCAATCGGTGACGTAACTGAAGGCTTCGGTGCCAATTATGATCTGCCCAATCTCACTGCCTACAACGAAAGTTGCGCAGCCATAGGAAATGTGTTCTGGAACCATCGCTTATTCCTACTACATGGAGACGCGAAATATGTTGACGTTCTTGAGCGTACGCTCTACAACGGATTGCTCTCGGGAGTATCACTGAAAGGAGATATGTTCCTTTACGCCAATCCTCTCGAATCGGACGGCAAAACTCCGCTCTATGAACGGACGTTAACGCGGGAACCATGGTTTGAATGCGCGTGCTGTCCCACGAACATTACTCGCTTTACGGCTTCACTTCCCGGCTACGTCTACGCGCATCGCGACAATGGAATCTATGTGAATCTCTTCGGAGGCAATGAGGCCAAAATAGACATGGGCGGACAAAATGTCAGGATCAAACAGGAAACGCTCTACCCCTGGGAAGGAGCAGTGAAGATGATCATCAAGCCTGGCAGAAATGAAGAATTCGACCTCTATGTACGAATTCCGTGTTGGGCGCGAGGTCACCCGGTTCCAAGCAATCTGTATGAGTACTTGGAGAAGACGACGGATGAGGTCGGGCTCAAGGTGAACGGACAAGCTATTCCACTCATGGTAGAAAACGGATTTGCCCAGATCGGTCGCACTTGGAGAGATGGGGACGTCGTCGAACTAGACCTGCCCATGCCGATACGACGTGTCGTGGCGAACGAGAAGGTCGTTGCCGACAGGGAGAAGATAGCGTTGGAGAGAGGGCCCATTGTATACTGCGCCGAATGGGTGGATAATGAAGGGCATGCGTTGAACATTCTTTTGCCGGACAATGCTCCTCTAAAGGAGAAGTACAGAAAGGACATGCTAAATGGCATTGTCGTTGTTACGGCGAAAGCTTTAGCCATCAGCAACGAAGGGAAATCTGTGCAGCGTGATTTTGTGGCAATTCCATATTATGCTTGGGCGAATCGCGGGCGAGGAGAGATGACGGTGTGGCTTCGGCGCGGCACGCAATCGACACCAGACAAGCAAAACTGACCCCTGTCCGAGCGGATCCATCAAACTCCTTTCGTAAGACTGGTTTGACCGACTCTATCGGAGAGCTTAGCAACTCCGATTTCAACGATACCGTGGAAAACTCGAATGTCACTGAATCCTCAATACGGCTTTTGCTCCGTTAAGATTCAGGAGAGTCTCGAAAGCTTGCCTCCACTCAGCTAGAGGGTATGTGTGAGTGATTACGGCTTTTGTTGAGATCTTCCCCTCGGAGAGAAGTTTCAGCGCGGTCTCCCAAGTCGCCCAAGTGTGGCTAAAGCTTCCGATCAGCGAAAGCTGCCTTGTCACGATCTCTCCCACAGATATTTCTTCAGGTTTGGGATGTTGCCCTATCACCAGTATCTGTCCTGACTTCTTGGTTACCTTGAGTGCACATCTCAGCGCAGCATTCGAACCAGACGCGTCGATGCAGACATCGACGCCCTCTCTTCCGACATAGTCAAAGATGTCGGTTGTCACTTCTCTTTCTTGGCTTGCGATCGTTCGGCCTGCTCCTAGATCTGCAGCCAGTTTCAACCTTATGTTTTCTGACAAATCTATGGCGACGATCTTGCTCGCTCCATAGAGCCTTGCTGCCTGGAGCGCCAGAAGCCCCACTGGCCCCATGCCAAATATTGCGATCGTATCCCCTAGCTTCAGTCTGACTCGATCGGTAACCGCGTGAATCGCAACGCAAAGCGGTTCGGTCACAGCGCACTCCTCGAAGGAAAGCTGTGGGGGCATAAAGTGAACGATTTGGGAGGGCGCCACTACGTACTCCGCGAAAGCTCCGTCGACACCATAGCCGAAACCTTTCCTCTCCGAGCACAGCGCGTGCTGCCCAGTCATACAAAAATAGCAGTGGCCGCAGAAAACCGCGTGGGTCTCGCACGTAACTCTATCCCCAGGAGCGAAGGTCGTGACATTCTCTCCCACTTCAGCTACGGTGCCAGAAAACTCGTGACCTAGGATAACGGGAGGTTCATAATCGATTAGTCTACCAACGTATCTTTCTATGTCGCTACCACAGACTCCGCCTGTTTGAGGTTTTATCAACACACTCCCGGACCCTACACGTGGTCTAGGAACGTCCCTGAGCTCTATGCCACCTTTGCCCTTGGTGGTTTTAACGAGGGCGATCATACAAATTCACGTTAGACACTGCATCCGCTCGATTCGACCTAATGTCAGGAGGCGTAATTATTAGGTTGACTCACGCGAAGCCGTTTCGATATAATCCGCCTTGGCTCGATGCATCTCCTCACTGATCCCCTTGAAAGCAGCGCGATAGGAAAAGTCGAGACAAATCTCAATACGCTTTCCAAAGCATTGTTTCGTTTACAGAATTACAGGAGCAAGTCTTATGAAACAGGGGTGGAGAGCCAGTTCGTTGGCTGAGCGCCGTTGGCCAAGAAGCCTACGGTTTTTGTGAGAGACGCTACTGGGTTAGTAAGAGAGTTTTCATGGCTCCAGTTGATTATACTCAACTTCGCCGTTCCTAATCTGGCAGCCGGCGCGCTGTTGGCGTTTGGGCTGGGCGGCTATCTCTTTCCTGGTGCTGACATGGTTTTCGTTTTCGCTGTTCTTCAGATTGTATTACTTGCCCCCGCGATCGTGGCCTATTCAATGATGACTGCGACTGCACCTCGCTCAGGGGCAGACTACATCTTCGTATCCCGCTTCCTCAAGCCAAGTTTGGGATCTGCTGTGGCCCTAGTGTGGCTGATGTTTGCCGTGTTGTTCGGCATGGGACTTGACACGGTGATTTCGAGTACTTTCGTAATATCTCCGATGCTCACCGCGATAGGCACGATCGTAAACAACCAAGGTTTGATGAACCTGGCTAGTCTTATCAGCAGTCCAATAGTTAGTCTCGTCATCGGTTCGGTGCTGATTATTGTTACTCTTTTCGTGCTGATAATTCCAATCAAGATGCTCTCCAGAATTTTGTTGGGGCTATTCATTATCGCTTTCTTGGGCTACCCCGTGCTCTATACTGGGATTCTCGTCTTTGCGTCACAACAACAATTTGTCACCGCATTCAATAGTTATGCGCAACAGATTGGTGTGAATTCTTCTTATCTTGGAGTGATAGCGAGCGCTCAGACCGCTGGGGCTACCATAGCATCCCCTTCACTGATCGCGTCCTTCTCGGCCGTACCCATGCTCTTGCTGATAGTAGGTCTCGCCAACACTTCAGCTATGGTTGCTGGAGAGACGAAACACGCTACAAAGCAACAGCCACTTGCCATTATAGGAGGAATGGTCGTAGCATCATTGCTCATCGCCATGATGGGGTTCTTTACCTACAGGGTTTTTGGCTATGGATTCATGGAAGCCACGGGATACTACGCTTTTTCCGGGGCGACGGGATGGCCTTTCCCAGTGGGACCGTATCCGAATTACTTTGAAGCGATCTTGGTGCCTAATGTTCCGTTCAACGTGTTCATGCTCATTTCAGGTTTGGCATGGCAACTGGTTGGGATGATCATGTGTGCCCTGGTTGCTTCGAGGCTGATTCTGGCTTGGTCATTTGATGGAGTAATTCCTTACAAATTTTCGAACGTCAGCGACCGATTTCACACACCGGTTATGGCTAGTCTACTTGTAGCGGTGGGTGCCGCCGTTTTCATGGTTCTCTCGGTTTTTGGTCTCGCTGCCACTTTCTACAGTGGAATGGGAGGAGTAGCTACCATCTACATTATAGACATGGTTGCGGCTGCCCTATTTCCATTCACCGCCAAGAGCATCTTTGAGCGGGCGCCTGGATTCGTCAGGAAAAAGATTGGGCCGCTCCCCGTTGTGAGTCTACTTGGAGGTATAGGTTTCGTAGTGATCGTCGCGGTGTTTTTCCTCATGGTGACGATGCCTGCGGCCGGGGGCCTTTTGGAGATTTTTGTTGTGTTGATCGTGTTGCTTTATGGCGTCGGTGCTCTTCTCTACTACGTATCACGTTGGTACAGAAAGAGAAACGGCATCAACTTGGATCTCGCATACAAAGAGATTCCGCCCGAGTAAAGACTCCCCGCGCAGCTTAGGGGAACACTCTAGTCTGCTACGCCCACTTTGAGCGTGAGGATCTGATGGTTTCGATAATTGACCTCTAGAGTGGCGTCCCCAAGGTCAACTTTGTCATGCGTGTCGTCGTTTTCTAGGATATCTGTGATAGATGCTTTGCGGACTTTGCCCCACATTGAAATCTTCGCCCTGCCCCTGTTGTTATGCCGTTCGTATAGTCTCAGTATTGCCGAGCCGTCGTCTTCTGCCTGTTTAACGGCTTCAAGCATAAGGTCGCGTGAGTCAATCTCAATGAAGGTCCTCCCTACTGCGGTTCCGCGTGTTACCTTGACTGGTGTATTCAATTCCCAGGCATTGTCGGCGACGCGCCCTTCTTCCCAGTCCCCTCTATGTGGGAGCAGGACATATGTGAACGTGAACGGACCATAATCTGTAGTTGGGTCTGGGAAAACCGGTGTCTTCGCTAGGGTGAGGCCAATCTTTGATTGTTTAGCCGAAACCCCGTATTTGCCGTCGTTGAGTAATGCAACCCCATAACCTTGCTCGCTGATGTCAACCCACCTCAACATTGGGACTTCGAATCTTGCCTGTTGGAAGGCAGTGTTCACGGTGGTTGCACGTTCGATGCTCCCGAATGGTATCTCGAAAGTGGCGGTTTCCGTGTTTAGGTCGAAGTCGAAATAGGACTTGAATAGGAGTTCTCTGTCGTGCAGGTCCATGGTCGTCTTGAATTCGATACCTCTTGAGTCCGCATAGACGAATATTTCCTGAACGATGACAGAGTTTCTGAATTTCTTTGAGACCGAGACACCGACTCGCAAGTCGCCCTTCTCCGCAAGTTTACTCTCCAGAACATTGTTGACCTCAACCGCACCCATTTCGTAGCTCTTCTCTATGTCCCATGCGTCCGATGGCCCAGGTATGTTTTCGAAGGCGATTAGGAGGTTGCTTCTAGAACGAAGCGTTTCCCTGCCCGCTTCCTTATCAAACACAGAATCAAGAGTTCCGTCTTTACTAAGGTTGATTTTCAAGAAGTTGTTTTCTATTTCGTAGCATGTGCCCTTGTCGGCAATATGGATCGCAGCAAATGGTGCTTCGTGTTTGATTTTTGCAACTCCTACGGACGGAAGCTTTGTCTTTACCAGGTATCCCCCGGCAACGGGTTGAGACCCTAGCTGAGGCTCCGGTGCTACCACGTAGGCGGTTCTCTCCCAGGGCAAGGAATTGAAACCGATAAGATCGTTTCCGACACCGCCTAGCTTACTCAAGCTCGATTCCGTAATTGATTCGGCTTTTCTGACGACCTCCTCGAGCTCAGCGTAGACCTTGGAGTAGACTTGGCTTATTGCCGAACCGGACAGTATATCGTGGAATTGATTCTTGAGGACTGTTTTCCATAGCCGTTCAAAGACGGCCCTATTATAAGTTGAAGCGATCGTTGACCAAAGCTCAGCCTCTCTGAGTGCAGTCTCCGCTCTTCTGTTGAGGTATTTCATCCTTGAGTTGGACGTATAGGTGCCTCGGTGTGTTTCAAGATAAAGTTCGCCACGCCACACGGAAGTGGGATTGATTTCTCTGAACTCTTCTGATGTCCCGCCCAAGCTTACATAGGGGAGAACGGGTGACGCATCAAAGATCTTTGCTTGTGTGAACATTTCCCCTGTCGGACCGCCTCCGCCATCGCCAAACCCGAAACAGTAGAGCATGGGTTGGTCCTTATCAGACCAGTTGGACCACTGCTCAATGAAGTCTCGTACGTCAAAAGTTGAACTGTACATATCACGCCCTCTACCAAAGACGATTGATGGAATAGAGCTGCCATCTATTCCTACCCAACTGAAGACCGAGTAAGGGAAGGGATTGGTATCGTTGATGTAGAGTTTCGACGTGGCGAATGATTTTGTTCCTCCTTGCCTTGCTATCTGGGGGAGACTTGCAGTAAAGCCGAAGCTGTCAGGCAGCCAACATAGGTCGGCGGTTTTGCCGAATTCCGCTTTGTAGAATCTTTGTGAATAGAGGAATTGTCTGGCGAAGGATTCGCCTGAAATCATGTTGGCGTCAAATTCAACCCAGCCGGCTCCGAGTTCCCATTTTCCTTCTCTCACTAGTTTCTGTATTTCACGGAACATCTCCGGGAAATCTTCCTTGTACCATTCATAGTATAGAGGGGTGGTCTGGATATAGTGGAACTCGTTCTTCTTCATCAGGTTCAAGACTGTCGAGAAGGTTCTAGCTACCTTCTTTCTTGTCTCCTCGAAGTCCCAGAACCAGGCGGCGTCTATGTGGGCGTGGGCCACTCCAATCATCTTCCCTCTCTTTCCGTATCTCTGCGCTAGCTTGGCAAGGCCTACGAGAAGTGTGGATGTTGCACGCGAATATCGGGAAGTGTCGGTTTCAACCCGGTAGCCCGCATCTCGCGAGAGTGCGGTGTCTTCGAATTGGAACTCCGGTGGAATCTTGGGCCAAATGTGTTTGGCTAGTGCGATTTGATCGGCGGTCGTGCCGGTGAAAGATGCTTCATGTAGAGCGTTAAGGAGCAGATTGACCAGGTCTTCTCTAAGCTCTGGGTCCGCGGAGTTTGACGCGAAGTCGAACACTTTCTCTGAATAAATCCAAAAATCATACACCTCACGTCTTAATACGGCTGTAACTGGCACTCCGAAGTCCATGCGCTCTTTCGGATGCCAAGAAGTGTAGCGAGAAAACTCGGCGAGAAGCTCATGCCTTCCCGTCGGCAGGTCCACGACTTTATGGCAGTCATCAATACTACAGTAGGGTCGACCATCCAACTTAACCAAAGCTGAGCCACGCTTCCCTAGAACCATAAGTATCGTGTCGCTTTCTCCAATGTCAAGATCCAGCTTAGCATGCTCGCTTTTCACTGTCCATTCCTTGTAAGATACGTCCTTGAATGAATCCGCAAGAATCAAGACGAGCCTAGCCCAAACCTCAGGAAATGTACCCATCATAACTCAAGACCACGCTTTGCATATCCACCAGACTACGAAACGCCAACATCGTGTATGTATTTATGGACAATAGCATTACGGACAGCGACGATCCGACGCTCCGCCGGGTAGCCTTTGTACAAGGGCATCGCCACGCCACCGTCACCGTGTTAGGCGTCTATGCAGTTTGTTTTAAAATAGCTTTGAACTAGCCGCCGGACTTGGTTGATAGGCTTGTTTCCAATCGTTTTCGGGTACCATGCGGAGGCAGAGGGGCATCAGCCAAGCGAGTTACTGAACCTGGCGCTTGACGCGCAGCGTTCCGGATTCGAATTTATCGCTATGAGCGACCATTTTCACCCATGGTTCCATACGCACGCAGCGTCAAGTTTCGCGTTGAGCTGGATTTCGGCCGCTGCCGCAACCGTACCTGAGGTTAAATTGGGTCCCTTGGTTTCAGCCGCGATCGGGCGCTATAACCCCGCCCTGATTGCTCAGGCCTTCGCGACGATGGACGAAATGTACCCGGGTCGATTCTTCCTGGGATTAGGAACAGGAGAAGCGATGAATGAGATTCCACTCGGTATGCATTGGCCCCCGTTCAACGAAAGGCTACAGCGTCTGAAAGAGACGGTAGAAATAGTTAGAGCGCTGTGGACAACTGAGTTCGTAGATTATCGAGGGCAGTGCTTTTCGCTGAAGAGCGCTAACCTCTACACAAAACCAAGGACGAAGATTCCGATTTACATGGCGGCAAGCGGCCCTAGAAGCGCTGCGCTTGTAGGCAGCCATGCTGATGGCTACGCAACCGTGGACCATCTTCTTCCAAGATTTGATAAGATCTGGCATTGGATCGAATCCTCCGCAAAGAAGGCTGGAAGGGATCCGTTGGCGATACGCAAGAATGTTGAGTTATTCGTTTCTTACGATAAGGACTACACGAAGGCTCTCTCTTCTGCCCGAAGATGGAAACCCGTTCTCATACCCGACGTCCTCAATCAACCGACCTACGATCCACGACAACTGGAAGCCCAAGGCAGTCAGATTGATGACTCCGAAATTCAGAAGACGTGGTTGATAGCAACGGACACCGAGCAATTAATCAGGAAAGCTGAATCCGTAATCTCGCTTGGCTTCAACGAGGTGCAATTCCACAGTGCCAGCCCCTCGGAAGACGAGTTTATGCGTGCCAGTAAGGAGGAGGTCTTGCCATATCTCAAATCAACGTACAACAAAGTGGTCCCGTAGACCAAGTCGGCAGGCTCCGCGCCTCATCGCAAATGATCAAGTGATTCCGTATTGTGGTGAATAACATTGAAGGTTAGGGGTGCAAAAACCACGCAGCTTCTTCAGAGAATAAGCCTAACTATCAAATCGACGCCCACAAGCGCATGAGAGAAGGCGATTAGAAACGCAGTTCAAGCTACCGTACGGGCATTCCGAGAGTGTCGAGTTTGAACTGCCGGATCGGAATGTTGCTTTCTTTGTCAAAAGGAAGAAGCTAGCCCCTCTTCCTAACGTTCGCGAATCGGTCGTGAAAGCGCTCAAGCAACCGATTAACAGTGATCCTATCGATAGAATGGCCAAGAAAGGAAAAAGGGTTGTTGTAATAGTTGACGACTTAACTCGTCTCACCCCGCAGAGGAAGATCCTCCCTACTCTGCTAGAGTTACTTTGCTCAAATCGAGCGGAAGAAAATGACGTCGAGATCATGGTCGGTCTGGGTAGTCATAGGGCAATGACCGATGCGGAAATCACAGACCGCGTAGGCCCAGAAATGGCGGAACGATTCACAATCTCTCAACACGACTCTCTTGACGACCAACAGCTTGCTAATCTCGGTACGACTGGTCTCGGCATTCCGGCTCTAGTCAACAAAACTGTCGTCGATGCGGATCTAGTCCTAGCTGTAGGGAACATTGTTCCTCACAACGCTGCAGGATGGGCGGGCGGAACCAAGATGATACTCCCAGCCGTGAGCGGCGCCAAATCAATAGGGACGCTTCATATAGAAGCGGGAAAGATCAAACCGATTTCCAAGCTCGTTGCCACCGTTGACAATCCTATCAGAGACTGTATGAACGAAATCGCTCGAAAGGCCGGTCTGAAAGCGGTCGTCAACACCGTACTCAACCATGATGATGAGATCTGCGGTTTGTTTGCTGGGGACCCGGTGCAGGCCCATCGAGCGGGAGTCACAGCTGCAAGCGAAGTATTCTGTCAACCGGTGGGCGAACTGGCTGATGTCGTGATCTGCTCAACGTACCCTGCCGATATCGACTACTGGCAGGCTGGAAAAGCACTTGATTACGCGAGCCTGGGAGTGAGAAAGGGAGGCACAATCGTCCTCATCACACCCTGCCCAGAACGTATCTCACCTGCACATTCTGGGCTGACGACTCGAGCAAGCGAAAGCTACTCTAGCCTTCTGCGTGCGGTGGAAGCTGGGGAAATTGAGAGTCCATCGGTCGCGGGCTTTTTGTTGATGCACTCACAGTTACTCGAACATGCAAATGTTATCTGTTATTCTGGAGGGCTGACAGAGGAAGACAAGCGAGGGCTTGGCTTCACACACGCCTCTACCGTTGAAGAAGCGGTCCAGATGGCACTGAAACGCCATGGAGAGAGAGCGCGGGTAGGCGTTCTAGAATGCGGCGAGGTCGTTCCAATCCCTTCCAGGGCCCATCTCTAATACGCTGTCGAGTCATAGAAGGAGAAGGACAAACGGCGTAAGTTACCGGAAGGGCTAGAAAGTGAAGATTAGCGCCTATCCGAAATGTTACGAGTACGAGATCGGTCTTCATCACACGATGACCGTTTTCGATTGGATCTCAATGGCTAAGAATCAGCTGGACGTGGAAGGCCTGGAGATCTATGATAGGTTCCTCGCCAGCCTGAATCGAGATTACTTGCTGCAAGTTAAGGAGGCGGTCAACCGAGCAGGTTTCGTCATTCCTATGCTCCTCTGCTCCCCTGACTTCACTCACCCAGACCCTGAACAACGCCAACGGGCCATTGAATATCAAGAGCAAATGATCGAAGTGGCGGCTCTTCTCGGTGGAGAAGGGGTAATCTGTCGAACCTTGTCAGGTCAGCAGCGTCCGGAAGTCAGCCGCGAACAGGGAGTCAAGTGGGTAATTGACGCGATTCAACAAGTCCTACCTACTGCGAGAGAACTCGGAGTTATTCTGGGGATGGAGAACCATTACAAAGACAGCCAATGGGCGCGCCCCGAATTCGCCCTCAAACAAGAAGTGTTTCTTGAGATAGTTGAGGCAATTGATGAACGCCGCCATTTCGGTGTGCAGTACGATCCATCGAATGCGATTGTTGCGGGCGATGACCCTATCGCGCTACTCGAGAAAGTAAAGGACCGGGTGGTTTCGATGCATGCGAGCGATCGCCACCTAAAGGAAGGGATACCCATGGAGCAATTTCGCAGAATCGAGCAGAGCGACCAGAGGATGGGGTACTCGGAGTATCTGTCACACGGTGTGATCGGAAAAGGCCTCAACGACTATGACAAGATCTTCTCAATCCTTTCCCGAAGCGGATTTGATGGTTGGGTCTCGATTGAGGACGGAGTAAATGGGTTAGGGGAAATCAAGGAGTCAATCATCTTCTTGCAGCGAATGCGCGACAAGTACTACAGCGATTGCCGCCGAGGAGTCGACTAACGGCGCCGCCTAATCGTTGCAGGACGAGCCACTTGCCGCCGGGCGTAGATTAATGGGCGTGCACTGTATTTTCTAACGAAATTATTCTGTTTCGAATCATGGACTTCAAATTCTCTTGGAGCTTCAATCCTGCCTGAATCAGAAATGCTCGGCAAAAGATTTTCAT
>Ga0187769_10001921_pt1 | contig 12051 bp, 8 predicted proteins | sample 0116_SJ02_MP02_1_FD_133140 | JGI IMG/M metagenome (GOLD analysis project Ga0187769, IMG submission 133140) | Tropical peat soil microbial communities from peatlands in Department of Meta, Colombia - 0116_SJ02_MP02_10_MG | ecosystem: Environmental > Terrestrial > Soil > Wetlands > Peat | place... | reverse complement strand
TGGTCCCGCAAGCACAGGCGGATGGGTGGCGTACGTCAAAGACCCCGATGAAAATTGGATAGAAATCTACCAACACGACCCCAAGAAACCGACAGCAACAACCGTCCCAGAAGGATATTGAGATCAGATCGCTACCCAGCGACAGCAAGAAACAAGCAAGCCTCATACTCTTCCGCGGCACAACGGCGGAGAAGAACGTAGATTTTCTAGACTAACTCACCGCAGTTGAGACATTTGTAGGGAGGAGTAAGGTACCCTCCAACCTCATTGCCGCAATTTGGGCATCTTCGAATGACAGACATTCCCAATCAACTAAGAATCACGCGAATCTCACCGAATTCAAAAGATTTGGTGCATGTTTCTGACAAGAAGAAATCTAACATCGACAACGGATTATCGCATCTAAGGGAACGTTGAAGATTACTCAAAATCGACAGCCCAAGAAAACTCTGTCCGAATTGGAATCGGTCAGAAGGTGTAAGATGCTCCACCGATCTCGCGACTTCCAAATCGCCGCCGATGGTCGTATGGGCGGCCGGACCTTTCGAATCTATTTTGGCGCAAAGGCGCTGTACGATATAGTATTGTGGTGTTGTATTTTCGTTGCTTTCTTTGTTCGTGTTGCGGTATGGATGTTTAGTGAACGCTGATTCTCCGCGGTCCGTGAAGAACCTCCTGCTTGAGAGATGAAGGGATTTGAACCTAAGGTTTGGAGGCTCGGGCACTAAACAGAAGGTTCAGAAATAGGACTCGAACGCAACCCATCGGTGCTCCTTCCCGATTCATTTTGGCGACAGATTGGTGTCTTCGTATTGCGGAGTCTTTGAGTAGCATAGGATTTCTACGTACGGTGTGAAACCTATCTTAACGTATACCTTCTCACCAATCCCACCCATCCGCGTTCTCAACCAGAGCAGGGCAACTTTCCTTTTCTCAGCTCGATGTATCGCCTCGAGAGTCACTGTGGTGGCTACGCGTCTCCTCCTAAAGTCACTTAGAGTTGCGATCATGTGAATGGAAGCCACCGCATCCTTCACGAATAGTAAACCTGCACCTACGAATCTTCCTCGTAGGCTCGCAATCAGCAGTTTCGCTGACTTTTCCTTTGAGACTCTCTCAATCATCTCTAGTCTTGCCAGCCTGGACAATTCCGGATGAGGAAAAACTTCCTGTAACTCAGACCACTCCCCTAAGCTAGAACGCTCAACCTCCACGACTCTGACCTCCGGACTGCTTTCGCCAGTCGATTTTTCATGCGTCATAAGGATCCATGAAGGAGCAAGCGAATACCCTTGCTCCTCTAGCGATTTACCCAATTCATTGTACGGCTTCAGTCGGGGGAGGATTATGGAGAATGGAAGATTCCGTTCTCCGTAATGCCCCTCCACCTCGCCTAATGAAAAAGATTGGGGATTCTGTACGAATGTACCATTATAGAATGTCCCTGACCTTTGAATCGGATATGTATGAACGAGCGTGTCCCGGATCCGTATCCTCCTACAACCCATTGCAACGCAAAGCTCGCTCCAGTTGTCGGTTGCTTCGCGCCAGACATCCATGTGATTACGAACCTCTTCGAATTCGAGATGTAATCTCGAGCTCTCAAGCGCTGAGCTTCACATAAGCAAACATGATTTAAGGCAATAGGGAGCCGGGCGATTATTTCGGTGTGTGTTATCAGGTCGAGAATTCCTGACTAATCTTGTGATTTATGCGACGTCAATCTCTCTGCTCGATGGCCATAAGCACTTTCGCAATTGGAGGTAAAGCAGAAAGATTCGTGTGTGTGGTATAGCTGGTGCGCACACACGCAATTTGGCTTGTAGAGGGCATTATGATTGTGTTTTCGTAGAGCTTGATTCGTTATTTGGCGGGACTTATGTTATGGATCGGTTCCCGTTGTCCGCGCCAATCGATCATAAGCTATCCCGAGGTTAGCTGGTAGCTCAAGACTTTATCTTTTGAAAGGTTGACTATTACGCCTCGGAGTATTCCTTCGCCATATTCGCTGCCTGGGTTGATGCACATGGTGCGGCCCAAGTTTGCGATGCTTCTAGACTCGTGAATATGGCCGTGCAGCCCTAGCAACGGCTGATATTTCTCAATCGCCTCACGGACGGAAACGCTACCCACTCCTGTCGTGACAGGTTGACCGGCTCGGGTCACGACCTTCGGAGGATCCACGCTGGCATCGAGCTGGTATGCTGTGTCGAGTGTTGAGCCTACGGGTGGAGCGTGAAGATTAAAAACAGAGTTCGCAACGTTCTCTGTTTTGGCGGCCAACTCGTCTATTAATTCTCTTAGCCGCTCTTCGGAAACGTCACGAGGGCAATTCCATGGTGTGATATTGACCTCGCCGATGGTTATCATCTCGTGGTAGTCGTCAAGCCTAAGGACCTTGTGCTCCGCGTTTACCAAGAAATCCGAGGAGCTCAAGATTGGCTCTATTTCTGGGATATCATCGTTGCCAGCCGTCATAATGCACATGATGCCGGATTCGCGGTATTTTTCCTCCGCAAGTTTCATCCATTTTTGTAGCCTTTCGAACATCAACCTCTTGAATAAAGCATCAAGCTCCTTGGGATCTTCTTGGAGTTTTTTCTTTCCGGCTTCGTCGGTGCGAAACGGATAGTACCCGGTATTGGATATAGTCTCTTCAAGTTTCGCCAATTCCTGTTCCGTTGTACTTCTTTGTTCCTGACCGAAGAGCTTGCTTACGTAAACGCCGTATGATCCCTTTACGATAGGAACTACCATCTTTCCGGTGATATCTCCGCAACACATGACTATATCTGCTTCATAGTATTCACCAGCGGTTAGGAATTTGCGAAAAGTTCTTTCGCTGCCATGGATATCAGTTACGAAGAATATTGAAGTGTATTTCTTATTCTTCTTCGCTTTCTTAGACATGTTTGCCCTTCCTCTATTTTGCTAACCGCTCCGATGCTCATTCATTAATCCTTTTGGCCGGAGCCAATTACGGAGTGTGATGTTCCTAGCCCAGTCACGACTTGCGTATACATGTACAACTGAAAGAGTAGGGAGGGTTGTCCACCCTATGCGGGTGGAACTTCCTTGAATGCCCGTTCTATTTTGATTCCTTGGCTTGCCCGGTAATATTTGTTGCCGAGATACCATACAAAGGGCACGATGTAAAGCATCGCAGCGAAACTCAATGCCAACGTTGTTCCCGGCCATATGCCGTAGCCAGGGTTGGTGAAGTACTCTACAATCGCCCAAATGTCTGTACCCAACCCGACTATTCCGCATATTGTGATAGCGGGGAAGCCGGCGATCTTGTACTTGCTAATGGGTGATGCTTCATAGAGGTTCTTCGCTCTCCATGGGAAGATTATTCCGCCTACAATTGACGCGGCGAATCCGATGAATTGAGCCATGAGCGCTAATTGGAGAAGGCCCCCTAGTGCTGGATATCCTGTAAGTATTACTGCAGCGACACAGGATAGTGCCGTGAGCACGACCACGATATAGTCAGGGGCACCGCGCTTGTTCACATGCCCAACCCAACTAGGTAACAATCGGTCGAAGGACTGAGCAAGCAGAATTCTAGATCCACCCAGAAAGCCGTTGAACAAACTGTTCGCCATAGCTCCTGCAAATCCGAGACCAATTATGATTGCTATGATTGGATTCATGGACACTGTTGCGAATAGAGCGTAGGAGCCGAGGTAGGTGAAACCCGGCGGCGACTGCCCGGCTGTTACCAAGTAACCAATAGACCTCGAAAATTCCTGTCCGAAGTAGTCGTACGCCCATGCTGTTCCCACGCCGAACGTTACGAACTGAAGCAGTATTGCACCGTACTGAGTCCACCATGCGGTCTTGAATGATTGCACACCTTTGATCTCTCCAACAAGCTCCATGCCGAAGGATACAGCTGTCCAGAGACCGTAATACAACGCAGCTAGTCCGATTGTGTCACCCCAGCTGAACCCAACGTCCGGATTGAATCCAGCACTCTTCGCCTGACTTATGACGTAGTGATACCAGTCCGGGTTTGACTGGAAAATGTTCTCATAAGCATTGAAGTTAGTTATGAAATTAGACGATGGAATCATCAGAAACATCGCCGCCACGATTATCAAAGCCAAGAAGCCGAATACAATTATGAAATAATTCTGAAAGACCACGTAAGCTCGCATACCTCTCAGCATAACCCAACACGCAATCCAAAGCAACAAGATCGAGATCGCGCAAGCAACCCATATGTTAGCAAACCATGCAGCCGCACCGATCAGCGAGGCATTTCCTGTCGCACGTCCTACGAAATCGAGCATTGCCGGAATAATGGTCAATGCAATAGTATTACCTGCAAGGTAATCCCAGAAAACCTGCCACCAGACCATCCCAGCGTTTGTAACCACGAAGCCAACCAGACCACTTACAAGTCTACTTGAGAAGACATAATCGCCTCCACTCCGCGGCATCGCACTGATTAGCCCAGAATAGGTAACCCAACGAATTCCGAAGAGAACCAACAGTATACCCATTGCAAGCCAGACATTCGCACCGGGAAACAGAGCGGGGCCAAGGAAGAAATAGAACGTAACCCCGTAGAAACCAGCTATGACCAAGTATCCATAAAACATCGCATCCCTTGGCGTCAGCGTCCTGATGACGCCCGAGGACCTCCTAAGAAATACGTCACTTCCAGTCAAGTTTCGTCGGGAATATTTCCGACCTTAGCGAATTTAACGCTTTTGCCAAAAAACCTCAAAACGCAACTGGATTTTCGTCGTCCATCAAAATATGTACTGCCGAAAAAATTCTAATTACTCTAAGTTTCTCATTACACTAAATCATGTATGGACAGAGCGTATCACAGATGGAACATCAATCCATGTAACGTCAAAGAAATTGGTTAATTGATCGCATTGCGAGCAAGCCGCGATCGGTTTCAGTCGCTTTCGGATCTGGCGAAACCTGTTTTGGTTTAGGGCCGAAATGCATAAGATTTGAAAAACCCGCCGCTAGTCTACGTGACTAGTTTGGCGAAGATGGAGATTTCAGTTAACCTCGGGGAGAACGATTATGATCCGCAGGAGTTTGTCGATGCGGCCGTTTATGCTGATCGATTAGGTTTTCGAACCGTTTGGTTTGGCGACCACATCTTTCCGTGGTACCATTCGGGTAGGAGGTCTTCGTTCTGCTGGTCGATGATGAGCGTAGCGTTAGAGAAGACTAGGAACATCATGGTAGGGCCGTGGGTTACGGTGCCCACGGGCGCTAGGTATCATCCTGCAATAATTGCTCAGGCAGCCGCAACTCTAGATAACATGTACCCAGGTAGGCTGATGCTGGGAGTGGGCACGGGCGAGGCGCTAAATGAACGGCCGTTCTGGAATGGGAAGTGGCCGACATGGGACGAAAGAAAAGACAGGCTTGTCGAAGGGCTTAGGCTGATCAAACAGTTATGGGAAGCCCCAGAGCCATTCAAGTTTGAAGGCAAATACTTCTCATCCGACTTCTACTACCTCTACACAAAACCCGCACGGAAGATTCCAATTTATTTCTCCGCCATAGGCAAGAAGGCCGCCCATGAGGCTGGCGTTTACGCAGACGGCCTGATCACGATAAGCCCGAGAAACGACCCCAAGAAGCTTGCCGAAACCATCCTTCCAGCGTACAAAGGAGGAAGACGACAGGCCGGCAAAGAAGGGTTGGGAAAGGTGGCGGTTGAACTTGTCTTCACCTTTGAAGAACCCGATGCCCTGATCAAGAACGCATGGAGGACTCTCGGCATTTGTCGGAAAGACTCTTGGAGCATACCAACCCCAGTTGCCGTAGAGGAGGAGGGAAGGAAAGTGACCGTGCAGGATTTGAGAAGAAACATGCATTTCTGCAAGAACTGGAAAGAAGTAGTCAAGGTAATCGAGGAGTACAAGAAAGCAGGTGTGAACGAAGTAACCACCTATACAGGCTGCAACAAGAAGTTGATCCGTGCGTTCGCAAAGAACGTCCACGATCTCTTCTAGCCGCCAACTAATCTACAGTTAGAACATGGGGGGCGGCATTGAGCCTAATCGGAATAGATGTCGGCTCCACCGGGACAAAAATCTCAGCATACAATCCGGAAGGCAAGCCGCTGGGGAGTTTTTACGCGGCCCATACACCACGCCATCCATTTCCCGGAGCTTGGGAGTTAGACCCGGAAGAAATCTGGAACAACGTTGCAAACGGACTGCGACGCCTAACTGCTGCCGAATCAGTGAAACAAATGCCTCCACGCGTTGTAGCTGTTTCGGCGTCGACGAGGGAGGGCTTCCCAGTGGATGCCGACGGCAAGCCTCTCGGCCCGTGCATCATGACTGCGGATACCCGGGAAAGCGGTTTGGAGAAAACTATCTCAAAGGCGTACTCCGCTGATGAATGGTTTGAGTTCTGCGGACATACACCGGAACGCATGGATCCGGTGTGTAGAATTCTCTGGTGGGAAAGGAACCAGCCCGGCATTATGCGCAGAGCGAAACATTTCGTGGGATGGGGAGAATTTCTTTCTCTGCGCCTGACCGGAAAGGCTGTGGTAGACTACAGCCATGCGGGACGATTTCTAGTGTACGATTTCGGGACACAGCAATGGTCGCCGAAACGCATCTCGCAATTCGGCATAAACCCAGACTTGTTGCCTGAGATCAGACCATGGGGAGGGATGATTGGCCCGATCCCAAGTGAAATCTCAAAGAATCTAGGGTTCACAAATGACGTAGAACTCGCCATAGGTGCAAATGATGCTGTCTGCACTCTGCTAGGCGCCGGTGTCTCACAGGTTGGAACTGGTGGTTTGATTAGCGGTTCATGGGAGAACATACTCCTGCCCGTTACCGATCAACCGTCTCCATCTGTGCTCTCAAATGCTGGAGTCTCTATAGGGCCCTATCCAGGCAAGGCAAACTGGATGATATACGGACTCAGTCCCACCGGTAGCGCCACTCTCAACAGGGCGAGAGAGCTAGTGAATATGAAGTTAGATGAAGCGGAGGCGATGTTACGCCGCTTGGGCGATGGCCCTGGCCACGTACTAGCCGTTCCACATGTTTCCGGCGCGACGGCAGTCTGGGTTGGGGGAAGCGGACTTCGCGCCGCATTAATTGGAATGACCCTCGCAACATCACCGATCGATGTTGTTAAGGCGTTCATGGAGAGCATCGCCTACGACACCCACTATCTCCTTGACACGCTGAAGGATGGTGGAGCGAAGATCGAACTGCTGAGAGGCGTTGGGGGAGGAGTGCGGTCGGACTGGTGGACACAACTCAAGTCAGACCTTACTGGTACGACTATAGAAACCGTTGACCAGCCAGAACTTGGGACTTTGGGTGCCGCATTGCTCGCCGGGAAGGCCGCAGGGATGTGGGATGATGTTGAAAGAAAGGCGGGAGAGTTCACGCGCGCAAGCAAACGTTACAACCCGAACCCCAAACGCGCAACCTTGTACAAGGAGCGCATGGAATTCTATGGAACGCTAATGAAAGACTGGCTAAGCAAGGACTGGCGTCCGCTTCAAGTCAAACCTCAAAACCAAACTCGTGATGATGACTCGTAGGATTGAGATAGGATGAATGGAAACATCGCGGCAACGAATGGCCGGTTGGAGGAATCCTGATGTCGCCACGTCGGATTCGGAAAGCGCAGCAAGGTGAAATGAGTACACTCGTTCTCGAAAATGAAAAGATTAGAGCAGTTGTAGTACCGGAACTCGGGGCACGAATTCTAAGCCTGATCTACAAACCCACAGAGACTGACTTCGCATGGCATAGTCCTGACGCCACTCTCAAGAAACCAACCGTTGAATTGGAGAACGTCAGCGGATTCTTCGATTGCCTACCTACCACAGACCCTTGCACTTTCAATGGCAGAAACCTGCCACTCGGAGGTGAGGTTTCATCCGTTCCCTGGAGAATCGTGAAAATTGAACAGACACGAACCACCGCTAGAATTAGAGCAGAAGCTAAGTGCAAGATCTACCCGCTCTTGATACGCAAAGAAATTGTGCTCGCTAAGGACAAGCCTGTTCTTTCTCTACAATATGAGGTTCGGAACTTATCAAATGAAGCCCTCGAATACCACTACAGCAGCCACAACACTCTCCAGGTTACTCCTTTCCATCGTTTAGTTCTGCCACATGAAGTATCGAAAGTCAAGTTGGGATATGCGGGTCAATATGGCAAAATGGGAGACGAAATCACTTGGCCTGAGTGCGTTGATAACAAGGGAGAGCGAGTGGACGTCAGCAAGATACGCGGCCCCTGCGAAAAAACTATGGAAAATCTATACACGGATAGATTGAAGGAGAAATCGTGCGCCCTGATCAATGAGGCTAGAAAGGAAGCGATCGGGTTCCGATTCGATGGGGACGCTCTTCCATACATCCTCATCTGCACAAATAACTCAGGGTGGAGAGACTACTACTTCGCAGCATTCGAACCTGTGACCGGACGACCCGATAACCTCGACGTCGCGGTCAACCAATGGAAGGATTACGCGACGCTTAAACCCAAAGCGAAAGTCAATTGGAAACAGACGATCATCCTAGCCCACAACATTAAGCGTTTTGAAAGAATCGAAAACGAAGAAATCCTTCAAAACTAAGAGCGGAAAAACATGAGAACCGTGTCAAGTAAACGAAACAACTCTGAACTACAGCTGAAAAAGGAAATTTGCAGAGTAGGCAAAGCGATGAACGCCTCAGGACTCTGCGCCTTTCTAGGAGTATATGCGCCCGGCAACCTGAGCGCGAGATTACCCGGCTCAGACAGGATTCTCATTAGCCCGAGCGGATTGGATAAAGGGTCGCTAAAACCAGAAGATCTTGTTGTGGTCGACCTGAATGGCCAGAGGGTGGAGGGAAAGTACAAGGTTTCAACTGAAACACCCACCCATTGCGCCATCTACCGCAAGCGACCGGACGTCAACGCGGTTGTACATGCTCACTCACCTGGAGGACTCGCGTTCGCAGTTGCACACCAAGAGATACCCGCAACTACCATAGAGTTGGCGGCAGTATCTGGAGCACGAGTTCCATTAGCCAAGTACGCAACACCCGGAACAGAGGCTTTGGCCGTAGCTACCGTGGAAGCCCTTGGCAACGGTGACGCAGTCGTCATGGCCAACCATGGCATAGCAGCAGTAGGTGCTACGCTGGATGAGGCGTTCAACAATGCCCTCAGCGTTGAATTCACAGCTAGAATAAACATCAACGCAAAAACCCTAGGTAGAGTTGCAGAACTCCCAGCAGAAGAAGTAAACGGAATTAGAAACTACGTGCTCAAGAAGTACGGACAAAAGTAGGAACGAGGCTTCGCCAGTGGAAGATAGAAGAAGATCCGTCAGTGTGAGATGATGAGCAACTTGGATCGTTCCGGCTAGGTAGGGGCTTGGGATAATTCTCGAATTAGTCCCCATTTCTCAAAGAAAGTGTCCCTCAACTTTCTGTACTTAGACCCGAGCTCCGTGTCCGGATCATAAACGGCCTTCATTCTGAGAAGGGCTGCCTGAGCATCTTCCAGGCTGTTGAACAATTTCAGCCCCATAACGATAGGCAACAACGCCCCTACGGCGGGGCGTTCTTCCATCACCTGTACGCGGACACCGTAGACCGACGCCCGAAGTTTGTTCCACCAGTCAGATCTTGTTCCTTCGCCAGTTACTAGGGCTTGGGATATTTTCCTTTCGAAGAGTTTCTCGAAGAGGTCCAAGTAGTAAAACTCAAGAAAAGTCAATCCTAGTATCATTGAGCGGAGTACTCGCCCCCTAGCGATGTCCCTCGTTGATTCATCTCTCCACATTCCGACGAAAGAGGCGCCAACTCTAGGATCGTCGAATGGGCTTCGATCTCCCTGTGGAAAGTAGCTGAACTCCGTCCCTGCGGCGCATTGTTCTGCTAAAGCGAAGGCTTTCTCGCGGGTTACGCCTATGACCTTCTCAGTGAACCATTTGAGCGTCCCTCCGGTTACCGGGGCAGCGCCAGCAAAATAGCCCTTGAATGGATGCTTGTAATAGTAAAGTGCTGGATGGATCTTCAATCGGTCAGAAACGAACTTGAAGACGGTTGCGTTTCCGGCGCTGAAACCAAAGTCTCCCTCTTTCAGACAACCTACGCCTAGGGCGGCCGCGTTCCCTTCCGTCATGCCTTGAAACAATCTTGCGCCCCGTAGACCTATGTCCGTAGCTAATTCGCTCTTGGCTTCCCCCAACTCTTCACCACAAGGCACCAACCGGGGAAAGTATTGAAGGTCGAGACCAACTTCTTTGAAGAATGGTTCATACCAGACAGGTTTTTCTGGCCTCGGATCCACTCCGTATTTTAGGCCATTTGTCCAATCGGTGCAAACATCCTTCCACACCTCTCCTTTTGGATACGCTAGTTTGTATAGTAGCCAAGTTGTTGGAGAAAGAATCCATCTCAGGTGCGCAAAGCGTTGCGGGTGCTTCTTGCTAGCTTCGATTATCTTTGGCACTGGGGAAGTTGACGATATGGCGACTCCTTTTCGAGCAAGCGAGACTGCAGATTTTAGGGTGCTCATTTCAGTTGCTTCATTGACAGCCTTCTCATAGTACATGAGCGGCGGTAGAATTTCATCTCCGTACTTGTCCACTAACAAAACCGTGCCCGACGTGCTCTGGGCTGACACGATCAACTCATCCGGAGCAACGCCCTCTTGCATTGGTACAGCGCGTCTCAGGGCTCTGAGCCAATTTAGGTCCTCTTGTTTCCTAATCTCCCCTTCGCCAGAACCAAGAACTTGCCCTTCCAGACCGTAGGACTCATACCGCAGTCTAGAGAGCCCAAGATCTAGTCCTATCAATCTGGTCAAGCGATCGCCTCAGGCCGATTACGTTGTCTGAACGTCGAATCATTAGTATACTATACCTGCGAACATAAAGTAACGATTGTGCTAATCAGTGGGCGACTTCCCTTATCTTGATTCAAAGGATCAGTTTCACCAAAAGGCAGCGTGAGAAAAGGCAAATATGTACGCGCCCGCGGTTGCCGGGCAAGAATAGGTGAACCGCATGTCTCGCACCGATGATAAGGCACTAAGAGAGTCAATGTACATCCAGCCCGAATCTGTCGACCCCGATCGTCATATCACTGCGAAATATTACGTCGAAGGTTCGGAGTCTATGAATAAGATGGCCGAGGAGGCCGCGATTGAAAACTCCACCGGAACTTGGACTCTGGTCGGGTACGAAACCCTAGAAGTCAGGAAGAAGTTCGGCGCGAAAATATTCAGGATCACAGGGTCGAACGGTTCCGGATTCATTGAGCTAGCCTATGAAGCCGAAAACTACGATCCAGAACTCGGCGGAATCAACTGCCTACTGTCGGACATAGCCGGAAACATTTTCGACATGAAGATATTGGATAACGTCAAACTCATGGATCTGAATTTCCCGAAATATTGGCTTCAAGCCTACAAAGGTCCGAAGTTCGGTGTTGAGGGTACGAAAAAGGCGGCTGGAATCACCGAAAAGCGGCCTGTCGTTGGATCCATTACAAAACCCAACATAGGTCTCGACGCGAAAACATACGGAAAACTGGCGTACGAAACTGCCCTCGGAGGAATCGATTTCATGAAAGACGACGAAGCCATCGTCAGCCCGAAATATTGCCCATTGGAAGACAGAGTGACCGAGGCCATGGCAGGGATCGACCGGGCAAAAGAACAAACTGGCAAGAGTGTACTCTTCGCGGTCAACATCACCACCAGGCAAGACAAGCTGCTAGAACTTGCGGACAAAGCGATTGAAGCAGGAGCAAACCACTTGATGGTATGTGGCCCGTACATAGGCTATGGCGGACTACAAGCCCTGGCCGAGGACCCGTCCGTCAACGTTCCGATTCACTGCCACAGAGTCGGACACGCAGCCTTTACCCGTAACCCGAAACATGGAATCGACGTTGCCGTTTGGTCCAAGCTAATGCGAATGTGCGGTGCGGACCAGTTGCATATTGGAAGCGTCGAAGGCAAGTTCTACTATGATGAAGATGAGACTCAGCGAAACATCAAGACACTTCGACAGCCTTTG
>Ga0187769_10001920_pt1 | contig 12057 bp, 10 predicted proteins | sample 0116_SJ02_MP02_1_FD_133140 | JGI IMG/M metagenome (GOLD analysis project Ga0187769, IMG submission 133140) | Tropical peat soil microbial communities from peatlands in Department of Meta, Colombia - 0116_SJ02_MP02_10_MG | ecosystem: Environmental > Terrestrial > Soil > Wetlands > Peat | place... | reverse complement strand
GAAGCCCGTGACGCCTTCGTCGTAGCCCTGGATGATTTTGTGGATCAGCGTCATTGCGCGACCGATTACGCAGTTGGCGTCGTTGTTCGGGCCGAGTGCGCCCAGGCCGGAGTTCATGTCGATCTCTTTGCGGATCGGGCCGTTGACCACGATCATCTGCGCGATCGAAGTGGTCGAGTCCTGATACGGCACCATGCTCGAAAGCGCGAGAATCGCCGGAAGATACTCCGGCTTCGCTCCCGCCATCACCGAGATCATCGCAACTTTTTCCACCGTGAACGGACGCTTGGTCCCGAAAGTTCCCGCAGCGGATTTGATCACTTCATCCGGCTTGTGGCTCGTGCCTTTCAGCATCGCTGCCACTCGTTCCTCCGTCGGGATGATGACCGGGTTGTAGTCGGTCCAGCAGCGGTCCTTGAACAGGCGCTGCAAATTATCTTCTGTGTCGGCGGCGAGCATCCGCGGCTCCGGCTGCGATTCGGGAGGAATCCCAGACATTTTTTCTTCGTCGGTGAGCGGTTTCGTGAGCCCATCGACGATCGCCTGCATCATCGGCTTGCCGCTGACGGTGTCTTTCCCTTCGACGTAGCCCTTCAGCACCGAGCGCGGCTGCCCGGCAAACGGAAACGGCACGCCGACGTAGCGAATCGGCATGCCCGTGTTGTATTTGAAATTCGCGCCGATGCCGAACGACACGACGTTCGATCCCGCCGCGGCCACAACCGGAATGTGATACTTCTGCTCGATCTCGCCTGCTTCGGAGCTCACGGCTCCGACGCAGCCGTGTCAACCGGCGACGCCGAGGACGACGCCGTCACCTTTGTTGTCGGCGATCTCTTTCCACAGCGCGGGATCGTCGGTGACGAAATTTCCTTTTTTGATTTTGATGATCGTCTTGACGCCGGGCATGTGCTCAGCGAACCACTTCTGCATCTCTTCCTGGATGACGCCGCTCTGACCCATGCCGCCCCAGTCGGTGTCGACGAGATAGATCGTTTTGCCTTCGAGCGTGTCGAGGCGAGGAGCGAGAGGTATTCGCTTCGGCAGCTCGGGCGTGACGGCGGGATTCAGAGCAGTGACCAACCCGCCGCCAGTCGAAACGCCAAGCTCTGGGGCACCTGCCGGAGCCGTCCGTGCAAAGGACGGTGTGCCCGCAACGAGCGCTGGGCTTGCTCCTAGCAACGCCAACATTTTTCGTCGATCCATCGCCATGTACCTCCTCGCGTTGGTTTCGCCTAGTACATTCGCGGTCGCACACCGGGCGCAACCCGGGTCGACGGATTGGACTGACCCTGCCTTTAGGCACAGCCCAAAAAGCCAATTCGGGGCTAGCACCCCGCGGCTTCAGTCGGGGCAACCATCGGTAACGGACCGCGCCGCTTGCACCCGTGCTCTACGAAACACATAACAAGTACCACAAACCGCATTGTAGTTGTCAAGACAACATTAGTCCGCTGACCCTACAGCGATAGCATTGGGCGTTCCTGTCAGCGCCATTTGTCAATCGAGACACTCTTCACGTATCGCATCCCCCCGTAGTCCCAATACAGATTATTCGATGACCCGGTGACGAGGATGTTGATCGCCGATTTGTTGTAGAAATGCGGCGTGGTTTCATCGGGGCTCTTGTAGAGCCAGTCCGTTAGCTTATCGACCGTGTCGTAGCCCTCATCCTTCATGTAATTCGCTACGACCGGGCTGAGGACCGCGACGCCTCCGAAAAGTTGGTCCTGATCATTCAAAATGTTCTTGAGTTCCTGAGCGAAGTTCATGTCTTTCGACCAGACGGCGAACTTCGAGTTTTTCGCGGAAATGACGCCCCATCCCACGAATATGCTGACCACGCTTTCATCCGGCTTGAATCCGTGCCGGACGCTGAACGGCTGCCAGGGCGATTCTTTTTCATTTTCAGCGATGATGATGTTGGCGTAGTTCGCCGGGTTTCCAATCACGCCCATATAGGTCTCGCCGACCTTCCCACAGTTTCCCGCGTTGATCGAAAGCAGCGTGTAGGCGCGGCCAATCGTGGCATTCGCACGGCTGAACGGGCCGAGGGCGCCGATTCCATAATTCAGTCCGATCTCGTCGCGAATCGGCCCGTTGATGACCACCGCCGAGGCAAACGAATTATCGGAGCTGGAGATGGACTCCGTATCCGCGGCGGCGATGGCAAGAATCACTGGAAAATATTTTGGATCTGCGCCAGCCATGACTGCGTTCACTGCGACTTGTCTTACTGTGTAGGACCAATACTCGAAAACTCCTGGCGTGGGCGAAATCTTGCCGACGATCTCATCGGGCTTGTGGCTGGTGGCCTTGAGCATCGCTTCTACTCTATCTTCCGTTGGCAGGACGATCGGGAGATGATCAGTCATCCCTTTTTCATCGAATAGGCGCTGCAATTTTTCCGCAGTATCGGGACCGAAATGATCCGGCCCGGCGGACTGTGGGATCGTTCGGGTGACGCTGTCTTTGTTACTCAGCGGCCTGGTCAGATTGTCGACAATTTCCTGCATGACAGGTTTGCCGCTGACCGGATCGTTGCCGTTGATCACGTCGTTACGGAGTTGGTCCGCCGTCTTCCCCCAGACCGGCGACTTTACAAAGGTGAACCGGAGATGAGGCATCCCCTTCTTGGCAGCATTCTCGTTTACCAACTGTTTGAATGGTTCTGTGATGATGGGAACCGCGGGCTTCTGGAATCTGGATTCAAACGTGATGCAGTGGCCAACGACCGCTGGCGAGCAGTAGCTTCAATGCCCCATGCCCATGATGACCGCGTCGGCCTTTTCTTTGATTTCTGCGAAAAGACGAGGATCCTCGTACTCGAATGGACCCGCCTTTGTGCGGAAAACGACATTCACGCTCGGCATGTTCTGGTTGAACCAGGCGGCCATTTCCTTTAGGAGGACCTCACCGCCTGGGAAACCGTCATCGACAATGTAAATTGTCTTGCCGTCCAGCGAATTCAGTCTCGGCGCCATGGCCAACGTCTGGATCGGCGGCGGTGTGCCCAGAGGGCTGAGCACGACAAATTTTGGTCCAACGCTGGACGCGCCATCTGATTTCGTTTTGCCCTTAGCCAGTGCCTGATTGCTGTGCCAAAGTGCGAGACAGAGCAGTGCAATCAATAGGGCCGTAAATCGTGACTTCATACAGATGTCCTCCTGAATCGAAATTGAGGTGCATGCGCAGGGACCGGCGTGACCGATGGCAGGAATGGTTAGCGAACGGGCGCAGAATACGTCGCTCCCTTGGCTTTCGCCCAAAAGGTGATCGCGCCGCCACCTTCCGCTGGAAAGCCTAGCCGTCCCTGCTACATCTGTCAACGACAAATGTTGTCAGAACAACAACTTTTCATTCTCAAGACGCAATCCGACATGACGACTGGCGTCTATCCAGTTGTTTTGACAACAAACCATCGACCGGCTAGAATCACACCGGTCGCAAAGGAGAGACACGGATGCAACTTGAGGTCATGAACCCGCGCGGAGAAATTCCCCCGCCGGCCACCCTGGGTATCAGCCCTCGCGTCTCGGATCTGTCGGGCAAGAAACTCGTGCTGGTCGACAACGGCAAATTCGGCGCCAACAATTTCCTCGATGCCCTGGCGGAGAGGCTCAAGGAGAGGTATCCCCGGGCAGCAATAGTGATGTACCCGAAGCCCGCTGCGCAGACGATCACAAACCTGCCAAAGTGGTATCCGACGGTGACGCAGCAGGGCGATCTTTTCGTTTTCGGTGTCGGTGATTGAGGGAGCTGCACGTGGTGGGGTTCCCACGACTCGATCGAAATTGAAAAATCTGGAATGCCCGGCGTTTATTTCACGACCACCGAATTCATTGAAGATGCCAAATCTGCGTCCCGCGATCGCGGCATGCCGGGAATCCGCATGATCGCCCTTCCCGCAGACAAGTACTATCGTGCGCGTGAAACGAAACAGGATGTACAACCTCTTGTCGATGAATGCTTCGATCTCATGATCGACGCACTGACGCGCCCGCTGACACCCGGGGAAGCGAAGCCCGCGCCGATACAAAAGAAGCGCGAAGACAGCTCCATTCAAGTGACCGGCAAGGGTTTCCTCGACGTGTTCGAAAAGGTAAACGAACTGTTCCTAGCCAACCGCTGGGCCGACGGCTTACCGATCGTTCCGCCGGGGCCCGCGCTTGTGAAGGCCATGCTTGCGGGAACCACACGGTCGCCGCAGGAAATAGTCGGGCAGGTGGCGCCGAAGAATGGCACAGCAACCGTCGAAAAGATCGCAATTAACGCAGTGATGGCCGGTGCGAAGCCCGAATATTTTCCGGTAATTCTTGCGGCAATGGAAGGCTTCACTGACAAGCACTACGATTTGACACACGTGCAAGCCTCCACGGGCTCCTTCACGCCTGTAGTCGTTGTTGGCGGCCCCATCGCACAAGAACTGGGCTTCAATTCGGGGATCGGAATGTTGGGCCATGGATGGCGCCCGAACAGTACGGTCGGCCGGGCGCTCCGGCTGTCGCTGCTCAATATTGGCCAGACTTGGCCGCAGGTGAACGACATGGCGCTGACTGGCAGGATTGCAGCGTACACCTTCTTCACCTTTGCTGAAGATACGGCGCGGAGTCCATGGGAGCCATACCACGTGAGCCGGGGCTTTGAACCGACCGACAGCACGGTCACGGTGGCAACGGCCGTGAATCCCGTGCTTTTCGGCGGCGGAGCTGTTACGCCGTGGACCGGGAAAGGCGTAATCGAATCGATGATCGCACGAATGAAGAGCGGTGGAGTCGTTTGGCCTCACTCGCAGACCTATATCCTCGTGCTCCACCCCGATTGCGCTGTCGATCTCGCGAAGAACGGCTACACTCGCAGAAGCCTGCAGGAATATCTTTATGAGCAAACGCGCGTGCCCTATGAGAAAGTCGCGGGACCGGTTTTTTTCGGGCACGACAACGAGATCGACTTTATCCGGACATCGATAGCTGACGGCCGGATTAGGCCTGATCGAGCCGAAGTTTTCCTAAACGCACTTAAGCCCGGAGGGCGCATCCCGATCGTCCAAAGCCCCGATGACTTTCACATCATCGTGGCTGGCGGCTCGCCCGGATACGATCTGCTCTTCAGTTACCCGGGAACGAATTGGGCGAACCAGACGAAGCGAGTTTCCGGAGCAACCTTGACCAACGCTGGGCGCAACTAGCAGGCTTCGGCATGGTAAGTCGCCGTACCCAAGCGGCGCCATAGCAATCCGTCTGGCTGCCGTGGCAGCCGACCCCAGGTGTCGCGCGCCAGGTCTCAACCTAGTAGAATTAGAGAACGGGGAAATCGAGGCAGGTCTTGGGAATGAAAAACAGCAACGCAACAACGAAGGCGAAGGGGTTTCCGCTTCCCAGTTCGCTCAAGGTGGTTCCGGGAACGGAGCGGGCGCAGGCTTCTTATCCGTACTACATGCAGTTCAGCAAGGAAGACGACGAACGGTTCTGGTTCTACAACTCCATGCACTTCCCTGAGCCGATGTGTGTCTTCGACATGATCACGGCCGAGGCTGCCTACTGCGCCCTGGGATCGGCAAACACGCGTATACACTGCCTGCCAACCACGCTGGGCATCGACTATCGGATCATCAATGGCCGCGTGTATATCGGCGGCAATGCGGTGACCGACCCGTCTGAGATTGCGCGGCGTACGGGGGAATTCCAGCGTCGCGCCTTCTACTACTATGAGAACTGGGAGCGGCTTTTCGCGCAGTGGAAAGACAAGATGATGGCTCTCATTCGAAGCGCGCAGGCCCTACTCAAGCCCGATCTGCCGGAGTTCGAACCGCTGGAACACGTCCATGCAGGCCGCGGTGTCGCTTCAAACCACTACATCCTCGAAACGTATCAAAAGACGATCGAGGGTTACTTTCGGATGTGGCACCACCACTTCGAGTTTCTGCTTCTCGGATACGGCGCCTATCTGACGTTTTTCGATTTCTGCAAGAAGGCTTTCCCCGAAATCAGCGACCAGACCGTGGCGCGCATGGTGGCGGGCATCGAAGCGGAAATCTTCCGTCCGGACGACGAGCTGAGGCGGCTTGCAAAATGCGCCATCGATCTGGGCGTCGAGGGCGAATTCCGGGAAGGCACCTCGCCGGATGAAATCATCAAGTCTCTAGAGAAACTTGGCAAGCCTGGCGTCGCATGGCTGAAGGAGCTGGCGGTCTCGCGCGATCCCTGGTTCAACATCAACGTGGGTGACGGCTTCTACCACTATCATCGCTCTTGGAATGATGATCTATCGATGCCTTTTGCCGCTCTGCCGGGCTACATCGCGAACGCGAAGGCGGGCCAGCGACTCGAGCGGCAAACCGACCGGCTCATGGCCGAGCGCCAGAGGCTCATTGCGGACTACCGCGAGCTCCTGGAGACCGAAGAGGAGCGCGCCGCCTACGATCAGATGATTACGCTCGCGCACCGCGTCTTCCCATACGTCGAGGGACACAAGTTCTACTGCGAGCATTGGTACACCAATCTTTTCTTCAACAAGATCCGGGAATTTGGCGAGTTTTTGTCGAAGCATGGTTTCTTCCCCCAAGCCGACGACGTATTTCACCTGAGCCACTATGAGCTGGAAACTGCAATCGTTGACCTCATGACTTCGTGGTCCAACGGTTCGCCCCCCCGCGGCATTTCGCGCTGGCCGGCAATTGTGAAGGAGCGCAAGGAAGCAATTGCGGAATGGGCGAAGCATGAAACCGCTCCGGCGCTCGGCCCCGTTCCCGACATCATTGATGATCCCGCCATCGTCATGCTGTGGGGCATCACGCGGGAGAATCTCGACACATGGCTGACGGCTGGAGAGCAGCCGCATTCCAATGAGATCCGGGGCTTCGCCGCTTCCAATGGAGTTGTCGAGGGAGTCGCCCGAGTCGTTAAGTCCGCGGAGGAAATCGATCGTCTGCGCCACGGCGACATATTGGTTTGCCAGGTCACGAACCCGAGCTGGGCCCCCGTCTTCCAGAAGATTGCCGCAGCCGTTTCGGACATCGGCGGGTCGATGAGTCATGCGGCCATTGTGGCCCGCGAATATGGCCTACCCGCAGTAGTCGGCACAGGCACGGCGACGCAGAAGATCAAGGACGGTCAACGCATCCGCGTAGACGGCGGACGAGGCGTCGTGACGCTACTCGAGTAGGTATTCAGGTGCCATCTTCAGAGATCATCGGCTGGTTCGCAGACGTCGGTTTGTCGGACCGCCCCACAGTAGGAGGCAAGGGCGGCTCCTTGGGCGAGTTAACGCGGGCGGGCATCCCGGTTCCCCCCGGCTTCGTGGTGCGCACGGCTGCGTTCGAGCGTTTCCTCCGAACGCTGGAGAAAGAAGGACCAATTCGGACAAGCGTGGAAGCTCTTTCTGGCCATGAACTCGAAAAGATCACCGCCCTCTCCGAATGTCTGCGCAAACGAGTGGAGAGCGCGCCTTTGCCGGAGGACGTAAATTCAGAAATCCTTGCCGCGCATATCGAACTCTGCGGCGGGGACAGCAATCCGCCTCTAGCGGTACGTTCATCCGCCACGACGGAGGATTCCGCCGACGCCAGTTTTGCCGGATTGCAGGATACGTATCTTTGGACGATCGGCGCACAGGAGACATTGAAGCGCGTCCGGTCGTGCTGGGCAAGCCTGTACTCCGTTCCTTCCATCGCCTATCGCCGGAAGCATGGGATGCCGGAGAGTAGCGTTGCCATGGCTGTGGTCGTTCAGGGTATGGTCAACGCCGAGAAGGCGGGCGTGATGTTCACTCGCAGCCCTCTCACGGGCGACCGTTCCGTGGTCACGATCGAGGGCGCGTGGGGCCTCGGCTCGGCTGTCGTGAGCGGCGAAGTTACGCCCGACCGTTTCGTCATCGCCAAGATCACAGGCGAAATTTCGGTGCGCGAGATTTCCGACAAGCACGTCCAACATGTGCCAGCGCAGGCCGGCGGCGTGAAAGAGGTTGAGACGCCAGAAAACCTCCGCAGAGTGCCTTGCCTGACTGACCCAGAGATAGTGGCCTTAAAAGAGATCGCCCGAAAGGTTGAGCGGCACTATGGACGGCCGCAGGACATCGAGTGGGCCATCGATCAAGCGGGCAAAATCTTCCTGTTGCAGAGCCGACCGGAAACGGTTTGGTCCGTCAAAGAAAGAGGCCCTGTCGCCAAACCGACAGACAACCCGCTCCAGCACGTCATGAAAATCTTTGGAGGCCGCCGATGACGCTTACGGCCAAAGACGTGGCGGAGATCATGCGGCTTCTCGAGCAATCGAATTTCGAGAGCCTGTCGCTCGAGATCAACGGCGTCAAGCTCAACCTCCAACGTGGGTCGGCAGTTCCGGTCCGGCAAACTTCGCCTCCCGCGGCGACTGCACCGCAAGCGCCCGCACCGGCTTCGCAGGCTCCAAGGAAAGTCCGACCACCTTCTGAGCCCGGTCTATCTGACATCGCGTCTCCCCTGCTCGGCATTTTCTACCGCGCGCCGAAGCCGGGTGAGCCGCCCTTCGTAGAGGTCGGGGCCAAGGTCGAGGAAGACACCGTCATTGGCATTATCGAAGTGATGAAATTGATGAACTCCGTGCGCGCGGAGGCAAAAGGCGAGGTGGTTGAGATCCTGGCTGAAAATGGCGCGCTCGTCGAATATGGCGAGATCCTGATGCGCGTGCGGCCGCGAGGTTAGCCGTGGCAATCCGCCGGATTCTGATCGCCAACCGCGGAGAAATTGCCGCCCGCGTAATCCGCACCTGCAGGACGCTGGGAATTGAGACGGTGCTTGCCGCTTCCGAGGCTGATTTGGACTCGGTGCCTGCCCGCTTCGCGGATCGCACGATCTGCATTGGGCCGGGTCGGCCATCCGACAGCTACCTGAGAGTCGAAACCATCGTCCAGGCGGCCCTGGGAGTGAAAGCCGATGCGATTCATCCCGGTTACGGATTCCTTTCGGAGCGGCCCGCGCTTGCCCGCGTCTGCGAGCAGGAAGGCATGATCTTCATCGGGCCGACCGCCGCCCAGATTGAGGCTGTTGGCGACAAGTTGCGCGCTCGCGCCGAGGCCGAGGCTGCAGGCGTGCCAACCGCTCCCGGTGGTGCCGTAGAAACCGTGAGTGAGGCCATGGTGCTGGGCCGGGAAATCGGCCCCCCGCTATTGATCAAGGCTGTCGGTGGAGGCGGCGGTCGCGGCATGAAACGCGTCGATAGGCTGGAGGACCTGCCCGCGGCGATGGACATGGCCGCAGCGGAAGCGAGCGCTGCATTCGGCGATACGCGGGTTTATCTCGAACGCTTCGTCGCGCGCGGGCGCCATGTGGAGGTTCAGATTCTCGGAGACGGAAAAGGCCGCATCGTTCATCTCGGAGAACGAGACTGCTCGGTCCAGCGCCGTTATCAAAAGCTAATTGAGGAAACGCCGGCGCCGGCGCTCCCCCCTGACTTCCGCGCGCGTATCCACGAAGCAGCGGTACTGTTCACTGAGCGTCTGCACTATCGGAGTGCAGGCACGGTTGAGTTCCTCGTGGATCTCGAGCGCGGCGCGTTCTATTTCCTCGAAATGAACGCCCGAATTCAAGTAGAGCATCCGGTCACAGAAGCAGTAACGGGCGTTGACCTGGTAGCCGAGCAGATCGCCGTCGCCGAGGGTCACGACCTGCGTTTGAAGCAGGAAAGCCTAAAGAGAGAGGGCTGCGCAATCGAGTGCAGGATCAATGCGGAAGACCCGGCACGCGATTTCCATCCGAGCCCGGGCGTAGTTCGATCCGCGGTCTGGCCAGCGGGCGAAGGCGTGCGAGTGGACACGCACATTGTTTCCGGCGCGCGCATCCCGCCCTTCTACGACTCACTCATGGGAAAGATCATCGCCCATGGTCCGGATCGCTTTTCCGCGCTCGAACGAATGCGCAAAGCCATCGCGGAAACTCGCATCGAAGGTGTCGCCACGAATCTTGAGTTTCACGCGGACGTGCTGGCCGATCCTGAGTTTGCGCGAGGTGGCGTCGACACTTCTTATGTGCCGCGCTTTCTTGGGCGGCGGCATTTGCCCCAGCAGGTTAGAGCACATGGCTAACATCCAAATCGTGGAGACTTCCCTGCGGGACGGAAACCAGTGCCTTTGGTCGGCGCTTGGCGTCGATACAGCCAAGACTTTGACTATCGCCCCCACAATGGACCGCGTGGGGTTCAAGGCCATCGACTTCACCACCTCGACTCATATGGGCGTCGCCGTCCGCTACAAGAAGGAGGATCCCTGGGAGCGCATCCGGCTCATGGCCAAAGCCATGCCGAAGACCCCGCTGCAATTCCTCTCGACAGGCTTCCGCTTTATCTCCTGGGAGACGGCCAGCCCGGAATTCATGGGCCTCGCGTTCCAGACCCTCATCAAGAACGGGATGCGCCGGTTTGCGCTCGCCGATCCGATGAATGACGCCGATTCCAACGTCGCCTGCGCGCGCATGATCAAGGCCGCCGGGGGCGAATACGTCATCGGCGCCCTCGTTTTCACACTGAGCCCCATTCACGACGACGCCCACTATGTGGCGCGCGCCCGTACCCTTGCGGAAAGCCCCGATGTGGACGCGCTGTACATAAAAGACCCTGGCGGGCTTCTGACGCCGTTGCGCGCTCGCACGCTCATCCCTGCTGTGGTCACGGCGATTGGTAAGAAACCGCTCGAACTTCACTCGCACTGCACCATCGGCGTCGGTGAGTTGACCTACATGGACGCGCCCCAGTGGGGCGTTAGTGCCGTTCAGTGCGCCTCAGGCGCTGCTTCCGACGGCATTTCCAATCCGCCATCGGAGCGCGTGGTTTCCAATCTGCGCGCACTGGGGCATCAGGTTGAAGTGGACGACAAGGCGCTTGCCGAAGTTGGCCGCTATTTCACACGCCTTGCCGAAGCAGAAGGCCTACCCGCAGGGCGGCCTCAGCCCTTTGACGCCAGCTATCTCCACCACCAATTGCCTGGGGGAACGATTGGCACAATGCGCCGGCACCTGGCCGAAACCAGAGTCTCTCACTTGGAAGGCGCGGTCATTGAGGAATTGGACCGGGTGCGTCAGGAACTGGGCTGGCCGATCGTGATGACCCCTTTTGCGCAAATGCTGATAACCCAAGCCGTGTTGAACGTCACAGGGAAGGAACGCTATGGCACGATCCCGGACGAAGTCATCCGATACGCGCTGGGAAGATTCGGGCGCCCCAACATACCGATCGCTCCGGAGGTGATGGATCGTATCGAGTCCCTGCCGCGTACGCGAGAGCTTCGCCAGGAGCCCGGAATGCCACCTCTTGCGGAATTGCGCCGGCGCATTGGCCCGGAATTGAGCGATGAGGAATTCCTTCTTCGAGCCACAATGCCCGCCGGCCAGGTGGACGCGATGAAGGCTGCCGGCCCTGCGCCACAAACGTATGATCCGGACATGACTCCAGTGATGAGTCTCATCCGCCAATTGACCGCTCGGCGCGATATCGCCTACATGTCGGTCGAAAAGGACGGATTCAAACTTGAGTTGCGCGGCCCTGCCGCTCACGTGGAGGCTTGAGGATGAGACATTCCCGCAACGGCAGGAAAGAGCCCTTGGGGCCCATCGAAGGGCTCGTGTTCGACCTCGACGGCACGCTAGTTCTTACCAGTCGTTCGCTGGGCGGATACAAGTTGTTGCCCGGCGCCGTCGAAATTCTGACCGAGCTAAAGGAGCGCGGAATCCCCTTCGTAGCGCTCACGAACGGCACGCATTATCCGCCCGCCGAGCAAGCGCCGAAGCTGCGCGCGCTCGGACTGCCCATCGCGGACGAAGCGCTGCTTACGCCCTCCACCGTGGCCGCGGACTTGATGCCAAGGCGCGGCGTGAAGCGCGCCCTGGTTTTGGGGACGCCCGGCGTCGGACGCCCGCTTGCGGATGCCGGCATTGAGGTTTTGTTTCCGGGGCAGCAGGGCGCCGAAAACGTCGAGGCTGTGTATATCGGCTGGCACCCGGACTGCAACATGAAGGACATTGAAGCGGCCGCCAAAGCGATTTGGAACGGAGCCGAGCTCTACGTCGCCTCCGATGTGCCTTTTTTCGCG
>Ga0187769_10001919_pt1 | contig 12058 bp, 9 predicted proteins | sample 0116_SJ02_MP02_1_FD_133140 | JGI IMG/M metagenome (GOLD analysis project Ga0187769, IMG submission 133140) | Tropical peat soil microbial communities from peatlands in Department of Meta, Colombia - 0116_SJ02_MP02_10_MG | ecosystem: Environmental > Terrestrial > Soil > Wetlands > Peat | place... | reverse complement strand
TCGACAAGCTCGATGCGGTGCTGGCACAGACCTCGACCTCGCCTGAGGATGCCGCACTCTTCGCCCAGATGCTGTCGCTGCCGAATGATGGACGCTATCCCGCGCTCCCGTTGAGCCCGGAACAGCGCAGGCAAAGAACGCTGGAAGCGCTGACGGCGCAAGTCGCGGGATTGGCAAGCCGGCAACCGGTGCTGATGATTTTCGAGGACGCGCATTGGGCCGACCCTACAAGCCTGGAAGCGTTCGGCCGGACGGTAGACCGAATTAAAACCCTGCCGGTGCTGCTCATTGTAACTTTCCGCCCCGAGTTCAACGCGCCGTGGGCTGGACGGTCGCATGTGACGAGCATGGCGCTCAACCGGCTTGGGGAACGTGAAGCGGCCGCGATCATCGCGGGCCTTGTCGGCAACAAGGAGCTACCGGCGGATGTAACGGCGGAGATCGTGGAGCGCACCGACGGCATCCCACTGTTCGTGGAGGAGATGACGAAGGCGGTGCTGGAGGCGGAGGGCGAGGGCGACGCGCGGCGCACCGCCGGCGCGATTCCATCCCCGGGCCTGGCCGTCCCCGCAAGCTTGCACGCCTCGCTGATGGCGCGGCTCGACCGGCTCGGCCCGGCCAAAGGGGTCGCGCAGGTCGGGGCAGCGATCGGGCGGGAGTTTTCGCACCCCCTGCTCGCTGCGGTGACGCGCAAGCCGGAGGCAGAGTTGGGATCGGCGCTGGACCGTTTGATTGATGCCGGTCTGTTGTTTCGTCAGGGCGCGCCGCCGCAGGCGACCTATCTGTTCAAGCACGCCCTGGTGCAGGACGCCGCTTACGGCACACTGCTGCGCGAGGCTCGTCGTGCCCTGCACGCCCGCATCGCTGAAACCCTCGAAGGCGAGTTCGCCGAGATCGCCGAGAGCCGGCCCGAACTGCTTGCACGTCATTGCACCGAGGCCGGACTTATCGAGAAGGCGGTCAGTTTTTGGCGCACTGCGGGACAGCGCTCGCTGGCGCGAGTCGCGCTTCTTGAAGGCGCGGAGCAGCTCAAACGGGCGCTTGACCAGATCGCGACCCTGCCGGCCACGCCGGCTTTGCATGGCGAAGAGATCAAGCTTCACGTCGCTTTTGCCAACGCTCTGGCGCTCACCGGCAACCCTGTGGGTGGCAAGGAGCACTACGACCGGGCGCTCGCGATCTACGATCCTGCCAAAGACCGTCCGGTTATGACGCGTTCTGGCCGGGATGTCGGGGTCTCTCTCTTGTCGTCTCGCGCCTCGTGTCTGTACAACCTTGGTTATCACACGGCTTCGCGCAATGACGCCGAACGCGCAGTCAAGAATGCGCGCGAAACCGGCCAGGCCTCCACTTTGTTATTTGCGCTGCAGCAAGCAGGTTTTCTCCACACCTTGTGGGGAAATTACGCCGCTGCGACTGCGCTGGCCGACGAGCTTATCGCTGTGGCAGACGAAAGAGGGACACCGGTTTGGAAAGCACTTGGAACCGCATTGCGGGGTGAGATTTTTGCACTGACCGGAAGAGCCTCGGATGCAGTTCGGGCGATCACCGCGGGGATCACCTTACTCCGATCAACTGGAGCAACTCTTTATGAACCACGGCGTCTATGGTTCTTGGCAATAGCTTACGCGGATCTTGGGCAGCTTGACGATGCTCGGCATTGCATTGAGGACGCGATAGAGAAAGTAGAAAGTTCGAAGGAAAAATGGTTCGAGGCCGAGGTGCATCGCATTGCCGGCGAAATCGCACTCAAGTCGCCCACGCCAAATCTGGAAAAAGCAGAAGCATATTTTGATCGCGCTCTCGCCGTCGCCCGCCAACAACAAGCAAAATCCTATGAACTCCGCGCCGCAATGAGCATCGCGCGCCTCTGGCGCTCTCAGGGCAAGCCGCGGCAAGCTCGCGAACTGCTCGCTCCGGTCTATGGGTGGTTCACCGAGGGGTTCGATACGCGCGACCTCAAGGAGGCCAAGGCGCTGCTCGATGAGTTGGCGTGAATGTCGCTTGATGGCACTTGGCGGACATCAAACGATGTCCGCTCCATGTCCGCTATCGCAGCGATGGCGGACGTTCGCCGGGCCGGGCGTAATGGGGCCACTTCCGAACAGCGCATCACTTCAGTGCCACAAGACGGGATTTAACAGCACGATGGCGGGGAAATCGGGGTCCCGTTCATCCCTTTGCGGAAGGCTTTGCTTAAGAAATAGTCAATTCTTCCGCCATAGCTTCGCACCATCCGGCGCGTCCCCGGGCGGTGGCGAACAATGACAATTGAACCCGGATTCAAGGTCCGGCTCGGGATCTACAGGGTCGATCCCGAAGTCATGGCGCTGCGGCGCGAAATCTGGGACGTGCTCGCACCTCATATCGAGGCGGTGATCAGCGCCTACTATGACAATGCGCGCATCCATGCCCCCTTCTACAAGGACACGATCGACCACGACCGGCCGCGGCGGCTGCGCGGCGCCGCCGAAGCGACAAAAAAGCTCCTGCTCGAGCCCTGGGACGAAGCCTGGGTCGAGAATGCCTACACGCGCGCGCAGGGGGAGATAAAGGTAGGCCTGGACATGCGCTCGCGCGGCGCGATGACGATCTTCATCCTCACGGAGTTGAACAAGCTCATCATCGCGCGCCACCGTTTCTCGGTGGCAAAAGCCATGCGCCTGATGAAGGCGGCGACGCAGATCTTCATGCTCGATGCCGCCAACGCGGTCGCTTGCCACAATGCCCTGGAGGCGCGGCAAGGAAAGGCGCGCGCAGACCAGCTCGACGCGGCTATTGAAGAGTTCGGACGCGCCATCGACGGCGTCCGCCAATCGATGGATACTGCGGTAAAAGCGTTCGGCTCGACGTCGGATCAGCTCGCGCAGCTTACCAGTGCCGCGGCCGGCCAGGCGCACACGGCAAGCCAGGCGGCCAAGGATACGGCGGCCAAAGTCACCTCAATTGCCGCGGCGACCGAACAACTCAGCGCGGCCATCGGTGAGATGCGTGCCCAGACGGCAGCGAGCGCCAAGATGACGAGCGACGCGGTCGCGCACTCGCAGCATACCAGCGTCAACATCCGCGCGCTTTCCGAAACGGTGGAGAAGATCGGTTCAGTCGTCGACATGATCGCGAAAATCGCCGCGCGGACCAATCTTCTGGCGCTGAACGCGACCATCGAAGCGGCCCGCGCCGGCGAAATGGGCAAAGGCTTTGCGGTGGTCGCGCTCGAGGTCAAGTCGCTGGCGCAGCAGACTGCGAAGGCAACCGAAGACGTCGGGCGGCAAATCAGCCTGGTGCAGGACGCGACGCGCAAATCCATGGGTGAGATCACCTCGACCGGGAGGGCGATTACGCAGATTTCGGCGGTGGCGGGGGCGGTCGCGGCATCGACCAGCCAACAGGCGAGCACCACCAACGAGATCGCCCGCAATGCTTCTGGCGCCGCCACCAATGCGGTGACGGTCGCCGACGCGCTCAAGACCGCCGGCGATACCATCCGGCGCGCTGAAGAGACGACAAGGCAGGTGCTGAATGTTTCCGCCGATCTTTCGCGGCGTTCGGAGGAGATCGGTCAGGCGATGGACACGCTGTTCTCCGCGGCCTCGAATGTCGGCGCACGGCAGCTGCCAAATCTCGCCGCTGCGACCAAGTCCTGATTCGGCGAAGGCCGGACCCCGCACGTGTCGTGAGATTGCGCGCCGGATCTAGGGCACGGCCCCTCCTCGCGCCATCTGTGGCTCACCTCTTTCCGTACTCGGTGAAAACGTAGTCGCGTGCCTTCACCAGCGTGTGGCACGCGAAACGCACTGGGCATCGTGTCCAGGAGGAGCACCAAGCGCCGAGAAGACTTAAGCGTGCAGGCGCGGCGTTATTGTATCTCTTCGCGGGTCGAAGTCTTTCGCTTGGCGCCCGAAAGGACGCCGAATTGCTTGGATTTTGTACTCTTATCCGCGAGCTTGAATCCTTCGGCGGCGAGTCCACGCTTAAGAAGTTCGCGGATGGCAGCCGCCCGGCTAGGCATTCGCCGGGCGAAGCGCCAATCATCAAGCGCCACCAGCTCGTCCTCGCTGAGCATGATTTGCAATCGTTCAACACGACCGAGGCGTGCCATGACAGCCTCCAGGCGATCGGAAAGATATATTCATTTATTCAAGAGACGTTTTTGTCGTCTAATGAGCCAGCAACGCTTTGATAGATCAAGGCGGCCAATATAGAAAAGCCTTATCTTGTAAATACTTACCCGGTAATACTGGTTGCCCACCGTCTGGACCGGAAATAGCATCAATCCATCTGGGTGGAGTGTCGTCGGCGAGCGCTGGACCGATCGCTCTGCCGCGCGTGAGTTGTGGGACGTGCTGCAAAGAGCCAGCGAGGAAGTGGCGGAATGTTTGCGGCGGGCCACCGAGGCTGAGGCCCGCGCCGAAGCTACGAACGACGCGAACAACAAAGCCGACTATCAGCGGATTGCCGATACTTGGCGGACTCTCGCGCGCAGCTATGAGTTTCAAGGGTCATTGGGACGCTTTATTTCCTTCAACAAGAATAGACAAAAAGCGATTCTTGCCCTTCCCGCCGACAACCTGCAAATCATATCGTCCGCCGCACAAGACCATAAAACCGACCTCCTCGATTGGCTTGCAGGTGCGAGTGACCGCATCCGACCCTACTCCGCCAGCGCCTTCGGCATTGCTCTGACGAGTGTCGCAGCCGCGACACTGTTTCGGTTCGCCGGCGGCTGGGCATCAACCGATTTGCGTTTTGCAATATACCTTCCCGCCATATTGGCCACCGGTCTGCTTGCCGGTGTTCCCGCCGCTGTCGGCGCGGCAATAGTATCCATTGTCATCATATTCTGGGCGTTCATGCCGCCCTATTTTGAATTCAAGTGGCCGAGTGAGGGCGAGCAGATCAACCTTCTTCTCAATGCCGTTCCGTATTTCATGACCGTCTACCTTGCCTATTTATGTCGGCTTGTTTTGCGAAGATTACGACGAAGCGAACTGAACAATCGCGTGCTCGCCAGAGAGTTGGAGCATCGCGGCAGAAATCTTTTTGCGATTCTGGAAGTGGTCGTGCAGAGAACGCTGGCAGACAATCCGGAACGCGCCGACAGCACTATTGGACGTCTCAGATCGATCCGCTACTCGAACGAGGTGCTGACTGGCAGACCTCAATCGATTGGCATCAAGGACCTGCTGCGGCAGGAATTCGCAGCCCACAGTGCGAGTCGCCTTCATATGCGTGGGCCCGCGTTCGATATTGCACCCGACAATGCTCGGCACCTGATCCTCCTGTTCCACGAATTGGCAGCGAACGCCGTCAAGTACGGCGCCCTGTCGAATCGAAACGGTCAGGTTTTTGTTGATTGGCAAAGCGACGGCAACAACGTCGTGTTGACGTGGAAAGAGCGCGGAGGCCCGCAAGTGACGCCGCCGAGCAGACGCGGGTTCGGCAATCAACTGATCGATATTTGCATCAAGTCACTTGCCGGAACCAAGCAGGAAGAATTCGCGCCGGATGGCTATGGCTGCACGCTGACTTTTCACGATGCGACATGCGCTACGGATTAGCCTGATGAACTCCGCATCCAGAACGAAAAATAAACACCAGCGACGTGCAAATATCGTGGGTCAAATCCGCCAGCTCGCAGAGTCCGATACCTTTCCGACGGAGCCCATCCAGCCGCTGCTCCTCTGCCCGCGCTGCAACGTAGAAATGGGCCTGTTAGGCGTAGAATCGAATACTGAAACACGCGATCTTTACACCTTTGAATGTCACGTTTGCGGCGGCTTCGAAGTCAGAGGCGTTCGAGTCAGGTAGTTGCCCTTAGCCAAGCGGCGGTGCACGCGCCGCAAGTATGCGGTCGCAGCGACTTGTCGAGGGATCTTTGCCAGTAGACGCGGCAAATTTTATGAGTCTGCGGCCTAGTGCACCTGCCGTTCCTGGCCGGCCCAATAGGGCTTGCGCAGCTCGCGTTTGAGGATTTTGCCGGTCGGATTGCGCGGCAGGGCGTCGACGAAGTCGATCGAGCGCGGCACCTTGTAGCCGGCGATGCGCTCGCGCGCGAACACGATCAGGTCTTCGGGCGTGACCTCGGCGCCTGGCTTTCTTACCACGACGGCTTTGACCGCCTCGCCCCATTTGTCGTCGGGAACGCCGATCACCGCCACGTCGGCGATCGCGGGATGGCCGAACAGCGCGTTTTCCACTTCGGCCGGATAGATGTTCTCGCCGCCGGAGATGATCATGTCCTTGACCCGATCGTAGATATAGAGATAGCCGCCGGCATCGAGATAGCCGGCATCGCCGGTATAGAACCAGCCGTCGCGGATCGCCCGGCTCGTCGCCTCGTCCTGGTTCCAGTAGCCGAGCATGATCTGCGGTGTCCGGCAGATGACTTCGCCGACCTCGCCGGTCGCAACGTCCCTGCCGTCGGCACCTACGATGCGCAGCTCGACGCCGGTCATGGCCTGGCCGCAGGATTTGAGCCGCTCCGTGTCGCCGGCATTGTGCGGCTCGGGGCCGAGATAGGTGATCGCGCCGGTGGTCTCGGTCAGCCCGTACACTTGCGCCAGACCGCAGCCGAACACCTTGACCGCCTTGCGCACGAGATCGATCGGTGCCGGCGAGGCGCCATAAGCTATCAGCTCGAGTGAGGAGAAGTCAGTGGTGGCGCATTGCGGCTGCTGCAATAGAAATAGCAAGAGCGCCGGCACGAAGAACGCCTTGGTAATGCGGAATTCGGGAATGAGCCGCAGAATGGCGGCTGGATCGGGATCGCGCATCAGTACGGTCTCAATACCGCGATAGAAGCCGATCAGCCCCCAACCGCTGCCGCCGATGTGAAACAGCGGCATGCAGACAAGATTGACGTCGCCCTCGTGCCAGTTGCCGAACTGCTCCAACGCGCCGGGCAACAAGGTCAGGAGATTGGCGTGGCTCAACTGCGCGCCCTTGGGATGCCCGGTGGTGCCGCTGGTGTACATCTGGATGGCGCAGTTCCCCGTTGCGATCGGAAGGGCCGGATCGCGCTCCGGCTGCGCCGCGAGCCAGTCGGCGTAGCTCATCCAGGAGCCATGTGGGCCGTCGAGGGCGATGATCTTGCGAACCGATTTCAGCTCACCGGCGACCTTTTCGACCAGCGGGTAGAAATCCGCGCCGACGAACAGGAGCTGCGCGCCGGCATCCTCGACCACAAAAGCGGCCTCAGGCGGCGCCAGGCGGAAATTGACCGGCACCAGCACGACGTCGGCCTTGGCGGCGCCGAACCAGAGCTCGAAGAAAGCCGGCGCGTTCTTCGAAAGAATCGCGACGCGCGCCTGCGGCCGCACGCCCTCGGCGAGCAATCCGTTGGCGACGCGATTGGTCCGGCGATCGAGCTCGTCATAGGTGAGGCGCCGGCCCTCGAAGTAGAGCGCCACGGCGTCCGGCCGGATTTTGGCGTGATGGCGGGTAATATCGGCGACCGTCGCCATCTTGGCGACGTTGGCAACGTCGTGCATCTATGACCTCCCCAACGCCGGCATCGTCGTTCGCCGCGACGCCGCTCGGTTTATTTGACGCCAATCGTAGGCATTTTCCGCGCCTCCGGGAAGCCCGAATGCGGGAAAAGGCGGCGGTACCCGCGCAGGGACATCGCCGCGCGCAGGCTGCAGCGCGGCTCCCCTGGACGATTTTATCCGGGACGGCGCGGCGCGGCGGTAAGTGCGCGCACCTTGGAGGCGGAGATCGCCTCCGTGGTCTCGTCAAGCACGATACGCTCGACGGTGTAGCCGACGTCGCGGCCATAGAAGACGTTGGTGATGTTCGGCAGCGGCACCACCACAAAGCGCCCGGCATGGACCGAGAGCGCGGTCTCGATCCGCTGCTTGACCGCAAAGAACGGCAGCGGGTTCTTGGCATCGAGGCCATGGGTATCGCGCACTGCGATGCACACCTGGCCGACGCGGCGCAGGCCCTCTTCGATCAGGCGCTGATGACCGCCATGGAACGGCTGATAGCGGCCGACGAACAGCGCCGTGGGCTTCTGCGGATCGAATGCCGGCCGCAGCTTGGCCAACGCCTGTTCGGCCCAGTATTGCGGCGTGCCCTGGGCGCTGACACGCAGATCGCAGCTCTGCGGCGGAACGAACATCTTGTTGGTGTCCTCGAAGCGGCCCTGCTCGATCCGATCGATCCAGATCGTGAATGCCTCGCCGAACGCAGCCCGCGTCTCCTTGGTCGGGCAAATAAAATCGGCGATCACTGTGCCGCCGGCCTCGACGATGCGATCGCACATCCAGCCCATGCGGCGGGCGTGCTCGACCCGGTCCTCATGGCTGAAGCCGAGATCGCGCGATAGATTGGCGCGCACCGCGTCGGCATTGAATACCACCGCGTTGAGGAGCGGCGCGAGCGCGGTCGCGAGCGTGGTCTTGCCCGCGCCAGGCAGACCCATGATCAGAATCTTGCGTTGTTGCATTGCGGCGCGCGGCGTTTCAGTCACGCTGCGGCACCGGCGCGGTTCCAGCCACGGCCGCGATCGCCATAGATCTCGAAGCTCTTGGGCGTGACCGCGACGGTGTCTTCGAGTTTGATGAAACCGCGGCGCGGATGCGCCAGCGTGGTTTCGACCGAAATCACCATGCCGGCCTCGAGCGGGCGCTCCGCGTCATAGGCGTCATAGGGCACCGGGCCGGAGCTGGTCAGCCGCGGCGCTTCGTGACTGACGAGCCCCATGCCGTGGGCGAGAAAGTCGATGTGATTGTGCAGCTTGGAGTGGTGCAGCACGCTGTCAGCACCGGCATAGATCTCGCCGCCATTGACGCCGGCGCGGATCGGCTTCATCGCCGCCTGCTGAATCGCTTCGACCTCGGCGAGGAGGTCGACAAGCTCGGCGTCGGGCTCGCCGATAATGCCCATGCGGGCGAGATCGCCGATGTAGCCGTGATAATTACCCCCGGAATCCAGCGACAGCACATCGCCCTTTTCCCAGCGCTGTTCCGAGGGGGCGCGGTTGAGGCTCGATCCGGCGGCGATCAGGCAATAGTCGAAAGTCAATCCGCGCATCGTTTCCTCGCGGCGCAGCGCCTCGGCCAATTCCGCCTTGGTGGCGCCGGGTCCGTGGTTCGCGATCACCGCGAGCATCGAGTCGATGACGAGGTCGGAGGCACGCCGCAGCTTCTCGAGCTCTTCCGGCGTCTTGCGTGCGCGCAGCCGCTCCAGCACGAACAGCGCGTCCTTGAGCTCGGCACCGGGCAGCGCCTTGCGCAGTGCATCCGCGGAATTCGCCGGCAAGAACGCCATCTCGACGCCGATGCGCTGCGGCTCCGCCGCCAGCGAGCGTACATAGGCGGCGGCCTTCTCGATCACATCGACTGAGCCCGAACTCCTGGTATTGGTCTGCCCAACCCAGAACGGCTGCAGCGCGGTCTGGTAGCCCTCCATGCGGTGGCCGAAATACCCGGTCTTTTCCGGCGTGCCTTTGGCATAGACGACAACCGGCAGGTAGCGGCTCACGCCCATCGCGTCCATGGTGTCGAAGAAGAACGAACGATGGCCGCCGAGGAGGTATTGGACATTGTGCTTGGAAGTCGCCATCAGCACGTCGAGGCCAACCTCGTCCATCAACCGGTCGAGCCGCGCGGTATCGAATGGCGCCGCGGCTTGTGGCTTACTGACGTCGAGCATGATCGCGGTCTCCTCGGGCAAAGGCCCCGTTACCCTAGCAAATCCGGCAACGCGGAGAAACCGGCTTCGCCCGCCGGCGCGCCTCAAGTGCTCCTTCAGTCGCCGGCGACCGCAAACCGCGGCGGCGGGCGCGCCGCTCTGCTACAGGAGAGGCGAAGATTTGGAAAACTGCACGTGGAAGAGGAGGCGATAATGGCGTCGATATTCTACCGCCGGGCGGCGTGCGCGCTGGTGGCGCTGGTTTTCACCTGTGGCCTGGCGCGCGCGGCCGAACTCAATCCAGCCGCGGTGACCTACACGCTACCCGACAAGGTGCAATGGGAGGCGATCCCCGGCTTTCCCGGCGCCCAGCGCGCGGTCATGGTCGGCGATCCCTCAAAGCCTGGATTCTACGCGGTGATGATCAAATGGCTCCCCGGCAATCATTTCAGCCGTCCGCATTTTCATCCGCACGACCGCTTCATCGCCGTGCTCAAGGGTACCTGGTGGGTCGGCAGCGGCACCAAGTTCGACCCCGATGGCACGGTGCCGATGCCGGCCGGGACCTTCGTCACCCACTACGGACAGCAGGTGCACTTCGATGGCGCCAGGGACGAGGAGGCGATCCTGCTCATTGTCGGCGACGGCCCCGAGACGCCGACGCCCGCCGAGGTCAAATAGGACCGACGGGCGGCTCAGGCGGCGGTCTTGGCGACAGCCTGAGTAAGGCTGACGGCGCCCGCGCGGTCGCCGGCGCTGCGCCTGGCGCGCTCGAGGATCGCCTCGATCGAGGCGACCTCGACGCGGTTGCGGCCGTTGTCCTTGGCGCGGTAGAGCGCGTGGTCGGCCTGCGCGAGCAGCACCGAGAGATCGAGAACGGCGTCGTGGCTGACCACGATGCCGATACTGACCGTGCTTTCGACTGTCCGGCCGTCGACCTCGCGCGCGGCTGCGGCGAAGCCGCTGCGGATCTCCTCGGCGACGACCTGCGCCCGCTCGCGCGTCGTGTTGATCAGCAGCGCGCCGAATTCCTCGCCGCCGAGACGGCCGAAGAGATCCATGCGACGGATTGAGCCTGACGCCACGTCGGCAAAGATCTCCAGCACGCGGTCGCCGACGGCGTGCCCGAACCGATCATTGATCGATTTGAAATGATCGAGATCGAGCAGCATCACTGCGGTCGGGCGCGGATCATTGGCCTGCCGGCTGAGCCGAGCTTCGCCGTCCTGGAGGAAGGCGCGGCGGTTGGCAAGCCCGGTCAGCGGATCGATCAACGCCGCGGTCTTGTGGCCGTGCTCGGCGCGCTCTTTTGCCATCGCCAACAGGATGAAGGCGATAGCGATGGTGAACAACAGCGCCTCGAAGCTGAGCACGGTGAGCCAGACGCTGGCAAACACCTGATTGCCGGCCGGCAGCCACGGCAACATCGCGGCTAACGGCGTGCGCAACAGATAGAGGACCCCGTGCGCGAACAGCAAGAAAATCGCCGGCCAGCGCGAGACCAGCGGCTCGGCGCGGCCCCGCCAGAACTCGTACGCCGTCGCCCAGGTATAGGCGGTGACGATGCCGGAGCTTAACAGCACGCGGGCACTGAAAGACCCGGCAAAGCCCGGCAAGCAGCTCAACGCCAGCCAGACGATGGCGCCGCCGAATAGCAGAATGAGCCGCGGCCGGCGATGGTCGAAGATGCGCGCACCGATATAGGTCAGGCCGAACGCGGTGAACAACAGCGCGTTGGCGAGATCGATCGAAATGAGGTCGGAGACGGAGCCGTAGAGCCCGAACAGGGCCACCGAAGCGGCGCGCAACAGATGCGCGAAGCCCCCCCCACGCCACGGCGTGGATCGCGGTGTTTTGCGCCCAAACGAACAGCAGCAGCAATCCGAGGATCGCCTCCACATAGATCGTCACGAGGAACAATGTGTTGACGTCGAGATTCATTGCGCGCGGCCGAAATTGACCAGGGATTTCGCAGTAAAGCCCTCGTCGCCGAGATACTGCGCCGCACGCAAACAATGGGTGAATGGGCACATCGCCTGCGGTGTCATGCACCGTTATGGTTTCGGCAGGCTTGCGATTTTCGGCGGCATTCGATGCAGTCTTGTTTCGGAGGGTTCGGTCATCTAGGGTCGCGGCCTTTGGATGTGGCAACCATGCAGCTACGCGACGGAATCGTCGAAGCGATCGGCTACACGCCGTTGATCAAACTCGAGCGCGTCTCGGCGGCGACCGGCTGCACCATTCTCGGCAAGGCCGAATTCATGAATCCCGGCCAGTCGGTCAAGGATCGGCCGGCGCGCCAGATCATCCTCGAAGCGGAGAAGCGCGGCGAGATCCGGCCGGGCGGCCTTGTAGTGGAAGGCACCGCCGGCAATACCGGCATCGGCCTGGCGCTGGTCGCCAATGCGCGCGGCTACCGCAC
>Ga0187769_10001918_pt1 | contig 12059 bp, 8 predicted proteins | sample 0116_SJ02_MP02_1_FD_133140 | JGI IMG/M metagenome (GOLD analysis project Ga0187769, IMG submission 133140) | Tropical peat soil microbial communities from peatlands in Department of Meta, Colombia - 0116_SJ02_MP02_10_MG | ecosystem: Environmental > Terrestrial > Soil > Wetlands > Peat | place... | reverse complement strand
CTTCTTCCGTTACTTTGAATATGCGTTCTCCTTCGGGTAGGTACGGGCTGGAGATGAGCCTGCAAATTCTGACTGGGCCACTTGCTGTACGCCTCAGGAATATCCTGGTATGGCTGGTATGGGATACTATATGTCCTCCGACTGGTTCCACGGCCATGGCGAAGAATGCGTCAGGTTTTGACATGACTTGGTTCGTGACCACCGCGCATGCATTGAACGCCCTCGAAAGCCTAACCAAGCGATGCAGGTGACTGTTAAGCTTCTGCTGTCTCTCTGCAAGCATCTCTCTGCCGAGATATTCGCTCCTGAAATGTGCCGTCAGGGAGTCAACTATGATCAGCTTAACATTATTCTCTTGTATGATCGAATCTGCCTTCTCAAGCAGAAGGATCTGATGGTCACTGTTGAACGCTTCTGAATAGATTATCTTCTTCGCAGTTTCAATTGGGTCCAGGCCGAGCGATTTGGCCATACGTACTACCCACTCGGGGCGGAAAGTATTTTCAGTGTCTATATACAAGGCGCATCCGTTTAAGCCACCCCGCTCCTCGGGTAGTTGTACATTGACTGCCAGCTGGTGGCAGAGTATGCTTTTTCCGACGCCGTATTCGCCGTAGAATTCTGTTATTGTTTGTGTTTCTAATCCTCCGCCTACAAGTTCGTCGAGCTGTTTGCTTCCCGTGCTTAGGCGTTTTACGTTCTGCCTCATCTTAATCAGTTCGTCAGCCCTGATGAAGCTTAACGCTAGGCTACCGCGAGCTTCCGCAACCACCTTCCCGGCTTGCTTTTCGCCTACGCCCGCTTCGGTCAGCTCCTTGATTGTCGCCGTGGCTAGTGATTCGACGGTATGAAATCCCATCTCTCTGAGTTTCTCGGCTGTAGCGGGGCCGACGCCCGGGATGTCTTCTATGAATTCATATTTCTTATGCGCCTCAACGGGGGGCTGGGCTTGCTCAGTTTTCTCCTCCCCCGCTTCCTCCTCCGGTTCCTGTGGTTTGGCTTCCTCTGATTTCTCCGCTTTTTCTTTAGGAGCTTTGGAAATCTCCTTAGGATTATCTTCCTTGACTTTCTCTTTCAAGACTTGTGTCGTCGACAACACTGACAACCAGCTTATTCAAGATGACTAGATCGCTGGGTTACTGAATAGTAAGGACCAATATAACGGAGAGAGATGAGTGAATCAAATCCCGCCCAAAGGCAGATTCTGCCTTATCTAATCAGACTTCATTTGGGTGCATCTGGTAGGGTTAAATGAATTGGCCTCTAGTGAATCGAGCTTGGTGGGTGACGAGCTGTCGAACACGTGCGCTGAGGAAATGATAGAGGTGGAATGCATTGGTTCTCTCAGTGAGAGTTAATCCTACGCTCGCGGAAGCAGCTGAAATACTTGAGCAGGCCTTTCGAGGCAGACGCCTCGTTATTCTGGTTGGAAATTGCAGAGTCGACTACGAAGGGCGAGCGTCGTCAACGTTGGAGTGGGGTGAGAGGATCACCATGATTAAGCAAGATGGCTCCGTGCTAGTCCACAGGCCCATAGGTTATGAACCGGTCAACTGGCAACCGCCCAAGTGCATGATGAGTGTGAGGTTGGAAGACGGGTCACTGGTCATTAACGCCAACCGCCAACAACCTAAGGAATCAGTCTCCATAGAATTCAGAGAAATCTCCATGGCTACAATTGGCGATCTTACTGATAATGGAGAATTCGCGTTACACGTCACGGAAGAGCAGATGAAGCAAGCGATCCTCATCGCACCCAGCTTGGTTGAAGATGGTTTGAGGCCTTTACAAGAGGAAAAAAGCCTGGGAGAGGCCGGGTTCACCGACATCATAGCGGAGGACAAGGACGGTGACTTCATCGTAATCGAACTTAAGCGGGTGCCAGCTTCGAAAGATGCGGTGATGCAGCTCGAAAGGTACCTTGACACGTTGAGAAAGCGGATAAACAGGCCGATTAGGGGGTTGGTTGTGGCTCCAGAGTTACGCAGGAACGCACAACCATTGCTTGCAAGTCTGAAGCTGGAGTTCGTGAGGCTCGCCCCCGAAAGATGCTTCAATGTCCTCAAGAGTCAGAAGGATGCCAAGTTGAGCCAGTTTCTCTCTTGAACAATCTACAAACTCAAAAGCCAGGTACCTTTCGGCAACCTTATTTAACGTCAAATAGTGACTTCCACGAAAACAGTGTGACGCACTTGGAGCCATCAAGAAAACCACTAAATCTGCTTGTGAAGAAGCTCAACGCCGAAGTCAACATTCGACTAAAGAATGATGTTGAGTACAGAGGAAGAATGATTGACGCCGACAGCCACATGAACATCATACTTGAGGGGGCCACCGAATACCGCGGTAACTCGCCCACTGCTAACTATGGTAACGTAATCCTGCGCGGTAGCAATATACTGTACATTTGCGTTGACACGAGCAAACAGCAGGCCTAACGCAAGTCCCTCATACGCTCGGACGCGATGCGAGGCCTCCGACATGCGTGCCCAGAGTGATTCTTTTTTGAGGGAAGAGTCGCTTGCAGAACTCGCGTCCCAAGTTGTTGAGTTTGGCATAAGCGACCAGGAGCGCCTGAATCGAGCTAAACTAGATTTTTGCCGAAAACATAACTTGAGCTGGATGCCGCGTAACTCGGATATCCTCAGCGCGCTTCCCCCAGACGTGAAGGAGAAATTTTCCGAAGGCCTGCGGATAAAGAAGGTTCGCAGTGTCTCAGGCGTAAATGTGATCGGGGTTATGAGTTCACCCCGTGGCTGCCCCCACGGGCGATGCGTCTTTTGCCCCATGGAAAAGGGGTTCCCGATGAGTTACACATCTGGGGAGCCGGCTGCTATGCGTGGCATGCAGGCCGGTTACGATCCATTTGTTCAGATAACGAGTAGAATTGAGCAACTTAGGGCGATTGGACATGTACCGTCGAAGGTTGAGCTGGTTATCCAAGGGGGAACGTTTCTCGCCGCCCCATTTGACTACCAGGAGATGTTTGTTAAGCGCTGTCTCGACGCGGTTAACGATGCCGAGTCGAAGGATCTTGAGGAAGCGAAAGCCCTAGCTAAGATTGGGACGATCAGAAATGTTGGACTAACTATCGAGACGAAACCAGACTGGTGTAAGGAGAGCCATGTTGACCAGATGTTGAGGTTCGGTTGTACCCGAGTCGAAATCGGAGTACAAATCATCGACGATGCCGTTTACAAGCTCACGAACCGAGGCCACTCCGTTCAAGATGTCGTCGACTCATTTCAGATAGCACGAGATGCCGGTCTGAAGATAGTGGCCCACATGATGCCCGGTTTGCCCGGGTCAGATATGCGGAAAGATTTGGCTTCATTCCAGCAACTGTTCTCAGACTCGCGTTTTCGTCCTGATATGATGAAGATTTACCCATGCCTAGTCATGGAAGGAACTGAACTATTTGAGTGGTGGAAGCGTGGGGATTACAAGCCTTTGGAGACAGAAGATGCAGTCGAGCTCATAGCGCAAGTCAAAGAATTTGTTCCACCGTGGGTAAGAATCATGCGTGTTCACAGAGAATTTCCAGTTCACCTGATCAAAGCCGGCGTGAAGAACGGCAATCTTCGAGAACTCGCATTGCAACGGCTTCGGGAAGAGGGGAAATCCTGCAATTGCATTAGATGTCGAGAGGTGGGGCACAGGGTCATGAAGGAGAACGTAACCGTGGACCCTCGCTCTGTACAAATAATCACTCGAGAGTACGAAGCCTCGGGAGGAACTGAGTTTTTCATTGCGGCGGAGGAGGCGGAGGCAGACGCCCTCGTCGGGTACGTTCGGCTCCGAATTCCATCGAAGAAATCGACACGTAAGGAGGTTGAGGGGTCAACTGCTTTGGTGCGCGAGCTTCACGTATATGGCCCCGAAGTTCCAATCGGCCAGCATCGGCGCGGCTCTTGGCAACATTCAGGTTTCGGGCGGAGACTGTTGGCGGAGTCAGAGGAGAAGGCGAAACAGGCAGGGGCGAATAGGGTACTTGTGTTGAGCGCCCTGGGGACTAGGGAGTATTATCGGCGCGAAGGGTATGATTCTTTAGGGCCGTACATGTGTAAATGCATGACCAACTAACGTCTTAAGAAGCACCGCTTTTCCTTGCTCATCGAGTGTACTTAGGATGGCCGAAGAAGACTCCAGTGGCTATATCGGATTATCATATGAACTCTTGAAGCGAGTAGGGGCGAAAGTGGGCGACCGCGTTTGCCTGGAACTCAAACGCCCCGAGGGCCAAGAGGTTGTAGAGGGGATGTTAATGCCGCGCTATCGCACGCGGAAGGAAGAGAACTACGTTGTCCTCAAGCTTCCGAGTGGGTACAATGTTGGAGTTAGAGTCGATTCAGCTACGAAGATCAATATGCTCGGAAAGGGGCAAGCGCCACAATTCGTGCGGCCTGCGCCACCTGCGCAGAAACCGAATCTGCCGAAGGTTTCAGTGGTAAGCACAGGGGGAACCATAGCGAGCAAAGTCGATTACCGAACAGGCGCAGTGAAACCAGCGCTGGACGCTGAGGATCTCTATAGTGTCGTACCAGAGCTCGCCGATTTGGCCGATATCGAAGCGCACATACTCTACAGCGTCTTCAGTGAGAACATAGGCCCACAACATTGGCCGAAAATTGCGGAATACATCGCAAACCAAGCTACTAGGGGGGCCGACGGAGTCGTAATCGCGCATGGTACGGATACGCTCGGATACACGGCAGCTGCTCTCAGCTTCGCGTTCACATCTCTTCCCATCCCTGTCGTCTTGGTCGGATCCCAACGCTCATCTGATCGGCCGAGTTCAGACGCCGCATCGAATCTGATAGCCGCGACCGCCGTAGCGGCTCAAGCTCCTTTCGCTGAAGTCGTTGTGGCAATGCACGACTGGATTTCTGACGAGAAGGTCGCCGTGCACAGAGGGACGAAGGTTCGAAAATGCCACACGAGCAGACGAGACGCATTCAGGAGTGTGAACGCCAAGCCCATAGCACATTACGACCTCGTTCATCGCACGCTCGAACTAGGTCAGGAGACCTACAGGCCTAGGCGGAAAAACTCACCTCCGGAGCTTCAATCTCAATTCGACCCCAACGTTGCTCTCATAAAATTTCATCCGGGTATATCCGTAGGGATCGTCGACTGGGCTACTGCGGCTGGTTACAAGGGCATTATTCTAGAAGGCACAGGACTAGGCCATGTTGGAGACGTTCTCTTCTCTTCCATTGAACGTGCCGTGAACAACGGAGTAGTGGTCGCCATGAGCTCGCAATGCATCTGGGGGCGCGTCCACATGAACGTATACTCAACCGGCAGGGATCTGCTTAGAATGGGCGTTCTCCCGCTGGGAGATATGCTCGCGGAAACGGCCCTCGTGAAAATGATGTGGGCTTTCGGCCACGAGAAAGACCCCGAAAAAGTCAAGGAAATAATGTTAACGAACATTGCGAATGAACTCTCAGAGCGACGAGAATTGGAGGACCTAATCCAATGAGTTCCCCCACGTTGAAGGTGGGCCTAGAAATTCACAGGCAACTGGATACAAAACATAAGCTCTTTTGCGGTTGCCCTACCGACTTGGCGGAAGAAAAACCTGAAGAAAAATTTCTGCGCCGACTTCGACCAACTCAAAGCGAACTCGGACAGGTGGATCAGGCTGCCCTCTTCGAATTTCATAGGGGGCGGAGCGTCGTTTACGAAGCCGATAATCAAACCTCCTGCCTCGTCGAGATGGACGAGGAACCGCCTAGGGAACTAAACAAGGCAGCGATCGACGTCTGCCTTACCGCTTCTTTGCTAATGCAAGCCAAACCGGTGGACGAAATTCAAGTCATGCGCAAGCTAGTAATTGACGGCTCGAACACGACTGGTTTCCAGCGAACCGCCGTAGTTGCATTAGGCGGTCAGCTAAAGGTTGACGACAAAATCATTCCTATCACGCAAATCTCGCTTGAGGAAGACGCCGCGCGTAAGGCGTCACAATCTGAAGGCACAGTAGGGTACAGGATCGATCGGTTGGGAATCCCGCTCATCGAAGTCACAACCGCCCCGGTTCTTCGGTCGCCGCCCGAAGTGGAAAAGGTGGCTTATGCAATCGGATCCGTACTTAGGGCGACAAGGAAAGTGAAACGAGGCCTTGGAAGCATTAGGCAAGATCTGAACATTTCGATACCAGATGGAGCCCTAATAGAAATCAAAGGAGTTCAGGAGCTTGAAGTAATCGGCAAAGCCGTCGAAATAGAAGTTGTAAGGCAGCAGACCCTTCTGTTGATCAGAAATGATCTGAAAGCTAGAGGTCTACAGCCAAACCAAATCGAGAGAGATTACCTCGACCTCACAGACCTCTTCACGACCTCCAAAGGACGAGTAATCAAAGAATCCCTGAGCAAAGGCGGGATAGTCTTGGGAGTGAAATTGCCCAAATTCAAAGGCCAGCTAGGAAGGGAGCTTTCGCCGGGACTAAGGCTCGGGACCGAAATGTCGAGTAGGGCAACGTTCTGGGGAGGCGTAGGGGGAATCTTCCATTCGGACGAACTGCCGGCATATGGAATCTCCAGTGAGGAGATTGCCGCTGTGAGCAAAAGGTTACGGCTCTTGCCTGACGACGCGTTTGTTATCGTCGCCGACTCGAACACCAAAGCGAGAGACGCTTTGGACGCCGTGATCGATCGCGCCTTGGAAGCTCTAAACGGTGTCCCGGAGGAAACCAGGACGGCGATGCCTGACGGTACCACACGCTATATGCGCCCCAGGCCAGGCGCGGCCCGAATGTATCCGGAGACCGACGTTCCGCCTACGCCAATTGCGGAGGAGTACTTAGCCGTACTGAACGCTCATCTTCCTGAGACGGCTGAGAAACTGATTGGCCGGCTGATGGAGGGGTATTCACTCAATTCGAAATTGGCCCGCCAATTGATGGACTCGGATTATCTGAGCCTCTTCGAACAGATCGTTGCCTCAGGCAAGATTCAGGCAACTTTCGTTGCGACCTTTCTAACTGAGACTTGCAAAAGCCTTGAGCGAGAGGGGATACCAGTCCGTACAGTCCCTGATGCAAAGATGGAAGCAACGTTTCGTATGATTGAAATTGGTTCAATTGCTAAGGAGGCGCTGGCGGATCTGACGAAGTGGCAGGTGTCTCATCTTGATGAAGAGCCTGAGGTGGGCGCACACAGCCTTGGACTGCGTATGCTAACGGAGAACGAGCTAACGCCCATCGTAGATCGTGCCATCGGGAAAAACAAAAGGATGATCGAGGAGAAAGGCCAAGCTGCTTTTTCTTCGATCATGGGAGCGGTCATGTCTGAGGTTCGCGGTCGCGCTGATCCGAAGTTAGTCACAGAAATTGTGAAGAAACGGATGACCCAGAGATAGGTCACTCCAGAAATTGCACATCGTCGACTAAGCCATCGCTGTTCAAGTCGATGCCGGTTACGACACGAGAAATCACGTTTCTATTGGAAGTGTTTCCTCTGGCGATATCGTCGGTGTATTTGATGAAGCCGAGCACAGCAGCTCTGGTTCCTAGGTAACTATTGCCTGCGATCACCAACGCTTTGTTTTGCTTGTTCCGTGGGTTCTCTATCAACTGAATGGCTCCCTCTTCTTCCCCCGCGTAGCTTCGACCAGACAGCCGAGAAATCATCATGTTGCGACCTGTAAGTTCGTAGGTTATAGGTAGGAATTCGTTCAGCGTCATTGTCACGGTGTTTACCCTCGGGCCACCGACGACTATCAGATTGCGCGCTGATTCTTGTTCGGATAACTCGGTATCCAGCCTGACTACGCTCTCGCGGGTTATGGGAAGAAGTGAGCCAAGGAAGAGTGCTAGATCCGTCGCCCTATCGCCGCAACGCGCTCGGCTACTAAAGATGCCGTGCGCATCGGGGCTACCGAGTACGATATGGCCGTCAAAATGACCTTGGGAAATGAATGGCTCAAGGATCTTTGCGGACATTTCAGAAAGGCTTTCCTCGACTTGGGACTCATCGGTTTTGCTTGTTATTCGAGGTACTATTGCGATGGCTTTCTCTTCGGCGCGGTAATATTTCGCCATGGCTCCACGTTTCTTGACCGTCTTCTCTAACGTGATAAGGCCGGCTTGTTCAAGTTCCCTGAGGTGATAGCAGATTACTTGTTCGCTGGTCTTGAAGGTGTGAGCTAACTCTTTAGCGCATTTTCCTTCGTTCGAGAGTTCGTTGAGAATTTTCCATCGTCTTGGTTGAAGGACGAGCTGAGCTGTTTTCGGGTCGGAGAGGATTCTCGCGGGGAGGAGTCTGTCGGTTCTTCTTTCCTTCAGAAGTAGGTACGACATGTCTTGGTCCTCGGAATTGAATAGTGAAGGCCTGATTTGACTATTAAAGGTGATTTTGATTATTTTGTGAGAATACTGCGCACGCGCTACGGAAAAAATGATTGTATCGTCAAAACACCGCCTTAGGAATGCTTATCATTCTTTCCCACACACCTCGGCGGATTCTCATCGGATGAAGGCATATGTGTGGAATTTCGGGCGTAGTACTCGAAGCCGGCGAAGTTGGCCCCATACTGTACGATTCGTTGAAGCGTCTCGAATACCGAGGATACGATTCAGTGGGAGAGGCCGCAGTAATCAACGGCAGAGTCGTCGTAAAGAAAGACATCGGAAAGATCGATGAGGTTGAAAGGCAGCTTCACATCAGCAGCCTGCCTGGAACGATAGGAATCGGCCACACGAGATGGGCGACCCACGGCACTCCTTCGCGAAAAAACGCTCACCCGCACACTGATTGTAGCGGAATCATAGCCGTCGTGCACAACGGAATCATAGAGAACTTCATGGAACTAAAGCAGGAACTAGAAGCGAAGGGCCACACCCTAAAGTCGAGAACTGACACTGAAGTGGTTGCTCACCTAGTAGAGGAGAACCTGAAACTCAAGATCGGTTTTGTCGAAGCCGTTCGCCAGGCCGCGAAGAGGCTCAACGGTGCATACGCTTTGGCGTTTGTTTGCGCTGAGGAGCCGGACAAAATCGTATGTGTCAGAAAGGAGAGCCCGCTTGTCATAGGCATCGGAACAAAAGCGAACTATCTCGCCTCCGATATCCCAGCTTTCCTTCCTCGAACAAAAAACGCCCTGCTGCTTGATGATGATGAGATGGCGGTCTTGACTCCCGATCAAGTTCATGTGATGAAAGTCGAGAGCGGAGAGGAGGTGCGAAGGGCACCGTTCACGGTGGAGTGGAACGTTGAAACTGCGACCAAAGGCGGTTTTCCGCATTTCATGCTAAAGGAGATCAATGAGCAGCCCCTCACAGTTAGGAACGCGCTCCGCGTCCAACCAATATATCTCGAACTGATGGCTTCAGCAATGAATCGTGCGAAGAAGGTATTTCTTCTCGCTTGCGGGACATCCTACCATGCCTGCCTGGCTGCTGCATATGCATTCGCAAATTTAGCAAAGGTCGAAGTCACACCTGTTATCGCGTCCGAATTTATCGACGGTTACGGCGCTTTGATCGATGCGGATACAGTCGTTTTGACGATAAGTCAGTCCGGTGAAACAGCAGACACGCTGACCGCAGTCAGAGAGGCAAAGAACCGAGGAGCGACTATCCTTGGTTTGACTAATGTGATGGGATCTACTCTGACAAGACTGTCTGACGTTTACATTGGTCAAAATTCAGGACCGGAAATGGGAGTCGCCGCGACCAAGACATTTACTGCGCAGTACTGCGTGCTAATCAAGATAGCTATCGCTCTTGCAAGAAAACGAAAAGCTGCAAGGCCCAAGGACCTTCAAATGCTTGAAGATGGATTGAGTCGGCTTCCAGAGTGGATTTCAACGACGCTGATAACTCAGAATGATAACGTTACGCGAATAGTTGAGAAGAACTCTGACAAAGCGAGTTTTTGCTTTCTCGGTCGAGGTGTTAGTGTTGCCACTGCACTCGAGGGCCGGCTGAAACTTCTTGAATTGTCCTATCTCCCGGCTATCGCGTACCCGGCGGGTGAGTCGAAGCATGGATTCATCTCGGTTGTTGAAGATGGTTACCCGGTGCTCTTCATCGCTCCCAAGGACGAAGCCTATTCAAAGATAATTGGAAATGTGATGGAGATGAAAGCAAGGCGCGCTCATGTTGTATCTCTGGTTGAGGGTGATGACGGCCAGGTAGCGAGTCTTTCCGACGAGACAATCCAGATGCCTGTTGGGATTCCACCCCCGCTCACTCCAATCGTCTTCATTGTGCCTCTCCAGCTGTTCGCGTATCGTATGGCAGTTACGAAAGGGTATGATCCGGATTTTCCGCGCAACCTAGCGAAATCGGTCACTGTTCATTAGCTGCCCACTTGCACGATGCCACGACGTGTGCTTCCGCAAAAGTGTCCTAGAAGTCGGAATTCTCTCACGACTTGGAAACGAGTAGAAACGCTTTTCTTGGTACCTTGCTAGGCTGGCTTGATGAGGTTTGAAGAACAATCCTAGAAACCTCACAATGACCATTGCCGGTGCCGCGGTCTTTGCAGCTCTAGCAGCGGTATTGACTCTCGCACGAGCGGCCGTGCCGTTTCCGCTTATTCCATACCTCCAGGTTGATTTTGCGGAAATACCAATCATGATTTCGTTCTTCCTGTTTGGCCCTCTTGCAGGCGTAGTCACCGAACTCGTGCATTGGATATTTCTTAACGAGACTGGTTCTGACGTGCCTTTAGGGCCGGCGATAAAACTTGTTGCAGTGCTGTCCACATTTTCGGGCTTTTGGCTTGGCAGCCTAGTCTATTCCAAGGTTAGTGGGCGAGTGCGACGAAGGGCGGGTCTAGGTCTGTCGTTAATGTTCGGTTTGGGAATGCTTCTGCGCGTCGCTGCAATGACTGTGATGAACTATGCGGTTCTTGTTTACATCGGCCCAGTTTTCTTCGGCGTCGACTACCTAAGCTTCGCCCGAAGCACAATCATAGCGACGACGGGATGGCAATTCAACGGCGACGTGGCGGTTCTATTTTGGGTCCTTGTCTTCACCGCGGTCTACAACGTCGTAAATCTTCTCGCGGCCTCTATTCCTGCGGGGCTAATCGTTTCGCCGATGACAAATTCGTTTAGGCACATGACTTCCGTTCAGACTTGGTTGATGCGCAGTCTCGAAGCGCATTCCTCCCGCTAACTAGGCCAAACCTTCGATCGGTAAATCGTTGCGTCGCGCCCTTCCCCGACTGAGATTAACCTCACTTGGGCCTTCATGATCTCTTCAACCCTTTCGACATACTTTCTTGCCTGTTTCGGCAATGAATCATAGCCGTTCTTCGCGACTGTAGACCATTCCGCGGGTGATAGATCGGGCCATCCTTCCATCTCTTCGTAAATCGGTCTACAGTTAGAGTATTCACGTAACCCGGCGGGTTGCTCTCTCATTATCTTCCCACCCGCGTCGTACTCTGTGCATATCTTAACTGGGTCGAAGCCTCCGAGCGTATCCATCTTGGTCAGCGCTACACCGGTCAGGCTGTTTACTCTAGCAGCAAGCCTCAGAGTAACCGCATCTATCCACCCGCAACGGCGCCTGCGTCCCGTCACGGTTCCGAATTCCTTTCCTTTCTCTTGTAACCGCGAACCTAGTTCGTCAGTCAATTCCGTTGGTACCGGCCCCGCGCCAACCCGAGACGTATACGCCTTCACGACCCCCAGTACTTCGTTTACCTTCTTCGGTCCGACTCCAGCCCCTGTGCCGACGGCGCCGGCTACGGTGTTGGACGATGTGCCGAAAGGGTAGACGCCATGGTCAATGTCAAGCATAAGCCCCTGTGCTCCCTCGAATAGAACACGCTGGCCATGATCTAGTGCTTCGTTCAAGACGAGCGACGTGTCGGTGACGTAGGCCTTCAATTCCTCCCCGAACTTGAAGTAAGTGCTGAAGAGCTTGGCCGCATCTACACGTGCGTCTGAACCATAAACTGAGGTCAAAGTTTTCTCCTTAAGTATCGAGTTTTGCGCGATCCTCTGTCTCAGAATTTCCTCGTCAAGCAAGTCGCATACTCTGATGCCGTATCTAGCTACCTTGTCGGTATAGGTTGGGCCGATCCCCCTCATCGTTG
>Ga0187769_10001917_pt1 | contig 12059 bp, 11 predicted proteins | sample 0116_SJ02_MP02_1_FD_133140 | JGI IMG/M metagenome (GOLD analysis project Ga0187769, IMG submission 133140) | Tropical peat soil microbial communities from peatlands in Department of Meta, Colombia - 0116_SJ02_MP02_10_MG | ecosystem: Environmental > Terrestrial > Soil > Wetlands > Peat | place... | reverse complement strand
TTGAGCTTAACGCCCTTTACATGGCTATCTTCTATAATAAGCCCCGTAGCACGTGTTCGCACCATGATATCCACACCAGCTCGTGCCGCGTCCTTCGCAAGCTGTCGGTCGAAGATTTTTCGATCTATGGTATAAGCAAAGGGGCCTTCTGCTCCAGTAAGCTGTTCGACCATCTCCTGTGTTATTTCAAACGTCGTGCCATCAGGAGCATTCATTCGGATTCCATTGATTTCGCTTGCGATCCACTTCTTGTCAGGCTCAATGTATCTGGATGCCTTAAGCAAAGGGTCTCTAGGAGCCCCCTCTCCACACCGCACCGGCGCCCCGATCTCCTGCCTCTTCTCAATTAATAACACATCGCAGTCTGCGGCAGCAGTCCGTGCCGCGATGGAACCTCCTGGCCCTGCCCCGACAACGATGACATCGTACTCTCCCTTCATGTTCTCTTCTCTATTGTTAGGCGCTGATCCGACAAACGGGAACGCAGCTCGTACGCGTTGTACGTGCGTTCTCTATTCTGAGCAGAATTCGATGAGCTTGATAGAATTGGTCGGACAGACTGCGACGCAGGCGCCTCGGTATTCGCATTTTTCTATGTTTATAACAACTATCTGTATTCAGCCAAATGACGTTTGTAATAGCTTTATACATATAAATATAAAAAATGTCCCAATACTTTTCAACCACGCGGCCGACAAGAAGTGGTAAGGAGTAGATGCGAAAGTACAAGAGAGACATGGCACGGAGTCGACTACAATTGTCGCCAATCACTAACGAAACACTCTTTCCTTAGAAAACGAAGAAACTTCTGATTTGGACTAAATAAGTGATAACTGACAGTCGTCCGCCGTCCGATAGTTTTTTATTTCATCCTCACGAGCTCCAGCGATTGGAGGTCTTGTCCTATATCCTATATAAGACTGCAAGAGATGAGACGAACACCCACAAGATTGAGCACAATTCCATACTACTTATCGAAGAGAGAAGGGTATAACGGTGTCCCAAGTATCAGTTGGAGAGGTACTATTTGGTTGGGTTGCACCTACAGAAGTCCCACTAAAAAATAGAATTATCGGGTGTATAGGGCTGCAGCGGCCAGCGATAACTGTAATATGTTTTTCCCACTGGTAACGCCCGTATCTCTCTATCCAACCAAAAACCGTAACAGCACATTCATTCGAGCTTACACTGTAATTAGGCCGATCAAGAACGTTACTGAGGATGCTTCATCTCGAATAAAGCATACTTTCTTATAACTGATAGATGGGGCATAAGGAAAAGGATCTTTGGGTTAGCTGCAAGCAAGCGCCTTGCGATTTCAATAGCGCTCATCTGCGGTTTAATATCTTTCAACACCCGTACAAGCTTGTTGAACTCGTCGTCAGATATACCTACCATAAATTCTTTTATTTTATACATACCTTTATGTATTTTGCCAGATGAGCTGTGCCACCTCGTTTCGTATTCACGAAGCACCCTAACAGATGAATCGTTTGCATTTACAGCTTTCTGAGCGACTTCTCCCGCTATCGTGCCTCCGCCGATGGCAGTTGAAATCCCCCCACCAGTAAGTGGCTCAGTGTGACGCGCTGCATCGCCAATGAGCATCAATCCGTCACTCACTAAGGTCTTAAGCGAATCACTTAAGGGGACTCCTCCCATCACCAGTTCCACTGGTTGCCCACCAGGACACTTTTTCGCTACAAACTCGTTGAGGTATTCTATGGGTCTCTTAGCAGCCAATTTGCTCCCAAGCACGCCAAGCCCTACATTTGCTGCTCTCGCGCCTTTCGGAAATATCCATGCATAGCCACCGGGAGCCTGTGAGCCTGCATAAACATCCAAAAAATTTTCTGTCGTATCAACGTTGGTCATAAGGTACTGGGCACAGCTCTCTGCATCCTTGAGCTTGAGGGTGGTGTTGATCCCACCCCACCGTCCAACCTGTGATTCGACGCCGTCTGCGCCGATAACCACCTTTGAGCGGACCTCAAAGTCCTCACCAAGCCGATTGAGCTTAACGCCCTTTACATGGCTATCTTCTATAATAAGCCCCGTAGCACGTGTTCGCACCATGATATCCACACCAGCTCGTGCCGCGTCCTTCGCAAGCTGTCGGTCGAAGATTTTGCGCTCCAAAACATATCCAAATCCTCCCCCAGTTCCCAGTGTCTCTCCTGACGCTTCAAACGTCGTGCCATCAGGAGCATTCATTCGGATTCCATTGATCTCGCTTGCAATCCATTTTTTATTAAGCTGGATGTATTTGGAGGCCTTCAAGAATTGGTCTTTGGGAACAAACTCGGCGCATCGCACCGGCGCCCCAATCTCCTGTCTCTTCTCAATTAATAACACATCGCAGTCTGCTGCAGCAGTCCGCGCCGCGATGGAGCCCCCTGGCCCCGCCCCGACAACGATGACATCGTACTCTTCCCTCATGATTCTTTCTCCGCCGTTAAATTTCCTACCAGACAGACCGTTATGCACATCGCACATCATGCGCACATGTCGCCTATTGTGAGACCGGATTCAATAAGTTCTATCAAATCCGTCGGACAGATTGTGACGCAGTCGTCATAGTGTCCGCATCTCTTGATCTTTCTGTCGATCATCAGATATTACTCTATAAAGTGGGCTGCGAGTCTTAACAGCTAATAAATAATAGCATTGATAAAGCTTTAACGCTGTTTAAGACGATCCTCATTTATAACGTCAAGGCAGGAAGGAAAAAGACAAAGTGTTCCTACATGTGCTACTATTAAAAAGGGCTACAATTAAAAAAGGGAGCAAGGTGAAAATCACTTATCGTTTCTCAGCACATGAACATAATAGCACCCAATCTGCCTTTTTATACTTATTGGCACGAGATAAACAGCCATGATATTTTTTACAACCTCGTATGGGAGAATTTTATTTACGATTCCTGTAAACATAGGATGAGCGAAATAACCACGGGTCTTACGTTCATTGTAGATCGCAGATGGAAGGATATTCTCCGTGAAATCTTTTGCCATAGCTATTGAATATTCCTCTCGCATATAGCTCTCAACGTCTCCAACATACTCAAACTTTTCAAGCGCGACACCTTTTTCAATAAGTTTAATCATGATCTCGTCGGACTGGCTCATTGGCGTGGCACGATCTCTTCGGTATGCATCTATAACGATAAACAGTCCACCCCTTTTTAATTTCTTCTTTACTTCGCGAAAGACGTGCAACTTATTTGTAGAATAGCACAACGCCTCCACGACAAAGGCGATGTCATACGCATCGTCCTCAAAGGCGCTCAAATCGTGGTAGTCGCCTTGTTGATAGTGTGCGTTCGGTATCTTTGCATAGCGTTTCGAAGGCTTGTTTGATAAGTCAACTCCATCAAACGTAACATCAGGGTTCCGGCGCGCGAGAGACGCGATATTAGCACCGCTCCCGTATGCAAGTTCCAGCACGTTTTTGGCATCAATTTCGCGGACGTAATTCTCAACGATTCTCGCTTGCTCTTTAAAATCGCTTTTCTTATGTTTTCCGTCGTAACTAATCCCAAAGTGCTTATATCCTTCCCAGCTATGGCCAAGTCTATACGCCATTTTGGTCTTTTCAAAATAATTAACTATCTGCGGTTTCTCCTGCGGCTCATTAATGATGCTTGGTATATCAAATAATCGGCCAACCCGTTTAAGGTACAGTTCAAGATCGTTATCGTATTCTGCTGTTCGATCTTTAGTTACCGTGTCAGTTGAGCTGCTCGTTGCCATCAAGGAATAGTTATTTTTAGCTTCTTATAAAGGTTTGCAGAAGGTGTATGATTGAACTTGAATTTTTTCTTGAATGCCTCATAATCTCAACTGCACACTCATTGCATTGGAAACAATCTGATTTAAAAAGAACGGAAAGGTGCCCACACAGGAGGGTAGGCATATAAAGGATTTTTCCGTGGTAGGCATATAAAGGATTTTTCAGTGTTCCACACCCTCCTTCTCAGCGGCCACGGAAAGCAAGCGCGCTGGTATCGCTAAATTTTAGTTAGCAGCCATCGGTGAGGATATTACAACGCACGCCCTGCGCACGAGTCGGCGATGGCGTAGAAGTGTGCGTCGGCATCTCGCTAGTACTGAGATGCTCTCATGCATCTCCACTACCCTGTGTAAGCGACCTTCAGTCTTCATTCAAGTTTTACCCAGTCAACTTGTTATGGCTCCTCGAGAATTTTTGTTGCGCACATACAAAGGCAGAGAGAGACCCGTTTTTACATTTGCATAACAAAAACATACCCTTGCTTCCCCGAGGTCTCTCATCACTATATGCTCGTGCGTGATAGACGAGAAGTGAACTCCCGAATAGAAATTGACCTCTTTATCTTCGCCGCTGTTGTCCTCGTTGTGCTAATTATTGCTCTGTTTCACGCTGCAAACTGAAGAAATCTGAAACAACTAATAAAAAGGTTCGAAAATGAAATCACTTATCATTTTTCAGCACGTGAATGTAATAGCACCCAATCTGCCTTCTTAAGCACGTTGGCACGAGGTAAGGGACCATGATATTTTTTACAGCCTCGTATGGGAGAATTTCATTGACGATTCTTGCGAACATGGGATGGGCGAAATAATCACCGCTCATACGTTCAGCGTTAACTAAAGATGGGAGGACGTTCTGCGTGATATCTTGCGCTGCAACTATTGAATACTCCTCTCGCATGTAGCTCTCAACGTCTTTGATACATTCAAATTTGTCAACCGCAAAACCCTTCGCAATAAGTTTCAGCGCAATATCTTCAGACGGACTCGGTGGAGGGGCGCGGTCTTTTTGATACCCATCTATAACGATGAAAAGTCCATCTCTCTTTAACTTCTTCTTTACTTCACGAAGGACTTGTGATTTATTGGTCGAGTAGCACAACGCCTCCACGACAAAGGCAATGTCATACGCATCGTCCTCAAAGGCGCTCAAATCGTGGTAGTCGCCTTGTTGATAGTGTGCGTTCGGTATCTTTGCATAGCGTTTCAAAGGCTTGTGTGATAAGTCAACTCCGTCAAACGCTACGTGGGGGTTCCGGCGCGCCAGAAATGCGGTATTAGCGCCCATCCCATATGCAAGTTCCAGCACGCTTTTAGCATCAATTTCGCGGACGTACTTCTCAACGATTCTAGCCTGCTCTTTAAGATCGCTTCTTTTATGTTTTCCGTCGTAACTAATCCCGAAATGAACGTATCCTTCCCAGTTATAAAGTCTGAATTGAGTTTTGGTCTTCTTGCAATAGTTAATTATTTGCGGATACTCCTGCGGCTCATTAATGATGCTTGGTATATCAAATAATCGGCCAACCCGTTTAAGGCGCAGATCCAGATCATCATCGTACTCTGCAAGTTGATCTTCAATTACCGTGTCAGTCGAGCTGCTAGTTGCCATTAAAAAATATCTATATTTTAGTTTCTTATAAAGGTTTGCTGAAGGTGCTTGATTGAACTTGCCTTTTTTCCTGAATGCCTCATAATCTCAAACGCACACTCATCCCAATAGAAAAAAAATTAATTTAAATGAGAAAGAAAAAGACACTCGTACAGAAAAGTAAACGCATAAGAGACATTTTAGAAATCCATCGCAGTATATTACCGCAGTATACAAGAACTTGAACTTAGTGGAGCTGTAAGTGGACTATGATCAGTAAGAGGATACAATTTTTCTAGTCCGAGGTAAGAATCGAAAGCATCAGTTCAATTGACGTAGATGCCGAGAGTCCGCCGCTGGCGGCTCTGCTATGGCTTTGTGGAATAACAAGTCCCTTGCTGAGCATCTCATCTCCGCCGTCGAACTGCTGTGGGACTAGACAGCACCGCAGCACCTGGATAGAAGAGCAGTCACGAGAAGGCCCGTTGGTACGTCTGAAGCATGACCCCGTTACGTTCACTATGTTTTTCATGGTACGCTAGGTTCGTCTCATTACTATTTTAAACCTGACGCAATGAATATGCTAATATTAGCATAGTTATCAGTGTAATTCGATTGCACTAAACACTGCTCCCCAACGTCATCCACGGTTATACTGTTAAGTCCAGATTCAGCAAACCACATATGCACATCATCCCTTTTGAACCCCATCCACCTATCAGTGCGCTCTTGCGTGAGAAACTCGAAGCTGTGTTCGTCGAGGTCGGTAATCACTAGCATACCTCCAAATTTCAGAATCCGTACCATCTCTTGTATCGCTGCTGCTGGATGTTCAATGTGATGCAGACACATGTTGGCAAAGACATAGTCCAACGCTTCAGTGCGGACAGGGAGATGCTGAACATCTCCCATGCAATATTGTACCGATAGAGCATAAGAAAACTTACGCTTCATTACTTGTAGCATCGTAAGCGACTGGTCGATCGCAAGTACGTGTAACCCAGCCTCGACAAGCCCCTCGGTAATGAATCCAGTGCCTGCTCCTATGTCGGCTGCTGTTTTTCCTTCTTGTAGCTGTGCTTTGGCAAGGGCTTTCTCTTTAACCGCTTCAGAGAAAAAGCCTCGTCGTAGTTCATCCCATTTAAGGGCGATTCCATCGAAATATTGTTTATTCCGCATGTGCTTCGTATGTTCTTTTTTCTATGCCTATGAAGAAAACCATTTCGGCGTATCTTAGTGTACTTCTGCAGAATTTATGAGTAGACTTCCTGTCCTTACCATGGTACGGTTCAATATGTCTAAATCTGCTCTCTCAGATCTTCAAGGACATACATGTAGGAGTCTGACAGATAGGGCCGGGTACAATTATTTACAACTGAAATAGATGGAACTTTTTGCCTCACATTAACTTCTGGAAATAAAACATTTCACTCCATTAAAGTGTCAGGGTGACAACCCAGTCACTTTAAATCGTTCCTGTGGCTTCTTACAGCACGTTCCATTTCAAAAAATGTGCTGTTTCATCAACAGTATAAGCATTCAACAGTACCTACATCAACATCATCAACAATTCCGCAGTAACCTTACTATCACATGCAAAAACCTTAGTGGACGCTGCTGTTACGTTATATTATCTATTCGACCAGTATCTTAGACGATGGCCAATATCTTAGACGATGGCAATTATTGTATGGCCAAAGAATGCCATCCGCTGACTTTATTCGCTAATTAACCGTAACTGTTACCGCGTCGCTCGCCGCGTGCACATATTGACTATTACCATCGAAGGCCACCCTGAAGTAGTAAGTACCTGGAGACTGCACCATGAAATTATGATGGAAGCTGCCAAGCGCATCGGTAGTATATGTGCTTCCAAAGGTAACCCATTTACCTAGGTTTGGATCCCACTGCTGGTCATGTATCAGAGCGCCACCGATGCCTTCTTTGCATATGACACAAATTAGAGTCCCCGAGACTGGCACCTCTTCATTGACCTTTGCAGCTGTGGGGGCGGTAAGGGTGAGCGCGGTTCTCATCTGGTCTGCTGTGATGGATGGTATCGTAACGACAGTGGTAGCAGTTGAAATAGTAGATACAGGAACCGTCTTAGACGCATTACTCATCGTGGTATTGTTCTGCGTTGTTGATGTGGCGCATCCCGCTATGAGAACTATTGCCAGTGACATAGCAGTCACCGCTGTGGCTAAAAAAGGTCGTTTCAGATTTTTTGTCTCCTATTAAATAGACACGTTTAATGTGCACTGGACTAATAAATATGTTGCTAGCTTCTGTGATAACAACAAGCACAACTTTTTCATGTTCTTCTATCGATAAATTTTGCTTCGGCACAATAGATATTAGAGCGACATCGGTATGCTCACAACCGAGCAATGTCAGTAAGTTTACGAAGAACGTGCACAACGAACTACCCACGATTGCAATTGCACCTCATAGTGTCGCAAGGTTCACGCTTGGCAAAAATAGTGGATTAAGGATTAAAGACGACCCAATTAGGGCCAAAAACCTTCAAGTCGCATAACGGTTATTGCCATTACTTATAAATTCTTTTGACCTGCGGCTCTCTCGCTCAGCATATTATCTGTAATGGCACGTCAGACGAGCCCGTGTAAACATCGGCCGCTCATTGTGCTACATGCGACATTACGCCAGTACTGTCGTCTTTAATGCCACGCCGTAGACGACGTTTAACAGCGAGATGAAAAGACAGGCTGAAGAAAACGAGGCATTATCGGCTAAGAACTCACAGACTCCAATGCGTTCAGGTCTGTTATCCCCACTTAATTACTTTTTGTTGCAGTTAACGACGTAGAAATTCGCTGCCCATCAATTGATAATCATCTATATTGTGTTGTTTGTAGGCAGGCAATTCAATCGCATTCTCTCCTAGTATGTGCCTCCAAGATGTCTCCCTTTCTCATCCTTTCATCATCTTTTATTGAATCAGTATTATTCTGTGCGCAGTATGTGGCTGCCTTATAGTTGAAAGTGACGTTAATGTTGTATCCTGAGCCTGATGTCGTGGTCGTGTCGGTAGATGCATTTACTTAAAGGAATTAACTTATACACCTTTTTATCATTCATATATTCAATGATAGTGGTAATTTCAATTGGCGGGTCCGTAATAGCTCCGACGCTTGACGCGAAAAAGTTCATCGCGTATGCAGAAGTAATAAAGGAGATTGCAAAGAGCAACACCGTGCTTGTCGTAACGGGAGGAGGGAAAGCCGCGCGAGATTACATAGGGGTCGCCCGCTCAATGGGAGCAAATGAAGCGGTCTGTGATCTCATTGGAATATCGCTCTCGCGCCTGAACGCTAGGCTCCTGATATCCGCGCTTTCAAGCGTGGCTTTCCAGGACATACCGCACAACTATATGGAAGCAGAGAACGCTATGTCTTCCCATAAAGTGGTGGTTATGGGCGGTGTAACTCCCGGGCAGACCACGGACGCCGTTTCTGCGATCCTCGCTGAATACGTGCAAGCGGCCCTCCTTATAACGGCGACATCGGTTGATGGAGTCTACACAGCGGATCCGCACCTCGATAAAGAGGCAAAGAAGCTCGATGAAGTAACGCCGGATGTGCTTGTAAAGATTGTTATGTCAGCTGAGATGAAAGCCGGATTCAAATCAGTAGTCGATCCTCTAGCCGCAAAGATAATTGAGCGCTCTCAAATTGAAACCGTCATAGTAGATGGTCAAAATCCAAAGATCTTACTTGATGTGCTAAGTGGTAAAAAGGTGGGCACGAGAATAATTCACGAGTCCTAATGCAATCCGTAGAGCTCAGAGTTAATTCTTGGGATCAATGCCATTATTACGCAGAGTTCCGTAAAATGAGTTCGATCGATTAAGCCCTTCGATAGATATCCTATTGCACCGATTTTCTTGCCGATTCTTTCTGTCCCAGATAGCTCTTCCATGATACTGCCTACTTCTTCCCCCCTTTCTACACCTTCAAGTACTATCTTTGGGTAGCTGAATCCAGGGGAAGCTCCAATGGTATGAACGCTCCCATCAAAGATCGAGCAAATCTGAACGTCAAGTAAAACACCACAAAAATCAAAAAGGCCAGATTCTATCCCCACGCCTAAATCTGCGTCTTTTAATAACGCGAATGCTCGTTCACCTCTATGTCTGGCTCCGGTTATTACTTCATGCCCAAAAGGTTGTGCAGGCACAGCGGACTCAACATTAGTCATCAACACGTCAACCTTGTCGCACACCTGTGCGAAGATATTTTTCACCGCTCGCATCTTCACTGGGTTTTTTGTCCCAACTGACACCTTCATAGAGACACCCCATGTTCATCTATCTCTCCCCTGTTTATTCGGGTGGATGAGATCGGCTTTCCATCTTGTGCCAACACCAAATCGACGACAATTATCATGATGGGAGATAGGCCATGTGTTTTCCGAATGTCATTAATCCGTTTAGCGGTGTTGAGAGTCTCTGGCGAGACCACTATGAAGTCAAATTGTTCGTATATTGATGGTCCGCAAGAGTCCTCAAGTCTTGTGATCATTGGCTCAGCTCCAATCTCATCCCGCACAAATGTTGTGATGGCCCGCCTACGCGCTTCGTAATCGTGTATGAAGTGGCCTTTCTCCCTCGCCATTTCGTCCGAGGTCAGTCCTATGACCACATCACCAAGGTCGTAGGCCTTTTTGATTAGCGCCTTATGGCCATCGTGGAGTATGTCAAAGGTGCCACCAAGAGCAACTTTAGCCATGTCTTTTATCAAATAAAGTTAATAGATTCGTATCTACTAGTTCGATAGCAGTTTTACTAGTTAAAGTTAATAGAACATTAGATTGAGTATGAACAGCAAGTTTGAAGGCGTCTACGTAGCGCCCACTGCAACTGTAATCGGAGATGTTGAGATCGCTCCCGATTCGAGCGTGTGGTTTGGTGCGGTGATTAGAGGTGACGTGGCCGCAATTAAAATAGGCCGACGGACAAGCGTACAAGATAATGCAGTAATACATGTGAGCGAGGGTGTTGGTACGGTGGTAGGTGATGATGTGACAATAGGGCACAGCGCGGCTATTCACGGCTGCAATATAGAGGATATGATCCTTATTGGCATCGGTGCTATCGTGCTTGATAATGCGACGGTGGGGGCGGGCTCTATCATTGGCGCAGGGGCGGTCGTGACTGAGGAGATGGTGGTACCCCCACGAAGTCTTGTTCTTGGTGTGCCGGGCAGGGTCATAAGAGAAGTAACATCAAGGCAGATTGAATGGATAAAGAACAATGCAGAACAGTACGTGCAGTTGGCCCGGCGTTACGTGTCGTTAAACACGGTCGATCGCTCCACTCTTTGATCATTACCAATCACCTGCCGGTAGCACATAAGGAGCTTAACTTTTAACTTAACTGCGCACGCGGATTCCGCGGTCTTTTAGATATTTCTTCACACTTTCTATTGATATCTCCCTGAAGTGAAAGATGCTTGCCGCAAGACATGCGTCAGCTTTACCATCCACAAATCCCTCATATATGTGTTCGAGGGTCCCCGCCCCTCCAGAAGCGATCACCGGTAGGTCAGTCGCTTCTGATATTGCTCTCGTTATTGGAATATCATACCCGTCTTTAGTACCGTCCCTGTTCATGCTGGTAAGGAGTATCTCTCCGGCCCCCCTCCTCTCGCCTTGGATCGCCCACTCAATGGCGTCGATTCCTACCGGAGTTCTCCCGCCATAAATTACGACTTCATACCATGCAGGAGTTCCGTCTTCGAGGGTGACTATATGTTTCCCACCAGCCAGATCAGTGTTGCGCCTGCAATCTATGGCAAGGACTATACACTGCGATCCTACTGCCTCTGCTGCGTCAGTAATGAACTCAGGGTTCTTCGTCGGTGCTGTATTAATTGCTATTTTGTCGGCCCCAGACCTTAACGTTTGTATGATATCGTCAAGTGTCCGTATCCCACCACCCACGCAGAACGGTATGAATACTTGATCTGCAGTGGCTTTTACTATATCAAGCATTGTTTGCCGTCTCTCGTGAGAGGCGGTGATATCCAAAAAGACCAGTTCGTCTGCTCCTTCTTGGTCATACCGCTTGGCGAGCTCCACAGGATCTCCTGCTCTCCTAAGGGAGACGAATTCGATGCCTTTTACCACGAGAGCTTGTTTGTCTGTACCGTACTGCACGTCTAGACACGGAATAATTCGCTTCGTAAGCATTAATTAATTTTAAGACCTCTGTATATTTAAATCACGTTAGCTGATTATTTGTTCTAACACTTTTAATTGCTGCCGGTTATAGGTGTGTTATTACATGTGCACATAATCTTGTCTTCATTCGTTTTGTTCTTTTTTGTTTTTTGTTTTGGCATCATCGTGAATAATGGGTAACATTACCGATAAGTTGCTTGAGTGACACGTCAGACTGAAAGTCATTTATCTGTCACCATTTGCAATCGTCATAACTAAAGTAAAAATGTGGATTATGAGATACCGCTTACTCTGAGTTAAATATTAAAGTCTAACAAATAGTAGGACGTATAATTGGAGTCTTGTCTCCATCCTTTTGTGATCGCATTTCGTAAAGTGTTAATACATAGCCCCCTCTTATTTTATGGGAAACGATCTGATGTACTTCAGGGAACTTGTAGAAGTTTTCGATGAATTGAGCTCGCACGCGTCGA
>Ga0187769_10001916_pt1 | contig 12059 bp, 12 predicted proteins | sample 0116_SJ02_MP02_1_FD_133140 | JGI IMG/M metagenome (GOLD analysis project Ga0187769, IMG submission 133140) | Tropical peat soil microbial communities from peatlands in Department of Meta, Colombia - 0116_SJ02_MP02_10_MG | ecosystem: Environmental > Terrestrial > Soil > Wetlands > Peat | place... | reverse complement strand
AGGCGCGGCCGCGATCTCGGCGACGCCGAGCTCTCTTCGGAAGCGGGCAGCTGGAACTCGTACAAAGGCCGATTGACGTATGGCGCTCGCTTCGACAGTGGACTTGAGACACTCGTGTCTGGATCGTTTTACAACAGCCTAGGTCATGACCGTCTTTTTTTCCCTGCATTCAACAATCCTGCCACCAACGACGGCATCGCCGAGCATGCTGACGGAGATCAGTCGTACAGCTTCTTCGGAGATTTCATCTACCGCGATTTCGACATCCATTTTGTGGACTCTTCGCGCGACAAACATATTCCGACAGGATCGTTCGGCACTGTTTTCGATGATCCGCGCACGCAGACCACCGACGCCCGAAGGTATGTCGATGTTCAGTACCACCATACGTTCGGCTCGTGGGAAACGCTTGGGCGCGTGTCCTACGACTGGTATCAATATCACGGCAACTACATCTACAACTACTCGGGGACCGAAGCGCCACCGTACACTGACAATTACGACGCCGCCGAGGGAGATTGGTGGGATCTTCAACTCGATGCCTCGCGTGTCTTTTTCGCACAGCACAAAATTACGATGGGCGTGGAATTTCGCCAGGACCTCGAGCAGAAGCAACTAAATTTCGACGTGCAACCTTACCATCTCTACACACTCGTAAACGATACGTCCTGGGTCGCAGCGCCTTACATTCAGGACGAGTATTCCGTTCGCCACAATCTCACTCTGGTGTTTGGCCTGCGCGCCGACTGGCACGAACGATTCAGGAACAATTTCAGTCCCCGGGTCGGGCTATTGTTCGCTCCGACGTCGAACGCAGCGATCCGCGTAAACTATAGCTCCGCGTTTCGCGATCCGAACAGCTTCGAGAGCTTCTATGCGGGAAACAACACGAACACGGCGAATCCTTCGCTGATGCCCGAAAGCATCCACAGCGGCGAGATCGACTTCGACTATCGATTCGAGAGGAGCTTTCATTTGTCAGCCGCAGGCTTTCTGAACCGCTTCGACGACCTAATCACGCCGTCAATCGACAGTTCAACAGGCAAACCGATTTACTTGAACTCGGCGCCAGTTCAGACGAAGGGAATCGAATTGGAGCTTGGCGCAAAATGGCAAAACGGAATCGAAGGCGAGCTCTCCGATTCGGTCCAGGATTCAGAACAATTGCCGGTGCGTACCACTCTTACGAATTCCCCGAGACACCTGGCCAAGGCCAATTTGAGCGTTCCCATTGCTCGCACGAAGTTCTTTGTTAGCGCGGACGCACAGTATGTGAGCGCCAGAACGACGGTGGCACAAACGGTGCTGGGCGGGTACTTCATCGCGAATTTCAACTTCTTCACGCGAAAACTCGGGAACCACTTCGATATTTCCGGCGGGCTCTACAATGCGTTGAACAAACAGTATGCCGAGTCGGGCAGTTTATACACCGTAGAATCGTCGATCCCCCAGGACGGGCGGAGCTTCCGAATCAAGCTGACTTACAACCCTCGTGTCGAAGGCCACTAAAATCGGAGAAGGCTGATTAGGTGAGCGCCAACGAGAAACACCACGCGCATCGAACCAACGTGCCAACCGTCGAAAACGCGAATGGAGTTTCGGCACGCTGGTTCATAAAGCCGCTTCACCTGTTCTTGCTGATTTCGGCTCTATCGGTAGCCGGCCCCTCATCCACATCCTGCACAGCGCAAGAGAATTCGGCCGGTGAATATGAACTGAAAGGGGCGATGATTTACAACCTCATCAATTTCGTCGAGTGGCCTTCCTCGGCCTATTCTGATTTGCGCGCCCCGACCGTACTGTGCATTCTTGGCTGGGATCCCTTCGGAGCTTCGCTGACGTCGCTGGTCTCCAACAAGTTCGTTGACCGTCGTCCCGTGCAGATTCGTCACCTTAGAGATGTCGATGGGCCTCGCGCCTGCCACATTCTCTACATCAGCTCGTCGGAAAGAAGGCGCCTTGTGTCAATCATGTCGGACCTAAAAGGCTCCAGCGTGCTGACTGTGGGAGACATGGATCAGTTTGCCGCTCGCGGCGGCATGGTCCAATTTGCCTTATACGAGAAAAGACTGCTTCTCGAAATCAATCTGGATGCAGCGAACCGGGCCGGCGTGAAACTCAGCTCGAGGCTGCTCGCCATCGCCCGAATCGTGAAGGATCAGGGAAACAACTCCAGCCGGGAAGGTTTTTCCACCGACTTGCAGAAATTCGCCACCACAGATCCGGGGCATGACTTCAGATCGTGGAAATTCGCCCGAGGGATCAGTAATTCCGTGTTTGAGGTGGGCTCCCAAAATGCGCTCGCTTGCCAAGATTTGGGAACCATTCTTCCCTGCAGTCCTGCTAGAATTTCGTTTTCCATTTGGTTTAGACTACGGCCTGTATTTGCAGGCGGCGTGAAGGCCGGGCGTCTGCCGGTACATTCATGCTTGCAAATTCGTGCTTTGCGCGGACGGGGTGAATCCGATGGCTGATCCTGTAGCGGAAAAAGTGATCGCAACGCTCGCTTCGGTGAAGCGCATTCCGGCCGAGTCGATCACGCTCGAAACCAACCTGCAGGAAATGGGCATCGATTCGCTCGACGTGTTCAGCCTCCTCTTCGAGCTCGAAAACGCCTTCAAAATCTCCATCCCCGACGACGATGTACGATCGATCAGGACGGTGAACGACATCGTCGAGGGCGTCAAGAAGCTGCTTGCCGCTGCGCCGCCCGACACCTCGGTGGGTTCGGCCAGCCCGGCGAACTGATGGCGCGCCGGGTCGTCATCACAGGTCTTGGAATCGTTTCAGCGCTGGGTCTCGATGTCGCAGAGAATTGGAAAGCCCTGTGCGAAGGCCGCTCCGGGATCGGGCCGCTCCAGGGCGTCGACGGTTCCCGAGTAAACCTCAAGATTCAAAACGCCGCGCAGGTCCGCGGCTTCGATCCGCTGAAACATTTCGAGGGCGGCAAGGACGCGCACCTGGACCGTTTCGCCCAGTTTTCTGTAGTGGCCGCGCGGGACGCATTGCGCGATTCCGGCATTGCACTCACACCCGAACTGCGGGAAGAGTGCGCGATCGTGTGCGGCTCAGCCGTGGGCGGCCAATCGGCGATCGAGGCGGGATTCGAGGATCTCTGGGTCAACGGCCGTGGGCGCGTTCATCCGTTGACGATTCCCAAAACGATGGCCAACGCCGGCGCGAGCCATATCGCGATGGATTTGGGGCTGAGCGGCCCTGCCTACACGATTTCGACCGCGTGCTCCTCGGCAAATCATGCCATGGGGCAGGCGTTTCGCATGATTCGCGACGGCCTGGCCGAAATCGCGGTGACGGGCGGCGCCGAGGCCTTTTTCACGGTGGGCATGCTGAAGGCATGGGAGGCGATGCGCGTGATTTCGCCAGATACGTGCCGCCCATTCAGCAGGGACCGCAAAGGCATGATTTTGGGCGAGGGCGGCGCGATGCTGATTTTCGAGCCCCTTGAGGCGGCGAAGGCTCGCGGCGCGAAGATTTACGCGGAAATCTGCGGCTTCGGCATGACAGCGGACGCGCACCATCTGACCCAGCCGACCGTCGAAGGCCCGGCGCGCGCGATGAGCGCCGCTCTGCGCGAAGCGGGGCTGGCGCCTGAAGAAATCGGCTACATCAACGCGCACGGAACCGGAACGCCGGGAAACGATCCCGTGGAATCGCGTGCGATCCGCAAGGTGTTTGGCGCGCATGCGGACAAGATTGGGGTCAGCTCGACGAAATCGATGCACGGCCACGCGCTGGGCGCTGCCGGGGCGCTCGAAGCCGTCGCCACAGTGATGGCACTCCAGAACGGCATCCTGCCGCCCACGGCAAATTTCACCGAGCGCGATCCCGAATGCGATCTCGACTACATCCCCAATCAGTCCCGCAAAGCGCAGGTCCGGGCGGCGCTATCGAATTCATTCGCGTTCGGCGGGCTCAACGCCGTCGTCGCCTTCCGCCTGCCCTAGCACACCTCAAGCTGTACTTCGACGCAAGCGACTTTCAATTCGGAAGGGTCGGCGCAGGCCGGAGCTCTGCTTCAGAAGACGCGGCTGACGAACGGGAGGATCATTTGCCAGCCCTGCGGGACGATTTCCCAGTGGCGTGTCAGCTCGTCCGAGCAGGAGAGCGTGATCATGATACCGAGCCAGAAAAATCCTGCGAGGATGACGATGCGCGTGAGTCCAGTGGCGTACTTCACGTGCATGAAGAAGAGCACGACGAGCAGCATTTTGCACACGGCGATGGTGAGCGCGGCGACGGTGTTCCAGCGGCCGAGATCGATATAAGCGACCCACGTGGTGAGAGCGGTGCCGAACATCAACAGCAGAAACACCGTGACATAGACGCCGATCGGTACGACGTGGCCTACGTGGCCGGATTGTTCGGAATGCTCGGACATGTTTCGTCAGCTCCCCGGGTATCGCCCGCCGATCAAATACAGCAGCGGGAACAGGAAAATCCAAACAATGTCGACGAAGTGCCAGTATAGCCCGCTGATCTCGAGTGGAGCGTAATACTCCGCAGAGAACCTGTTCCGAGCCGTCATGATCACGAGCACAGTCAATATGCCGAGGCCGACGACCATGTGCAGAGCGTGCAGGCCCGTCATAAAAAAGTAAAAGCACATGAACATCTTCACGCCGGGAGTATGCGTACCGCCGTCGAGCCAGCTCACGCCGGGGATCAGACCTTCCACATAATCGCGATACCACTCGAAGCGCAGCTTGATTGCGATGAACGTCGCGCCAAGGATCATCGTCAGCAGCAGCCAGAAAATGATCTGGCCCTTCGATTTGCCCGTCTGCGCGGTCCGGATGGCGAGCGCCATGGTCAAGCTGCTGAAGATCAGGACGGCGGTGTTGGTGGCACCGTATCTGACGATGAGCTCGTGGCTCCCCTGGATGAACGAGTGCAGATGCAGCGAGCGGTAAATGATGTACGAAGTGAACATCCCTCCGAAAAACAAAATTTCGGTGACCAGGAAAGTCCACATGCCGAGCGTGCCGGCTTCGCGCTGCTGTTCGACGGTCTCGAACTGATGCGCGAAGCCCGGCGGATGCGCGCCGTGCGCGGCCATTTCAGACACGGGCCACCTCGGGAGCGTCTGGATAGCTGTGCGCGTCGGCCACCGGGTAGTTGTAAGCGTCTTCTGTGACGATCGGAATCTCCTCGAAGTTCTCGGTCGGCGGAGGAGACGGGATGGTCCACTCCAAGCCCTTCGCCTTCCACGGGTTCGGGCCGGCGACGGGGCCGTAGCGCATCGACCAGATCAAGTAAACCAGGGGAATCACGTAGCCGATGCCCAAGATCGAAGCGCCGGCGGACGACAGCACGTTGAGCACCTGAAATTCCGCTGGATAGACCGCGTAGCGTCGCGGCATGCCGAGATAGCCGAGCATAAATTGAGGGAAGAAGGTGAGATTGAACCCGAGAAAAATGATGGCGGCTGCAATGCGCGCCCACAGATCCGGATACATCCTCCCGCTTATTTTCGGCCACCAGAAATGGATACCGCCAAGATAGGCCATCACCGCGCCGCCCACCATGACGTAGTGGAAGTGGGCGACGATGAAGTACGTGCCGTTGAGGTGGACGTCGGTGGCAAGCGAGGCTAGGAAGAGCCCGGTGAGGCCTCCAATCGTGAAGAGGCCGATGAACCCGAGAGCGTACAGCATCGGCGCTTCGTAGGAGATTGATCCACGATAGAGCGTCGCCGTCCAGTTGAACACTTTGACCGCCGAAGGAATGGCAACGAGGAAACTCAGTACGGAAAAGACCAGTCCGGCGTAAATCGACTGGCCTGTGACGAACATGTGATGGCCCCAGACGATGAAGCTGATCACGGCGATCGACAGGCTGGAGAACGCCACGAAGCTGTAGCCGAAGATCTTCTTTCGCGAGAAAGCCGTCACGAGCTCGCTCACTACACCCATACCCGGAAGAATCATGATGTAGACGGCCGGATGCGAATAGAACCAGAAGAGATGCTGGAACAGCAGCGGGTCTCCGCCAACCGCAGGATCGAAAATCCCGACGTGCAGGATGCGCTCGAGGCCCAACAGGAAGAGCGTGATGGCGATGACCGGCGTGCCCAGAACGAAGATCAAGCTCGTTGCATACATCGCCCAGATGAAAAGCGGCAGCCGGAACCAGGTCATGCCGGGGGCGCGCATCTTGTGGATCGTGACGATGAAGTTGAGGCCCGTCAGGATCGAGGAAAAGCCCGCAACGAATACGCCCAGCGCTACGATCGTGACGTTCGTAGCCGAGTAGTGGCTGCTGTAGGGTGGATAAAACGTCCAGCCAGTGTCGACGCCGCCCGAAATCGTTGCATAGAGCGCCAGCGCGGCGCCGGTGATGAAGATGTACCAGCTCATCAGATTGAGCTTCGGAAATGCAACATCGCGTGCGCCGATCATCAGGGGTATTAGGAAATTCCCAAGAGTCGCCGGAATCGACGGGACCAGGAAGAAGAAAACCATGATGATGCCGTGCGTCGAGAAAAGCTTGTTGTAGGTTTCCGGCTCGAATAGCGCGCCCTGCGGCTCAATCAGATGAATCCGCATCAGAACCGCCGCAACACCACCCACAAGAAACATCACGGTGATCGAAGCGAGGTAGAGCAGACCGATCCGCTTGTGGTCAAAAGTCAGAAGCCACGACCGGATACCGTAACTGGCATTCAGATAATTGACGCCAGATTCGGCCGGGGCCTCGTGGAGATCCGCTGTGGCCGTACTCATTTGCCGTTCCTTTCTTCCGAACTGATCGATTTCACGTAGGCGACCAACTTGGTCATCTGATCCGAGTCAATTTGGCCCTGATAGGTCGGCATGATCGCCTGGTAATTTGGCAGGTGGACCGAACTGGGCACGTAGATGGCCTGCTGGATGAGCGACTCATCCACCACGCGCGTTTCGCCGTTCGCCATTCTTTGCGGCTTGCCGTAGAGGCCCGCAAGCGCCGGGGCTTTCGCACCCTCCTCGCCCGTGTGGCAACTGTTGCAACCAAATTGTGTGAACAGGCGCTCGCCCTGCTGCGCGAGCGATTCCGTCTTCTCACCGCCGGCCAGCCAGGCCGCGTAGTCGGTCGGGGTCATCACGTAGATCCAGCCGATCATCTCGGAGTGATTCGTGCCGCAATACTGGGCGCAGAAGAGGTGATACGTGCCCACTTCCGTGGGCTGGAACCAGAGCGAGGTAAAGCGGCCGGGCAACACGTCCTTCTTGACGCGAAACGCGGGAATATAGAAATCGTGGATCACGTCCTGCGACGTCATCGTCAGCTTGATGGGCACGCCCACCGGCACGTGGAGCTCGTTGATCTCGCGAGGACCTTCGGTATGCTGCAGGTGCCACATCCACTGCTTGCCGATCACGAAGACTTCCGTGGACGACGCAGGAGGCCGGCCATTTTGCACGTAGAGAGCGGCCGACCAGACGAATAGGACCGCGCAGATCAGCGACGGGATGATCGTCCACGTCAGTTCGACGATCAAGGGCGTATGCGTTGCGGCGGACTTTTGAGCGTCCGAGCGGCGCCGATACTTGATCATGAAAACGAAAATGATCGAGAAAATCAGAACCGTAAAAAACGCGGTGATGCCCGAGAGAACCTGATAGAGATGGTCGATGCCCTCCGCGGTCGTAGAAGCAGCGGGAGGCTGCAGCGGAATCATCGCCGCGAACGTATCGAATCCAGATTGAATGAGACCCGTCATCACAGTTCCGTCACAATCCTTTGCAGAAACCCGAAGCCCACATCGACCACTTCAGACCCTTTTCCCGTGCAGTTCGTAATGCTCGCCGCGGAAGAGCAGGATCAAGAAAATTCCGCCGATCAGGACGGTCACCAGGCCGCCCAATTGAAGCACGCGGGAAATCAACAGTCCGTATTTGCCCGTGTGGGGATCGTAGTGATAGCAGAACAACAGAATCTCATCGACCGGCGAGCCGATTTTCCCTTCCGACGCCTCCACCAGCCCGAGCCGCATATCGCGCTCGGGATAGGTTACGCCGTAGAAGTAGCGCGAAAGTTTTCCCTCCGGCGTGAGGATCATGATTCCGCTCGCGTGCGCGTACTGTTTCGAATCCGGATCGTACGCGTAGCGGAATCCGACGGCGGCGGCAAGCTGCTTGATCTGTGATTCCTCGCCCGTCAAGAAATGCCAGCCTACCGCCGAACCGGGCCGGTTATACATGCCGAGATAGACGGCCTGCTTTGCTTCCGCAAGAGACGGCTGGTCGGTGGGATCGATGCTTACGGTCACCACATCGAAATCTTTGCCGATGGTCATCGGAATCTGTTCGAGGCTGCGATCGAGACCGTTGAGCACCTGCGTGCACAACATCGGGCAGTTGTAATAGACGAGACTGAGCACCACGGGCTTGCTGCCAAAATACTGCCCGAGCGTGACCGCCTTGCCATGCTCGTCGCGGAACATCAGATCGAGCGGAATCGAACTGTTGAGCTTCTGGTCGATACCGACTTCTTTGAGCAGTTCAGGCCGCACGCCAACGTTTTGCATCGGGTCGGTGAATTGAGCCACGGCAGCGCGAGGATGTGCGAGAAGCAGTGTCGCGATGGCCGCGACCAAAAGCGACGTCCGGCATGATCGAGTTTGTTTACGCGCGTCCATCACACTTTTCGGTCCCATCTTTGATAACGCTACTTTCCCTCGCCGCCTTCGCTTGCAACCGTTTCCTTGGGTTCAGTCAGGTAACCGCACTGGCCTTGCACATCCGTTTGCCCTGCAACGGTTGCGGGCGCCACTGCCGGAGCACCAACGGGCGCTTGGCCGGCCGGGCGCGTGGGCAATCCACGTGCGAGAATGAGGTCCATTGCGCGATCCACCGGGATCCGGGCTACGCCGCTTTCCTGATTCACCCAGCCGTACGAACTGACCGTTTCCTGCTGGGCCGCGCAGTAATCCACAAGCTCTTGATGCGGGTGGACCTGCAGGACTGGGGCCGGCGGCATCACGCGGGCACCTTGTTTGACAAGCGGCGATGACGTTGCGCCCAGCGGCTCGACCTTCTTCAGAAAATCGAACGTGAACTTCATGGCGACCATGGTGACGGCCATTACGACCGCCATCCAAAACGCGAACTGGAGCAGCGCGCTTACATTGGCGTCGCGCTTCTCATAGCCATCGCCGCGATCGACCGGAACGTTGGCGCCGTGTGATTCCTTAGTCGCCATGCTGGTGCTCCAAAACGCCTTCAAACCGCGGGTCGTGCAACGGAAGCAGCGGCAGTTTCTTCAGCTGACGGTAGAACGCCGCGAGCCACAACCCGCCGATGCCCGCAACCGCGAATACGTCCATAAGCCGGAAGCCGGGAGCCTTGTGCTCGTTTTCAAACGCAGGCACCACCAGCCAGTACACGTCGATCAAAGTCATTACCAGCATCCAGCCCGCGGCCAGCGACAGGGTCGAAAGCTTTCTCTTGAAGCGGCGCTGCAACAGAACAAAGAACGGAAGGAAGAAATGGAAGAGCAGAAGCACGGCCGCCACCGCGCGCCAGCTTCCAAACGCGCGCACCAAATACCACGGGATTTCTTCTTTTAGGTTGCCGGCCCAGATAATCAAGAACTGCGAGAAGGACATGTAGGTCCAGAGCATCGTGAACGCCAGCATGAGGCTGCCCAGATCGTTGTAGTCCTTGGGCGGAACGCAATCCTTCAGCGGTGGGCCGCCCGAAAGCGTTCGCAGGATGCAAATCGAAAACGAAAGCCCCGCAAGCGCCATGATCACCATGAAAACCATTCCGTAGATCGTGGACGACCAGTACGGCTCGAGCGACATCACCCAATCGATTACGGCAGCGCTTATCGAGAGGCCCCAAATGACAAGGCCGGCGCCGGAGAGCGCACCCATGTGGTCCTTGAACCGCACGTCGCCCGTGCGATCCTGTTCGGCAGACCATTTGTTCAGCAGATGCGCCATGATGACCCAGAGCGCGAAATAGATCACCGTGCGCGTAATAAAGAAGCCCGGCTGCAGGTAGACACGCTTGAAATTGTTGACCGCGTCATCTGGTATCACGCCGGGCTGCGTCCAGGGATAGAGCCGCGAGAGTCCGATGAGAATGGGAATCACGAGAAAGGCCATCACCCAAAGTGTGCGCGAGCTGGCTTCGAGAATCCGCCGGATGGGAAGGCCCCACGGCCCGCCGGTCAGGTGATGCATCATCAAAATCGACAGGCATCCGAGCGGAATGACGATGACGAACACGTACGCAAACAGATAAGACTGCAAGAAATGCGTCCAGCCAAGCGCGCCCGCTTTGTGGGCATCGAGAAATCCCCAAAGCACAGCGGCAATGGCGCCGATCACGCCGAGAACGAGCGCCCGCTTCTGTGCGCCGTCCATTTGCGCCTGATTCGCGTCCGACGAACTCATCGCGATTGCTCCATCGACTGTCCCTGCGACTTCTCCATTGACGCGTGAGTCAAATTTTGCCGCTCGGATTCCGGCACATCGTCGATCTTCGCGTTCTGGCTCAGTTGCAGAACGCGAATGTAAGCGGCGATCCTCCAGCGGTCTGCCGGCTCGATGCGCGCCGCGTAGCTGTACATCGCGCCGAAGCCGTTGGTGATGACTTCAAAGAAGTGCCCCACGGGAGCTTCGCGGAGCCGCTGAATGTGATACGACGGCGGCTGCGGGAATCCGCGCTGCACAATCATGCCGCGGCCGCTGCCCGTGTAATCGTGGCACGGCGTGCAGTAGATGTCGAATCGCTCGCGCCCTCGCTCGAGATCGGCGCGGGTGATCGGGAACGGGAACTTGTCGACGACAACGCCATTTTCACGTCCCGAATAAAAAAGCTCGTCGACGCGCAACTGCCCGCGAGCCACCGTGCCCGGCACCGGCTGGCGTTCGGAACGGCCGTCGGCAAAGAAATCCGTCTTCGCGTACGGCAGGTATTTCGGCTGAAGATGCATGTCGAGACGGCAGCCCGAAAGCAGCATCGCAAGCGCGACGCACACGAGCCACGCCCCGCGCGCGAAACTTCGCCCCTCCGCCGAGTTCGTCTCGATTTCAGTTCTCAATTTCATACACACCATGCGGACGCAAACCTTCCAGGAAGGCCTTCGTCTGCGCCACATCGAATTTCTTGTCCCGTGCTTTCACACACAGGAAAAACCGGTCGGTCGAAGCCAGCGCGAACCGCTCGACGTTGAACGTCGGATGATAAGGCGTCGGCAGTCCGTTGAGCGCGAGCATGCCGAACACAGCGGTGAGCGCGGCTCCGAGAATCGTGAGCTCGAACGTGATCGGAATCCACATCGGCCAGCTATTGAAAGGCTTTCCGCCGATATTCCAGGCGTAGCTGATCACGTTGGCGTACCAGCACATCCCAAAACCGGTGCAGCCGCCGGCCAGCCCGCCGAGGAACACGAGAACCGGAAGAGCAGTCCAATCGAAGCCCACAGCTTCAGCAAGGCCCTCGACTGGAATTGGCGTGAAAGCGTCGATGCGCTTGTATCCCGCTTCGCGCGTGCGCTGAGCCGCTTCGAGCACTTGCTCGGGCGTTTCGAATTCAGCCATCAGTCCGTAAATGCGCTTCTTCGCCATGCTTCAATACCGCGCTCTTCTAGGCCTTAATCTCCGGATTCGGATTCCGCACGCGCGCCAGATACGTGGTGCGCGGGCGCGTGTTCAGATCTTCCAGCAAGCCGTAATTGCGCGACTGGGCCTTGAGTTTCGAAACGCGGCTCGCAGGATCGTTCAGATTGCCGAATACGATCGCTTCGGCCGGGCACGCGCCCTGGCATGCCGTCATGATCTCGCCATCGCGCACGTAGCGATTTTCGACTTCTGAGCGAATCTTGGCCTCGTTAATGCGCTGCACGCAGTAGGTGCACTTCTCCATGACTCCGCGGCTGCGGACCGTTACGTTGGGATTGCGCAATCCGTAGAGACTCGGCGTCTCGAAGTCCGAGAATAGGAAGAAATTGAACCGGCGAACCTTATACGGGCAGTTATTCGAGCAATATCGGGTGCCCACGCACCGGTTGTAGACCATATCGTTCAGGCCTTCGGAGCTGTGCGTGGT
>Ga0187769_10001914_pt1 | contig 12062 bp, 10 predicted proteins | sample 0116_SJ02_MP02_1_FD_133140 | JGI IMG/M metagenome (GOLD analysis project Ga0187769, IMG submission 133140) | Tropical peat soil microbial communities from peatlands in Department of Meta, Colombia - 0116_SJ02_MP02_10_MG | ecosystem: Environmental > Terrestrial > Soil > Wetlands > Peat | place... | reverse complement strand
CCTCCGATGTACCCTGAAGGCGAGGTCTCGGGTGTGTTGAAGTCTCCGTGGGAGTCCATCCAGAGCATGCCGGCCCTCCTTCCGAAACCCTCGGCGAACCCGGTCATCGAGCCGACCACCTCTGAGCATTCGCCGCCGACGACGAAGACCCGGTCGGCAGCCAGAGACTTTAGCGACCTGTAGATGACCTCGGATGCCTCCTTGAAGTGGGCCAGGTTCTTCACCCCTCCTTCGAGAGCGTCTTTCTTCAGAGGAGGAAGCTCGAGGTCGCCTAGATCAGAGTCGATGCCGAGCGCCTCCCCCAGCCCGGCCTTCCGAAGAGCGGCCGGAGCCAAGCCCATGCCCTTGTAGCGAGCCAGTGTGTAGAGAGGAACTCCGACCAGCGTTCCGGCGCCCACACTCGCCTCGGCGACGGGGTAGCTTATGAAGGGTCTCCGGCTGCGTTACGTATTTACACCGCCCTATCGGGGCGTGCTTGACTTGGCAGGAGATTCCACCAGGTCGGTCCACGAGGCCGAGCCCATCGACGAGGCGACCGGCGCCATCTCCACCCCCATATTCGAGACGTCGACCTTCGGTTTCGTCAAAGCCGAGGAGGTCCCTAGGGCGGTCGCCGGGGAGCGGGGATACGTCTACTCCAGGTGGGACAACCCGACGGTGGTCCGACTTGAAAAGAAGCTCGCAGCGCTCGAGCACGGAGGAGACGGGGCAGCGTTCTCATCGGGCATGGCTGCAATATCGACCGCAGTCTTCTCATTCCTCAAGAGGGGTTCACATGTCCTAGGAATCAAGGACCTCTACGGGGGGACGTTCGCTCTTCTGCGCGACATCCTGCCCGGGTTGGGATTCAGCACCGACCTCGTGGAGACTGTGGACTTCGGTGCCCTGGAGAGGGGGATGAAGAAGAACACCAGCATAGTGTACATAGAAAGTCCCACGAACCCGACGATGAAGCTCGTCGACATCTCGAAGGCTGCGAAGCTGGCTCACTCCGGCGGAGCCGTTCTGATGGTGGACAACACCTTCGCCTCTCCCATTAATCAGAATCCCATGGACTTCGGGGCGGACGTCGTCCTTCATAGTGTGACGAAGTACCTGAATGGCCACGCGGACCTGATTGCGGGGGCTGCCGTCGCAGGCGCAGAGAAGACACACAAGATCAAGATGATGAGGAGGGATTTCGGCGGTACGCTGGACCCTCTCCCGGCGTGGCTGGTCCTTCGCGGGATGAAGACCATGGCGCTGCGTGTGCGGCAGCAGAACTCCAACGCCATGGCCCTTGCAGAGTTCCTGTCCTCTCATAGGAAGGTTGCGGCCGTGCACTACCCGGGCCTGAAGACACACCCTCAACACGAGCTCGCGAGGAAGCAGATGAAGGGGTTCGGGGGGATGTTGAGCTTCGAGATAAGGGGGACAACTAAGGACGCCATGAGGTTCACCGAGTCGGTCAAGGTCGCGACCCTGGCCGCCAGCCTCGGTGGCGTCGAGACCCTGGTGTCTCAGCCCTACAACATGACCCACACCCAGATGACAGCGAAGGAGAGGGCGGAGACGGGAATCCCCGAGACGCTCGTCCGGGTCTCCGTGGGTATAGAAGACGAAGCGGACCTGGTCGACGATTTCAGGCGCGCACTTTCGGCGGTATAGGAGCAGAACCCAACCAGCCGTCGACAGGTCCCGCCCTCGTGTGGTTCTCCCTCCCGTACCTGATGAGCGGTTTGGTCAGGTGCCTGTTCGCTCGAGGTGAAGAGATGTAGGTCCCGTTCACCAGAATGCGTTTCCTTCCTCTCAGCGATGTTACTTCGAGCTTCTCCAGGTTCAGGACCATCGGGTGCAACCGGGTCGGCCTCCGCACCCCGCCGAAGAACTTCCCCCTGTCTCCGGGCCTCAGGTGCTTGACCGTCCTCCTGAGGTCGCCCGTAGGCTCGTAGGCGGCGGCGACATGGCACCCCTCTTTTGACCTGATTGCGACGTAGGTGTGCCCGCCGGCCCCCACACTGACGCTATCGACCCTGCCCTCGACCCAGCCGGAGGAATAGACCTTCCAGACGAGCTCCCTCAGCAGGTGGGCGTCCGTGTGCTGGTTCGAGACGTAGACCATATGGCCATCCAGTGGTTCTTCGTAGGCGACCATGGCGAAGGCCTTGATGACCGAGCCCGGAGAATCCCCCCTGACCCCCGCGAAGACAGGGTCAGGCCCGTGGGGCGCGATCAGCACCTTCCTCTTCTGGTAGTCGTAGTTGTTGAACGTGTGAGGAAAAGTCTTGGCATCCATGGCCCTGACCGAAGCGCTGTCGATCAAGCGCCTCGTCCCCCAGAATTCCCTCCGCCTGTAAGCGATCAGCTCGTAGGTGTGGTCGAACTCCTCGTCGAAGCCGATGGAGCTCGCGGCTCCGACCAGGCCCATGCCGTTGCCGAGCTCGAGGGACCTGACCCCGTTGTCCTTGAGGAACCGCCTCACCCTGTGAGGGTTCACCAACCCCGAAATAGCGTCCAGATAAAGCGGCCTGAACCGGTCGGCCAGGGAAACGTCCTCCAGGAAGACCATGCCGGAGTTGGCTCCGCCGCTGACGTCCGAGAGCTCAGCCACCTTGTCCGAGAGCCGCCGGAAGGCAGATTTAGGGTCAGACGTCTCGACGGCTAGGCAGACCGCGGCGTTGCCCCTTGTCTTGAACGGGATGTTGGGGTTTAGCCTGACAAGCCTGGGATATGGCATCACCTTGATCTCAGGGCGAAGGTCTGAAGCGACCCGGTAGGCCAGGTAGGTTGTGCAATATCCTCTCGACGAATCCGTGTCGTCGATGCCTACGAAGCAGCGCACAGTCTTGCGCGTTCGCTCCGACTTATTTTAACGTGGGAGAAGGGGGCCGCTAGGCTTCGACCACTATCATGGTGAGGGTGCTCCTCACCTTGTCGAGGCGGCGGATGTTCCAAGTAATGGTCTCCTTCACCTTCTCCATAGTGTCGGCTTCGACTCTGGCGACTATGTCGTAGACCCCATAAACGACGTAGACATCCTTGACGTTCGGGATGTCCCTGAGCTTCTTCAGCAGGTCCTCTTCAGCACCAAGGTCAGCGTTTACTAATACAAAGGCCATAGGCATCTCTGGTTTCCCTCTGGCCTTCATCTGGAGTGGTAGCAGTAATAACCCTTGCTGCTTAAATCGCTTAGGCGCCTATCTGTCTGTGCCCGGGTACAACCTATGGGCTCAAGTAGCAGGCTACTTTGACGGTGACGGCACAATTTACTTCTCTGACACTACCAACCAGCCGTACAAGCTCAGTGTGTCGTTAGTCTTTGTTGACCAATCATATGATCAGGTCAAGAACATCAGAGATTTCCTTCGGTCCAGAAACATTCGGACGAGCAACATTCTCAAGAGATCCGATGCAGGAGCCTACGAACTCGCAGTTAGTGAATTCAATTCTGTTAAGGAAACGCTACGTCAAATGCTGCCCTATCTTTGCAAGAAGGCGAACGAGGCAAGTGCGGCGCTTGAATACTACGATGGGAAGATTACGGGGAACGAACTATCTAGTGTGTTCGAAGGTGAGGTCGAGGCCGGACGCAGGGAGAGGAAGTCGAAGAAAGTCAGGATTAACACGCCTTACCTGCGTCCAGTTGGGGATAGGATGATGAAGACGTTGCGAAATGACAGGCTTCGAGACGCCTTCGGGCGGTACAGGGCCAAGGTGACACCCGGCGACTACGCCCAAATCCGAATGAAATACTTCGAGCAGGGGATGCGCCTCCGCGACCTGGTGAAGGAGTATCCGCAGTACGCCAGGGAGACGATCAGGAGGGTCCTCGGCGGGGGACGAGGCTACGTGGGCGTGAAAGGGGTGGGCCGCGTGGAGACGACCGACAGTAGATAAGCAACCTTCGAAGGGCCGTCATCAGGTCGCAATGCTAGGCGTGTTCGCGCTGGAGATGGGTCAGGACGACCCTACGAAGTGCACGGCCAGGAAGATGATCAATATGGACCTCGCCAGGGGGGTCAGCAGGAAGTTCCACGCCTCCGACAAGGTCATAGTCCTGAACCCCTACGCCCACAGGGTGCTTTCACCGCCTGACCGGGGGGCGAAGTCCGTCCTGGCGGTGGACTGCTCCTGGAATCAGGCCCAGGAGGTGTTCTTCAGAAGGCTCGGGGGGAAGCATCGGAGGCTCCCGGTTCTGCTGGCGGCCAACCCGACGAACTACTCCCGTGCGGGGGTGCTCAGCTCTCTCGAGGCGGTGGCTGCGACCATGTACATCCTAGGGGAGGTGGATGAGGCGGCGAGGTACTTGTCAATCTACAAGTGGGGCCCGACGTTCATCACGTTGAACCAGGAGCCTCTGGAGGCGTACAGGAGAGCGCGGACCGAGGGAAAGGTCCTCCAGGCTCAGAGGGACTACTTCCCGAAGCTATTCGAAGTGTAGGCGGGCTAAAGCCTGGTTGCACTGTGCCTCTTGAGCTGGGAGAGGAAGTGCTCCCAGCCGCTCTCCCCGTCCTGCCTGAACCTCTCGTCGAAGCCCTTCTGCAGGAGACTCACCCTCGTCCTCCTTCCGGGGAGCTCCTCGAGGGTCCAGGTGACCAGGGCCGCAGGGGCACCCTCCATCCTTGCTGGGTCCCTGTCGCTGCGCATGGCAGCCACCCAGGTGTAGGACACCTTCCTCCCCGGGATCAGCTCCACGATTTTGCCTGTGACCTCGGTGTCAACGTTCCTTGCTTCCCAGTGGAACCTGAAACGCAGGGCTCCGCCGACCCTGAGGTCCAACCTGGCCTCGGTGGGCATCCACTGGACGAGCTCCTTCTCCTCGGTAAGAGCCCGGTAGATGACGTCCGGAGGCGCGTCTATCTCTATGGATTTCCTGATCTCGGCCGTGCCCGACCAGCTGCTCATTGCTTCGACTCCGCGTGGCGTTTCAGGCGGATCAGGCTGTCGTCCCAGAACTCTTCGAAGAAGCGGACCATCTCCGACATCTCCCTCCGGTTGAGCGAGTAGAACCTGTTCTGTCCCGATTTTCTTTCAGAAACGAGATTCGCCTCCCTCAGCACACGCAGATGTGTGGAAAGGGCGGGGAGGGTGAAGTCGAAATTGCCTGCTATCTCGCTCGGTGTCTTCTCGCCGTCCTTGAGCAGGACGAGAATCTGCCTCCTGCTCGCGTCGGCCATGGCCTTCCAGTGGTCCCCCATGGTCGATACAGTAGTTCATTATCTAGTTAATCATTTACCTGATTCGGATGGAGGAGCGTCAGCGCGCCGACGGCTGCGAGAAACGGTTATGTGCCTTCGAGTGGGTGCGATGTCGACGCGAGCCGGTGGACGGGCCACGGGGATCTCCTGGGGAAGTTCCTCCCTCGCAGCAGGACGCACGGCGCCAGGAGGCGCGACCCGAGAGGGTCGGCTCCAGAACAGAAACGAGACCCGACCCATCGTGGGCGATGATAGGGCGACCTTGAGGTCGGTGGCGAACGGGATGAAACGGCTGACCCGTGCGGAGCAAGGCCAAACGTGGTCGATGAAAGGCCTGCGGGAGACCAGGGTAGGCCGCTGAGCTGAATCCCGTCTAGAACAGAAGGAGGACTACGGCCGGGACGCGTCGAAGTGGTCGGGGCGCGGCCAACTGTCGCGCTCTGGCCGCATTTTTCACTTCCTGGCTTCCCGCATCGATTACTGGGACATGCCCTCGGCTTCTTTGCCTTGGCCCTCCTGGGACTGACCTTGAGTCTTGGTCGTGGCAGGTTTGACATGGCTTCGGACCTGGCCCTGGCCCTGGGCAGGCGCTTCTACCTCTAGCGGGAGTTCCACCCTGACGTAGTCTTCCTCTGGGTGTAGGGAGAAGCCCATCTCTCTGCATAGGCTGAGCATCGGCTGATTCTCCCTCAGCACGACGCCGTAAATCGATTCGAGGTGCTTTTCGGATGCGATGTCAATAACCATGTCCACGAGCTTCCTCCCGAGACCCTTCCCCTGGTAACTGTCGGCTATGACCACGGCGAATTCGCCTCTCTTGCTGTCGGGCTCCGCTATGATCCTTCCCACCCCTATCTCGCGGCGGCGCCCCCCTTCGGTCACCTCGGCGACTATCGCCATTTCTCGGTCGTAGTCGATGTTGCAGAAGCGGACCAGGTCCGAGTGGGGGAGGTTCCTTACAATGTTGAAGAACCTGTAGCGGCTTGTCTCCTCCGATAGGCCGTTGATGAACTCAGACTCGATGGCTTCGTCCTCGGGCCTGATGGGTCTCAAGAGGACGTCGGTGCCGTCCTCCAGCTTCCATGGGATGACGTACTTCGTCGGATACGGTATTATCACTAGGTGAGGGTAGGGCGTCGAGCGGTCAATAGGGTTCGGGTCCAGAAGAATCCTCACATCGACTGCGAACGCCTTCCCCTCTGATACGGACAAGGGGTTAATGTCGACCTCGGAGATTTCGGGGAAGTCTGTAACCATGCTGGAGAAGCGAACAAGCACCTCTTCCAGGGTCTTCAGGTTGACCGGCGCCTTGTTCCTGAGGCCGTGTGCGAGCGCCTTGTAGATCTTCGTGTCTTCCATCAGCCGTCTCGCCAGCACTTGGTTTATCGGCGGGAGACCGATCGCAAAATCCCTGAAGAGCTCGACCCCTATTCCTCCGGACCCGAACAGGAGAACCGCGCCGAAGTCCCTGTCTTTCTTCGACCCGAGTATGAGCTCGTAGTCCACATCCTTTGCCATCCTCTGAACGTAGACGCCATCTATCTTCGCCTCCGGCTTCAGGATCCTAATCCTGTCCATGAGCTTGGCAAACTCGTGGGCCAGCATCTCGCTCGATGTGATATTGGTGACCACCCCGCCCACGTCCGACTTATGGACCACATCCTGCGAGACGATCTTGATGACCACCGGGTACCCGATTCTTCGGGCGACAAGCAGGGCCTCTTCGGCGCCCTTGGCGAACCCGCCGGCGAGCCTGGGTATGTTGTATGCGTCTAGGAACTTGTCTGCATCGGCCTGGGAGAGGAGGAGTTTGCCCCCGCTTATCGCCCTCCTAATCATCAGCTTAAGGTGGCTGTTAGGGGGCATGAGGTCGACAGGCAGCTCTTCAGGCGTCTCGTAGAGCAGATCCAGGTTCCTCTTGTATCTGTACATGTACATGTAGGTCTTCACTGCCTCTTCGGGCGTGGGGTAAGTCGGGACGCTGTTCTCCGCGAACTTGCGCCTCGCCTCGGCGACCCCCTTCTCCCCCATCCAGACTGTCAGCACTGGCTTCTGTTTGTCCTTCGCCAGCCTCACGACCGTTGTCGCAAGCTCCGCGGCTGGGGTCACCCCCTGTGGGGTGCAGATGGCGACAAGGCCGTCAACGCTGGGATCGGCGAGGCAGGTCCCAACAGCGGTCTCGTAGCGCGCGACGTCGGCATCTCCGAGGACATCTACTGGGTTGCCGTGGCTCCAATAGGGAGGCAGGTGCTCGTCAAGCACCTTCATAGAATCCGGAGACAGCTTGGCCATCTCCCCTCCTAGGTCAGTTACCGCATCGGATGCAACGACTCCCGGCCCTCCCGCGTTGGTCACCATGGCCACCCTGGGACCTGACGGGAGACGTTTCGAGTCGAGGACGCTGGCGCAGTTAAAGAGATTCCCGATTTCGTCCACTCTGACCACCCCAACGCGCTTGAAGGCGGCGTCGTAGACTTCGAAGTCGCCTGCAAGGGCCCCGGTGTGAGACTGAACCGCCTTAGCTCCGGTGTTGTATTTGCCTGCCTTCAGTACCACGATGGGCTTCGTGCGGGAGAATCCCCTGGCCGCGCTCATGAACTTCTTGGCATTGCCGATGCCCTCAACATAGAGGATGATGCTGCGGGTTGCAGGGTCGGTCCCCAAGAAGTCTATGAGGTCTCCAAAGTCCACGTCGAGCATTGACCCAAGGGAGGCGAACATGCTAAAGCCGACGTGAGACACTGTGGCCCAGTCGAGAATGGCTGAACCGAGGGCGCCGCTTTGAGAGATGAAGGCTATGGAACCCGGCTCCGGGTTGTCCCTTAGGAAGGTGGCGTTAAGGTGCGCCGAGGGGCGGGCAAAGCCGACGCAATTGGGGCCGAGGAGTCTCAGACCGTACTTGGCACGGATCACCCTAATTTCATTCTCTAGCTTGACTCCCTCCGCGCCAATCTCTTTGAAACCTGCAGAGATTATCACAACGCCATCCACCCCGGCCTTGCCGCACTCGTCGACGACTTCAGGGACGGTACTGGCCGGAGTCGCGATCACGGCGAGGTCGACGTGCTCCGGTATTGCGGCTATGTTCGGGTAGCACTTGAGCCCTGCAACGCTTTCGTGGGAAGGGTTGACCGGGTAGACTGTGTGCTTGCCCTTGCCGATGAGGAGGTTCTTGAGGGTGGCCTCTCCGACCGTCCCTTCCTTCTCCGTCGCGCCGATCAGCGCCACGGTCCTCGGGTTGAACATCCGGTCTATGTCGGCCAAGGTCCCGGGGGTTCCGAAATTGACGAGTATTATTGCGTTTGGGCGTACGGATTAGGGGGTAGAGGCCCTCAAATCAGGCTGGAGCCCTAACGCCGGTTACGATAGAGGTCCCGTTTCGTTTCTCGACCCTGAATATGTGGTCGGCCATGGACTCGAGTTCTCTTTCGTGGGACACCAGGATGACCTGCCTGGAACCGAGCTCTTCAAGAAGCCCCCTCATCCTGTAGACTTGCTCCTTGCTGAATCCGTCGGTGGGTTCGTCGAGGATGACCAGCTCGGGACGAGACGCCACGGTCTCCTTTACGACAGCGTTTAGGGCGAAGCGGTAGGCTAGGGCCATGCTAGTCCGCTCACCCCCGCTCAGGGCTTCGAAGTCCTGTTCGAACCCTTCCCTTTCGAAGAGCGGCGAGAAGTCCTCCTTCACCCGGACCACCATGTCAGGGTCGTCCACGAGGGAATCGAAGAAGCGCTGGAAGTGTTCGTTGAACCTGGCGGCCGCCTGGGCCAGGGTCCGCTTCTCGATTTGTTCCACGGTTGGCCTGAAGAATGTGGAGAGCCAGCCCTGATACCCGGTCAGCCTCCTGGCTTCGTCCAAGAATCCCTGTTTCCTCCTGACCTCGGCAGAGAGCCGCTCGACCTCCCTGGTCGTGTCTGCGAGCTCTGTCTCCGCCTGGGTCAACTCAAGGCTTGCCTGTTTGTCTTGCTGTCTCGCCTGCTTGAGCCTTGATTCGAGGTCCGCTATCCTTTCGGAGAGCTCCCGCATCGCCTCCGCCTGAACGGTCGACTCTGAGAGCTCGGACATCTTGAGCGAGAGCTGGCTGTTAGACTGGTGAATCTTTTTTCGGAGTCTCACTATCTCTCCGTTCACCTTCGCCCTCTCCTTGGTCGCTCGTGAATGCTCCCTCTTCGCGTCTTCGAACCCTCTGGCTGCCTCCAGCTCCTTTGCCAACTCTGCGACGGATGCAACGCCCCCTACAATCTGCTCGTCGAGTCTGGTGAGCTCGGTCTCGGAGTGCTCGGTCCTGGCAGGCAAGTCTCCGGGGATGCGCTGGCCGCAGAGCGGACATACCCCCTTTGCAAGGAGGTCGCGCGTCTTTGCCAACCCGGCTTCCAGGGTCTGTTTAGACTCCTTAAGCCTGGCCAACTCTTCCCTTTCCGCGTTCAGCCTTTCCTCGAGGTCTTTCGCCGTGGACGCGGGCTCTGGCAGGGCCTCGAAGCTCCGGATAACTGGTTCCAGCTCTTCAGCGAGCTGAGTTTCAAGTCCCTTGAGGTTGTCATCTTCCTCTTCTATCTTGGCCTGTAGGTCGGCCGTCTCCTGCCTGAGAAGCGGAATCTTGGCCTCGCTCTTGGTCAGGGCCTCGCGGTGACCCAGGGAGTCCTTCCATTCGGCTTCGAGGGTCCTGACGAGCCTGGATGAACTCGATTCCTTTTCCTGCAGCCGTGGAATCTCCGCATCGAGCCTGGCCTCGGCGCGGGACTTCTCCTCCATCTCTTCCTTTTTCTCTTCCAGGTCCTCGCTGGCCTTCTTCAGGCCGTAGGAGATCTCCTTCACCTTCTTCTCGACCACCTCGGAGTTCTCTGACGCGATCTGGTAGCTTTGGGCACCAAGGACCCTGCGAATCACGTGAAGCCGGTCCTCGGAATTCCGCATGAGTATCTCCTTCATCTGTTCCTGAGGCGTGAATACTGCATAGCGGTAGACTAGGCTCTCGGCTTTTGGGTGGATGGGTTCGTTGAAGCCGAGAATGGAAACGACCCGCTCCTTGAGGTCGCTGGGGGAGAGCCTCGTCCTCTCGCCCCCGGAGGCGATGGTGCATTCGTCCTGGACGACGTCGTCGCCCTTCACCTTCAGCCGGCGGTCGATGGTGTATTCGGTTTCTCCTTCTTCGAAGGTTACGGACACGCTTCCCTCTTTCCTTCCCTCGCTCAGCAGGTGGGCCCCCTTCATGTCGCTGAACCCGAACAGCGCGAACTCGAGCGCATAGAGGAGGGTCGACTTGCCTGAGCCGATGTCCCCCTCGAAAAGCACGACCCCCTCGGGGACGTCGAGGCGGGTCTCCTCGCCGTCGTTGTAGCTCCTGATGTTCCTAACAGCGAGGCTCCTTACGAGCATCAGTCTGCCTCCTTGATGCCAAGAACGCCGAACCCGGCCTTCACAGTCCTGTCTTCGAATTCCCCCTTGTTCTCGTTCTCTCTTCGGCCCTCCTTCAGGGTCTTCAGGAGGGCGAGAGCAGTCGTCACTCCTTGCTCCCCGCGCAGCTTCGACTCCTCTGACTTCACTCTGGCAATCTCCCGCTGGAACACCTCGCGCTCGGTGACCACGACGGGCTTGGGAGGGCCTGGCTCTTTGGGCAGCTCGGGCGAAGAAAGGTGGCTGTAGCTGGAAAGCACTATCAGGGGCCGGGATGCCAGGAGCCGTTTCCTGATGGCGAAGAAGTCGATATCAGAGGTCTTCCCCTCCGCCAGTTCCCCTTCCACCGTAAGCAGGACGACCTTGCCCTCGACCCTGGCCCTTCCGGCGATCTCCTTGAGCTCCTCGTCGGCCTTTCCCGACATCTTCCCTTCTGCAGAGTAGTGGATTTCGGACACGTCGCATACCTTGACGGGGACGAACTTGACTTCGGAGACCTTCTCGTCATCGTACTCGACCAAGTAGAACCCCCTTTCCTCGCCGTGGGCGAGCTGGAGCAGCTCCGTGTAGTCTGTCGCGAAAAGGGGACCTGGAAAGGCGACGTTGGGGTGCCCAGGCAATGACGTCAGGCTCCGGCTGTGCACATGGCCCCCGGCGTAATAGCTGAAACCGGCCGGGAGGTCGGATACCGGCATCGCCTCCATCATCTCAAGCGAGGAAGGCTTCACCTCCTCCACGGCGCCGTGAAAGACGAAGATTTTGAAGCCGGGCTCGTCCTCCAGCTTCTGCCTGTCGAGGGACGCGTACTCCTCTCTGTCGATGGAAAGCTTCTTTCCCGATATGCCGCAGAGTTTCGGGCCAGAGGGATCCTTCACGAAGGAGAGGCTGACCAGTCCTTCGGACCCTGACCGTATCTCGACTTTTGTGAACAACCCTGCCCCGTCCAGCACGTCGACCATGGAGGAGTAGTTGGGGCTGAAATCGTGGGACCCATAGATAGCGTAGAACCTGATGCCGGCGTTGGCGGCCTCCCTCATCTTCTTGGCCGCCCGCCTCACGGAAGACAGGTCCGGGATGTTGGAATCAAATATGTCCCCAGCCATGACCACGAAGCCGACCTGCTCCTGTATGCATCGGTCGATGGCCGCTTCGAAGGCGTCGAGGAGGAGACCCTTCAGCTCAGGCTGCCTGAACGCCCCGATGTGGATGTCCGACATGTGAGCGAACTTCGGCATCCTGCGTCAGGACGATTGCGTGGTATATTTGAGATAGCATGATGGTAATCCTAGGGTTCCGGAATCACCACGGGCTTTAAGTGAGAAGAGCTGGCCCGGAGCAATGAGGATGCCCCGGAGAATAACCTGGCTTTCGGCAGTGATGCCCGCGTCGGTAACGGGGCTCGAGGAGGAGGCTGCGAAGTCCATAGAGGTGGTCGAAAGCCCGCCGGCCTGGATGTGCCTGGCGTGCAGGGGAGCGAAGCTCCTTTGCGG
>Ga0187769_10001911_pt1 | contig 12070 bp, 11 predicted proteins | sample 0116_SJ02_MP02_1_FD_133140 | JGI IMG/M metagenome (GOLD analysis project Ga0187769, IMG submission 133140) | Tropical peat soil microbial communities from peatlands in Department of Meta, Colombia - 0116_SJ02_MP02_10_MG | ecosystem: Environmental > Terrestrial > Soil > Wetlands > Peat | place... | reverse complement strand
CCTAAAGCGTGCAAAAATGGAAGATGTGCTCACAGCTTTTATGGCGGTTGAAAGAGGCGATGATGATGATATTGATGCTACCGTTGAGGAATCAGTCGCTTCCATACGGGAGGTGGCTGAAAAGGTTCGGACGAAGAGGGTGATGATCTACCCGTATGCTCACTTAAGTTCGGAGTTATCTTCTCCAGAAGTAGCCATTGACGTTATGGAAGGCATTGAAGCCTCTCTTAATGATTACGAAGTCATAAGAGCGCCATTTGGATGGTATAAATCCTTCACGATAAAATGTAAGGGGCATCCGCTGTCTGAACTTTCAAGATCAATAAGACCCGAGGCCAAAGTAGAGAAAAAACACGTTGAGCACGAATTTTACGTCATGGGGATTGACGGTAATCTAGTGTCTGCTGCTGAATTTGTGACGAATAACCGCGATCTAGCGGACATCATAATTTATGAATTAGGTCTCTACGTAGCGAAAGAACAAGGAATGGAGCCCCCTCACATCAAGATAATGAAGGATAAAGAACTCGTGGATTATGAACCGCTATCTGATGCTGGGCATCTACGCTGGATGCCTAGGGGTAAACTCATACGCGATATCCTGATAGATTATGCTTTTTCGCTTGCAGTTGATTATGGCGCTATGCCAGTTGAAACACCAGTGATGTACGATCTTGCAAATAGAGCAATTTATGAACACGCCAGCAAATTTGGTGAAAGACAATATCGATTAAAGGCCGGCACACGTGACATGATGCTCAGGTTTGCCGCTTGCTTTGGAATGTTCAGCATGATGCATGATATGCATCTGACAAAAAATGATCTTCCTCTCAAGCTCTACGAACTTTCAACTTACTCATTCAGATTCGAACAAAGGGGAGAAATTACTGGTTTAAAGCGTCAGCGGGCGTTCACGATGCCCGACATGCACACGGCGTGCAATGACGTCGAAGATGCAAAAAAGTATTTCGAGGAGCAACTTAAAATCGGTTTCCAATCCGGATCTGACCTTGGCATAAACTATGAAGCGATATTTCGAAGCACTAAGGAATTTTATAGACAGAATGAAAAATGGGTTAAACAACTAGTTAGAGACTTTGGAAAACCTTTTATCATTGAGCTTTTATCAGGTCGTACTCATTATTGGGTATGTAAGTGCGATCTAGCCGCAGTCGATACCTCTAGGAGACCTATTGAGTGCCCAACTGTGCAAATTGATGTTGAGAGCGCGACTCGATTTGACATAAAATATTATGAGATGGGGGTACAAGAAAGGCCTACGATTTTGCACACTTCACCTATTGGTGGAATAGAGAGGGTTCTGTGCTCCATTTTGGAGGCACAAGCAAATGAGAGAATTCCTACGTTTCCTATTTGGTTGTCGCCCACACAGGTGCGGGTTATCCCCGTTTCGGATAAACACCTCGCGTATTCAGAAAATATGGTAAGATCATTAAAAAGGGCCAAAATAAGAGCCGACCTTGACGACAGGGACGAATCACTTAGCAAGAAGATAGCACTTGCTGGGAAAGACTGGGTTCCCTATGTAGTAGTAGTAGGGGAGAAGGAAGAAGAGACGGGTGTCCTTTCCGTCACCATGCGGAAGCAAAGAGAGAAAAAGGCGGTATCAGTCGAGGAGCTGATTCATGAAGTACACAAGCAAGTCGGTAGCATGCCTTACAAACCACTTACACTACCAGAAAGGATTTCAAAACGTCCTAAATTTATATAAGTGATTGGTCCGTTTTTGAGTTTGCACTTCGGTGAGCATCTCTCGTCTATTAAGCGCGCCCCTCTAGCCTATCAAAAAGCAAGCATTTACTGACCATCCTCTACTCTATTGTTGTTTAGAACTCATCATCTTGAGCGTAGCTTCGCCCGATCTTTAGGGCTATTTCTGCCTTTTCAAGTTCTCTGCCGAGATATCCAGCGTGGCTGAGGCTTGAAACGAGCTCAAGGTCGAATAGGGCATCGAGTACCTCTTTCGCTGATGTTCCTTTAATTGTCATCTCAGAATCGTGGACTGCCAAGATATAACCATCTTTGATACCTATAATGAAGTTGCCATGTGGATCTGGGGTCCATTTTGCATGATCAAAACTCCTGGCGTCAATTAACTTTCCCCTCGCAATGTCAAATTCAGGCCTTCTTCGTCTCTCTTTTACAATAAGTAGATCGATCCCCAAATCCTTTGGCGACCCTTTTCGATCTTTTGCCAGTAACATCATTTCAGAACTAGTTTTAAGTTCTCTAATACTGCCCCGGGCTTTATCACTGAACTCCGGCGTAAAAAGCACCGCGGCTCCGAGCTCCATTGCCATCCCAGCAAGTACAGCGTTTGCACCTATAGAATCTGCCTCTAATAATTCTGTAACGTTTCCAATTCCTACAAATAGCGGTATGTCGCCAATATCTCTTATTTTTTTATATTCCATAAGCGACGTGACGGCACCACATCCTATCGGATACAGGATTGGATCGGCCAAAATTTTCTTTATCCCGAAGCTCTGCGCAAGCTTTATAACTCTCAGAACATTTCCTTTATCTGGTAGCACAACAACAGCAATATCCTTCTGTGCGATTGTTGGACCGATTTTTTGAGCATTTTCAGCTGTTAGTGATAGAATAAGGTCCACACCAGCCTCAATGCCGACAAGTATTAGATCGGGATCTAACGTATCTAAGCTGATAGGCACACTTAATGGCCTGGTCACTCCTAGAATCTCATCTATAGCTCTTTTTACATCATCTGAAGTGGCTGTTAGAGGAATTCCAACGTCGATGATATCAGCACCATTTTCAATATGGTTCTTGGCAATTTTTTTCGCGTCCACATAGGGGGCGTTTAATATCTCTCCCAATACCTTCATCCTTGAATTGCCACCGATCTTGACGTTTCGTATCATAAAGTTACATGTGGCTCTATGCTCGAGTTCTTCGACCCGCTTTAACGCGTTTTCTCTTCTTCTCTCACATATGAGATTATCAGCTGGCGCGCTTAGAGAAAGTGAAACCTCATTGATAAGACTAACCACAAGACCCAGATCATAAGCTTGTTTTGGTCCAAGTGCAATTTTTACGCCGATCTCGCTGGAAAGTTCTTTGAAACCTTTAACATTTGTAGCTCCAGGGATTAATATTATGTCATATCTTGCGTTTGTCTTGCAAGAAAGCTCCAGATAATGCTTTTTGAGCATTGCTGGTGTCATAAAAGCTGCTACGTCGATATTTAAAACAAGGATATCTGCGGCGCCATGAACGGCATTTCGTACGATCTCTTCAGCTTTGCGTCCTGTTGCTATGAGAACTTTCAAACAGTTTTTCGCCCTGTTACAGATACTCTTAATATATAATATTACAATTGGTGTCTTGGTGAAACTTGACCTTCACGTACACAGTCGATACTCGCCGGATTCAGATAGTTCGATAGATGCAATTGTTTTGAGGGCCCATGAGGTCGGGCTTGATGGCATCGCAATAACTGATCATAATACGGTTAAGGGCAGCTTGGAAGCCGAGAAAGTCGTAAAGGATCTAAATCTCGATTTAATAATAATACCTGGAATGGAGCTCTCGACAAAAGGGGGGCATCTATTGGTCTTAGGAATACGAGATGAACTCCCGTCTGGTTTAGGCATCGGTGAGGCGATCAAAATAGCAAGGGAGAGAGGAGCGACTATAATCGTGCCACATCCCTTTCAAGTTCTTAGAAATGGGGTCGGAGTTCTAAAGGGAAAGAATATTGACGCAATAGAATCGTTCAACTCAAAATTCATCTTCGGAATCTCGAACTTTGTCGCGAAAACTGTAGCAAAAAAGCGGCAAATGGGGGAAACAGGAGGGAGCGATTCACATAAAGTTGAGACTATAGGGTATGGTTACACAATAGTCGATGCGAACCACGATGCTAGCATCCAGGACATATTAAATGCAATAAAAGACCACAGATCTCAGGCCGAGGGCGTAATGATATCACATTACTCTACAAATATAAATTCGATTACACGCCGTTTAAAGCGCGGTAACAAAAAGAATTAAATCAAATAAGACTTTGAATCATTATCGCGACACAATCTGTTAGTCTAAAGATCATGAGACGTTGCTTTGAGGCTGTTGCTGTAAATGCTCTGAAGTGTGCTTGAGATATAGTCTGGTGTATCTAAAACACTAATACCATCCATTTTTCTCATCTTTTTAACATTCTCCGTGTCCACGTCTCGTATACAAAGCTCCACATATCCGCCCTTAATGGCGTTATACTCGCAAATGTCACGACATAATCCACAACCTTGACATTTTAAAAAGTCAATCTGCTCTTCAATGGCGTTATTTGGACAGTTCTCAACACACTTTCCACATTGCACACAAATTTCCCTATCAATGAAGTAGGGCATCGGGCTCTTGACCTTGCCTTCGATATCGACGGGGACAACATAAACAGGAACTCCCCCCTTTATTCCGTGTGCAACTGCGTTAGTCACAAGTGAATCAGCGATACCGTGAACTATTTTAGCTACCGTATTTGACGTAGCTGGGGCTATTACCAAAGCGTTATAGTTGCCTTGCGAAAACCTCCCAGTTTTTGGATAGCTCCATCCCTGTTGACTTTCAAGTATTATCTCTTCCATATAGCCACCAGGCGAGATTGCCCCCAAAAGTTTAAAGAGACCATATACTTGGGTTACTTCCTCTGCCGCCTTTGAAACAAACGTAGTTATTTTAACTCTATCGCTAAATTTGGATTTAAGGTTGGTGAAAACATCAAAGCTGTCTTTTAAATAGTGCCCAGCACCGGTAATACCCCACGCAATTCTCATCTGTCTCTCCTATGTATACAAAAAACAAAAAAAAACAAGCAACCGTCTTTAGCTACCTGCCTTTTCCAAGTACTTCCTTAACGCACTCATCGCCTTTCGTTCTTCAAGCCCTCCACATTTTTTCACGAGATTTTCGTAATAATCGATGGTCTTTAGGCATTGGGTATCTCCAAAAACGATGTACCTTGTTCCGTAGACGGTAGCCTCAATAACTGCGTTAAATCCTCTACTCACAGGCCTAACAGATCTTCCTAAAATTTTCCATCTTTGCGCGGTCAAGCGTATCAAAGCTGTCTTTTGGTGTTTTTCTTCCACTACTGCACATTTGAACTCTAACCACGCATATGCTTCCTTCAGTATCGGCGCACCTTCATCTTCGTAAAAGTACTCCTCCTCGAGGTCTTCAAATGCGGCTTTTACGTACAACAGGGGATTTGATATGAGGTTTGCCACTAACATTCCATTGTTTTTAACGTTTAAGAATGTATGAGTATTTTTGTACATTTTAATAAACAAGCCGCCTCTGTTGATAACTCCCATCGGAGCGGCATTGAACCTCTCATTCTTCGTTGTAGCTATGATTTCTGATATCCCGAGAGGAAATTCGATTCCTTCCATCTAAAATCTTAGCCCTCCCAAAAGGGTTACAAACAATGATGCGATTATAAGGTCAGCAGTCGTGCCCGGATTTATTTCTTTTCCTAAAAGATACTCATCAAACTCCGCCACCCTACCTGATATTAGCGCTTGTTTTGACATTGCCGAGACTTCTTCTGCGAGTCCTCCCCCAAATTTTTTTTCAATGAGCGTATCTGGTATATCTCCGAGCAGTGAAAGAAACGTATAAACTATTGAATCGTTGAGACTATGTCCAGATTTGAATCTCTTCTGCAGGATCTCTGCGCCTCTAAATGTTCGTGGGAATCCCTCAGTCCATTCGCGTGCAAGTGTGTCATTTGGAGTTGAGATCTCCATAATGTTGTATAATGTCAGATTTTCTTTTTCTATCACATCCAGTGATGCTGGATCCCGCACATCAAGGGCCTCTGTTTCTCCGACTCTCACGTTAACTCTACTAAATGCCTTGTAAAACTGCAACGCATCGAATACTGTTGTCTTCTTTACTACCTCTCCAACGTTCTTTCGCAATGCCTCGACGTCAGAACTGAGGGCCGCCGCCATGCACAGAGGGACGAGCATCAGTATCGCTCCAAAGTGGGCGTTCCCTCCCATCTGCCAAGCATCGCTCGCTTCGACCGCTTCAAGTATTAATCCGCCTATTGGGTACCCCCGTAACGACGCTGCTTTCTTGAACACAACGTATGTGCCGACTGCTGACCCTAAAAAGTGTTCATAACGTAAATTTTCAAAATCATGTTCTCTGTCGACATTTCCTGGTTTTGGATTTGCTGATACCTCTAAAAGCATTGCTAATTGGGCGCATCTTGCTATAAAATCACTGTCGTACATTAGTCTCTCGGCGTTCTACAAATTCCCTCTGCTATTCATTATCTTCTCTGCAAGCTGCTTCTTAATCTTCATGTATCCAACATCTGAAAGGTTAATTTCTTGAAGAGTGCTGTCTCTCCACGGGCAAGGCCGACTAATTTTACAGCACCAGACCATGCTGCCAAAGCAGGTGTTATCCCCCTCTCCGAGCTTGGTATCCATGAAGCTCTCTTTTATTTCGACGTACCTTTCTCTTGAGATCCCAGCTCGTTTAAGGACGTAATGTAGCGGACATTCTTTAACTGGCTGGCAGCAAAATGTGAGCCCTCTTAGGTCGCCACCAGCGCAGATGTGTTTAGGTGCATTATACCAGCCCGTTAGATCTTGGAGCTGTTCAATGCCAACTAATATACTCTCAACAGCACTAGGCCCTTGTAGCGCGACGCGGGCAACGGATACAAAATCTGCACCCATCGAGAGCATTTTGTGAGCGCTGTTGTAATCCACAACCGAGTTGTTCGCTATAATTTTTATGCTCGTTGAATCTCTGACCTTTTTAATAATTTTCGATTCGAAATCCATAGTATCTATGTGTATTACGTCAGCTCCGGCACGGTCTATAGCCTTCGCAAGCTCAACGTCATTTACAATGCCCGCTCTGACTTTCACTGAAAGAGCGACATCTGTTTCCTTTATCTCTCGTATCCACTCAGTTAGTTTGGCAAGGTCAAGCATCATCGCCTCGCCCGCACCGATCTCCTTCATCTCAGATTGTCTGCAGTGTGCATTGAGTTCAAGCACTGCGCCTTTCTCTCTAACGAGTTCAGCTATTCTCAGCACTGGTTCGAGGGAAGCTGATCTGACATTTATCCCTGCTTTTTCCCCCGACGACTTCATAACTCCTAGTTCATTTTTAATGATGGCGTCAGGATCGTCATACGCAAATTCGTTTCTGCCCCTCTCGATAAGACTCTTTGCAGCTTCGATGGTCGCATCATCTATGTTATATCCACCGAGCATCGCTAGTCCAACGTTACAGTGAATGGCAAATGAGCTACTTGTAATCCCTGCTATCGATGCCAGAATGATGGGGTTTGGAATTTTTACGTTGCCAATGTTAAGGTCAAACTTTATACGTCCCAACTATAAAACCTCACAAAAGTACGCGCTATTTTGCAGCATTATAAAAATACGTTGAAGGTCTTGAACCTCCGCCAATAATATATCATGCCTAATTCTATTTAATTTTGCTTTACGTTATTGTGTAAATTGAAGAAGCTAGAACAAATACCATTTTTGGCTTCCCTGCAAGAGTAACTTCAGATAAGTCTCAGAATATCCCTTGCAAGCAATTTGCTGTCTTCCAAGCCCCTCATCACCGTGTTTGTTCTAATTACTTTAATCTCTTTTCTGAACTCATTAAGGCCGACTTCGAGGTCATTTTTGTCAATTACTAAGACATCTAGAAACTCCTCATAAAACTTTGCTACTCCTGCAGAAGACGTGTCAAGCCCACAAGCTTCCATGAATTGCTTTGCAGGACCGCTAATTGGCTTAGAACCTATAATCGGACTTACCGCTATAACGAACTTGCGCTTGAGGAGACTTTTTACTCCTTCGACGTTGATGATCGGGCCTATGCTCGATATTGGATTAGAGGGTCCTATAATAATTGAATCTTCCAATTTCATGGCCTTTTTAATGTTGTTGTTCATTGTCCCTCTGTCGTACTTCACGTTAAAAACCTTAGGAGAGCTTGCGTGCTTTATAAGATAACTCTGAATGTGCATTTCACCGACATCAGTAACGATCGTAGTCGGTACTGGGTCGTCAGTCATCGGCAAAACTTCCGCCCGGATTTTATATGACTTACAAAGTTCTTGTGTAGCCTCAGTGAGCTTCATACCTTGGGACATAAGATATGTTCTGTAAATGTGCGTTGCTCTGTCGAAATCACCTATCGCCAGGGGTTCATAATATCCCAGTTGGATCAGCTTTTTATATGTTAGGAAGGTATCCCCTCTTACACCCCACCATTTGTCGTCTATAATTTTTGCAAATGTATACATCACGGTGTCTATGTCAGGGCATACGAGATTTCCTGATACCCACAGATCATCTCCGGTATTGACAATTACTTTGATATCTTCTTCAGCAACTTCTTCCAACATACCGGAGATCAACTTAGGCGTCCCCGTCCCGCCAGACAAAAACAGCACCATTACACCAATAAACGATAAAGCGTTATAGAATAAATCAATATCTGGTACTCGATAGTTGATGAACGTAGTAAAAGATACGGTCCATGGTTTCATCAGGCTTGACGACCTCGCAATTTCTCTTATGGACACGCACGAGATGCAGCGGCTCAGAAGGGTAAAACAATTAGGTTTTGCCAATCTTGTGTATCCTGGAGCGAATCATACGCGTTTTGAACACTCCCTTGGTGTGTTACACTTGGCAGAGCTCCTTCTCAACAAGCTGAATGTGGATGTTTTGAGGGACATCAAGGATGAAATTAGGGCGGCTGCATTAATACATGATGTCGGTCATATGCCCCTCTCCCACTCGATTGAATCTGTCCTTCTTGAAAAATACGGCAAAGGCCATGAATATTTTTCGATCGATGGTGGTTTACTTGACGTAATAAGCGAGTTCGGCCTCGACAAGATGCTTGTCGAACGGTTAATACGCGGAGAGACACCGTTTAGCCAAATCATCTCAAGCGATGTCGATGTAGATAGGATGGACTATATAGTCAGGGACGAGTATTATACGGGCGTAGCCTATGGCACAGTTGATTATATGAGGCTCATTGAAGAAATGGACTTTATAAACGGTCAGCTCGTAATTAGTGAGGGTGGAATTCAAGCAGTAGAGTCGCTTCTTGTTTCGAGATTCTTAATGTTTCCAACCGTTTATTTTCATCATGTAAGTAGGATCGCTGAGGCAATGGTACGAAGGGCTATAATACCGATGGCACGTAGAGGAGTGGAACTATGGAACTTTGATGATAATGAGCTCCTGTCAGTAATGGTGCACGAGGGCGGTTATACACAAGAGATAGCATCAAGCCTTCTCGATCGACGCCTCTTTAAACGAGCACTGTATGTAAGCACTAAAAATTTAAGCGTTGAAAGAATGGCGGAACTTAGCTCTGCACAGGAAGAATTGGAGCATGAAATCGCGTGTAAAGCGGGATTAGACGAATGGCACGTCCTACTTGATATTCCAAATAGGCCAGAGATGGTTGAAAGAAAGGCAAAAGTATTAACAAACGGAAGTATAAAAAGCCTTGAAGAAGTTTCACGGCTTGTCGGAATACTTTATGATGCTCAATTTGATCAATTAAAACTTGGCGTTTATACGTTGGGGCAGCACAGGGAAAAAGTAGGTAAAGTGGCGAAAGAGGTGCTTGATGTCAAATAGCCAAATATCTTTGAAGAAAAATACGAGCGTTGTCGAATTGATGGCCATCGCACGCCAAATTGGCAAAGACTATCTCGTAACGCTCACGGGTGGTGAAAACCATATTGGAGCTGTAGCCGCAGGAGGGTTTCAAATTCGATCATTTTCTTCTGTTTTAACGATGCCGAATCACCGTGACGACATAATAGCTAAGGAAGCAGCCAATAGAATCTCACGAGAATTAAAATGCAATTGCGCGGTTGTAGTCGGAGTTCACGTTGAAAATGTCACAACGGCTGAGATAAATGAAATCGTCAGTGCTTCATTCACGCTTGTTAATGAACTAATAAAGGAGCTAAGATGAAAATCACGGTTGCAATAACAGGAGCAAGCGGGGTTCAATACGGTATTAGATTGCTCCAAGTACTTAAAAAGCTTAACGTTGAAGTCCACCTCGTCATAACAACCGCAGGAAAGGAGCTGATTGATATCGAAACCAATTATTCTTCTAGTGTAGTAGCTTCTCTAGGAACAAGAAATTATGATGAGATGGATTTTACCGCACCAATCGCGAGCGGCTCTTATGTTACTAATGGTATGGCCATCGTTCCATGCAGCATGAAAACGCTTGGCAGTATTGCAAATGGAATTTCGAGCAGCCTCGTAACTCGTGCTGCCGAAGTCTGTTTAAAAGAGGGTAGGACGCTCATTCTCGTCCCAAGGGAGACGCCTCTAACTCCTATTCATCTCCGCAATATGGTGAGAGTCTCTGAATCTGGCGCCACAGTATTGCCTGCCTGTCCTCCGTTCTATACTCGTCCCACTGCGATTGAAGCACTTATCGACACGATTGTTGCACGGATACTTGATAGGTTCGAAATTAAACACTCCATTTCAAACAGATGGGGTGATTGAGTGAGAGAATTTATTGAACGACTCAGAGAAGAAGCGATTTTAGAAATAATAAAAGAACCTGTCAGCCCAATTTTTGAAGCCGCTCGAATTGCGCATGGCAAAGGCCCAGTCCTTTTTGAAGACGTAAATGGCTCCAAGGCTGTTGTTAATCTTCTCAGCTCGAGACAAATTCTCGCTAAGGCGCTTGGTATAGGTCAAGCAGATATGATTCAAAAGCTTATTAGCGTGGAACCTAACGGAAAGACAGAAACAATGGAGTATAGTTGGGATGTGGATACCACTCCTGATTTAAGTAAATTACCAATTATGAAGTTCTTTGAGCGAGATGGTGGGAGCTATATTACCGCTGGTATCGTAGTAGCAAAATATGGTGACACGATGAATGCAGCAATCCACAGGATGATGGTACTCGACAAAACCTCACTGGCAGTAAGGCTCGTTCCACCTCGTCATACTTACTTAATGTATAAATCAAAAGTAAATAGAATGGAATCACTTGATGTCGCCATTGCAATAGGGGTCCATCCTGTTACCCTGTTTGCTTCAACTACAAGAGTTCCTTGCGGACGGGAGTTCAACTACGCCGCTGCACTAAAGGGGGCAACCCAGCAATTAATACCGTGTGAAAACGGTGTGTTAGTCCCGCCTGCAGAGTTAGTGCTGGAAGGACAGATCAATCCAACTAGGATGGCAGAAGAAGGACCGTTCGTTGACATCACTGGGACGTACGACCTCGTAAGGAGTGAACCAGTGCTTGAGCTTACGAGGCTAGTTTCGGTGAGAGATCCGATATACCACAGCATAATTCCGGCAAGCTCAGAGCACTGTCTTCTTATGGGCATTCCCTATGAACCACGAATTTATAAAGCGTGTCAAGAAGTTGCAAAAGTGAAAAATGTTATACTCACAGCGGGGGGCTGCCATTACCTCCACGCTGTGATAAAGATAGAGAAGCAAACAGAAGGGGATGCTAAAAACGTAATTATGGCCGCATTTGCGGCGCATACAAGCTTAAAACACGTTGTTGTTGTAGACGATGACATCGACATTTACAATCCTGCAGATGTGGAGTTCGCCATAGCTACAAGGGTTAAGGGTGACAGAGATATTATGATAATACCAAATGTTAGAGGGTCTTCACTCGATCCGCGAGTTGAAGCTGATGGGACTACCACGAAGGTCGGCATCGACGCGACTGCCGTTTTACGCGAACATTGGAAGTTTCAGAGGGCACAATTCTCATGAATGTTCAAACTGTATGATCTGCACACTTGTTAAACTCTGTGGGTTGATGGGTCTGTACTTCTTTGAGCGAATTGTTATTTACGTTTTAGAACACAATATGTGAACATCAACTTTTTAATCCTATAAACAGAGTATATATCGTGAAGACCCGGTTAATTAGAGAAGGCTCGACTGACGTATTCGTCCCCGTTCACGATCAAACGACTTCATTTCCCCCGTCATCAGCGTCAGTATTT
>Ga0187769_10001910_pt1 | contig 12072 bp, 4 predicted proteins | sample 0116_SJ02_MP02_1_FD_133140 | JGI IMG/M metagenome (GOLD analysis project Ga0187769, IMG submission 133140) | Tropical peat soil microbial communities from peatlands in Department of Meta, Colombia - 0116_SJ02_MP02_10_MG | ecosystem: Environmental > Terrestrial > Soil > Wetlands > Peat | place... | reverse complement strand
CGCGCCCCTGGTGGCGGTGATCAACCGGCACATGGCGCAGAAGTATTGGGGCGTGGAACAGGCCATCGGGCGGCATATCGCCTTCTCCGATGTGGAGAATCGCCCGGAATGGATGGAGATTGTAGGCGTGGTGGGCGACGTGCACACCTTCGGCTTGGGCGACGACGTGCGCGACGAGGTCTATATCCCGATCCGCCAGCAGCGCGCGCAGGACTTGAGCGAACTCTCCGGCGAGCTCTCCGTAACCTTCGTCATGCGCACGGCCGGTGCGCCGGAATCGCTGGCGAGCGCGATTCCCGGGGCGCTGGCTTCCGTGGACGCCACGATGCCGGTGGCGCGCGTGGATTCCATGGCCGAGCGCCTGGGCGATTCGCTGGCGCGGCAGCGCTTTGCTTCCTCCCTGCTCGGCGGATTCGCGGGGCTGGCCCTGCTGCTGGCCGCCGCCGGGATTTACGCGGTTATGGCCTACCTGGTGGCGGAACGCACTCACGAGATGGGCGTGCGCCTGGCCCTGGGGGCAACACCGGGAGGCGTGGTGCGGCTGATTCTGTGGGGCGGCATGAGACTGACCCTGTTCGGAGTAATGGCGGGACTGGCGGGTTCACTGGCGTCGGGGCAATTGCTGGCAGGACAGCTCTTCGGTGTCACGCCGGCGGACCCAGTGACCTACGCGGTGGCGGCCCTGTCGCTCGGGCTTACGGCCGTACTGGCCTGCTGCTTGCCCGCCGCGCGCGCGGCACGGGTGGATCCGATGGTGGCGCTGCGGTACGAGTGAAAGTGAGGAGCAACTATTCGCCGGCGCTCAGGGCGGGCGAGTGACGAGACCCAGCAGGAGGCAATGGTGGACACGATTTGGAAAGATCTTCGATTCGCGGGGCGGACGCTGGCGAAGAATCCGGGCTTCACTGCAGTGGCCGTGGTGACGCTGGCGCTAGGGATCGGAGCCAACACGGCCATCTTTTCGCTGACCGACCAGGTGCTCCTGCGCCTGCTGCCGGTGCGCGATCCGAAGGCACTGGTGGTACTGCGCTCTCCCGGCCCGAAGAGCGGGCACACCAGCGACGACGGAGACGAGGCGGCCTCATTCTCCTATCCGCTGTACCGGGACCTGCGCGACCACAATGCTGCATTCAGCGGGCTGCTTGCCCGGTATTCCATCCCTCTTAGCGTTTCTTTTAAGGGACAAACGGAACGCGCCGCGGGCGAGCTGATCTCCGGTAATTACTTCGAAGTGCTCGGCGTGCCCGCGGCAATCGGCCGCACTTTCACGCAGGAGGACGACCGCGTCGCAGGAACGCATCCGCTGGCGGTCTTGAGCTACAGCTACTGGAGCCGCCGTTTCGCCTCAGATCCCGCGATCCTCAACCAGACTCTCCTGATCAATGGAAATCTGATGACCGTGGGGGGCGTCTCCCGTGCAGGTTTTTTCGGGGTCCAGGTGGGCAAAAGCCCAGACATTTTCATTCCGATCACCATGAAGGCGCAGATGACGCCGAACTGGGATGGCCTCGAAGACCGCAAGGACCACTGGCTGGCCATTATCGGGCGGCTGAAGCCGGGCGTGCCGCGCCGGCAGGCGGAGGTCTCCACAACCACTCTGCTGCGCTCCATCCTCCAGGACGAAGTGAAGCTCATGAATTACTCCGGAGAGCAGCGAGAAAAATTCCTGCACCGCGCGATCATTCTGGATCGCGGCGGCAGCGGCCGTCCGATCCTGCAGCGTGATGCCCAAGCACCGCTGCTGGCGCTGGCCGCGATGGTAGGGCTGGTCCTGCTGATTGCGTGCACCAACGTGGCCAACCTGCTGTTGGCGCGCGGCGCCTTTCGCCAGCGCGAGTTTGCCATCCGCCTGGCCATGGGCGCGGGCCGCGGTCGCCTGGTCCGCCAGCTTCTCTCCGAGAGCTTTTTGCTCTCCGTGCTGGGCGGCGCATTGGGACTGCTGCTGGCCGGGTGGACCACTGGAGCGCTGCTGAAAACACTGGCCGCGAGCCAGGGAATCATGGGCCTGTCGCCAGACTTGGATTTTCGCATCCTCGGCTTCAGCTTGGCGCTCACCTTGCTCACCGGAGTTTTGTTCGGTCTGCTGCCGGCTATGCGGTCCACGCGCCCCGATCTTGCGGAGACCCTGAAAGATCAGAGCGCAAAGGCGTCTTCCGCCCATGGACAGGTGCGCTTGCGCCGGCTGCTGGTAGTGGGACAGGTGGCATTAACACTGCTCCTGTTGCTGGGCGCCGGGCTGTTCGCCAAAAGCATTTACAACTTGAGCCGCGTGGACCTGGGATTGTCCGCCGATCGTGTCCTCACGTTTTCCATCGCGCCGGAGCTGAGCGGATACAACCCGGAAGCGACCGTCACGCTGGCCGACGGGTTGCGCCGCGGGCTGGCCCCTTTGCCCGGCGTGCGGTCTGTGAGCGCGGCAACCGTTCCCTTGCTGGCGGGTGACGATGAGGGCTCGAACCTCACTGTGGAGGGCTATCAGCTCGCTCCGGATGAAGACCTGCACGTGTTGAAAAATGCGGTTGGCCCGGACTTTTTCTCCACGCTCGGCATCCCGCTCATTTCCGGACGCGAATTTGGAGATCGCGATACTGCGGCCGCCCCACCCGTGGCCATTATCAATCAAACGCTGGCGCACAAGGTATTTGCCGGCCGCAATCCCATTGGCGGCCGGCTGGCCTTTGGTGCGGGGAGTCACCTGAACTTCATGGAAGTGGTGGGAGTGGTCAAGGACAGCAAACACGAAAATGTGCGCGATGCCATCCGGCCGTTTGTGTACACGCCCTATGCGCAAAAAGCGGGGATCGGGCACCTCACCTTTTATCTCCGCACGTCACAGGCCCCGGATGCGCTGGCCAGCGCGCTGCGCGCCGAAGTCCAACACCAGGCTCCGAACGTGCCGGTCTTTGACCTGGTGACACTCGAAGGGCAAATCCAGGAATCGCTCTACGCGGAAAGGATGCTTGCTGGACTATCGTCGAGTTTTGGCCTGCTCGCTGCGCTGCTTTCGGCGGTGGGAATTTTTGGCCTCATGTCCTACGTAGTGGCACAGCGCACCCGCGAGATCGGCATCCGCATGGCCCTGGGCGCGCGGCGCTGGGACGTCTCGCGGATGATTTTGGCCGACGTAGGGAAGATGGCGGCGATTGGCGTTGCATTGGGCCTGCCCGCGGCTCTGGGCCTGGGGCACTATGCGCAGTCTTTGCTGTACGGCGTTCAGGCCACCGATGTGGCGATGATGTCCGCGGCCGTGGTGCTGGTTTGCGCCATCGCCTTGCTCGCAGGATTTTTTCCGGCGCACAGTGCCGCGCGCCTGGATCCGCTCGTGGCCTTGCGTGAGGAGTGACCATGGAAACTCTACTCCATGACCTGAAATTCGCGGTGCGCATGCTGGTGAAAAACGCCGGCTTGACCTTGACTGCGCTCGTCACGCTGGCGCTGGGCATCGGCGCGAACACGGCGATCTTCAGTGTGCTCGACGCCGTACTTTTCAAGCCGCTTCCCTATCCGGAACCGGAGCGCCTGGTAAAAATCTGGGGGCGCTTCACGGATATCGGCGTGCCCAAAGACCAAAATTGGATTTCCGCGCCGGAATTCCGCGATCTGATCGCGCTGAACCGGAGTTTCTCCGAGCTGGCCGCGGTCACCACCAATGCGTTCAACATGGGCGTCCGGGGCACGCCGGAACAACTTTCGGGCGCCAATGCCACACCCAGCCTGTTCCGCGCGCTGGGCGTGGAAGCGCAAATCGGCAGGACGTTCACGGAAGAAGAGGCCCAGCCCGGCCACGACAACGTCGTGCTGCTTAGTTACGGCCTGTGGCAGCGCGGATTCGGCGGCGACCCGGGCGTGGTCGGCCGCGCACTGCAAATCAACGGCCAGCTCATGACCGTAATCGGCGTGCTGCCGCGTGGGTTCGAATATCCGGGGCAGAGCGGGATCGAACTCTGGCAGCCGCTGGCGTTCCGGCCCGCGGATCTGACTCCGGACAATCGCGGAAGCCACCAATACGAAGTCATCGGCCGCTTGCGGCCGAAGGTCTCTCTGGCCCAGGCGCGCGCGCAGATGGCCGGCGCGGCCAGAACGATCGTTGAGCAAAACAAGGACTACCCCTACGCGAAATTCAATTTCGGATTGATCCTGAACCCGCTGCTGGAGGAAGTGGTGGGCGATGAAATGAAAAGCTCGCTGTGGATTCTCATGGGCGCCACCGGCTTCGTGCTGCTCATCGCCTGCGCCAACGTGGCCAGCCTGCTGCTGGCCCGTGCCTCCGCGCGCGAGCAGGAAACCTCTATCCGCGTGACCCTGGGCGCGGTGCGCGGCCGCCTGATCCGGCAGTACCTGACGGAGAGCGTTTTGCTCGCCCTGCTGGGCGGCGCCGCGGGGATTGCCGTAGTGCCCCTGGCCTTGCAGGCTCTGCTCAAAATCAGCGCGGATACCCTGCCCCGGCCCGTGGCCCCCGGCATTGACCTGGGGATGCTCCTCTTCACCGTGAGTGTGGCGTTGGGCACGGGAATTATCTTTGGACTGGCTCCCGCGTATCGAGCGATGCGCGGCGCTGGTTACGCCAGTTTGAAAGAGGGCGGGCGCGGCCATTCTCTAGGGCCCAAAGCCAATCGCACCCTGCGGCTGCTGGTGGGCGCGGAAGCTGCGGTTTGCCTAATGCTGCTTGCCGGCGGCGGCTTGCTGTTGCGCAGCTTTCTCCGTGTGCTGGAAGTGGACCCAGGATTCCGCCCAGCCGGCGTGCTTACCCTGCGCATCACTCTTCCGCCTCAGAAGTACACGAAGCCGGAGCAGTGGCGGGCCTTCTTCCGCGAGGTGCTGGAGCGCCTGCGGGCCATTCCGGGAGTCGAATCCGCCGGCGGCATCGGCGGCCTTCCCCTCAATGGAGAGGCCAGCTCCGGAACCATGACCGTGGACTCGCAGGCCGTGCCAGCCGACCAGCGGTCGCCGGAGACAGATTATCGCCCGGCGACTCCGGGATACTTCGCGGCCATGGGCATTCCGCTCGTTGAAGGGCGCTTCTTCGACGAGCATGATACGGAATCCTCGGCACCCGTGGCCATCATCGATCAGAGCATGGCGCAAATGTACTGGCCGCGCGAAAGCGCTATAGGAAAGAGGGTCAAACTGGGCGGCACGGATTCGAAAGAGTCCTGGATGACCGTGGTTGGGGTAGTGAAGCACGTGCACTACCGCACCCTGGAAGCAAAATCGCGGGTGGAAGCGTATTGGCCAGAGGCCCAGCAGCCGGATTGGTTCCTGGACCTGGCCATCCGCACGAGGCGGGACCCGAAAAGCCTGGCCAGCGTGGTGGAAAAGGAAGTGCACGCGCTCGACCCGGACCAGCCGGTCCATCACGTCCGCACCATGGAGGAATGGATGGCGGACTCGGTGGCGCGCCGCCGCTTGGCGCTGATCCTGCTGGGAATATTCTCTTCCCTTGCGCTGGTACTTGCCGCCGTAGGCATCTACGGCACCACCGCGTTCGTCGTCACGCAGCAGACGCGCGAGATCGGCGTGCGGCGCGCCCTGGGGGCCCAGCGGGGAAACGTCTTCCGCCTGATTTTGGCGCAGGGGGTGCGCGCCGTGGCGATCGGCGCCGCGGTAGGCATCGTCGGCGCGCTGGCCGTCACCCAGTTGATCCGCCAGGTGCTCTTCGATGTAAGCCCAGCGGACCCGGTGACCTATGCAGCCGTGTTGCTGACTCTCTCGCTCGTAGCGCTGGTAGCCGCATGGCTTCCGGCCTGGCGCGCCACGCGCGTGGATCCGCTCGAGGCGTTGCGGTATGAGTGATGCAGTGGCCAGTGATCAGTGGCCAGTGGCCAGAACAGATGAAGAATATGAGTTCGCGATGCTGGCCGCGTCAGGCAGGTCATTGAAATCGGGCGGCTGGTCACTGACCACTGGCCACTGACCACTCTCTAGGGGGTTAAACATGGAAACGTTGCTCCAAGACATTCGCCACGGCACGCGGCTGCTGTGGAAGAGTCCTGGCTTCACCTTTGTCGCTGTCCTGACGCTCGCGCTGGGCATCGGCGCGAATTCCGCTCTCTTCAGCGTGGTCAATGCGTTCATGATCCGGCCGCTGCCGGTGAGCCATCCGGAAGAGCTCATGGTGCTCGCCAATTCACATCCGGAAAATGACCGGCCCCACGGAGTCTCCTATCTCGATTTTCAGGATTACCGCGCGCAGTGCGACGCATTCTCCAGCATGGTCGCCACGGAGCGTGACTTCATCGGCCTGAGCGCAGACGGGCGCGCCGATCGGATCTTCGCCGAATTCGTCTCCGGCGATTACTTCAGCATGCTGGGTGTGCAGCCTTTACTCGGACGCTTCTTCCTGCCGGAAGAGGGCAAGAACCCGGGTGCGGATCCGCTGGTCGTCCTAGGCTACGCGTATTGGCGCCAGCGATTCGCCGGCGACCCCTCGGTGGTGGGGAAAGCCGTGAGCGTCAACGGCCGCGCGGCCACCATCATCGGCGTGGCGCCGGAAAGCTTTCACGGCACGTTCACGGTGGTGGAAATGCAGGCCTATCTGCCTCTCGGAATGGCCATCATCTCTCCCGTCGGCCCGGAACTGTTCACGAAACGGGATTCACACGCCCTGGAAATCTTTGCCCGGCTGAAGCCCAGCGTGAGCCGCGGCGCAGCCCAGGCTTCGCTTCAGGTCATCGCCCAGCGGCTCGAGCGCCAGTATCCGGATACCGACAAAGGAATCCGCATGCACGTCATCCCCGAGCCGCTGGCGCGGCCCTCGCCGGAAAACGGCGCGCAACTGCCCCTGGTCGCCAGTGTGTTCATGGGGCTGGTGGGCTTGGTGCTGCTCGTGGCCTGCGTAAACGTGGTCAACCTGCTGCTCGCCCGCGCCACCGTGCGCTACAAGGAAATCGCCATCCGTGCGGCGCTCGGCGCGCGCCGCTCCCGCCTGCTGCGCCAGATGCTCACCGAAAGCCTCCTGCTCGCCGTGCTGGGCGGCGCCGCGGGGGCTGCGGTTGGCGCCTGGGTCAGCCGGATGCTCGCGGGTATCAGCTTGCCGGGAGATATTCCCCTGCGCATGGACTTCAGCATGGATTGGCGGGTCTTCGCCTTTTCCGCGGCCGCCGCGCTATTCGCCGGGGTGATTTCCGGCTTGCTGCCCGCGCTGCGCGCCTCGCGCGCGGACGTACAAGAGGTATTACGCGAAGGCGGCCGCGCGGGTGGAGGGGACGGCCAGCACCGCCTCCGGGATGTGCTGGTGATTGCGCAGGTGGCTGGCTCGCTCGTTTTGCTGGTTGCGGCCGGCCTGTTCATGCGCAGTCTGGGCCATGCGCACAGCGCGGAGCTGGGCTTCCGGCCGGACCACGTTTTGGTCATGAACCTGGACGTCGCCCAGCAGGGCTACGACGAATCGCGCGGCCGCGCCTTCTACCGCGAGCTTGAGCAGCACGTCCGCAGACTGCCGGGAGTGGCCTCTGCCACTCTCTCCTCGACCTATCCGATGAATTACGACAATCCAAGCGCCTACGTGCGCCGGCTGGATCAGGCGCCGGACGACGCCAAGAAAAATCCAATCACCGGGTACAACCTCGTAGGCAGCGACTATTTCGAGACTCTGCGCACGCCCATCCTGAGCGGCCGGCCGCTGAATGCCCAGGATCAGGATTCCGCTCTGCGCGTCGCCGTCATCAACCAGACCATGGCGCACCGCTTGTGGCCCGGGCAGGACCCCATCGGCAAACAATTCTTCTACGACGCGGAGAAAGGCAAACCCGTGACCGTGGTGGGCGTCTCGAAGGACGGCAAATACGAGTGGATGTTCGAAGATCCCCTTCCCTACTTCTATCTGCCCATCGGGCAGCGGTATTCCTCTCAGCGCACCCTGCAAATTCGCACGCAGGGCAATCCGCAGGATTGGAAGCTGACCGCGGTGAAAGAAATCCATGCGCTCGACCCCGCCCTGCCCGTCTACGACGTGCTCACCATGGACGAGGCGCTGGGCGGCGGGAATGGATTCTTCCTGCTGAACGTGGGCGCGGGATTTGCCGGTGCGCTCGGAGCGCTGGGCTTGGTGCTGGCCCTGGTAGGCGTTTATGGAGTGGTTTCCTACGCCGCCAGCCGACGCACGCATGAAATCGGCATCCGCATGGCCCTGGGCGCCGACCGCAGCACCATCCTGCGCATGGTGCTCTCCCGGGGATTCGGCCTGGTGCTGGCGGGCATCGCAGCGGGGATTGTGATGGCTCTAGGCCTCGCGCGCTTTCTCACCAACATGCTGCTCGGCGTTCGCCCGTTCGACCCCGTCACGTTTGGCGGCGTCTCCCTGCTGCTCGTGGGCATTTCGATGGTCGCGTGCTACTTGCCCGCGCGGCGCGCTACGTGCGTGGACCCGCTGGTGGCGCTGCGCTACGAATAGTGGAGGACTCGATGAACGTGTTGCTGAACGACCTGCGGTTCGCCCTCCGTACCCTCTGGAAGAATGGCGGATTCACGTTGCTCACGGTCTTGACGCTGGCTCTGGGCATCGGCGCCGTCACGGCAATCTTCAGCGTGGTGTACGGAGTGCTGCTGCGCCCTCTGCCCTACACCGATCCGGACCGGCTCATGGCCCTGTTCGAAGTCAACAACAAGGGCGGGTGGTCGCGCCTGGCGGACCCGAACTTCGACGACTTCCGCGATCAGAACCGCAGTTTCCAGGCAGTGGCGAAATACACCCAGGACATTGCATCCGTTTCCGGGGCTTCACAGCCCACGCGTTCGTCCACCGCACGCGTGACGCCTAATTTTCTGAAGGTGTTCGGCGTTCAGCCTGTGATGGGCCGGGATTTCACCGCCAGCGACGACAACAAAGGGGCATCTCCGGTTGCAGTGGTCAGTTACGGATACTGGAAGCAATATCTCGGCTCATCATCGGACCTTTCGCAACTGCACCTGAAGATTGACAACGCGGCCTATTCGGTAATCGGAGTGCTCCCCGCCGATTTTCAGTTTCCACCGGAGACGGCCTTATGGCTGCCGGCGGATCTGGACGGCGAAGGCACCCACAGGACCTCGCATAATTATTCCGGCATCGGGCGGCTGCGCGATGGCGTAAGCGTCGAACAGGCGAACGGAGACATCAGCGCGATTGCCCGGCACATTCACGCCACTTCAAGCGAACAGGGCGACTATCTGTTGAAGGACGCCGTGGCCGTCCCTCTACGTGAATCCATCACCAGAAATGTCCGCTCGCCGCTGTTCATCCTGCTGGGCGCGGTGGGAATCCTTCTGCTGGTCGCGTGTGCCAACGTGGCCAATCTGCTGCTGGCCCAGGCCTCGGCCAGAGGGCGCGAACTGGCCATCCGCAGCGCCTTGGGCGCGGCGCGCGGCAGGCTGGTCCGGCAGTTTCTTACCGAATCATTTCTGCTTGCCCTGGCGGGCGGGGGACTTGGAGTGCTGGGAGCTTACGCCGGGGTGGGCGTATTGCTCTGGCTGGCGCCGGAGAATCTCCCGCGCCTGGATACCGTTTCCATCAATCTCCCCGTGCTCTTGTTCGCACTCGCCGTTTCCGCCGCGGTCGCCATCGGACTGGGCGCTTTTACTGCGGCGCGAGCTACATCCGGCGATCCACGCGCGGGCTTGCTGGAAGGCGGGCATGGACAGGCCGGCTCGCACAGCGGCCAGCGCATCGGCCGGGCCATCGTGGCAGCGCAGTTTGCCATCACGCTGGTGCTGGTGGTCGGGGCGGGGCTGCTCGGGCGCAGCCTGATGAAGGTGCTGGAAGTGAATCCCGGATTTCGCGTGGACAGGATTGTCAGCATGGACATATCGCTGCCCTGGGTGGATGACCCGAAGACGAAGGCGGAACAGGGAATCTTCTTCGCCCGCCTGCTCGACCGCCTCAAGCAAATACCCGGCGTCGAAAAGGCAGGCGCTGCCAGTAACCTTCCGCTGGTGGAAGGCGGGCTGCCGGACGGGCTGTTCGCTCTGGTGTCCCCGAATGAAGTCCCCAAAAGCTTCGAGGACTTCGGGCCTCTGTTCCAGCAAAAGGAACGGCTGGGAACTGCGGATTTCTGCGTCGCCTCGGACGAGTATTTCCAGGTGCTGGGGATTCCGCTGGTCCGCGGGCGCCTGTTCGACCAGCGTGACGCCGCGGATGCTCCGCACGTGGCGGTGATCAGCCAGTCGCTGGCGCGCACGCGCTGGCCCGGCGAGGATGCCATCGGCCACACCATCGAGTTCGGGAATATGGATGGAGACCTGCGCCTTCTGACCATAGTCGGAATCGTGGGCGATATCCACGAATACGGCCTGGATGTGCCCGCACGCCCGATCGTCTACGTAAACGTGTTCCAGAGGCCGCGCCCCGCGATGACCGTGACCCTGCTGACGGATGCCAACACCCGGATGGTCACCACGGCCGCGCGCGGAATCCTGCAGGAGCTCAACCCCGAGGTTCCGGCAAAATTCCAGACATTTTCGCAAATCTATTCCGCTTCGCTGGGTTCGCGGCGATTCAACCTCATCCTCATCGGCTTCTTCGCCATCACCGCGCTGCTGCTGGCCACGGCAGGCGTCTTCGGTGTGATGGCTTATTCGGTGAGCCGGCGAACGCGCGAGATCGGTATGCGCGTGGCCTTGGGCGCCTGCCCCGCAGATGTTTTGCGGATGATCCTGGGCCAGGGACTGCGCACGATACTCGTGGGCGTGGCCATCGGGCTTGCCGGCTCGCTTGCGCTCTCCCGCACCATCGAGTCGCTGCTCTTCGGCGTGACCGCCGATGATCCGCTGACGATCGCGGGGGTGATCCTGCTGCTGACGGGGGCCGCACTCCTGGCTTGCTACATCCCGGCGTGCCGGGCCGCGCGCGTGGATCCGCTCGTGGCGCTGCGATACGAGTGACCCGCCTAAGCCGAGGGTTCGGCGGGCAGGTTTTGGAGGCTGGGGCCGGAAGGAGCAGGAGACCATGGACAGATTGCTGCAGGACCTGCGCTACGCGTTGCGGCTGCTGCGAAAATCGCCGGGGTTCTCCCTCATCGCCATCCTGACGCTGGCCCTGGGCATCGGTGCCAACACGGCAATCTTCACGGTGGTGAACGCGGTGATTCTGCGGCCCCTGCCGGTGAAAGACCTGGACCGGCTGGTGGCGGTGATGGCCTCGGACACGCGCAACAATACGGCCGAGCAACAATACATGCCCATCTCTCCCCTGAACTACCAGGACCTGCGAGACAAGAACGACGTGCTCACAGGGATGGCCGGCGTGACCGGTGTCGGCGTCAACCTTTCCGGCGCCGGAACTCCCCAGCAGTTGAACGCCGCGCTGGTCAGCGGAAACTACTTTGAGCTGCTGGGCGTGCGTGCCGCCCTGGGCAACACCTTCGATCCCGAGCAGGCCAAAAAAGAGGGCGGCTATCCCGTGACCGTACTCAGCCACGGGTTGTGGGAGCGGCAGTTTGGCGCGGACCGCTCTATTGTCGGCAGGACCTTGAACCTGAATCAGCAGCCGTTTACCGTCATCGGGGTAATGCCGAAGAGTTTCACCGGAACCTTTGCCGTGGGCACTCCCGACCTGTGGATTCCCCTCACCATGAGCGACCAAGTAGTGACCGGAGAATTCCGGCAGTTTCTCCACGAGCGGCGCCCGCTGCTCCTTTTTTCCTTCGGACGGCTGAAACCCGGCGTGACCATGGGCCAGGCGGAAGCAGAACTGAAAACCCTTGCCCTGCAATTAGAGAAGGAATTCCCGGACGATAACGGAGGGCGCAGCGTACGCCTGCTGCCTCTTGCTCAAACCACCGTGGACCCTAACAACCGCAGCTTGTTCGTCACCGCAGGCGCGATGCTGATGGGCGTGGTCGGCTTGGTTCTGCTGATCGCCTGCGCCAACCTGGCCAACTTGCTGCTGGTGCGCGGCGCGGACCGCCGCCGCGAGTTGGCGGTGCGCATGTCGATAGGTGCGGGCCGCGGGCGGTTGCTGGCGCTATTGCTCTCCGAAAGCGTGCTGCTCGCCCTGCTCGGCGGGCTGGCCGGACTGGGAATCGCCATAATCTTCCGCAACGCTCTGGTTTCGTTCCGTCCGCCGTTCCTTAATCCGGACGATATTAACTTGACCAT
>Ga0187769_10001909_pt1 | contig 12074 bp, 9 predicted proteins | sample 0116_SJ02_MP02_1_FD_133140 | JGI IMG/M metagenome (GOLD analysis project Ga0187769, IMG submission 133140) | Tropical peat soil microbial communities from peatlands in Department of Meta, Colombia - 0116_SJ02_MP02_10_MG | ecosystem: Environmental > Terrestrial > Soil > Wetlands > Peat | place... | reverse complement strand
CACGGGAAGGACGGGCATTGAATCAATACCCGATGATACGTTCAAGAAGTTTCTGGGGGGGAATGGCCTGGGAATCAAGATTCTCAGCGAAAGAATGGCTGTCGGACAGGATGCTTTCTCGCAAGAGAACATTCTTTTCTTCGGCACGGGCCCGCTCACCGGCACGGTTGTGCCGGGATGCGATCGCCTGACCCTCGCAGCCAAGTCGCCGCAGACTCGCCTTTTCTTCGATTCCAGCATGGGAGGAAGAATTGCCAGCAGCCTCAAGCAGGCCGGCTACGACGCGCTGACGATCGCGGGAAAAGCGCAAGGGCCTTGCTATGTCCTCGTCAGGCAAGGGGAAGTGGAAATCCGTGACGGAAGCCATCTTGTCGGAAAGACCCCTGAGGAGGTCAGACGGAGTCTTTCGAAGACCGTCAACGACTTCGATCTATGTTCCATAGGCGTGGCGGGCGAGAACCTCGTGAAATACGCCGCCATAATCCATCCTAGGGCCGCAGGCCGGCCGGGAATCTCCGGAAGAGGGGGACTCGGCGCAGTCATGGGTTCAAAGAATGTGAAGGCTGTGGTGATCGAGAGGGCCAGGGGAAGCAAAACGAAGGTGCATTCATCGAAGGTTCTCGCGGAGATGAGGGCGGCGATTCTCGGTCAACTGAAGGCGAAGACAGCCCATTTCACCCTGCTGGGCACCGCTGCGGGGGTCAAGATGATCAATACCTTCGGGGCCCTGGCCACGAGGAACCTGAAGGCAGAGGTATTCGAGTCTGCCGATGAGATCTGCGGAGAGAAACTGAAGGAGGCATACTACCGAAAGGATATTGCCTGCAACAATTGCCCCATTGCTTGCGGAAAATTCTGCGCATTGGACGGGAAGCTGGTGAAAGGCCCGGAATACGAAACGGTCTACGCCTTCGGTTCGATGCTGGGAATTGGGGACTTGAGGACCATACTGGAGGCGAACAGGCTCTGCGATGAGTATGGCTTGGACACGATCAGCATGGGGGTGACCATAGCCTTTGCCGTCGAGTGTTTCGAAAGGGGTCTTCTCACGACCAGGCAGACTGAAGATCGCCGCCTCGGGTTTGGCGACGGCCCGCTCGTTCTTGAATTGATCAGGGAGACTGCCTTGAGACGCGGCATCGGCAATCTCCTGGCGGAAGGAACAAGGGGCATGTCGGAAATACTCGGCGGTGACGCGTGGAAATACGCTTACCAGGTCAAGGGCCTGGAACTCGCCGGACATTCGCCGCGGGTGCTAAAAAGCCTATCAATCGGGTATGCCACGAACACGCGGGGCGGAAGCCACCAGGACGCACGGGCCCGCTACGGCCCGGGCATGGACGACTACGATGGGAAGGTAGAGCTGGCTATAAATACCCAGCATCTCACGGCCGTCGGAGACTCCCTCATTCAGTGCCGCTTTGCCATGGAGGCGGGTCTGGGCCCTACGATCAATGATGCGTACGGTGCTCTCCTTGGCGCTGTGACCGGATGGGAGCCAAGCCCCGAGGAATTGACCGCCGTCGGTGAACGAATCGTCAACCTCGAGAGAATCTTTAACGCGCGGGAAGGGGTGACCCGAAAGGACGACAGTCTGCCCTACAAGGTGATGTCCGACGAAATACCGGAAGGGCCCCACAAGGGGTTCAGGATTCCCCCCGACAAGCTAGAGGAACTGCTCGACAGGTACTATGAACTCAGGGGATGGAATAGAAGCGGCGTACCCGGTGGGGAAAAACTGCGACAGCTTGGCCTGGAGGAGTATGACCAGGGCAGACAGGGGTACGCTTGACAGGGGCAACGGGTGTCAACCCATGGCACCGGACGAAAAAAAGGAGGCGATAAAATGGGACTCACCGTAAGAGCTTTGCACGTTGGCGATATTGTCATGGATTGGACGTTCTGTCTCTTCGGCTTCAACCCGGGACGAAAGACGTGTATACCTATCAATGCCTACCTGATCCTGGGCGCCGAGACCCCGATTCTCGTCGACACGGGCGTCCGTGATGTCACCACTTTTCCGCCCACAATGAAAGGCTGGCAGCTGCCGGAGCAAGATATCGTCAAACTCTTGCGGGACGAGGGCGTCAACCCCGGAGACGTCGGATACGTTATCTTTACTCATCTCGACATTGATCACACGGGGAAAGCCCCTCTGTTCACAAATGCGAAGATGGTCATCCAAAGAAAGGAGATGGCATTCCAGGCCGCCTATTGGAGCAAGCTGGGCCATTCGCCTGACCTTCCCTGGTTCGTGAGCAACCTGAATCGCGTAGAATTCATCGACGGCGACGTGGAGCTTTTCTCCGGCATAAAATGCGTCTTCGCCCCGGCCCACACAGGCGGTCACCAGCATGTCGAGGTCCTGAGCGACCGCGGCAAGGCGATCATGGTAGGGGATAACGTATACGACATTCCCATGCAGCTGGAAGAGAGAGCAGGGGCGGGGATAAACTGGGCCTCGGGCAACTGCGCTTACCAGCCGCTTCTCCAGGACCAGCTCACCAAACTGAAATGGGAGCTGAGGCAGGGCAGCATGATTCTGCCAACCCATACCTATGAGCCTTACGATCGCTACCACGTGGGAAAGAGGACGAGTGACAAGAGGTCCGACTACGATGGTTTTCCGTCTCTCGACTGGCCGCCGAAGTAGGTGCGGTACCCTGGAATAGGCTCCGGCTTTGAGGAACCGTCATGTCGGCCGCAACAAACGGCGTGCCCTTCTTCATTGCATTGAGGGGCGCTCAAGGCTGTGGAGCACTTATGGGGCAGGGGCTTTTGGGCTGCATCGAAGGTCCTCAAAAAAGACTTGACAAGAAGACGAGCATGGTCCATTATTATGACATAGTTGCATTAAGCAACCATTGTACGGAGAAACAGTTGCAGAAGACAACGGGCAGCGGCGCCCTTTTGCGATGCCCTTCCACGGTTGAAGCTGATTCGATCTGATGGTAAGGACGTCGTGCAGAGTCGGAAGGCAGGATTCGGGGCCTCGCGTAAGCCAGGATAGGTGAGGTCTTAAAGGAACGGCCGGCAGCAGAGACCGATTGAGAGTTTTGTCCGGGCTGTGCGGGCAAAATTGAAGAAAAAGGAGAGAGCTATGTATGAGATCATGATTGACACGGGAGGAACGTTTACTGATGGTGTCCTAATCGACGACGAGCAGAGCGTATCGGTATCCAAGGCGGAGACCGAGCCGGCGGATCCCGCAAGAAGCATACTCAACTGCATTGCCCGTTTGGCTGACGAGCGCAACATGAGCCGGGAGGACCTGCTCCGGAAAACGACGACGGTGACCATAGGCACGACCCTGCCCACTAACTGCATCCTCGAAGGGAAGGGAGCGAGGTGCTGCCTCATTCACACGAAGGGATTTCGGGACGTCTACGAGCTGGGGCGTACCATCCCGAAGACGGACATCTATAACCTGAAGGTGCCCAGTCCTCAGATTCTCATCCCCCGGTACCTCCGTTTTGGGGTTGAAGAGCGCATTCAGTACGACGGAGAGGTGGTCACACCTCTTAACGAAGCCGATGTTCGTCAGGCGGTGGGGAAGGCAAAGGCAAACGGCATAGACGTCCCGGTCGTCTGCTTCCTCCATTCATACGTCAATCCTGCCCACGAGGAGCGGGCTGCAGAGATCATCAAGGAAGACTACCCCAACGTGGTAGTCTCCTCGCGCATATTGAGGAGGTGGATAGAGTACGACCGGGCGAGCACCGCCACTTTCGCGGCCTATGTCAAGCCGCTGCTGACGAGGTTTGTGGAGAACCTGAGGGCCCAGCTCAAGGACGCGGGATTCAAAGGAGCCCTGCTTTTCAGCACAGGTTTGGGCGACGTCACCTCTGCCGATTTGGCCCTGGAGAATCCCGGGACGGTCATCGGGTCGGGGCTCGCGACCGGGGCCTTGCTCGGCCGCTTTCTGGCTGAGACGTGTGGTTTCGACAACGTTGTCACCTATGACATGGGCGGCACCAGCCTCGACATAGGCGTACTTCAGAATCGCACCATCGCGACCACCAGTGAGATGGTCATTGGCGACCAGAAGAATGCAATCGAGAGCATGGACATCGTGAGCATAGGCGCAGGCGGCGGCTCAGTGGGATGGATCGATCAATTGGGTGTTCTTCGAGTGGGGCCCAAGAGTGCCGGGGCAGAGCCCGGTCCGGCCTGCTATGGAAAAGGCGGGCAGGAGCCGACGGTGACCGACGCCGACGTTGTATTGGGGTACATACCAACGGACTACTTCCTTGGCGGGGCGATCCCTCTCGACAAGGGATTGGCTGAAGCAGTAATCAACAACAGAGTGGCGATCCCTTCAGGCATGGACACGGTTGAGGCGGCTTACACGGTAGCGTCTTTGGAAGAAGCGGTTATGGGCGAGCGGGTCTTTCTGAGCGTCGTCGAAAAAGGATATGACCCCAGGGACTTCGTGCTCGTTGTCGGCGGTGGAGCGGGGCCCGTTCACGGAGCGGCCGTCGGCAAGAGGATCGGTATGAAAAAAGTGTACATTCCAAAACACTCTGCGGTGTTTTCCGCTCTCGGTGGGTTCGTGGCCGATTATGGATATGTCCTGAATCGGTTCTTGGGCAAGCGCGATGATGAGGCGAAGGTGCCCGAGGCCAAGGCCCTTTACGATGCCATGGAAAGCGAGGCAACGGCCATTTTTGCCCGCCAGGGGATTGCGGAAAAGGACCTGGCTATGGTGCGCGGAGCTGAGATGAGGTACTACGGCCAGTTGCGTGACATCGATGTCCTCCTCCCGGAAACAAGCCTCGGAAGCACCTTCAACGACACGACGCTCAAGGCTCTGATCGCGGCCTTTCATTCGAGGCACAGGGAGCTGTACGGCCACTCGGACGAGAACCTCCCGGTCATGATTGCACTCCTGAAACTTCGCGTGCTGGCGAGGAGACGTCCCTTTGCCCTTCCGAAACAGCCCCCGGCCGGTGAGGACCCATCGAAGGCGTTAAAGCGCCAAAGGCCGGTCTACTGGAAGGAACGGGGGGGCTACGTCGACACTCCCTGTTATGACGGAGACAAGCTCAAGCCCGGGAACGTTATCCCTGGTCCGGCAATCATAGAAGAGATGAGGACTACCGTCGTGCTACCGCCGGGGACTCAGGCGATTGTCGACGCTTACCAGAATTATCTCGTGAACATCGGCTAAGGGGAAGTGTCGCCATGTTGACGTTTCATATGACGTTGCATAAAAGATAAGGAGGCAAACCAATGAATGAACGTAAGAGAGTAGACGCTCTCACGCTTGCAGTTGTCGAAGCCAGGGTGAATGCATTGAATCTGGAGCTGGGCGCTCGGATGTTCCGCCAGGCATTCTCTGTTCCCACAGCCCACATCCGCGATCTGGGAACGGTCCTCTTCGACAAAGATGAACGGACCCTAGCGATTGGTAATTTCATGCCCGTTCACACCGGAGGAAGCGAAGTCTCCCTGAAAGGGATGCTCGACTGGGTAGGCCGCGACAATATTTACCCCGACGATTTCGTTGTGGCGAACGATCCGTTTATCGTGCGATTCGGACACCTTGCCGACTGGTCATTCCTGCGCCCCATCTTTTACGAGGGTGAGCTGGTCTTCTACCACTTCGCCAGGACCCATCAATACGACAGCGGGGGGGCCTACCCGGGGTGCTACTTCCCCAGGAGCTATGATTGCCACGGCGAGGGACTTATCCTGCCCCCCGTGAAGATCGTAGAGGGAGGAAAAGTCAACGAGACGACCTATTCGGTGATTCTGAAGAACCTGCGTGGCGCCAACATGGTGCGCGCCGACAACATGCTCGTCTTCGGATCGATGAAGCACATCGAACAGCGGATTATCGGCTTGCTGAAAGAGTATGGAAAGGACACGGTGATGGCTGCCCTCGATGAGTTGATCGATCGGGCACGGGAAGCGGTGAAGAAGGTGATTTCCAAATGGCCAGCGGGGACGTACTATGCCGAGAGGGCCGCGGATTGGGATGGCACCACCGATAAGCCTGTCTGGGTGAGGCTCGCGATGACGGTCAAGCCGGAAGAAGGCGTCGTGGTGTTCGATTTTTCCGAAAGCGACCCCCAGGTCGACTTCATCAACGTCCCTCTTGGCCAGGTGAAATCAGCCGTTACAAGCGGGTTTCTCTGGTGTCTTCCTCCGGGGCTTCCGCGCAACGACGGGTTCTTTGACTGCATGGAAGTCATCACCAAAGAGGGCACCTGCTTGAGCCCCGTATACCCTGCCACATCCGCCTCTCAGTCCGTCACACTCGGCCTCGAAATCACGGAGTGCGTCATGCTTGCTATAGCCCAGGTGGCGCCAGAGGACGCGCCGGCCACGTGGGGCAGGCACGTGAATCCCCTTTACGCGGGAAAAAGGCGCGACAAGATAGACCCGAGAACGGGTTCTATCATGGAGTACACGGCCCACACGTTCCACGCAGTTCCCTCGAGCGGTGCCGCATGGGGATATGATGCCGTTGATGGGAACGGCTCAGCTCCGCTGGGCGGGGCCATGATCAGAGGGCCCGTGGAAGTTGAGGAATGGATGATACCATACCGGTGGGACAAGTATGAATTCCTCACCGACTCCTGCGGCCACGGAAGGTGGCGGGGCGGTCTCGGCACGCACGTGGAGGCGCAGAATGTTTACAACCGGGAGGTTTGGCAGCCCCTGGATTGCCTTATCATGTCAGGTAATGCGGACGGCGAGAAGTTCACGTCCGTAGGGCTTTTGGGAGGCACGGGCGGCGCGAAGACGAAGCTGCAGATAGAAAAGCGCGGGGTCCGGAGGCGCTTCAGGACATTTGATCTCACGTACCTTGAACCGGGTGAATCACTTATCACTTACTCCGGAGGCGGCGGCGGCGTGGGTGATCCCCTCGACAGAGAGATCGAAAAAGTGAGGTGGGATGCCTTGAATGAATATGTTTCGATCAAAACGGCCCATGACATTTACGGCGTAGTCATCAATCCTGAGACATTTGTGGTAGATGAGGCGGCAACCAAGACGCTGCGGACCAAGCTGAAGGCGAAAAAAGGGCAGAAGAGAGGGCAGCGAAAGAAGTAACCTGTCCTGCTTTTCGTGGCTTTGGTAGGAAGGTTCTGTATTGACAAGGGGGTGCGTATAGTTGGACAATACAATCCAATAGTTTGACGGTACAATCATCATGGGCCGACGAAGAGTGTCACAAGAAGGGGGAGTAGTTGTTTGAAGTGTAATCAAGTGCCGGAAGAAAAAAGCGAAAAGGAGGTAACATGAAGAAGCAGAGTTTGGTCTGGTTCGCTCTATTATTTGCGGTACTCTTGGGGGTGATGGTTGGTGGCGCCTATGCAGCCGAGAAAGCCCCGGCGACGATCAAGATCGGTCTTCTCCTGGACCTGACCGGACCCATCGGCCCTGGGGGGATAGACATGCAGAAGGGGATCATGCTGGCCAGGGAGAAGCTTGGCGATACAGTCGCGGGTAAGAAGATCGAATTCGTCGTAGAAGATAACGCCAGCGACGCCGGCATTTCAGTGGATAAGGCGAAGAAACTTGTTGAGACCGACAAGGTCGCCATGATAATCGGGCCTATCAATGGAGGTGGTACAGTAGCCGTCGGCCAATACGTTGAGCGGGTGCACGTGCCCAGGTTTGACGGCATGGGGACAACAAACGACGGCGCAATCCATGACTGGTCGTTTGGTGACGTCGGCCTTCAGGTGCAAGAGGGCTTTGGATCGGGGGTCTATGCCCACGACGTGGTCGGTTACAAGACAGCCGTTGCCCTGGCCGCGGATTTCGTGCCGGGCCACTACTACATAGAAGGCTTCAAACGCGGATTCGAAGGCAGAGGCGGCAAGGTGATCCAGGAGACCTACTATCCCGAGGGGACGACCAACGTGGTGCCGTTTCTGACCGCTTTGAAACAGGCTGATGTCTTCATGTACTGGGGCACTCCGGGAGACTGCTTTGCCATGTATCCCCAGTACAAAGAGCTTAACATGAAGATGCCCATCGTCATGCCCGAAGACGGCGGTGTGCTGGCTTCGCCCGGCATGCTGAAGAACCTGGGCAAGTCGGCCATAGGCGTTGCGTTCGGCACTGCGTACCTTTACAATGGGGATATTCCCGGCAACAAAGAGTTCGTCCAGGCATACCAGCAGAAATATAAGGAATTACCCGGTGTGATGTCTGGCGTCGGCTATGAGCACATACAGCTACTATACGCGGCCCTGAAGGCGTGTGGCGGCAATACCAAGCCCGATGTGCTCTACAAGGCCATCAAGACTGGATCAGTAGATACGGTTCGCGGACACCTGCTCTTTCCTACCGACGAGGGCGCGTTCGGAACGATAGCCAACTATCCTAACCTCATGGGAAAGATCGGTCCGAACTTCGAGATCATACCGATACTACCGGTGAACGACGTTCGCGTCAAGTTCAAGGACAAGGAGTGGCTGCCCTACATCTATAAATAGTGAGGTGATCTTAAGGTTAATCCCTGTTGTTCCCATATGGTAAGGTCTCCCGTAGCCCGGCACGGGAGTAATCCATGACTGAAGCGCCGCCCTTTGCCGGGCAAAGGGCGCGGGGTCTTGAAAGAGGAGGGAATTACCATTCATACGGGGAGGCGTGTGTAGCGCCCTATGGACGTTCTTGTCGTTAGCACTATGGCAGGCATTTCGTATGGGATGGTCTTATTTCTGCTCTCTACCGGTTTGTCCATAGTGCTGGGGCTCATGGGTGTGGTCAACCTCGCCCATGGGATGCTTTTCATGACTGCAGCATACGCTGGCATTACCGTGGGGAATCTCACTGGCAGTTTCCTCTTCGGCATACTCACCGGGATTTTTTCCGCAGGCATCTCAGGCCTCATCATAGAAAGAGGATTTCTGCGACAGCTCTACAAGCGGGAGCTGGAACAGATACTCGTAACCTTTGGGTTCATCTATATCATTACGAATCTGCACTTGTGGTTCTATGGCCCTTACCCGAGGTCAGGTATTGTGCCCTCGGTGCTCAAGGGCGGGATTACCATCGGCCGCTACGATTTCTCCTTCTATCGTCTCGCTATCATAGCCGTCGGGGCCATCCTGTGCGCCTGCCTCTTCTGGCTCCAGGAGAAAACAAAGATCGGCGCGATTATCAGGGCGGGGATGGACGATCCGGAGATCGTATATGCGTCGGGCATCAACCTGAGGAATGTCAATGTGGGCGCCTTCGTCTTTGGGGCGCTCCTTGCCGGATTCGCGGGCGTTGTGGGCACGCCGGTGCTCGGGGGGGTCACTGCCACTACGGGAGGAGATGTTATCTTCGTGGCCATAGCGGTCTGTATCGTTGGCGGCGTGGGCTCTGTGCAAGGTGCCCTGGTCGGTGCACTGCTCATAGGCATCGTTACCAGTTTGGCGCAGGCGTATTTGCCTTACATCGCCATATACATGATGTACATCATCATGGTTATTATCCTTGTACTCAAGCCTTCCGGGCTTGTGGGCAGGACGTCCTAGGGTGAAAGGCGGTCATCGTGCCAGGTAGAGCGCGGATGTCAGGAAGAAAGCAATTGGCATATTTTGCGCCCCTGCCAGTGATACTCCTTTTCCTGGTAGCGGCGCCATGGTTCCTGGATACGCCGATTATCAGCCTGATAACAAAGGTCCTTTGCTTTGGCCTTCTGGCGATGAGCGTGGATATCGCCTTCGGATATACTGGGCTCTGGACGTTTGGACACGCCGCTATTTTTGGCGTGGCAGCCTATACCTGCGCCATTCTTCTCAAGGGAGCGGACATCACTAATTTTTGGCTGCTGGCCCTCATCGGTATCGTGATGGCCGGTATTGTGTCTGCAATTTTTGCCGCAGTGGCGGCCCGATCTTCCGGCCTCTATTTCCTTCTCATCACTTTTGCCCTTGGGCAGCTGGTCTACAGCGTCGCCGTGCAATGGAAATCGGTGACCCACGGGAATGACGGTCTGTGGGGTATGCCTTATCCCCATATCGGATTCTCCTTGTCCAGCGAGACCTACTACTATTTTGCCCTGATCGTCGTGGTGCTGTGCGCCATCGTGTTATACTGGTTTACCAGATCACCCTTTGGATACAGCCTCATGGGCATCCGAGAGAACGAGATCCGCGCGCGCACCATGGGCTACGATACCCGGCTCCGGAAGATTGTGGGCTTCGTCATAAGCGGGCTGTTTGCCGGACTGGCGGGGATACTCTACCTCTACTTCAACGGAGGAATCGCCCCTGAGAACGTAGGGATGTCAGCCTCCGGAATGGCCACGATCATGGTCATCATAGGAGGGACGGGAACGCTGTGGGGTGCATTTCTCGGAAGCGCGATAGTGCTCCTCCTCCAGTATTATATCAGCCTCCTTACCCCCAACCGCTGGCCTATATTTCTGGGAGCGATCTTCATAGCTTCGGTCTTTTTTGCACGCGGGGGAGTTTTCCCTTGGTTGGTAAGCCTTTGGAGAAAGGTCATCAGGTATGGAGATACTGGAAGTTGAGAAGATAGCATTTGGCTACGGCGGCCTCCAAGTGCTGCAGGACATCAGCTTCAGCGTGAAGCAAGGAGAGAAGGTAGCCCTTATAGGGCCGAATGGCGCGGGCAAGACGACGGTTCTCAACGTGCTCAGTGGGTTGCTTACCCCTCAGTTCGGCAAGGTCAGGCTGCTCGGCCGCGACATAACCAATCGGCCGACGCATAGCCGCGCCTCTTTGGGTCTGGCGCGCAGTTTTCAGGTGAGCAGCCTGTTCCCTCAGCTAAGCGTGCTGTCCAATGTCTTGCTGGCATTGCACGGCATCCAAAGAACAAGCCGTCAAATGATCCGGTCCATCACGGCCTACAAGAGCTTCGTTGAGAAGGCGGATGAGCTGTTGGGATCGGTAGATTTACTATCTAAGCGAGACACCCTTGCCCGATTCCTGTCCCATGGGGAACAGCGGCGTCTCGAACTTATTCTTTCCTTCGCCTCCAGCCCGAAGGTCCTCCTCCTCGACGAACCAACAGCCGGATTGTCCAGTCAAGAATCGTCCGCGTTGGCGCAGATGCTGCTCAAGCCGGCCCACCAGAACGGCGAGGACGTAGCAGTTCTGTTTGTTGCCCATGACCTGGACCTCGTATTCACCGTCGCAGAGCGCATCTTGGTGCTCTATTATGGGATCATCATTGCCCAAGGAACTCCCGAGGAGATACGGGGGAACCAGTCAGTCAGAGAAATCTACCTGGGGGAGACGCAGAGTGCTTGAAGTCATTGGGGCGGACACCTTCTACGGTGAAAGCCAGATTCTCTGGGGAGTATCACTCAAGCTCAATGCAGGGCAGATTGTGGCCCTGCTCGGTCGAAACGGCATGGGGAAAACAACCCTTGTGCGATCCATCATGGGGTTGACGCCGCCCCGACGGGGTACCATCCGGTTTGAGGAGCGTGACATCACGAACGTGCCAGCTCACCGAATTGCGCGCATGGGTCTCGCCCTCGTCCCTCAAGGCAGGCATATTTTCCCTTCCTTAAGTGTCAGGGAAAACGTGGTCTTCGGAATGCGTGGCAAAGGCTTTTCCGAAGATACCATCTATTCCTATTTTCCCGTATTGAAGATGAGGGCGCGTCACAAAGGAAACCACCTCAGCGGTGGGGAACAGCAGATGCTCGCTATTGCGCGCGCGTTGCTGTCCAATCCGAAGCTTCTCCTTATGGATGAACCTTCTGAGGGCCTTGCGCCGATCGTCATCCAGACAATCGGTGATATTATCTTGAAACTGAAAGGAGAGGGCCTTTCGATCCTTCTTGTAGAGCAGAATGTGCCCCTTGCTTTGAAGGTGAGCGATTACGTATACATATTACACAACGGCAGAATCGCGCATCAATGCACAAAAGCTGAGCTGGAGGGGGACACGAAGCTGCAGTCCGAGTACATAGGCGTATCCAAGTGAGACGGCGTTATTCCAATTCTAAGCTCGGCGCTATCTTTGTTGCCTTCGTCATCTGTTTCTCGATGTACTGCAACTGTACACCTTCGTCGCTCCTTCCTCGGCGCCTCGATATCGTCATGATTTAAAGCATTACGCAAAATAAAGTATCGATTCAGTTCTTT
>Ga0187769_10001908_pt1 | contig 12076 bp, 11 predicted proteins | sample 0116_SJ02_MP02_1_FD_133140 | JGI IMG/M metagenome (GOLD analysis project Ga0187769, IMG submission 133140) | Tropical peat soil microbial communities from peatlands in Department of Meta, Colombia - 0116_SJ02_MP02_10_MG | ecosystem: Environmental > Terrestrial > Soil > Wetlands > Peat | place... | reverse complement strand
TGCAGCGGCGAATGGATCATGTCGCCGGTAATCAGCGCGTCCTCGCCCGGGCGGCCGACCAGCACCGAGAAATGATCGATTGTGTGCCCCGGCGTCGGGAGGAGCTGCACCTGTTCGCTGAAGGCGAAATCGCTTTGGACGATCTGTTCGCGCTTGGCGGCGACGATCGGCAGCACCGAGTCGGTGATCCACGGCGCGCTTGCCGGATCGGCCTTCTCGCGCGCAGTCCAGAACGCCAGTTCGCGACCGGTCATGATGTAGCGCGCTTTGGCAAAAGTCGGCACCCAGCGGCCGTTGTCGAGCCGGGTATTCCAGCCGACGTGGTCGCCGTGCAGATGCGTGCACATCACATAATCGATGTCGCCGGTGGCAAGCCCGACCGCCGCAAGGCCTTTCTCGAACCGGTCGCTGTTCAACAGGTTCCAGAACGGCCGGGTCGGCCGCTCTTTGTGATTGCCGACGCAGGCGTCGATCAGGATATTGTGGTGCGGCGTCTTGATGACGAAGCTCTGGATGCAGAGCACGAGCTTGTTGTTGGCGTCGATGAATTCCGGTTGCAGCCAGCCGCTGTTCTCGGCCAGCAGCGCCCTGGTCAGCGTCGGGAAAAAACCGAAGGCGTCGAACCACGCGCCCTGCTGCTCGATAACGGGGTGAATGGTGATGTCGTTGAGCGTAATCGGCGCGGTCATGGCGGAGCTTTCTTGGGTTGGAAGAGATTGTCGGCGAATGTTAGAGCATGATCCCGAAAAGTGGAAACCGGTTTCCCGCCTTCGCAAAGCCCGCCAATTTGCGGTCGCGCGTGTGTTTTACACGCCGCTTCGGCGGGCGAAGCAAGGTCGGATAATTTCATGCTGATACGGAAAATCTAGGTGCGCGACGCTTGCGCAAGCGCCGCCTGCTACGCGTACAATTTGCGTTGCACCGCCGGTTCGTCCCGCTCCGCGTCCTCAGCCGACGGGACGCGCTCGATCGGATGTCCGGCTTCCACCCATGCCTCGATGCCGCCTAACAGCGGTCGGATCCTCCTAAATCCGGCGCGCCGCAGATGCCTGGCGGCGGTGGCGGCCGATTCCTCGTTCGGGCAGGCGCAGTACACGACAATTTCGGCGTCGCGCGTGTAATTTTTCAGCACCGGATCGATGTCGGCCGGATGGCCTCCGACCGCGCCGGGAATGACGCCGTCCTGCTCGCGAATGTCCTTCGGCCGCACGTCGAGAATGACAAGCGTCTCGCCATCGTCCATCAGTTGCCGCAGTTCGGGAACGGTGATCCGATCCATGCGCAGCCGGCGGATGAACAGCCATCGCTGCCACCATTTGAGCAGCACGTAGAGGCCAAAGGCCGCGACGACCACGGCAGCGCCGAACACGCCGAATTCCACGAGCGTGGCGAGCACGCTTGCAATCGCATCGCGAAAGATCAGACCGAGGCCGACGACGGCGCCGAAGTAGAGGAACGCTCCGACCGCATCGAGCAAAACGAAAACCGGCGCCGACATTCGGGTGACGCCTGCCATCGCCACCGAAATAAGCGACAGGCCGGGAACGAATTTTGCAAACAACAGCGACCAGGGGCCCAATTTGGCGAACACGGTCTGGGTCTGGCGAACGCAAAAATCGGGCGAGAAAGACACCCGGCACAGCAACCCCAAAAAGCGCTGCCCGTAGCGCAGCCCGCACCAATACAGGCCGGATTCGGCGACCAGCGCGCCGGCGACGGCCGCGAAGACGATTGCCAAAAGCCGAGGCGGGTTCGGCGCGGCAAGCGTTGCCGCCGTCAACAGCGTCGGAACAACAGGCAGCGGCAGACCGCTGCGCGCCAAAAGCGCGTTGAGGAATACGATCAGCGGGCCGTGCTGCGCGGCAATGGCGATGATGGACTGCATCGAACGATAATCGGGTGACGGACGACCAAGTTCGCCTCATATCGTGACGATGCAAGCGCCCGTCAAGGCAACCTCCGCGTCGCGCCGATCACGGAGCTTTGTTCCGCAAAAACAGAACGGAAAAGCTTGACAATCCGCGCCCGCGGTTCAGAATTTCACCGTCCCTGCTGACACGGAGGCTGACATGATTCCACCGGGTCAAGAGGCCGCGATGATTGTCGCGCGACGCGTTCGGGCCGCAACATAGCGGGACACACACGAACGGTTTGCCGGGAGCGGCCTTCCGCGGGTCGCATCAGTCAGGCAAGACCCCAATTCGGTCGCCCCCGGCGAGCATCCTTGTTGCTTCGAGGTCAACGCAGCGCGGCTGCGCGGTTGTTTTTGCGCGTTCGAGCGTTTGCCCGCTTTAAAGGGTCTTGTTCATCGCCCGCAATCGCCGCGCCATGACGGCATGACGTTGAGCGCAAAAAACGGGGTGTCGCTGACCAGGAACAAAAACTGCTTTTCGCCGACGGCCACGAGCTTCACATCGGTCGCCGCCACCGCTGTGGCGCTGCGCGGCGCTGCATCGATCAATGCCATTTCGCCGAAGATGCCGTAGCGGCCCAATTTTTCCAGCACGCGATTGCCGAATAATTCGGCGGCCGGATCGCCTTCCGTGAAAATGACGTCGCCGGCCTTGAACTGACGGATCGGCGCGCCCGACCCGGCCAGCATGCGAAAATCAATCGACTCGTCCGCCATGGCGGTGATCCAACGCTGCGCCGAGCCGGACTATATCACTCCCCGCCGTTGTCCTCGCCTTCCTCGGTCAGCCGCTCGACCGAGGCGACCTTCTCGCCCTCTGCGGTGGTGAAGACGATGACGCCTTGGGTAGCGCGGCCGGCGAGGCGGATGCCGTCGACCGGGCAGCGGATGAGCTGACCGCCGTCGGTGACCAGCATGATCTGGTCGCTCTCCTCGACCGGGAACGACGCGACCAGGCGGCCGTTCTTTTCGGTAACCGCCATGGCGACGATGCCTTTGCCGCCGCGCCCGGTAGTGCGGTACTCGTAGGACGACGAGCGCTTGCCGTAACCCTTTTCGGAAATGGTGAGCACGAACTGCTCGGCGGCCGACATTTCGACATAGCGCGTTTCGCCGAGCTCGATCGCGCCCTCGGCTTCTTCCTGATCGGCGCCGACTTCCTCGGCCTCCCCATTGCCGCCGCGCCGCACCGCATTGGCGCGCTTGAGATACGCGGCGCGCTCCTCGGCGGTGGCCTCGACATGGCGCAGGATCGACAGCGAGATCACCTTGTCGTTCTCGGCGAGATTGATGCCGCGCACGCCCATCGAGGTGCGGCCGGAGAACACGCGGACGTCGGTCACCGCGAAGCGGATGCACTGCCCGCCCGCCGCAGTCAGCAGCACGTCGTCGCCTTCGGTGCAGATCTGCACGTCGACGATGGCGTCGCCCTCGTCGAGCTTCATGGCGATGATGCCGGAATGCCGCACGTCGCCGAAATCTGACAGCTTGTTGCGCCGCACCGTGCCCGCCGTGGTGGCGAACATGACGTCGAGTTTGTCCCACGACTTTTCGTCCTCGGGCAGCGGCATGATGGTGGTGATGCTCTCGCCCTGCTCGAGCGGCAGGATATTGATGAGCGCCTTGCCGCGCGCCTGCGGCGGCGCCTGCGGGAGACGCCAGATCTTCTCCTTGTAGACCTTGCCGCGCGACGAGAAGAACAGCACCGGCGCGTGGGTAGAAGCGACGAACAGCCGGGTGACGAAATCCTCCTCGCGGGTCTGCATGCCGGCGCGGCCTTTGCCGCCGCGTTTTTGCGACCGGTAGGTCGACAGCGGCACGCGCTTGACGTAGCCGGCATGCGAGACGGTCACCACCATGTCCTCGCGCTGGATCAGATCCTCGTCTTCCATCTCGCCTTCCTGGTCGAGGATCACGGTCTTGCGCGGCGTGGCGAACTCGCGCTTGATCGCGGCGAGCTCGCCTTTGACGATATCTTGGATGCGCGCGCGCGAACGCAGGATGTCGAGATAATCGGCGATCTCGTCGGCGAGCTTGTCGAGCTCGACCTTGATCTCGTCGCGGCCAAGCGCGGTCAGCCGCTGCAGGCGCAGATCGAGAATGGCCTTGGCCTGTTCGCCCGACAGTTTGGTCGTGCCCGAGGCGGAAACGCCGTGGCGCGGATCGTCGATCAGCGTGACCATGGCGGCGACGTCCCGCGCCGGCCAGTCGCGCTTCATCATTTCCTCGCGCGCTTCGTTGGCGTCCTTGGCGGCGCGAATGAGCTTGATCATCTCGTCGATATTGGCGACCGCGATGGCAAGACCGACCAGCACATGGGCGCGGTCGCGCGCCTTGCCGAGCAGGTGCTTGGTCCGCCGGTACACCACCTGTTCGCGGAAGGCGACGAAGGACGTCAGCATGTCCTTTAAGGTCATCAGCTGCGGCCGGCCGCCGTCGAGCGCCACCATATTGGCGCCGAACGAAGATTGCAGCGCAGTGAAGCGGTAGAGCTGATTAAGCACGACGTCGGGCATGGCGTCGCGGCGCAGCTCGACCACCACGCGATAGCCGTCGCGGTCGGATTCGTCGCGCAGCGCCGCAATGCCGTCGATCTTCTTTTCGCGCACCAGCTCGCCGATACGCTCGACCATCTGCGCCTTATTCACCTGATAGGGGATTTCGGAGATGACGATGGCCTCGCGCTCGCCGCGCAGCGTCTCGAACTCGACCTTGCCGCGCATGACGATCGAGCCGCGACCGAGATGGTAAGCGGCGCGGATGCCCTGGCGGCCAAGAATGATGCCGCCGGTCGGGAAATCCGGCCCCGGCACGATGCCGATCAAATCGTCGAGCGACAACGCGGGATCGTCGATGAGCGCGACGGCGGCGTCGATTACCTCGCCGAGATTGTGGGGCGGGATATTGGTCGCCATGCCGACGGCGATGCCGCCGGCCCCGTTGACCAAGAGGTTCGGATATTTGGCCGGCAGAACCACAGGCTCCTGCTCGCGGCCGTCGTAATTCGGCTGAAAGTCGACGGTGTCCTTGTCGAGGTCGTCAAGCAGCGGTATGGCCGCGCGGTCCAGCCGGACCTCGGTATAGCGCTCCGCCGCCGGGGGATCGCCGTCGACCGAGCCGAAATTGCCTTGGCCGTCGATCAGCGGCACCCGCATCGAGAAGTCTTGCGCGAGTCGCACCAGCGCGTCGTAAATGGCCTGGTTGCCGTGGGGGTGATACTTGCCCATGGTGTCGCCGGTGACGCGCGCCGATTTGTTGTACGGGCGGTCCGGCGTGTAATTATTCTCATGCATCGAATAGAGGATGCGCCGGTGCACCGGCTTCAAGCCGTCACGAACGTCCGGCAGCGCGCGGGCCACAATTACGCTCATGGCGTAATCGAGGTAGCTCTTCTTCATCTCCTCCGTGATCGAGATGGGGCGAATGTCGGACGGTTGACCGCCACTGCCGCCGCCGGTCGGCGGGGTGTTATCCTGGTCTGACACGGGCTATTCCTGGCCGAGAATTTGTTGCGAATCGGGATTGATTTTCATAGCCGATCGGGACCTGCGGCGCCACCTTTATCGGCTGATTGGCGATAGTATTTTCTTTAAAAATATCAATGTCTTATGTGGCGAAATCTCACCTCTGCCGGCAGCAGGGAGACCGGGCGGCACATAGAAACTCATCGGTCGCCCTTCCCGCCGGAGAAAATGTTACGCTTGCGCCCTGCAAGGCCGCCAGATGCTGGTCAATTTTACCGTCTCGGCATTCCTGACGCTGTTCGTCGTGGTCGATCCGATCGGGCTTGCGCCGACTTTTCTGGCGGTAACCCACGGATTGCCGCGCCGCGCCCGCAGAAGCGTCGCCGTGCGCGCGAGCGTCATTGCCGGCACAATCCTGATCGGGGCGGCGCTGATCGGCGATTGGCTTCTGGCGACGCTTGCCATTTCGCTTGCCGCGTTCCGCATCGCCGGCGGCCTCTTGTTGTTTTCGATCGCTTCCGAAATGGTGCTCGGCGTGCGCATGCGCCGGGAGGGCCAGGCCGCCGAGCAGGCGATCGAGGAGCATGTGCGCAATGTCGCCGCCTTCCCGCTGGCGATCCCGCTCATGGCCGGACCCGGCGCGATCACCGCCTGCGTGTTGTTGGCAGGTCGCGCCGAGAACGATTTTCTGTTGGTCGGCGCGCTGATCGCGGTGGTGGTATTTGTCGTCGCTTGTTGCCTCGCCGCGTTCACCCTGGCCGCCTGGATCGGCCGCTCTATGGGCGTCACCGGCAATATCGTGCTGTCGCGGCTCCTTGGCGTGCTGCTTGCCGCGCTTGCCGTGCAATACGTGGTCGACGGCATCCGCAGCATCTGGAGCGGCTAAAGCTTTCGTTAACTATAAGAGTTCACGATTGTCGCAGTGTCCCGATCCCGAAGTTCGCATCATTGTGCGGCATCGTCGTTTGCGACCTTCGGAATCGAAAGGACCAGGCAACTTGTAGATCCAGTGTGGCTTTGATTCAGAAGTCCGCATGACGCGGTCGCGGCAGGAATGATGCGGACTTCTGAACCGCCACACGACGCGGCGACCGTTGCGGAGGAGCTGCAATGACAGTTACGGGACTGACCGCCGCCGCGAATTTCCCGCAGGCGAGCCAGCAGATCGCGCCGTCGTCGGGTCAGCACCGGCACAACGGCCACCGCGCTTCCGCGATCAGCGACGTCGACGTGCAAAGCTCGAGCGTCGCCAACGGGAATTCCAGCCGCAAGGTGGGCGGCACGGTCGACATCACGGCCTAGATTATGAAACTGCGGATCATGGTCACGGCGCCGTTTCGGGTACGCGCCGCACAGCCGCGGGACGTTCCAGCACTGATGCGGCTGAAGCAAAAGCTGGCGGAGGGCGAGGGTTCGGCACACGCCGTGCGCGCCAGCGAAGCCGACTGGCTGCGCGACGGGTTCGGTCCCGGCGCGGGCTTTACCGCCTTTGTCGCCGAATGCGCCGACACGATCGTCGGCATGGCAACCTGCAGCCGACGCGTCGTCACCGGTTGGAACGGCCCGGTCCTCTTTCTGCAGGATCTGTTCGTCGAAGCGAACCATCGCGACCGTGGCATTGCCCGCGCTTTGATCGCGCGCGTCGCCGCGCTGGCCCGCGAACTCGGCAGCCCGATCGTCGAACTCACGGTGCGCGCCGACAATCCGGCGCAGGTGTTTTATCAGCGCACCGGGTTTACGCCGCTGCCGCAGTGCCTCACCTACATTTTGGCCGAACCGGCGCTGACGGCGCTGGCGGCCGATGACAAGGCGGCATTGGCGCTGGTCGGCTGACGCGACTGTCCTTAAGGGAATTGCCGCCGCGAGAATTCAGTCGAACCGCGGCTGCCAGATCATCAGCGCAAAGACCGCCACCATGCCGATCAGGATCGGCGCGGCTAACAGGCGCCAGGCGCGAAACATGCGCCGATAAGCCGCCGGAAGCGGCGCCGCGTTAAGCGCCGCCTCGCGCGCCAAGTCGCGGATGCGCAGCTCGATGCGAAGCGCCGCAAGCCAGCCCACCACGATCGCGGCGTAAAGCAGCAGCGAGATAATAAGCCAAATCTCGCCGAACGGCTCGAGCCCGATCGCCCAAGCCAGCGGAATGCCGCTCAACGGCTGAAGTGCGACGGCGGCAGCCACTATCATGGTCTCGACGCGCACGACAAAGCGCGCCGTGAGCGCGACGACTGACGTGTTGCCGGATCGCTCCGCCAGCAGCATGAAAATGGCCAGCGCCGACCAGGTGCCGAACATCGCCGCGGCGGCAAGCACATGAATGAACTTGATGGCGAAGATGACGTTGAGCATTCGGGATGCCTTGTCCTCCCCCTCAAAGGATGCGGCGGAACGCGAAGCGCGCTCGGGCGGAGGGTCGAGACGACTTCTCTCCGGATCGTCTTCAACGACCCGGCCCTCCCCGTCAGGGCGGGGAAAAATCTGCGCAGCACTCAGAACGGAATTTCGTCGTCCATATCGCCGCGCAGCGACGCCGTAGCGGCTGCGACCTTGCGCGTCGGCCCGGGTGAGCCGAACTCGCCGCCCTCGTCGGCGCCGACATCGCCACCGCCGCCGCCGGCGTTGCCCGCACTGCCGGCACGATCCAGCAATGTCAGTTCGCCGCGGAAGCCTTGCAGCACGACCTCGGTCGAGTAGCGGTCCTGACCGGATTGATCCTGCCACTTGCGCGTTTGCAGCGCGCCCTCGATATAAACTTTCGAACCCTTTTTCAGATATTGCTCGGCGATCCGGCACAGATTTTCGTTGAAGATGACGACGCGATGCCATTCGGTTTTTTCGCGCCGTTCGCCGGTCGTCTTATCCTTCCAGCTGTCGGAGGTGGCAATGCGCAGATTGGCCACCGGCCGGCCGTCCTGGGTGCGACGGATTTCGGGATCGGCACCCAAATTGCCGATCAGGATCACTTTGTTCACGCTTCCTGCCATGACACGCTCCTCATCATCTTCCGAAAATATCCGTGCCCGCGCTCGCCCGTGATCCTGCACCCTTATGAAAGATTTTGGCGATTGGGCCTTCAGTGCCTGGACACTAGCCCCGCACCCGAGGCCCGCAAGGACCTCCGCCTGTGTCGTGGCCGTTATCCACACACGACCGTTTCCGACCGCGTGCGAGCGCCATTGTTCTTATTTTGTTCTAGCGCCTCTGTTAACCTTATACAAGGGTTTATGCTTTAATCGCGTCGAAATAGCGCCACTATTCGAAGACCAATGGGCTGCCCAGGTTGAACGGATAGGCGCCAAAACTTGGCGGTTGTTGCTTTTGGGTCACATCCTTTCGACATGGGATCGGATAGGTATAATCTGGGCTGGGCGGCAGCATCCTCGCGCAGCGTACCGGAGAGCCGCATGAAGCGATTTCTGATTGCAGCAGGCTTGGCGTTTGCCGCCGGGCAGGCATTGGCAGCTGACCTGCCGCAACCGGTCCCACCGCCACCGCCTCAGGCCCCCGCCGCTTATGTCCCGGTTACGGCACCGGCCTATAACTGGGGTGGAATCTATTTTGGGATCAACGGTGGCTACGGTTTCGGCCAGACTGAATGGTCCAATGTAGCGGGCCCCGCCGTCGGTCTCTCGTCGTCGTCAGGAACGTTCGATGTTTCCGGATTTCTGGTCGGCTCCACATTGGGTGCCAATGTCCAGTACGACGCCTTCGTTTTCGGCATCGAAGGCGACTTGGATGCCTCCTGGATGTCCTCCGGAAGCACCACCAACACATACTGCCTGTTCGCTTGCGAAACGCGCAACACCTGGCTCAGCACGGTCCGCGGCCGCATCGGCTACGCCGCCGACCGGGTGCTTGTTTACGGCACGGCAGGCGGCGCGTTTGGCAACATCCAGGCCGGGGTGACCCCGTTTTCCAACTTTAGCAACTCGATCGAGCCCGGCTGGGCCGCCGGCGCCGGCGTCGAAGCGGCATTCGCCGACAACTGGACGGCACGGGTCGAATACCTTTTCGTCGACCTGCAAAACGCCACCTGCTCGGGCTTCAACTGCGGCGTGCCGACGAACACCAGCGTCAAATTCGATTCCAGCATGATACGCCTCGGCATCGACTACAAGTTCCGCTAAGCCAAAACCGCGCCTATTGCCGACGCGGGGTCCTCGCGGCCCCGCGATGTAACCCCGTCACCGCCAGCGAATCGCTCCGAGCGTTGCCCGGCTGCAGCGCCGCCGACCCGCGTCGGCCAAACTCGGCCCAGACGGCAGCGCGCGAATCGGTATAAAAGCCGGTCTTGATCGCCTGCATGAAGACTGCCGGCAGGTCCGTCGCGTGCGTGAGCATCGACTGCAGAATTAACTGCTGCGGGAGCACTCCATGAAACGCGTCTTGATCTGCGGCGCCTTCGTCGTTGCCGCCGCCGGACAAAGCCTGGCGGCGGATCTTCCGCAACCGATGCCGCCGCCTCCGCCGCCTCCCCAGGCGCCGGCGGCCTACATCCCCGTCACCGCCCCGGTCTACAACTGGGGCGGCATCTATTTCGGCATCAATGGAGGCTACGGCTTCGGCAATACCGATTGGTCGAGTTCATCGTTGGGGATCAACAGCGGTACCTTCGACGTTTCAGGCTTTCTCGTCGGAGCAACGCTCGGCGCCAATGTCCAGGCCGAAGCCTTCGTCTTCGGCGTCGACGCCGACCTCGACGGTTCCTGGATGACATCCGGCAGCACTATCAACACGCTCTGTACACTCGCCTGCGAGACCAAAAATACTTGGCTCAGCACGGTGCGCGGGCGCATTGGCTATGCCGCCAACCGGCTGTTGATCTATGGCACCGCGGGCGGCGCCTTCGGCAATATCCAGGCCGGCGTCACCCCCTTCAGTTCGCTGAGCAACACGATCGAGCCGGGCTGGACGGCCGGCGCAGGCCTCGAAGCCGCCTTTTCCGACAATTGGACGGTACGGGTCGAATACCTGTTTGTCGAACTGGAGAATTCGACCTGCTCCGGCTTCAACTGCGGGCCTGTTTCCGGGGATACCACCGTCAAGTTCAACACCAGCGTCGTTCGTGTCGGCCTCGACTATAAATTCCGCTAAAGATTACGTGGAGATGGTGTTCGGCGCGGCCGACCGGCTGTGCCAATGCCATTAATGATTTCAGGGGGTTGTTGTTTTTTTGCACTATTCAGGGCCTTGCGGAAACATTCTAGTGCGGCATGAATAGGCGGGTTTTGCCTGTCGGCGGGGATGCCGCAAATGAGCCGGTTTGTCCGGGGTGTGGGCGCGCTGTTGGTGGTGGCGAGCGTTGTGCTGGGGCCGGCGCGCGCCGCCGACATGACGCCGCCAAGCTATCGCCCGCCGGCGGTCGCGATGCCGCCGGCAACCTATGACTGGACCGGCATTTACATCGGCGGCAATCTCGGCGCCGGACTGTTGAAAGATAGCATCAGTCAAACCGGGACCGGCACCACCAATTTGACCGGCGGCTTCGATCTTTCTCCCATCGGATTCATCGGCGGCGCCCAGGCCGGCGTGAATTTCGACTTCCATCCGCTGGTGCTCGGCGCCGAGATATCGTGGACGGATACCGATATCAGCGGTTCCGCCAACCAGCTCACCACGACCGTGCCGCCGAACCAGGAGCGCATGACCTCCGCGCCGCTGTGGTTTGCCACCGCGACCGGCCGCATCGGCTTTGCCGCGAACACCTTGCTGTTCTACGCCAAGGGCGGCGGCGCGTGGATGGACGTGAACTATACACAGGATCAGCTCACCACGGGCGGCGCCACCGCGGCTTCGCAATTGATCCACGACCACCGCACCGGCTTCACCGCAGGTCTCGGCCTTGAATACGCCATGACAGAAAACCTGTCGGCCAGGCTCGAATATGATTTCTTCGGCTTCGGCACCAGGGACTATCAGTTTAGCGTTACGCCAGTCTCGGTCGCATCGAACCTGAACGCCCTGGTCGTCGGGCTGAATTACCGCTTCAACTGGGCCAACGGCACCGCTGTGGAACGCTGCCCGACCTGCTGATCGAACGAGCAGTGCGAATTCACAGCCGCACTGGCGCAACCGCGGCGTTCTCACTATGTTCATGGAGACTTGGCGCGCCGCCGGCAGGTGGCGCGGTTTGCATTTTGCAAAGCCCGGCCTGCGAATGAACGACCTGTTCGACAAATCCGCGAAGGGGAACCATCGCGTGCAGCGATCCGCCGCACCGCCTGCCAAAGCATCCGACCGCCGGGTGATTGCGATCCGCGGCGCGCGCGAGCACAATCTCAAAGATATCGATCTCGACATTCCGCGCGACCAACTGGTGGTGTTCACCGGGCTGTCCGGCTCGGGCAAATCCTCGCTTGCCTTCGACACCATCTATGCCGAAGGCCAGCGCCGCTACGTCGAGAGCCTGTCGGCTTACGCCCGGCAATTTCTGGAAATGATGGAGAAGCCGGACGTCGACCAGATCGACGGCCTGTCTCCGGCGATTTCCATCGAGCAGAAGACCACCTCGCGCAATCCACGCTCGACGGTGGGCACGGTGACCGAAATCTACGACTACATGCGGCTCTTATGGGCGCGCGTCGGCGTGCCGTATTCGCCGGCGACCGGGCTGCCGATCGTGTCGCAGACCGTCTCCCAGATGGTCGACCGCGTCATGGCGATGCCGGAGGGCACGCGGCTCTACCTGATGGCGCCGATC
>Ga0187769_10001905_pt1 | contig 12086 bp, 10 predicted proteins | sample 0116_SJ02_MP02_1_FD_133140 | JGI IMG/M metagenome (GOLD analysis project Ga0187769, IMG submission 133140) | Tropical peat soil microbial communities from peatlands in Department of Meta, Colombia - 0116_SJ02_MP02_10_MG | ecosystem: Environmental > Terrestrial > Soil > Wetlands > Peat | place... | reverse complement strand
GCCTTCGTCATTGCGATCGCAAGTGACGATAATCACCACCGGCAGGCTTTCGTCGATCAGCGCGTTCGGTCCATGCTTGGTCTCGCCCGTGGGATATCCCTCGGCGTGAACATAGGAAACTTCTTTCAGCTTGAGCGCGCCATCCATAGCGATGGGATAATGAATCGCGCGTCCAAGGAAAAGAAAATCCTGCACCGTGTGAAACTTCTCCGCAAGCCGAGCACAAATGGAAGCTGACTGCAGCACAGTTTCAGTTTTTGCTGGCAGTTCCATCAGTTGGCGGATGTGATTTCGCACCTGTTCTCTGCTGAGAGTTCCGCGCACTTGCCCTAGGTAAACAGCAAACAGGTAGAGCACAGCCAGTTGCGCGGTGAACGCTTTGGTGGAGGCAATGCTGATCTCCTGACCCGCGTAGGTGTAGAGCACTCCATCGGCCTCGCGCGCGATCGTGGAATCGATGACATTGGAAATGGCGATGGTGCGCGATCCCTTGGCCTTAGCCTCGCGCTGGGCAGCGGTAGTATCGGCGGTTTCGCCCGACTGCGTAATCACGATAGTCAGCTCGCCTCTGCCGATCAGCGGATTGCGATATTCGAACTCGCTGGCATAATCCACTTCAACTGGCAGGTTCACCAGCCCCTGGATCATGTATTGTCCGGCCATGCCGGCGTGACGGCTGGTGCCAGACGCCACAATGTTGATCCGCTGCAATGCGCGCAGTTCATCTTCGTAAATCCGCACATCGTCGAGGCGCACGAGTCCCTCTTCGAGAGAGACGCGTGGCCCAATCGTGTCACGCAAGCCCTGTGGTTGCTCGAAGATCTCCTTCAGCATGTAATGCGGGAATCCACCCTTATCGGCCATCCTCTCTCCTCACGCTTTAACGGCAGCCTCCGGCACAACACCGCGCACAATAGTAGTTCTTACCTCACCTCGGGGAGTCAGCACGGCAACGTCGGCCACGCAGCCGGCTTCGAGCTTGCCTCTTTTCGTCAGCCCTGTGACTCTTGCCGGGTTCAGCGTCGCCAGACGCAACGCCTGCTGCAGATCCCAGTGTGCGAACTGCACCACGTTGCGGACGGCGCGATCCATCGTTAATACGCTGCCGGCTAATTTTCCTTCAGCCGTGCATCTGCCGTCTTTCACTTCCACGTCCATGCTGCCCAGGCGATAGCGGCCGTCCGGCATGCCCGTGGCTGCGGTCGCGTCGGTGATGAGCACCGACAAATCCGGACCTTTGGCTTTCAGAAACAGCTCGACGGTTGCTGGATGAAGATGAACGCCGTCGGCGATGATGTCTGCGGACAGCCGGGCGTCAGTCAGAATCCCGCCGATGATGCCCGGCTCACGATGATCGAGGGGACGCATTGCGTTGAAGGTATGCGTTGCATGACGCGCTCCTGCCGCCACGGCAGCACGTGCTGTCTCCAGGTCTGCATCGGTGTGCCCCAGGCTGACACAGACGCCACGCCGCGCAGCTTCCGCGATCACATCCCTGGCTCCTTCAAGCTCGGGAGCAATTGTGAGGACGCGAATGTGGCCGCGTGCCGCTTGCCAGAAGCGATCAAACAAGTCGAGACTCGGGCGCTGCAGATGAGCGGGCGGATGAACACCTCGCCGAATGTGACTGATGAATGGACCCTCGAGGTGAATGCCCAGCGGTTGCGCTTGCCGGCCATCCGGGGCTCCGCTACGCCCGGAGTGCTCAATTGCCGTTGCCAGCCGGTCAAGGGTGGACAAGGTGTGGTCAATTGGAGCCGTAACCGTTGTCGGGAAATAGCTGGTCACCCCGTGAGCGGCCAGAAATCGCTCCAGCGCCGTCACCCCCCCCGCATCGGCGCTCATGACATCCTGGCCTGCGCCTCCGTGGATGTGGATGTCCACGAATCCCGGCGCCAAGATTGCGTCTCCAAAATCCACCAGCCGGGCCTTCTGCGGAACCGGACTAGCCGTCTGAGGGAAGATATCAATGATGGCGTCGCCTTCGACGAAGACCACGGGACGCTCCACGCATTCGACCGGGGTGTAGAGACGAGTTGCGGTGAGAGCGATCATTGAAACGATAATCTTAACGGATTTTGCTGATTAGCGAGGCGGACGAATGTCCCCAGGCCCGCGTTTACCATATAGTGTAGAAACGTGGCTTGCGACGGCTCCAAAAAATGGGCAAACACTTGCTCCAACTGACCGGAGTTGCACTCTTCTTTCTCACCGCGAGCTTGTCCGGATTCGCAATTGAACCTCCCTCTGCGGTGTCCTACAGCTTTCGCCTTCAAAATACGTGGATCCCGATGAAGGACGGCGTGCGCCTGTCCGTGACGTTGTACATGCCTGATGCCAAGGCAGGCGAGAAATTTCCTGCCATTCTGGAATATCAGCCCTACCGCAAAGACGACGCCATGGCCGCGCGCGATTACGGTATTTACTCCTACTTCGCGCGGCGAGGCTACGTTTGTGCTCGGGTCGACATCCGCGGCTTTGGCAACAGCGAAGGTGGTCCGACTGATCGTGAATACTCGGAACAGGAGCAGGAGGATGGCCTGCAGGTCATTGCGTGGCTGGCACACCAGCCGTGGTCAAACGGCAACGTGGGAATGATGGGAATCTCCTGGAGCGGATTCAATTCTCTGCAGATGGCGATGCGGCATCCGCCGGAGTTGAAAGCTATTCTCGCGGTCGACGCGACGGCGGAGTTGTTTCACGATGATATCCATTACATCGATGGGATGATGCACATCGACGAATTCGAACTCAACATGGACATGGCGCCGGGAATGACCGGTGCGCCCGACTACACGCTCGACGAGAAAGTTCTGGGGCCACGCTTCGATGCGCCACCCTGGTCGCTGCTCTACCTGCAGCACCAGCATGATGGTCCGTTCTGGCGCAGCCCGGTGCGTCCACTGAGTGAAATTACGGTGCCCAGCTTTCTGATCGGCGGGCTGCAGGACGGCTATCGGGACAGCATCCCGGCAATGCTGGAGCAAACTAAAGCGCCGATCAAGGCAATCGTTGGCTCTTGGAACCACTCCTTCCCCGACGATTGCGACTTTGCTCCGCGTATCAACTGGCGGATCGAAGCGGTTCGCTGGTGGGATTATTGGCTCAAGGGCCGCGACACTGGAGTGCTGCAAGACCCGCGGTTGGTGATCTATATGCAGCACTGGCATCCGCCCGATCCTAATCTGGAAGCTGTTTACGGGGAATGGCGCCGAGAGGATACGTGGCCACCGCCAGAGGCGAAGAACACAACTCTGTTCTTGCGGGAGAATCACACCCTGGACGACGCCGCAGGAGAAGTGACCACGCATCAACTGAAATATGTACCTTCCATCGGGGTGGAAGCTGGATTCTGGTGGGGAGAATTGCTGAGCGATGTCCGCCCGGTGGATGCGTTCAGCCTGGTGTACGATTCGGCTCCTGTGAAAGAAGATGTTGCAATTCTGGGACGGCCGCACGCGTTATTGCGAGTTTCGGCAAGCGCTCCATTAGCGGATTGGTTCGCCCGGCTCTCCGACGCTGCCCCCGATGGGTCGGTTACGCAGATCACGGGAGCCGGCATTAACGGGGCGCAGCGCGAGTCGATGAGCGAGCCCCGTGATCTCGAGCCGGGCAAAATTTATCCCCTCGACATCGAAATGCACCTAACCTCATGGATTTTTCCGAGGGGTCATCGAATCCGAGTGGCAATTTCGAATGCGCTCTGGCCGATGGTCCTGCCTACGCCGTACTCCATGATCACATCGCTGGAACTTGGTGGCGCCGATGGATCGCGGCTGATCCTTCCTGTCGTCCCCGCGAAGGGTCCCCCGGCTCCGGTTTTCTTGCCACCGGAGCCTGCTGAGCAGCGCAATGACATTCAAAGCACTGGCGAGCTGTGGCCGGGAGGGTGGACGACCACGCGCGATGAAATCAATCATAAAACCACGGTCAATTGGCACGGAAAATCCACGACGGAATATCCGTGGGGCAAAGAGACCGATTACGAGAGTCTGACGTACAACGCAGAAGACGACCGCCCCGATATCAGTTCCGTTCAAGGCGAGGCCAAAAGCGTATTCGAGTTGAAGGGCCGCGTGCTCACCTGGCAGGGACATCTGTCGGTCACAACCGATCAGCAGAATTTCTATTACAAGTACACGAGGGAACTATCGAAGGATGGGACAATGGTCAAGCAGAAGACGTGGGAGAAAACAATTCCAAGGGATCACCAATGACCTCTTTGTGTAAATCCGACTAATCCGCCGCAGCCACTATGGTTCCCTCGCCTGCCTTTAAGGCAGCAGCCAGTAACCGATGAAACAGGTGCTCGCCTGCTTCCCGCCGCACAGAGAGCCTGCCCGCGCCATAGGCCCGCGATTTCAGCCCGCGCTGAACTGCCTCGCAGATTCCCAAATCCTCGTCCTGAACGCGAGCGCCGACTGCCACGCTCTGCTCGTTGTACGCGCGTTGGGCCTCGCTTACGTCGGCGAAATAGAAATCAAAGATCACTCGGCAATGATCAACGTCGATTGGCAGCACCAGGTTCGTGTCCATGTAACCTTCGTAGCAGTTGATCATAAGATTTGGATATTGCCAGAAATACCAGGCGCGATCGCCCTTGCGTGTGGCGCCGGTTGCCTTGTCTTCCTCCGACGCCACCATCAGGCTTGATTGCAAGCAGTAGCGGTCTTCATTTTCAATCGTGTACTCCTTGTAATCGAGTACTGAGTTCAGGCCCTTGTGCAGATGAGGAACGTGGTATCCGCCGTCGAGATAATTGTCAACGAAGACCTTCCAGTTGCAGGCCATGTCGTAAACGCGCGTCGCGAAATAATGCAGCTTGCTCACGCCCAGGGGCGTAACTCGCTTCACAAGGCCGCCAAGAAAATCCCGCAGCCGAACACCTTTCGGGTCGAGATTCACGAATACGAACTTTTCCCAAGTTTCAGCCTTTACCGGAACCAGGCCGTTCTTCTGCCGGTCGAAATTCTTCACGCCATCGAACTCCGGCATGCCTTTGAGCGAACCATCGAGCCCATAGTTCCAGCCGTGGTAAGGACAATGCAGAATCGAAGCCTGCCCGCAGGGCTCAGTGACCACCGCGGCCGCGTGATGCCGGCAGACATTGTAAAAACCGCGCAGGACACCATCGTTTCCGCGCACCACGACAATCGGTTCACCGGCGACGTCGGCGGTCACAAACTGGCCTGGCTTTTCTACCTGCTCGATCCGGCCGACCATTTGCCAGGTGTTGCTGAAAACACTATTCGCTTCGAGCTCGGCGATCCGAGGATCCACGTACCAGGGCGCAGGAATCGTTGAGGCTTCCGAGAGTGGGGCTTTGTCGTTATAACTGACTAAAATGTCGTCTATTGATGGCATGTTGATTGTCTAACCCTAGGCGCGCTTGCGCCCAGCATTTCGTTGAGCCGCACGACGTTGGCGAGCACGTGTTAGATCGGACGGTTCCAGCCGCTTCGCAGATTTCCAGAGCCGCTCCAAATCGTAAAATCGGCGCGACTTCTCCGAGAACACGTGCACTACGAAATCGACGTAGTCCAGGAGCACCCACTCGGCTTGCTTGTATCCCTCAACGTGCGTGGGACGCATACCCGACTTTTCTAACCGCTCCTCCACCTCGTCGGAGATCGCCTGGATCTGGCGCGGATTGGTGCCGCTGCACACCACAAAATAATCAGTAAACGCCCCCGATCCCTTTTCGAGTTCAAGAATCGTGATTTCTTCCGCCTTCTTTTCCTGGCAGGCGGTGATCGCTTCCGCTACCTGTCGCTTCAAATCGTTCTTCTTCATGAAATAAGTGTGGTCAGTGCTAGTGATCGGTGGCTGGCCTCATTGTACCTGGCGGACCGCATCCCAAGTGCTTGGCTGGTCACTCATTGCCGACCCGATCACTCCTTTACTGAGTCCTGACTCCTGACCACTGACCATTGAACGTCGGGCCAGTGATCACTTCCTATACAGCTCCATCTTCTTGATGTACTCCGCGACTGCGGGATCCACGAACTTGGTCAACGAGCGCTTCGCGGAGACGGCTTCCCGGATCGCAGTAGCTGAAATGTTCTGCTGCACATTTTCCAGCAAGTGTATGGTTACCCCCGGCAGCACGAGGTCTCCCTTGGCCGGCTGTTTGGAGAAAGGCTTTGTGACTTCAGCTTTAGGCCGCAGCCCCTCCGGCAATGCATTCGCGATATCGGCTAGAGAATATCCTGGGCGGCTGGCGACAATGAATTCACATTCGCGCAGCAACGCCTCTGCTTGATACCACTTTGCAATGTCATTAAAGGCGTCGATTCCGACCAGAAAAAACAGCCGATCCGCCTTCTTCAGGGTTGGTTTTAAGCGGCGCACCGTGTCAATGCTGTAATTCGCGCCCGGCGCACCGGGGTTCTTTTTACCACCGACCTGAGGCAGGGCGGTTCCCGGTGCTTCCAGCAGAGAAGGCACAAACGTTTTCTCAGCCATCGTCGCCAGTGCCACCATAGCGTACCGATGGGAATATGAAGCCATTGGCTGGGTTTGCTTGTGCGGCGGAACACTAGCCGGAACGAAATAAGTGCGTCCTAGCTCGCAACGCTCCATCGCCGCGCGCGCCAGTGCCGTATGGCCGAGATGGATGGGATCAAACGTGCCGCCAAACAAGCCGATGTTCATAAGACTTGGAAGGCAATGCTAATTCCTACCGGCCCACTCTTGCCAGTCTTCGTTCGAATTTCACCAGAATTCTCTGGGCGGACAGTGCCATGGTGTTATACATTCACACCACGCCCTCGTCCTGATGGGCTTGTCCTTCTGGTCAGCGCCCACCCAGCGGTAACCGCATGAACTCCCGTAACTCGCGGAGTTCCATTGTGGGAAATAGAGTGGATCTATGCGAGTGAAGCTCCCCCTTCTCCGCACACGCTACATTTCTCCGTCTCGGGCCCCATTCCTCCGATACGGCGTCGCCGTCCTTAGCGTCGTTCTCGCCTTGATCCCCGCGCTGACGCTTTCCGATCTGGTGGAAAGCCGGTTAGTCGTGTTTGCCGTTGCCATCATGGTCAGCGCCTGGTATGGCGGCTGGAAGCCTGGCTTGGTTGCGACTTCCTTCGCTTTAACGGTTAGCGCCTATTTTTCTCTGGCGGAAGGACACTCGCAAGCCGAATACCGCAAGGCCATCATACATCTCATCCTGTTTGTTGTTGTGGCGCTGCTGATTTGCTGGTTTAACACCGCCCTACGTTCCGCTCAGGAGGGCCTGCGGCGATCCGAAGGGAATTTCCGCTCGCTGGTAAGCAACGCCCCCTATGGAATCTGCCGCTGCGGCGCAAGCGGGACTCTGCTCAGCGCCAATCCCGCGCTGGTCAGTATGTTGGGCTATGCTTCCGCGTCGGAACTGGTGGGCCGGAGTTTGCCCACTCTCTATGCGGACTCGCAACAATGGTTCACCGCCGCTGATTATTTTCGCTCTTCCCAGCGCTTCACCGGCCTGATTGCCGCCTGGGTTCGCAAGGATGGCAGTGTGATCAGCGTCCGCCTATCTGGACGCACTATTCACGATGACAAAAACGTCAGGTTTTTCGAACTTTTTGCGGAAGACGTCACCGAGCACCGGGCTTTGGAGCAGCAACTCCGCCAGGCTCAAAAGATGGAGGCTGTGGGACGCCTCGCGGGCGGCATCGCTCATGATTTCAATAATCTTTTGATGGTCATCTCCGGTTACTGCGAATTCCTGCTGGAACGCATCGGCCCGGATCCGACAGTCCGCGGGCCGGCGCAAGAGATCGCCAAGGCTGCCAAGCGTGCCACTTCGCTTACGGTTCAGCTTCTGGCATTCAGCCGCAAGCAAATGCTGGCACCCAGGCTGCTCGATTTGAACGCGGTTGTTACCGAAAATCTGAAACTGCTCACCCGCCTGATTGGCGAAGATATCGACCTGGTCATGATTCCGGGCGCCGATCTTGGCCTGGTGAAGGCCGACCCTGGCCAGATCGAGCAGGTGATTATGAATCTGGCGGTCAATGCGCGGGACGCAATGCCCCGGGGTGGAAGTCTTGTGATCGAGACTGTTAATGTAACGCTTGACCAAAGTTACGCTCGCACCCACGCCGGGGTAGAACCGGGCGACTATGTGATGATCGCGGTGAGTGATACCGGTTTGGGCATGGACAGCGAAACCCAGACCCATATATTCGAACCATTTTTTACGACCAAGGGCACAAAAGGCACCGGATTGGGCCTCTCAACGGTTTATGGCATTGTCAAGCAGAGCGGTGGCTACATCTGGGTCTACAGCGAGCCCAACAAAGGCACGACGTTCAAAGTCTATCTGCCGCGGGTGACCGCTGCGGGAGAGACCGTTTCCGCTCAGCCCCCGCTGGCGGTGACCGAGGTTGCGCAGGGCCACGAAACCATTCTTCTGGTGGAAGACGAGAGTACCGTGCGCGAACTTACGCAGCAGTATTTACAAGCGCAGGGCTACACCGTGTTCGAAGCTGCCGACCCCAACATCGCTTTGCAGATTTCCAAAGCTCACTCGGGCCCCATTCATCTGCTGCTTACCGATGTCATTATGCCCGGAATGAATGGGCGTGAGTTGGCGCAGCAGATTACCTCGACTCGGTCGGAAACCCGGGTGCTCTACATGTCTGGCTATAGCGAGAATGCCATCGCCCACAACGGCACGCTTGACGCTGGAATCAACTTGCTGCAGAAGCCCTTCACCCTCCCGGCATTGAGGGGACGAGTACGCCAGGTGCTTGACACACCACAACCTCAGGAGGCTGCCATGTCGGTTCGTACTGAGCCTAGTTATCCGAAAGGAAAGCCGTCCCCATTTCGCGCGCAACGTTTTAAGCTCAACCTGCCATTAAGATATCGGCAGATCGGGCAACGCGACTGGCGGGTGGGAACAACGGAAAACATCAGCCGTTCGGGAATGCTCTTCCGAGCGGAGGAACTCATCTCGCCCAACGTCCAGCTCGAAATCAATTTAGTGTTACCGGCAGAGATAGCGGGATTAGCGTCGACCGAGGTTATGTGTAGGGGAGAAGTGGTGCGTGCGATGGAAGCCGAAACTCCCGCCATGAGCCCGGCTCTAGCCGCAAAGATCCTGCAATATCACTTCCAGCACGGTTCACGCGTGGCGGAGGCGTAAGAGAGTACCGAGTACCTGGTACCTAGCACCGAGAAATCAACGTCTGCTGCTTGACACTCTCGCTCAACCTCATCTCCTCAATCTTCTCTGCCATCGCATACTTCAGATCATCGATCCCTTTACCGGTGACCGCGGAAATCGGAAAAAGTTCCAGCTTCTGCTTTTTGCAATAGCGCTTCAGCTTGGCCAGCTTGTCTTTGTTTGCAATATCGATTTTTGAGGCCACCATAATCATCGGCTTCTGTTCCAGCTTCGCGCCGAAGCTCTCCAGCTCACCCATGATCACCTCCACGTCCTTCACCGGGTCTGGACGCCCGCTCGCATCCGACACATCCACCAAATGAACCAGCAGCCGAGTGCGCTCAATATGGCGCAGGAACTGCGTCCCAAGTCCGGCTCCCGCGTGCGCTCCCTCGATCAGGCCAGGGATGTCAGCGACTACGAAGCTGTGATCATCCGGTGTCCGACCCACAACGACCACTCCCAAATTCGGCTGCAGAGTCGTGAATGGATAGTCTGCAATTTTCGGACGTGCCGCCGAGATGCGCGAAATAAGCGTGGACTTGCCGACGTTGGGATATCCGACCAGCCCGACATCAGCGAGCAGCTTCAACTCCAGCCGTAGGACGCGCTCCTCACCGGGACGCCCTTCTTCATGTTCCCGAGGCGCCTGATGGGTCGAGGTGGCAAACTGTGCGTTTCCCCTTCCACCGCGGCCGCCACGAGCCACCACGATCCGTTCATCCGGATGGGAGAAATCGTGCACTTTCTCGCCGCTCTCGGCGTCGTAAACCAGCGTTCCGACGGGCACTTTCAGCACCACGTCTTCGCCCTCGCGGCCAGTCTTGTTCGACCCTTCGCCATGTCGTCCGCGCTGCGCCTTGTATTCAGGATTGAAACGAAAGTGAACCAGCGTATTGTGGCGTTCGCTGGATTCCATGATCACGTCGCCGCCCTTGCCGCCATCGCCGCCGGAGGGTCCGCCGCGTGGAACGAACTTTTCCCGGCGAAATGCAACGCAACCGTTACCGCCGTCTCCGGCTTTCACGCGAATTGTGGCCTCATCGATGTACATGAGACTCAGAACCACCAAGCACACGAAGGTTCACGAAGGAACGCAAAACAAAAGCCTCGTCCTGAAGGCGAGGCTGTGTTCGTGTGCGGCGGACACTCAGGTCTGACTTCTACTCGGCTTCCACCGGCTCGATCATCACGTACTTGCCCATTGAGCCCCGGTCCGTGAACTTGATGCGGCCGGTGATCTTGGCGAACAACGTGTCGTCTTTGCCGCGGCCGACGTTCAAACCCGGCTTCACACGGGTGCCCCGCTGCCGCACAATGATGGTGCCGCCGGGAACCAGTTGTCCGCCAAAAGCCTTGAATCCCAACCGCTGCGAATTGGAGTCGCGGCCGTTCCGTGATGTGCCTTGTCCTTTTTTGTGTGCCATGGCTTAGTTTCCAGTTTCCGGTTTCCAGTTACTTCTTTTTCTTGGGCGCTGCTTTTTTCACGGGCTTCTTTGCAGCAGCCTTCTTTGCTGGAGCCTTCTCCGCCTTCGCTTCTTTCGGCTCCTCAGCAGCCTCAACGGGTGCGTCCTTCTTGGGCTTCGCTTCCTTCTTGGGAAGCTCTGGCGCCTTGAATTTCTGTCCGTCAAAAGCGATTTCAGTAATACGCACTGCCGTAAACGGCTGCCGATGTCCACGCAGCTTTTTGTATTGCTTCTTGCGCTTGTAGTGGAAGACAAGAATCTTGTCGCCGCGTCCCTGCGCCACCACCTCGCCGATCACGTGAGTATCGGGCTTAGCCGCAGTAATCCGGCCGTCTCCGGCTGAAACCGCGAGAATATCGCCAAACTCGACGCGCCCGTGCGTGCCAGTACCCTGGGTTTCTATGCGGATAACGTCGCCAGGTGCGACCCGGTACTGTTTCCCGCCGGAGCGAATGACCGCGTACATACCTATGCCTCCGTGTAATCGATCCCGGCGCATACTTACTCGTTCCAGGGATCCTGCTGATTGTCCTGCTTGCTGTTTCCGCGTCGCTCTTCGAAACGACGGCGGACGGCTCCAGAACGGAGCCGTGAATACAGGCAGACTGAAGTAGTTTAACGTGCGCTGCGGAAGAGCGTCAAACACCTGCCACAAAAAAGCGCAAGGGAACCCGAGGTTCAACCTCGCGCTCGGATGGCTTGCAGCGCAGGCCTGATCGCGTTATTACTGCCGGATAGCCGCACCGACTCCGCGGTTGCCGTTGCCTGCAGCGGGCATCACGACCAAATTTACTATCTGCCCCGCAGCATTGGGGCCAAGAATCATCGCCATTGCGATGGACTTGCCACTGCCGCTCGGGACCAAGGTCAGCACTCCCGATCCGTTGGATTGAACGGTGTACGTCCCTGTCAGCGTACCGCTGCCTGACTTATCAGGGCCGTTGGGGTCGGATCGCATTGAAAAGCTTCCACCGGTAACGTGGCCAGCACCATCCGCAGTTATAGAGCCGGTGATAACGTCCTGGCCCAGTTGTGCGACACACGAGTAGTCCTGAGGGATCTTTTCCCCCGTGCAGAAGCCAACCTGGCCGCCGCTAGAGTTGTATTCAATGTAGTACTCGCTGGTAGACGCAATCGCAAACGTGTACGTCCCCTTGAAAGAAGAGTTGTCGGTTGCAGCCACTGACAAGGTACTGACTAATATCAGCGCCAGGATACTTAGAAAGGCATATGTTTTCATGGCCACAGTTTGCTGTGAGTAGGGCCATGAACGAAAGATGCCTCAGGTACCAGAAAAAGCGGTTACCCGAGCGCTCTCGCTTGATCGCGAACAAAAAGGGCGAGTTTCAATTTGGGTTTCTCAGAAACTTTTGTCACTCCTTCTCTACCCGTTGCAGACGAAACAACAACGTTCCCCACCCCAACTTCGATCGCATTTGCACCGGGGTGTGAGTACTGTCATC
>Ga0187769_10001904_pt1 | contig 12088 bp, 8 predicted proteins | sample 0116_SJ02_MP02_1_FD_133140 | JGI IMG/M metagenome (GOLD analysis project Ga0187769, IMG submission 133140) | Tropical peat soil microbial communities from peatlands in Department of Meta, Colombia - 0116_SJ02_MP02_10_MG | ecosystem: Environmental > Terrestrial > Soil > Wetlands > Peat | place... | reverse complement strand
CTCCAAGTAGGAAGCGATGAACCATTGCCGCCGGGATTTTACCAGCAGATCGGGGGCACTTTGCCGTATCGACCGTACTACGTGCCTTCTTGCCAGGATGCCAGGTAGTGTTCTTGCTCTGGCGTGAGCTTGTCGATCGTCACACCGAGCGACTCGAGTTTCAACTTGGCAATCTGCTGATCGAGGTGCTCGGGCACGGGGTAAACGTTGGCCTTCAGTTCGCCCGCGTGTTTGACCATGTACTCGGCCGAAAGCGCCTGGTTTGCAAAACTCATGTCCATCACCGATGCCGGGTGTCCTTCGGCGGCGGCAAGGTTGATCAGGCGGCCGTCGCCCAGCAGGTAGATGCGGCGGCCGTCCTTCATCGTGTACTCCTCCACGAAAGGCCGAGCTTCCCGCCGGCCGCTCGAGAGCTTTTCAAGTGCCGGAATATCGATCTCGACGTTGAAATGGCCGGAGTTGCTGATCACTGCGCCGTCCTTCATTCTCTCGAAGTGCTCGTGCGCCAGCACGGCCTTATTGCCCGTGACGGTGACAAAGACATCGCCGATCTTCGCCGCTTCGTTCATGGGCATGACGCGGAAGCCATCCATGACTGCTTCGATGGCCTTCGTCGGGTTGATTTCGGTGACGATCACGTCCGCACCGAGGCCCTTCGCGCGCATCGAAATGCCACGTCCACACCATCCGTAACCCGCGACGACGACCTTGAGGCCAGCGACCAGCAGGTTGGTGGCCCGAATCACCCCGTCGAGCGTCGATTGGCCCGTGCCGTAGCGGTTGTCAAAGAAGTGCTTTGTAAGCGCATCGTTGACAGCAATGACGGGAAACTTCAGGGTGCCGTCCTTGGCCATCGCACGCAAGCGGATGACACCGGTGGTGGTTTCTTCGGTGCCGCCGAGGACGTCTGAGATCTGGTGTGTCCGCTTCGTCAGCAGTTGCGTAACAAGATCAGCACCGTCGTCCATGGTAATCTGCGGCCGGTGGTCGAGGGCCGCGTTGATGTGTGCATAGTAGGTGGCGTTGTCCTCGCCTTTGATGGCGTAGGTCGGAATGCCGTAATCTTTGATTAAGGACGCAGCCGTTTCATCCTGCGTCGAAAGCGGGTTCGAGGCGCAGACCACGAGATCAGCGCCGCCGTCGCGCAAGGTGATAGCCAGGTTGGCCGTCTCGCTTGTGACGTGCAGGCAAGCTGCCATGCGGATGCCCTTGAGCGGGTGCTCCTTAATGAACCGCTTGCGAATCAGCTGCAGCACGGGCATGTGCTGGTTGGCCCATTCGATTCTGCGCTTGCCTTGATCTGCCAGGCCGAGGTTCTTTACGTCTCCCTTGACTTTGGTTACTGTTTCCACGAGGTATCCCTTTCGATTGGTATTCGGGACGAAAACTAGCGCGTCGCTACGGGAGTGCCGCTAGAGGCCGCTTCCTTCTTGATGGCTTCGGCCTTGTCCGTGCGCTCCCAGGTAAAGCCGGGGCCGGTACGCCCGAAGTGGCCGTAGGCCGCGGTCGCACGATAGATCGGACGACGCAAGTCGAGGGCTTCGATGATCCCCCGCGGTGTGAGCTTGAACAACGCCCGGACGATTTCCGTGATCTGGGAATTTGGAATCGTTCCGGTGCCGAACGTGTCGACCATCACGGAAACGGGTTCCGCGACGCCGATCGCATAGGCAAGCTGCACCTCCACTTTTCGCGTAAGGCCCGCGGCGACGATATTTTTCGCGATGTAGCGCGCCATGTAGCAGGCCGAGCGGTCCACTTTCGAGGGGTCCTTGCCTGAAAAGGCGCCACCGCCGTGGCGGCCGTAGCCGCCGTAGGTGTCCACAATAATCTTGCGGCCCGTCAGGCCGGCGTCCCCCATCGGACCACCGGTAACAAAGCGGCCGGTCGGATTCACATGGATCGTCGTCTGATCGAACATCTCCTTGGGGACGACGGGCTTGATGACCTTCTCGATGACGGCTTCGCGCAGATCGCCGTGCGAAACGCTGTCGCTATGTTGCGTGGAGATGACGACCGTGTCGACGCGCGCCGGACGCCCATTCGCGTATTCGACCGATACCTGGGATTTGCCGTCTGGACGGAGGAAATTGAGGACGTTGTTTTTGCGAACTTCGGACAGCTTGAGTGTCAGTTGATGGGCCAGCTGGATGGGCATGGGCATCAACTCCGGCGTCTCGTCACAGGCATAACCGAACATCAGACCCTGATCGCCGGCTCCTCCCGTGTCGACCCCCATGGCGATGTCGGGAGACTGCGGTTTGACGGCCGAAAGGACGCCGCAGGTTTCAGCGTCAAAGCCGTACTTGGCGCGGTTGTAGCCGATCTCGGCGATTACGTTGCGCGCGATGCGCTCATACTCGAGCACGCCGCGGGCTTCTTTCTTGATAGTGATCTCGCCGGCGATCACGACCAGACCCGTCGTGATCAATGTCTCGCAAGCGACCCTTCCCATCGGGTCGTGCTGCATTACGGTGTCAAGGACTGCGTCGGAAATCTGGTCTGCGATCTTATCCGGGTGGCCCTCGGTTACCGACTCCGAGGTAAACAGGAACTTCTCATGCGCGTGTGCCAAAACAGTGTCCTCCGAAGGCGTGAAAGCGCTATGCGATCTGTCTCGCGCCCTTCTTAGAATGAGACCGAAACTCAAAACGCTAGCATACGCCCGCTCGCAAGGTCAATCGTCTGCACGGAAAGGTCTTAAACCCGCATTGAATGGGAAAAATCACGTAGGGAGCGGGGAAGCGCCCTGGCTCGAGGCAGGCGGCATGGTTTGAGAACACCGGAGGCCGACCAGACGATAGACCGCCTGCGTGGCCATCTGAGAAAGTCTGCAATCGATTCTTGCCCTCGGACAGAAGATAGATGGCCTTCGACCTTTGTTCGTTTTGCCTCAGGGTCGTTTGGATCCGCGACTGGCACAAGTGCACTGAAATCAAGGAATTGAATTGGTACGAAGGTACCATTGTAGGGTGAGGTGCCAGGGCCTATACCTAGCTGTGGGGTCGTTCTAGGAGCAGCGCTCCGCTTTCAGAAATTAGTTCCACCCAAGGTCATGTCGAGCCGAATAGGCACGCTTGGTCCCAAGCAAAACGGCGCCTCTGGTCCCGTTCCTCGGTCGCACCAACCCGAGGAGGTGGCCGGTCCGAAGACCGGGGCACGTGCCGTGGACGCTGGTTTTGAACTGTTATTTTCAAGCAATCCCCTCCCGATGTATGTCTGTGACATTCACACCCTCGCATTTCTTGAGGCCAACGCTGCGGCGATCCGCTCCTACGGCTACTCCCGCGAGGAATTCCTCAGTATGCGAATTACCGACATTCGCCCGGCCGAGGACATACCCCGCCTACTAAAGGCTCTCGAATCGCAAGATGGGTCGCTCGCCAGTCGAGGGCTGTGGAGGCACAGGCGCAAGAACGGGGAGATCTTCCCGGTAGAGGTGACGTCGCAGCGGATCCAGTTTGCCGGGCACGATGCCGTACTCGGCGTCGCGCTCGACATCAGCGATCGCCAGGCCGCGGAAGAAAAGGTCGCCCGGCACACCGCTTACATTCAGGGATTGAGTGAGAACAACCCCCTCGCCATCGTGGCCCTCGACCTGAAGCGCCGCGTGCAGATGTGCAATCCGGCTTTCGAGCGTCTGTTTGGTTACTCCTCGGCCGAGCTCCACGGGCGGGAGCTCGATTCGCTTCTTGCACCGTCGGATCGTCAAGGAGAGATGGTCGATCTTCTGGGCCGCGCGCTGGGCGGTGAGATCGTTCGCGCATCCAGCCAACGCCGTCGGCGAGACGGCTCATTGGTCGACGTCCGGATCATTGGTGTGCCGCTGGTTGTCAGTGGCAAGCTGGCCGGCGCTTTTGGGATGTATGAAGACATCACCGAGCAATGCCGGGCCGAAGAAGCCCAGCGGCGCGCCGAGAGGAAGTACGAACGGATGTTCAATGGTGCCGTCGAGGGGTTCTTCGAATCCACTCCGGAGGGGCGCTTCGTGACGGTCAATCCGGCGATGGCTCGTATTGCGGGCTATGCATCCCCCGACGAGATGATTCGCAGCATCAACGACATTGGTAGGCAACTGTATGTTGACGGGGATGGGCGCAGAGAGGTCCTGCGGCGGCTCGAGCAGGAGGGCATCCTCGAAGGCTACGAGTGCCGGATGCTCAAAAAGGACGGCAGCAAGCTTTGGGTCTCGTTGAATGTTCGCGCCCTGCGGGATGCGAGTGGCAAGATTGTCAGCCACGACGGAACCGCTGAAGACATCACCAGCCGCAAGCGTGCCGAGCTCGAGCGCCAGGTTACTACCGATATCGTCCGTGCGGTCAGTATCACGGACAATCTAGATGACCTATTGCGGCGCATTCACTCGGCGCTTACCGAGGTCCTTGATGCGGACAACTGCTTTGTCGCCCTTCATGATCCGGCCACCGGCATGTTTCATTTCCCCCTATTCGTAGACAAATTCGATCCCCCGCCTCCGCCGCAGCGGCTAGACCGAAGTTGCACGGCTTACGTTTTTCGCAGTGGTCGTGCGGCGAGCATCCCCCAAGAGGAGTTTACAAATTTAGCCAACAGCGGCGAAGTCGAGCTGGTGGGCACTCCCTCGGCCTCCTGGCTCGGCGTTCCTTTGCAGACTCCTTCAAGCACCATCGGTGTTTTGGTGGTCCAGAACTATCATCGCGAAAATGCCTACGATGAACGCGACCTTCAGTTTCTTTCCTCTGTCGGCGGGCAGATTGCGCTGGCCATCGAGCGCAAACGTGCCGAGGAGAGAGTCCGCGAAAGCGAGGCTCGTCTTCGGGTTCTCGTCGAACAGCTCCCGGCCGTCTTGTGGACGGTTGACAAAAACTTCCGCTTCACCTCTGCGCTGGGCTTGGGACTCGCCCAACTCGGACTCAAGCCAAACGAGATTGTGGGCATGTCGCTCACCGAGTATTTTGGGACCGAAGATCCTTCCTTCCAGCCGATCTCAGCCCATCGCCGCGCGATCGCCGGCGAACGCGTCGCCTTTTCCCTGGAATGGAAAGACAACTCATACGCCTGCCATGTGGAGCCGCTCAGAGATTCCGCGGGCCACGTGCAAGGCGCCATCTGCATGTCCCTGGATGTGACCGATCGCAAGAAACTGGAGGAACAGTTTCGCCAGGCGCAGAAGATGGAGGCGGTCGGGCGCCTCGCCGGCGGCATCGCCCACGATTTCAACAATCTGCTCATGGTGATTCAGGGATACGCTGATTTGCTCGCCGAACGCCTGCCTGCGGGCGAATCCCTGCGACGCAATGCCGAACAGATCCAGGCCGCCGCGCAACGAGCGGCGGCACTGACCCGCCAGCTCCTCGCTTTCAGCCGCAAGCAGATCTTGGCTCCCAAGGTCCTGAACGTAAATTCGGTCGTTGCCGAGATGGAAAAAATGCTTCGGCGCGTAATTGGCGAGGACATCCAGTTGCAGACTGTCTCCACGGCGGATCTCTGGCTTGTGAAAGCAGACCGAAGCCAGATCGAACAAGTCATCATGAATCTTGCCGTGAACGCCCGCGATGCCATGCCGCGCGGCGGCCGCCTTACGATTGAAACAGCTAATGTGGAATTCGACTCGGCCATGTCGAAGGCGGCTACAGCCATCGCCCCGGGCAAATATGTCATGCTCGCGGTCACCGATAACGGCATCGGCATGGACGAAAAGACGAAAGCGCACATTTTCGAGCCCTTCTTCACAACCAAAGAAAAAGGGAAGGGTACAGGCCTCGGCCTCGCCACCGTCTACGGTGTCGTCAAACAGAGCGGAGGCTACGTTTGGGTCTACAGCGAGCCGGGGCATGGAACCACGTTTAAGATCTATCTCCCACAAATCGCGGAGGAGGCTCCGATTGCAGGCCAGGAGTCAGCGTTGGACTTCCGCCATACGTCCAAGGGCTCGGAGGTCATTCTCCTTGTGGAGGATGAGGCAGGCGTTCGGGAACTCGCGCGCGAGTACCTCGAGATGAGTCACTATACCGTGCTGGTTGCCGAAGATGGCCACACAGCGCTCGAACTCGCCGCCATGCACGCCGGTCCCATTCATCTTCTGATGACCGATGTGGTGATGCCCGGAATCGGCGGTCGTGAGCTGGCGGAACGCATGACCCGGCTGCGCCCCGAGATTAAGGTTCTTTATATGTCGGGCTACACAGAGCAGGCCGTCAACCAGCAAGGTATTTTGGGAGACGATGCCGTTCTTCTTCAGAAGCCTTTCACCCTGACAGCTCTCGCTTCCAAGTTGAGCGAAATTCTCGCCACGCCAGTCGAGCGGTAGTTTTTCCGGTTCGACTTCCGCTGGTCGCGCCCGCCTCGGTTAAACCGCCATCGCCACGGTCCGAGCCGCCGAATCGCTCGACGGTTATTCCGATCCTGTCCGGGATGTCGTAGAATCGCTTCCTGGCGCTCGTCGCGCCAGCGTGATGGCCCTGGCATCGGATCCCTCACCTGAAAAACGGCTGCTTGTCTGTTGCGCGCACACGACTACGCAGGCCGTTCGAGAAGAGATTCGGCAGCTTGCCCGCTCGCCCATTGACTGGGATTTCCTGTTTCTGGAAGCCTCAAACCAAGCGATAACGCCTCTGCTGTGCCGTCAACTTTCCCTGGTGGCTTCCGACCTGCTTGATCCTGCGCGGCTGGCTCACCTGAAGGAGGCGAGCCGTGGCTTCGCCCTGCGCAATCTGGTCCTGAGCGCCGAGTTGGTCACGATCATGGATCGATTTCAGTCCGAGGGCCTCCAGGCGATGCCCTACAAAGGGCCCGTGCTAGCCGTACAGTTGTACGGTGACATGGCGCTGCGCGAGTTTGAGGACCTCGATATCATCCTGCGCCAGCAGGACATGGCCAGAGCAAACGACCTCATGATCGGCCTCGGGTACCGGCCCAAGTTCCCTGGGATTCTTTCGGCCGAAGCCGCCGCGTCGCTCGCCCCCGGTGAATACCATTATCGCGACGAGTCGCGGCACTTGATGGTCGAGCTCCACACCGAGCGCACGCTTCGCCATTTTCCGGTGCCTGCCGACATTGATGACCTCGCGACGCGCCTCGTGGCGGTTTCCGTCGGCGGACACGACCTCAAGACATTCTCGCCCGAGGACACGTTCCTGCTCCTGTGCATCCATGGCTCGAAGCACTTCTGGGCCCAGCTATCGTGGATCGCCGACCTGGCCGCGTTTGTCGAGGCCTATCCTCAACTCGATTGGGACCAGGTTTTCCGCCGCGCTCAATCCATGCGCGCAAATCGCATGGTTTCTGTCAGCTTGGCTCTCGCCCGTCGGCTTTTCAATTCTCCGCGCGAGGTCTTTAGCCATTTGCGCTCGGACTCGGTGGCAAGCTCCATCGCTTCGAAAATTGAGCATCGCCTTCTGGCGCGTTCCCCAGGCGAGCTGGGAGCCATTGCTCGCTTTCACCTTCGTCGGCACATGTTGGAAGGTCCCTGGGAGGGATGGCGTTATTCACTGCGCTTGGCCACCCAGCCCTCCGATGACGATTGGTCCACCATGCCGCTGCCACCCCGTCTGACGCCTCTCTACGTGGCCCTGCGCCCATTGCGCTTATTGGGCAAATATGGTGTTGGTGGCGCGTCGTCACGGGGATCGACGGCCAGCAAGAACGCATCCAATTAGGCCCGGCTCATGTAGCTCGCGGTGAGGCAAACCACGGGGGCGCACCATGGACCTTGGACTTCGAGGCAAAGCGGTACTCGTCACCGGATCGAGCAAGGGAATCGGCCGCGCGATCGCGCTGGCTTTCGCGCGCGAAGGCTGCCAGGTTGCGATCAACGGCCGGCACGCCCCCGAGCTAGAAGCCGCTGCCGACCAAGTGCGCGCTCAAGGAGGTACGGTGCACTCGGTCGTCGCCGACGTCACCGAAGCGGAAGGTGCTCGGCTCACCGTCGTCGAGACGGTTCGACGCTTCGGCTCGATCGACGTTCTTGTCAACAACGCTGGCGGTGTTGGCCGTTTTGCCGGCTTTGACGAGCTCACTGACGAAGACTGGCTCGATGTGTTGCGGTTGAACGTTCTATCGGCGGTCCGCGTGACCCGTGCCGCCCTTCCTTACATGCAAAAGCAGAAGTGGGGCCGCATCATTAACATTTCTTCCGAGTCCGGCACTCAACCCGACCCCATCATGCCTCATTACAACGCGTCGAAATCCGCCCTCAACAGCCTTACAAAAAGCCTGTCAAAGGCCTACGGCAAAGACGGAATACTCGTAAACACCGTCTCACCGGCCTTCGTTCGCACGCCCTTGGTCGAAGAAATGCTTCAGCAGCAGGCGCGAACGCGAGGCGTTTCGGTCGATGAAGCGGAACAGATTCTTTTGCGCGAGTTTCGTCCGAATATCGTTCTGGGCCGTGCCGGCCGGTCGGAGGAAACCGCCGGGGTCGTTGTTTTTTTGGCGTCCGAGCAGGCCTCCTTCATCACCGGATCGAACTATCGCGTCGACGGGGGTTCGGTCGCAAGCCTGTAATCGCGCCGTAACATGGGAAGTGTCGCTCGACTGGCCCTGGTGGAGTAAAATCGCGTTTGAGAGGTGAGTCGTGGGCCTAATCGAGATGGCGAGGAGTTGTCGACGCGATCGCAGCCCATGTCTTCTGCCGCGGGCGCGAAGCTGGCCCGCAAAGTCGCGATCGTAGCTGTAGGCTAACGAGTCGATGGCCTCTCGGCGATTTGAGGTCACGGGAAGGGCCTCACCAATGAATTCGTTCGCGTCTCTCCAGTATCCGCTCGATGGTCAGGGCGTTCCAGCGGGCCCCTGCGCGATGGTCATTTTTGGCGCGGCGGGCGACCTCGCCAAGCGCATGCTCCTACCTGCGATCTACAACCTGGCGCGGAGCAAACTGCTGCCGGAGCAGTTCGCCATTGTCGGAGTCTCGATTGAGCCGTATTCCTCGGAGGAATTCCGGCAACGCGCAACTCAAAATATGCGCGAGTTCTCAGGGGGCTCGGTGGACCAAGAGGTCTGGGGATGGATCGTCAACCGCATGCAGTACGTCTCAGGCGATTTTCGCGACGCCGGCCTCTACGCTAAGTTGAAAGCAGTCCTCGACCAAGTGCAAAAGGATGAAGGTACAACGGGGAATTGCCTTTTCTACCTGGCCATCAGCCCGGAGTTTTTCCCGATCGTTATCCAGCATCTGGGTGCGGCCGATCTTGCCCGAGAAGATGCCCATACTTGGAGGCGCGTGGTCATTGAAAAACCCTTCGGGCACGACCTCCCTTCCGCCGTCGCGCTGAACCGTTCCGTCGGCGAGGTTTTCAAAGAGACGCAGACCTTCCGCATGGACCACTACCTTGGCAAAGAAACGGTTCAGAACCTTCTGGCTTTCCGCTTTGCCAACGGCATCTTCGAGCCAGTTTGGAATCGTCGCTACGTCGATCATGTGCAGGTCACGGTCGCTGAGGAGTTGGGCGTCGAGCTGCGCGGCGGCTACTACGAAACGGCTGGTGCACTGCGCGACATGGTGCCGAACCACATTTTTCAACTCATTACGCTCACCGCGATGGAGCCGCCGATTTCTTTCGAGGCGCACGCCGTGCACGACGAGCAGATCAAAGTTCTGCGCGCGATTCAAACATTTAGCCCGGAGCGGGTGTTGGACCACGCCGTTCGTGGACAATATGGCGAGGGAGTGATTCAGAGCAAGCACGTCGCTGCCTATCGCGCAGAGCCCCACGTTGCACCCGACTCCCAAACCCCGACCTACGTCGCGATGGCGTTGCAGCTTGACAGTTGGCGCTGGGCCGGCGTCCCGTTTTATCTCCGCACGGGCAAGCGCATGGCGCGGCGCGTCACGCAGATCGTGATCCGCTTTCGCCGCCCGCCGCTCGTTCTGTTTCGCAAGACGCCGGTCGACAGCATCACGCCGAACGAGCTCGTTATCAATATTCAGCCGGACGAGGGGATATCGTTGAACTTCGAAGCCAAGGTGCCCGGGCCTGTTGTACGCCTGGGTGCCGTGAACATGGATTTTCAGTACTCGGACTACTTTGGCACGACTCCTTCGACCGGCTACGAGACCTTGATCTATGACTGCATGATGGGAGATCCCACTTTGTTTCAGCGCGCCGACATGGTCGAAGCGGGTTGGTCCGTCGTGCAGCCAGTTCTTGACGTCTGGAAGGCTCTTCCGCCGCGCGATTTTCCCAACTACGCAGCGGGCACTTGGGGCCCGGTGCAAGCCGACGAGCTCCTCCACCGCGATGGCCGCGAATGGCGCGACCCAACCCGCAACCCTCCCCATCACGCGGCCGCGTCGTCTTCGGCCGCGATGAGCAGGTCCTAGATCTTCGTCTGGACCTCCTTGCCCAAACGCGGGTGGGGCTTGGAACGTAGTTTCGGTCCTGTTCTCGGCTGTCGTTTTGCTATAATTTGGCACATCTTGACAGAAATTCCGACTTAGCCAAAAGACAGCGCATGGACTTCGATCACCTCGTTACTTTTGTCGAGATTGCCAAACAAGGGAGCTTTTCGCGCGCCGGGCAAAAGCTGTACCGCTCCCAGCCCGCGGTGAGCGCGCAAATCCGGCAGCTTGAGCAGGAGTACGGTCAGAAGTTGTTCGACCGCGTCGGGAAATCTGTGCGCCTTACGGTGGCCGGGGAAACGCTGCTGGAATACGCCGGCAAGCTCCTGACGCTCCGCAACGAATCGTTGCGGGCGGTAGCAGATCAATCCACCACGCCGCACGGCACGCTGGCGATTGGCGCCAACGAAGCCACTTGCCTCTATGTGCTGCCGGATATCTTTGCAGAATATAGCCGTCGCTTTCCTGGCGTCCAGATCAGTGTCTACCGGAACTTCAGCCACAAGGTTCTTGAGAAGGTCGAGGACGGCACCGTGGATGTGGGGATTGTCACGTTGCCGGTGAAGTCTCCGAGCTTGAAAGTCCACTCGATTTTCCGCGACCGTTTGGTTCTAATGGTCAGTCCTTCGAACCCGCTGGCGTCGTATAAGACCGTGCGCACCAGCGACGTGGCCGAACAGCCTTTGATCTTCCCGAAGATGGGATTCACGCGTCAGGTGCTCGACAAACAGTTCCGTCCGTTCCGCTCGCGCCTGCGGGTCACGATGGAGTTGGCGAGCGTCGGCATGATCAAGCGCTTTGTCGCCGCCGGTCTGGGCGTTTCCGTAATCAGCGAGAGTTTCGCGCAAGACGAGGTTCGCGCGGGTCAGGCCAAACTGATCCCGATCTCTGACATGGAAGTGTGGCGGGAGCTGGGCATTGTCTACCGGCGCGACCGCACCCTTCCGCGCTCCGCTTCCGCGTTTGTGGCGCTGGCTCGCCATGGCGTGGGCTCCGCCGCGGGCGAGCATCCCGATGGCTCCCGCGCCGCCGTTCACCGCTAGCGCTTGGGTGTATTATCAGCTTACATTTTCAAGGCGAGTCGCTCGCCCAGTCGAGTTTGTCCTGTTTTGGGAGGACTACGATGGCATCCACTTCCTTAGAGAGCACCTCGCGGATTCCGCTACGTTCGGTCTTGAATCCGCAAGGGCAGCCCACGGGGGTTTTTGAGCAGTTGTCCATGGCGCCCCGCCTAGACACTTTGAGCGGCAAGACAGTCTATTTAATCGATGTGGGATTTGCGGGTGGTTACGAGTTTTTGCAGGAGCTCGCGGCCTGGTTCTCCGACAACATGCCCAACACGAAGACAGTGCTCCGCCGCAAGCGCGGCAATATGTTTCTAGACGATCCGGAGCTCTGGGCCGAAGTAAAGCAGAAAGGCCACGCCGTGATTTTCGGAGTCGGTGGTTGAGACGGATGTTCGGCGAGTGTCGCCGAGCACTCCAGGACGCTCGAGCATTCCTTCGGAATCCCCACCGTTCCGATCACGACCGCGCGGTTTGCCGACTTCATTGAGCGCGACTCTCTGAATCACGGAATGAACTTGCGTTTCAGCTTTACTCCCTTCCCGGTCGTCGGGATGGGCCGTTCGGCGCTGCGCCGCTATATTGAGGGCGATGATCCCATATCTGGGAAGTCTTTCATGCGAGAGATCATAAGCGGGCTGACCGAGCCATTGACGAGCCGTGAAACAGCGCCCCTGAGACCAAAGCGCACCGCTCGTCCCAGGCT
>Ga0187769_10001903_pt1 | contig 12089 bp, 11 predicted proteins | sample 0116_SJ02_MP02_1_FD_133140 | JGI IMG/M metagenome (GOLD analysis project Ga0187769, IMG submission 133140) | Tropical peat soil microbial communities from peatlands in Department of Meta, Colombia - 0116_SJ02_MP02_10_MG | ecosystem: Environmental > Terrestrial > Soil > Wetlands > Peat | place... | reverse complement strand
CGTCTCCTCGACGCTGATGAGCATGGGGATGATCATGCTGCCTCCCACCTTCATATCTCTGCCCTTCAAGGTGCTTCTGTTCGTCCTGGTCGACGGCTGGGCCCTGGTCACCCACTCGCTGGTCGCGAGCTTCCACTGACATGACCCAGGACACCGTCGTCAATCTCGCCACCCAGGCCATGACCCTGGCGCTGGAGATCGCCGGCCCGATCCTCCTGCTCGGACTGATCATCGGCCTGCTCGTTTCGATCTTCCAAGCGGTCACCTCGATCCAGGAGCAGAGCCTGACGTTCATCCCCAAGATCGTCGGTGTGGCCGTGCTGATTGTCGTGCTCGGGCCGTGGATGCTCGACCAGCTGGTCAGCTACGCCCAGAACCTGTACCTGTCGATCCCGTCGCTGATCGGATGACCCCGACCCTCAGCCACCTGATAACGGAGCTGGGCGGCGGTCAGCCCGTCACCGGCTTCTTCCTCGTGCTGGCACGGATCACACCGCTGTTCGTGGTGGCGCCCCTGTTCTCCTCGCGCATGATCCCTACCGCGGTGCGCGGGATCATCGGCGTGGCCTTCGCTATCGGCCTCACCGGCATCGCGATCCACGGCCAGCACATACCGAGCGATCCGCTCCCGGTGGCGGGCCTGATCGTCGTCAACCTGCTCGTCGGGCTGCTGCTGTCGTTCGCGGTGGGCGCGGTGTTCTACGCCATCCAGACCGCCGGCGGCTTGGCCGACAACCTGTCGGGCTTCTCGTTCGGCGCCACCATCGACCCGATCAACGGCAACCAGGGCGGCACGTTCTCGGAGCTGTACGGACTCATCGGCGTGATCCTGTTCATCGCGATCGGCGGCGACGCGTGGGTCCTGCAGGGGCTGGGCCGCACGTTCGAGCTCGTGCCGCTCACCAAGGCGCCGCAAATCGGCTCGATGGTCGCCGGCGCCGAGACCGCGGTCGGGTCGATGTTCGTCGCGGCCGTCGAGGTCGCCGCGCCGGTGATCCTCGCGCTGCTCATCACCGACGTGGCGTTCGGCCTGGTCTCGAAGGTCGTGCCCCAGATGAACGCGTTCTCGATCGCCTTCCCGGTCAAGGTCGGGGTCTCGATCCTCGTCGTGTCGGCGTGCCTGCCGTTCCTGGGCGGCTGGATGTCGAACCAGATGTACAGCTCCGTCTCCAGCGCTCTGAACGCGCTCTAACCCGTCATGGCCGATCCGTCAAAGACAGAGAAGGCAACACCCAAGCGCCGCACCGAAGCGCGCAAGCAGGGTCAGATAGCCAAGAGCATCGACCTCAACGGGGCGGTGATCCTTGGCGTCGGCCTCGTGGGGATCATGTTCCTCGGTCCGAACATCGTGAGCGGCGCCGCCGCCGCGATGACCGCCATCTTCGACCAGATCTCCAATCCGGGCACGGCGAGCACGGCCGCGGGACTGCACAGCCTCGAACAGATCGCCGAGCACACGATCTTGACCACGGTGGCGCCGCTCGCCGGCATGTGCGCGGCCGCCGCCTTCGTCGTCAACGTGGCGCAGGTGCGCTTCCGGCCGACGCCTGCGGCGATCAAGCCGAACTTCAAGAAGATCAGTCCGATCACCGGCGCCAAGAACCTGTTTGGGGCGCGGATGCTGTTCGAGGGCGGCAAGTCGCTGACCAAGGTCGCCGTCGTCGCCGCGGTAGTCGCGCTCGCGCTGCTCCCCGACCTGACCAGCCTCGGCGCGAGCGTCGACACGACGCCGATCGCCCTCGGCAAGATGATCACCTCCGGCGCGTACGGCATCGCCGAGCGGGCCGCGGCCGCCTACCTGCTGATCGGGATCGTCGACCTGATCTACCAGAAGCGCAAGCTGGAGAAGTCGCTCAAGATGAGCAAGCAGGAGGTCAAGGAAGAGGCCAAGCAGCAGAACACCCCGCCCGAGGTCCGCGCGGCCATGCGCCGGCGCCAGATCCAGGCCGCCCGCGCGCGGATGATGGCCGCCGTCCCCCAGGCCGACGTCGTGGTCACGAACCCGACCCACTTCGCGGTCGCACTCAGCTACGACGGCAGCCACCCGGCGCCGGTCGTGATCGCCAAGGGACAGGACCTGGTGGCCAAGCAGATCCGGCGCATCGCCGAGGAGAACAAGGTTCCGATCGTCCCCGACCCGCCGCTGGCGCGCTCGCTGCACGCCTCCGTCGAGATCGGCCAGATGATCCCGGCCGAGCTGTACGCCGCGGTCGCCCAGGTGCTCGCGTTCGTCTACCGGATGGCCGGACGTAGAAAGGCCGCGGCATGAGCGAGAACACGATCGCCAAGCTCCTGAAGCACACCGACCTGGTCGCGGCGGTCGCGGTCGTGGTGGTGGTGACGATGCTCATCGTGCCGCTGCCCTCGATGCTGCTCGACCTGTTCATCACGATCAACATCTCGGCGGCGCTCGCGGTCGTGGTGGCGACGATGTACCTCCAGAAGCCGCTCGAGTTCTCGGCCTTCCCGAGCCTCCTGCTGCTCACCACGATGTTCCGCTTGGCCATCAACGTGTCGGTCACGCGCCTGATCCTGACCAAGGGCAACGCCGGCAGCGTGGTCCACGACTTCGGCCAGTTCGTGGTCGGCGGCAACGTGATCATCGGCCTGGTGATCTTCCTGATCCTGGTCGTGATCCAGTTCGTGGTCGTGACCAACGGCGCCGGCCGCGTGGCCGAGGTGGCCGCCCGCTTCACCCTCGACGCGATGCCCGGCAAGCAGATGGCGATCGACGCCGACCTGAACGCCGGCCTGATCACCGACGAGCAGGCCCGCCACCGCCGCCAGGAGATCGCCCGCGAAGCCGATTTCTACGGAGCGATGGACGGCGCCTCAAAGTTCGTCAAGGGCGACGCTATGGCCGCGGTGATCATCACCGGCATCAACCTCCTCGGCGGAATCGTCGTCGGAGTGGTGCAGAAGCACGTTGGCTTCTCGGAGGCCACGCACACCTACTCGATGCTGACCGTCGGCGACGGCCTCGCCGCCCAGATCCCGGCCCTGCTGATCTCGGTCGCCACCGGCATCCTCGTCACCCGCTCGGCCTCCGAGAAGGATCTCGGCTCGGACCTCGCCAATCAGATCCTGCGCCAGAAGAAGGCGCCGCTCGTCGCCGGCTGCGTGGTGTGCATGTTCGCGCTGGTCCCCGGCCTGCCCAAGCTGCCCTTCCTGTTCATCGGCGGGATCATGGCCGCGATCGGCTGGTCGGTCCGCAACGGCCTGCCCGACGAACTGGCCGCCGCGGCCGCCGCGGCCGCGCTCCCGGCCCAGACCCAGGCCGACAAGCCCACCGCCCCGCGCGAGGAGGTCCTCAAGGAGCTTCCGATCGATCCGCTCGAGCTCGGCATCGGATTCGGCCTGGTGCCGCTCGTCGACCGCCGTACCGGCGGCTCGCTCGTCCGCCGGGTCTCGATGATCCGCCGTCAGATCGCCTCCGAGCTCGGGATGGTGATCCCGCCGGTCCGCATCCACGACGAGGTCGACCTCGACTCCCACGAGTACGTGGTCAAGGTCCGCGGCACCGTGGTCGCTCGCGGGACCGTGATGGCGGGCCATCACCTCGCCATGGACCCCGGCGACGCGGTCGGCACGGTGGCGGGAATCCCCACCACCGAGCCCGCCTTCGGCCTGCCGGCGATCTGGATTCCCGAGGCCCAGCACGCCGAGGCCGAGGCGCTCGGATACACCGTCGTCGACGGCGAATCGGTGATCGTCACCCACCTCACCGAGACCATCCGCAACCACGCCGCCCAGCTGCTCACGCGGCAAGACGTACGCCAGCTTCTCGACCAGCTAAAGGAAATCAACGAAGCTGTCGTTACCGAGGTTGTGCCGGACGTTCTTTCCCTCGGCGAGATCCAGCGCGTGTTGCAGTCCCTCCTGTCGGAGGGCGTGTCGATTCGCGACCTGGGCGCGATCGTCGAGTCGGTCGGGGACAAGGCCCGCATCACCCGCGACCCCAGCCTGCTGGCCGAATACGCCCGCCAGGCGCTCGGCCGCGCGATCACCGCGCCGCATCTGGACCCCAGCCACACCCTGCGCGTGATCACCCTCGACCCGAACATCGAGCAGGAGCTCGCCACCTCCATCACCCAGACCAGCGACGGCGAGTACCTGGCCATGGAGCCCACCCGCGCTCAGGCCGTCCTCACCGCCGTCAAGAGCCAGTCCGACAATGCCGCGGCCCGCGGCGGCTTCCGCCCCGTACTGCTCTGCTCGGCCCGCGTGCGCCGCCACCTCCGGCGCCTCGTCGAGTCCGCCGTCCCCCACCTGCCCGTCTGTTCCTACAACGAAGTCGCCCCAGGCATCAGCGTCGAAACCATAGGAGTAATCAGCGCATGAGCACTCTCACTCAGCCCCACACCAACGGCCACGACCGAGAGCTAAACGGCGTGCGCACCTACCGTGGCCGCAAGCTCGAGGATCTCATTCCCCAGATCCGCGCGGAGCTGGGTCCCGACGCGATCATCCTGCGCCAGCGCGAGGGTCTGATGGGCGGCGTCGGCGGCTTTTTCGCCCAGAAGTGTGTCGAGGTCGATGCCCAAGCCGCGCCGCACCAGCCGCGGGTCGACATCTACGACGAGGACGAGCCGGTGAGTGGCTGGGACGACGGCCTCGAGGACTTCGTCGGACCCGACGTGTCGGCTGATCTGACCCCGCCGATTTCGGAGCAGCCCCCGGCGCTGCCGGCGGGGGTGGGCGGGGATCCCATTCCGGCGCCGGTCGCCGCCGAGCCGGCCCAGCCGATCACCGAGCCGATCCAGCTGCCGATCGCCGACCCGATCCAGCCGCCGGCCCTCGATCCGATCCAGCCGCCGGCCCTCGATCCGATCCGGCCGCCGGCCGAGCCCGTCGCCCGCTGGGCCCGGGAGGCCGACGCCTTCGCCACCGCGCCCGCTTCGGAGCCGCCCGCCGCCCCGGTGGCGCCCTTCGCCCCGGCCACTCCGGCCGGCGAGGAGCTGAGCGCCGAGTCGTTCGTCAGCCGCCTCGAGCAGGCCGCCGCGCACGTCGACATCGACGAGCTCGTCAAGCTCGTCACATCCGGCCGGGTCCTCGGCGATTCGCCGGCGCCTGAGGCCGTCGCCCCCGTGCCCGTGCCCGTGCCCGTGCCCGTGCCCGCGTCCGTGCCCGAGCCCGCCGCGCCCGCCCCGCTCGATGGCGAGCCCGTTGGCCCCGCGCTCACTGAACCAATCATCCAAAACCCTGCCCCGGTCATTCCAGAGGCTCCGGCGCTGGAGACGCCGGTCCCGCCGGCCGCCAGCCCCTGGGTCTCCAAGCAGGCGGGCGACCTGGACTCGGGCGAGGCCGCGGCCGTCATCGCCGAACTCACCGGCCAGGGCATCAGCGAGAGCTGGGCCGAACAACTGATCGTGGCCGCCTCGGCGCACCGCTCGCCCCTGTTCAACGGCACCCTCCGCGACGCCGTGCGCGCCACGCTCGCGGCCATCGTTCCCGCGCCGGCTCCGCTCCCGCCCTTGGGCGCGGCGGTCGCCTTCGTCGGCGCCGGCGGCGCCGGCAAGACCCGCTGCGCCGCCGCGCTCGCGACCGCTTACGCGAAGCGCTCGACGCTCGCCGCGAGCGTTGTGTCGCTCGGCGGCGAGGATTGGGGCGGCGATCTCAAGGAGCTCCTCAAGGGCCAGAACGTATGGGTGATGGGCGCCGCCAACGGCGCCGAGGCGGGCCCGCCGGTCCAGCACGGCCGCGACGGCGGCCTCGTCGTGATCGACACCGCCGCGGCCACCCCGAAGGATCCGGGCACCGTCGACGCGCTGGCCGCGGAGTTGCGGTCGCTCAACCTCGACGCGGTCTACATCGCCGTGCCCGCCACCTTCAGCGTGCACGCCGCCCGCAAGCTGATCGACGGGTTCGCCGCGCTCGGCGCCGACGGGATCGCGGTCACCCACGCCGACGAGGCCGACCAGCTCGGGATCGCGGCGGAGCTGTCCCAGATCAGCGGCATGCCGGTCGCCTACATCCACGAGGGCCTGGAGCTCGAGGGCGCGCTGTCGGCGGCCGATCCGTCGGCGCTCGCCGCGCGCCTGCTGCCGTAGGGCGTCGAATCCGTGATCCCATGACCGGCGAGCCCGAGCCCACCGGCAAGGTCATCCGCCTCAACGTCGGAGGCACCGACGGCAAGCTGACCACGCCCGTGGGCAGTCACATCCCCGTGCGGGTATTCGAGCGCGGGGACTTCCTGATGCTCGTGCTCATGCTCGACGCCGCCGAGGAGCTGACGCCCGATGCCGCGGACGAGCTCGGGGAGACCGGCGATCCGCTGGTGCTCGAGTACGTGACGCCGCGAGGCGTGGTCCGCTTCCGCGGTCAGGCCGTGCTCCAGGAGCGCGACCTGGTGCGCTTCGAGGTGTCGGCGGCTCCCGAGATCACCCAGCGCCGCGAGTTCGTGCGGGTGCCGGCGGTGCAGCACGTGGCGCTGGCGAACGGCGACCGCCTCGACGGGAACCCAACCGCCACGCACGCGATCGACATCAGCGGCGGCGGCATGCTGCTGAGCGGAGCCGCTCACCTCGAGCTCGACTCGATCGTGCGCTTCACCATCGACCTGGGTGCCGGGGTGCCCGAGATCGCCGGCTTCGCCCGGATCGTCCGGGCAGAAGCCGAAGGTCGGCGTGCGCTCGTGTTCGAGCAGATCTCCGCCGATGACCGCCAGCGGCTGATCCACTTCGTGTTCGCGCGCCAGCGCGAGGCGCTGGCCAAGCTCGGCCACACGATCGACCACAGGAGGGCCGGATGAGCAAGAAGGGCGACAAGGGCGCCGAGAAGGCCGCGGGCAAGAAGGACAAGAAGAAGGGCAAGGGCTCCCGCGACGCTGCTGCCGGCCCGAGCGTCGCCGCCCATCCCCGCGCCAGCTACCAGGTCCGCCGGGCCAAGGGCTGGGGCGGGATCGCCGGATTCGCGCTCGCCGGATACCTCTCCTACAAGGCCGGCGTTCCGACCTTCGACCTGGCCCTGCGGGCGCTCATCGCCGGGATCGTCGGCTACATGCTCGCGTGGGCGTGCGCGGTGACCGTGTGGCGCCAGCTCCTTGTGGCCGAGCTGCGAGCGGCCGTGGAGCGCGCATCGGGGCCCGACCCCGACCTCATCCCGGCACGGGCGGAGCCCGTCAGAAACGCCTCCCCGGAGCAAGCGGCCGCGGGTTCCTGACCCCAGGCCAAGCGAGGCGGACCACGTCGAACGCGCTGAGCGCCCATGGACCCGCTCCACCCGATCATCCCGGTCACGCCGAACCTCCCGCCGATCAGCCCGGCGCCGACGGTCCGCGGCGTGGGCCGCGACTCCTCACAGGCGGGCGGCGGCCAGGACCAGCGCCGTCGCCGGCGCGCGCAACCCGAGCGCGGACCCGGCGGTCTGCCGGGCGACGAGCTCGATTACGCCGACGAGTCTTCCGACGGCGAGGACGATTCCGGCCTGCACATCGACGTCACGGCCTGACGCAGGCGGGCCGTCGGGGCGGCTCGAGAGCAGAGTGTCCAGACCGATCTGGACGCCCCTCAAGCCCGCGTGGCCAGAGGCGATAACAGGGGAGACCGGTGGCAGGGAGCCGCCGGGGGACTGACTAAAACGACCACACCACGGAGGTGTAACCAAATGTCCCTTTCGATTCTCACCAACACCTCGGCGATGCAGACCGAGATCAGCCTGAATAACTCGAGCAACGCCGTCTCGAAGGCGATGGAGGATCTGTCTTCAGGTCTTCGCATCAACTCCGCGGCCGACGATGCTGCCGGGTACGCGATCAGCCAGGGCCTGACCACTCAGGTCAACGGCCTGCAGCAGGCGAGCCAGAACGTGAGCGACGCGACCTCGATGGTCCAGACCGCCGACAGCGCGCTCAACAACGTGCAGAGCATGCTCCAGCGGATCAGCGAGCTGGGCGTTCAGTATCAGAACGGCGACCTGTCCACGAGCGACCAGACGGACATCCAGGATGAGGTCAACCAGCTCACCCAGGAGATCGACCGTCAGACCGGTTCCGTGCAGTTCAACGGGATCAACCTCCTGAACGGGACCGCCGGCGTCAGCGGTGCGGTCACCTTCCAGGTCGGCCCGAACGCGACCGACACGCTGGCCGTGTCCTTCGCGAACATCGAGGGCACCGGCGGACTCGACACCACGGTTGGCTTCTCGTGGGGCGCCAACAGCGCCAACGCGACCAGCGGTGGCGTGGTGTTCAGCCTCGGGCAGACCAACGCGCTGAGCCTGATCGGCGCCGCGATCAACAACATCTCGAGCCTGGCGGCGACGCTGGGCGCGGTCCAGAACCGCCTCCAGTACACCTCGGACGCCATCTCGGCGACGCAGGAGAACATGTCCGCCTCGCTGAGCAGCATCCAGGATGTCGACATGGCGTCCGAGATGACGACGCTGACCCAGCAGCAGGTGCTCCAGCAGGCCGGCACGGCGATGCTGTCGCAAGCCAACTCAGAGCCTCAGCTGGTGCTGAAGCTGATCACGGGCTGAGCCCCCTTTCGTCGATCCGGGCGGCGCCTGATGCGTCGCCCGGTTAGACGACCCAAGCTTCGAACGCGACCGCTTCGCTGTCGCCGCCGAGGGCACAACCCGCCCCGCGACCGTCCCACCTCACATCGCGCGGGGCCACATAACCACGTCCGATTCATCGAGGGAACCGGAAACGGGGGCGGGCTGCCTTGGCGGCCCGCCCCCGTGTGGATTAATGCCCGCCTGTGACTACGTGGTCCGATCGCTCGGTGTTCGTCACCGGCGCCTACGGGCTCCTGGGCGGCTGGCTGGTCAAGGCGCTCCTTGAGCGCCGGGCGCGCGTGACCGTGCTCAAGCGCGACGAGGTCAGCGCGTCGGCCCTCGTCCTGGAAGGCACCGAGCGGTTCGTCGACGTCGTGCACGGCGACGTCTGCGACGCTCGTTTGCTCGACCGCGCGCTCGGCGAGTACGAGGTCGACACCGTGTTCCACCTGGCTGCCCAGGCGGTGGTGGGAATCGCCAACCGCGGGCCGACCTCCACGTTCGAGACGAACATCCGCGGCACGTGGACGCTGCTCGAGGCGTGCCGGCGCGCCGGCATCCCCCGCACGGTCATCGCCTCATCGGACAAGGCCTACGGAGCCCAGGATGAGCTCCCCTACCGCGAGAGCTTTGCGCTCGTTCCCCGCCACCCGTACGACGTCTCGAAGGCCGCGGCCGATCTGATCGGACGCTCCTACTGGCACACATTCGGACTTCCGGTCGTGGTGACACGCTGCGCAAACCTGTACGGCGGCGGGGATTTCAATCCGTCTCGACTGATTCCGGAGGCCGTCGCAGCCGTCATCGAGGGACGCGCGCCCGTGATCCGGTCGGACGGCACGCCCCAACGCGACTTCCTGTACGTCGACGACGCAGTCGCCGCCTATCTCGCCGTATGCGACCTGCTCGACGTGGGTCGAGGCGGCGGCGAGGCCTTCAACGCCGGTGGCGGCGAGCCGCATTCCGTGTTGGAGGTGGTCGGGCTGGTCTGCGCGCTGGCCGGGACCGGCGTGACGCCGGAGGTGCGGGGGGCCGGGACTCCAGCCGGCGAGATCGACCGGCAGTGGCTCGACTCCGGCAAGCTGCGCGCCGCGACCGGCTGGGAGCCGCAGGTCGGTCTGCACGAAGGGCTGCGTCGCACGATCGCCTGGTACCGCCGATACGCGCCCGCCCGAGGCGAAGGCGCACCTCAACCCGACCACGCGCCTGCCGATCACCGGGGATAGATGTCGCCGACGATCTCGATCATCGTGCCGCTGTGCGGCGGCGCGGCTCAGGCGCTGCGGTGCCTCGAGGGCATCGCGGCCCAACCCGACGAGCCGACCCACGAGATCATCATCGTCGACGACGCGTCCGTTGGCCTGCAGGGGCTGCTGGCCCGGTTGGAGGGCGATGTCCAGGTGGTGCGAACCGACCGGCGCGTCGGCTTCGCCGCCGCCGTCGCGGAGGGCCTGCTCCACACGCGGACCGAGGTCGTGGTCGTGCTGCGCGACAGCGCCGTTCCCGCGCCCGGCTGGCTGGCTCCCCTCGCTCGCGCGCTGGAGGACCCGGCCGTCGGACTCGCGGTCAGCACCACTGCGGACTCGCCGGCCGACAGTCCCGTTGCGGCCTGGTCCTTCGCCGCCCGCGCCGCCGACCTGCGCTCCGCCGGCCTGCCTGACGTCCCCGACCAGCTCCTGGTCGGCGCCGTCGCCCTTTCGCTCGCCGAGCGGGGACTGCGGGCGCGCACCGCTCGTCACAGCGTCGTCGCCGAACCGGGTCTGCGCACCGGCGGCGGGCGCCGCTCGCCCGGCGAGACGCCCGAGCTGACCGTGATCATCCCAACGCTCGACGCGACCTCCGAGCGGGTCAGGGCATGCATCGCCGCCGTGCAGGCGAGCACCGATGCCGCCCACGAGATCGTGATCATCGACAACGGCTCCCCGCCCCAGGGGTTCGCCTCACCGGTCAACGCCGGGGTGCGCGCCGCCCGCACGCCCTACCTCGTGGTGATGAACGACGACGTGCAGCCGTTGCGCGGCTGGTGGCCGCCGCTGCGCGCCGCCCTCGACGCCGGCGCCGCCGTCACCTTCCCGCTCACGGTCGACGGAGCGATGCGCTACGACTTCCCGGCCTGGTGCTTCGCCCTGAGCCGCGAGAGCGTCGAGGAGTTCTCGGACGCTCCGGAGGAGTTCTTCGACCCCTCACTCGTCCTCTGGTACCAGGACACCGACCTGCTTCACCGCCTGCGCGGAGCCGGCCGGCCGCCGGTGTTCGTCGAGACCTCACGGATCCGCCACGGCCTGTCGCAGACCGTCGGCAGCGAGGATCCCGAGCTCGCGGCCTGGATCCGCGTCCAGGTCGCGGCCGACCGCGAGCGCTTCGTCGCCAAGCATCCGGATGCGGTGCTGCACGGCCACGCCCTGTCGGCCTGATCGATCTCGCGATCAAGAACTCGGCGGCACCGTCGATCACCGGGCCATGGAGTCCCTCGATGCGCTGGTGGTCGGCGCCGGCTTCGCCGGCGCTGTCTGCGCACGCCGCATGGCGGAGGAGCACGGCCTGCGCGTCCTCGTGATCGACCGCCGCCCGCACGTCGCCGGCAACGCGCACGACGCGCTCGACGAGCACGGCGTGCTGATCCACACCTACGGACCCCACATCTTCCACACCAACGCCGACAAGGTGACCGACTTCCTGTCGCGCTTCACCGACTGGCTTGATTACGAGCACCGGGTGTGGGCCGACGTCGACGGCCAGATCATCCCGCTCCCGATCAACCGGACCACGATCGAGAGGCTCCACCGCGTCAAGCTCGCCGACGAGGGCCAGACCGCGGCGTATCTCGCCTCGCTGGCCGAGCCGCGCGCCGAGCTGAAGAACTCCGAGGACGCCGTCGTCGCCAAGGTCGGGCGTGACCTGTACGAGCGGCTGTTCCGCGGCTACACGCGCAAGCAGTGGGCGCTCGACCCGACCGAGCTTCACGCCTCGGTGTGCGGTCGCCTGCCGGTGCGCTTCAACCAGGACGACCGCTACTTCGGCGACTCCTTCCAGAAGATGCCCGCCGCCGGCTTCACCGCGATGTTCGAGCGGATGCTGGACCACCCCAACATCGAGTTGCGCCTCGGCACCGAGTACGACGACATCCGCGCCGAGGTCCCGGCGCGCCACACGGTGTGGACGGGACCGATCGACGAGTTCTTCGGCTACCGGCTCGGCAAGCTCCCGTACCGGAGCCTCTACTTCGAGCGCGAGACGCGCGCCACCCCCGGCGGCCGGCTCGTCCAGCCGGTCGCCGTCATCAACTACCCGGACGAGCGGATCCCGTTCACCCGCGTAACCGAGTTCCGCCATCTCACCGGCCAGGCCGCCGACTTCAGCACCCTGACGTACGAGTACCCCACTGCCGAGGGCGACCCGTACTACCCGATCCCGCGGCCCGAGAACCGCGAGCTGTACCACCGCTACGAGACCCTCGCCGCCCGCGAGCGCCCGGACGTGCTGTTCGTCGGGCGGCTGGCCCGCTACCAGTACCTCAACATGGACCAGGTGACCGCCGCGGCGCTCGTCGCCGTCGAGCGCTGGGCGGCCGAGCGCGATTTGCTGCCCGG
>Ga0187769_10001902_pt1 | contig 12089 bp, 11 predicted proteins | sample 0116_SJ02_MP02_1_FD_133140 | JGI IMG/M metagenome (GOLD analysis project Ga0187769, IMG submission 133140) | Tropical peat soil microbial communities from peatlands in Department of Meta, Colombia - 0116_SJ02_MP02_10_MG | ecosystem: Environmental > Terrestrial > Soil > Wetlands > Peat | place... | reverse complement strand
GTCAGCCTGTCTCTGTTCCTGCTGGCCCTCGGGTGGATCTCCATTTATCGCACCGCCGTCGTCAAGCACGGCACGCTCTACGGCATCGATTTCCGGGGCGGCACACTCGTCTACGTCCGTTTTGCCGGCCCACCCCCCATCGACATGCTGCGGAAGGGGTTGGAGCAGGCCGGACTTAAGAACAGCACGCTGCAAGGAATCAGCGATTCCGGGAGCGTGGGCTCAAAAAACGATGTCGTCATCGGCCTCGAGCAGTCCGCCAGCGATGAATCGCTCGATGCCGGCAAGCAGAAGATTCTCGAGGTCCTTCAGGCGACCTTCGGCGGGGGCTCGGCGAGCCGGCCAGACTTTAATTCCGTTTCTACGTCCAATCTGGCTGCCGATCTCACTCGCAAGGACCCGCTTCTGCTCGGGACGAATGCCGGCGATCGCTACAACCAACTGGCCCAGCGTCTGACGGCGGCGCGGGATTCTGACCACAGCGGCATCGTCACCAACTTCGATCAGCTGAGCCATGTCAGCGGCGTGACTCCTGCCGTTGTCAACACTCTCGGGAACGATTATTCGTTGAGCAGCTTCGCGGTCCGCGACGCCGAAATTGTAGGTCCCCGCGTGGGCTCCCAATTGCGTCACCAAGCCGTGTGGGCAACTCTCTATGCCCTGGGGGGCATGTTGGTGTATATTGCGTTCCGCTTTGAATGGGTGTATGGGGCCGCAGCCGTCATCGCCGTCTTCCATGACGTGTTGATCACGCTCGGTTTCTTTTCCCTTTTCCATTACGAGATTTCGCTCACGGTGATCGCGGCTTTGCTGACTTTGGTTGGATATTCGATGAACGACACGATCGTGATCTTCGATCGTGTGCGCGAAAACCTTCGGCTGATGAAGCGTGAGTCCTTTACCGAGATCGTGAATCGATCGATCAACCAGACACTTTCGCGCACGATTCTAACCAGCGGATTGACCTTCCTAACGGTTTTGGTGCTGTACATCATGGGCGGAGAAGTCCTGCGTGCCTTCTCTTTTGCCATGGTGGTGGGAGTTGTGGTAGGAACGTATTCCAGTTTTGGCATCGCAGCGCCCATCGTGGTGGTTTGGAACAAATATCACGGTGGGCGGCAACAAGGAATGACCGTCCGCGCCGGATCCGCAGCCGAAAAGCGCGTGGTGGCTGCCGCAAGGAGATAGCACATGTTTGACCAACTTGTCGTGTCCAGCGCTCATGGAAGCAAGACGAACAAGCCTTGGACCGTGGCGATGTCGGCGATCGTGCAGGCGCTGATTGTAGGCATCCTGATTTTGATTCCGCTCATCTATACGGAGGCTTTGCCGAAAGGATTCATGAACACGTTTCTTGTGGCCCCAGCCCCACCGCCCCCGCCTCCACCGCCCGCGGCCCCTGTGAAGGCCGTCGTGAGACCGCGAATCGTGACTCCGCAAAGAATGGTGGCTCCAACGGTGATTCCGAAGACCGTTCAGATGATTAAGGACGAAGCTCCGGACGTCGGCGGCGTCGAGGGCGGAGTGGGTGTACCAGGCGGCGTACCGGGTGGCGTGCTGGGAGGAATTATCGGAAACTCCGCTCCGCCGCCTCCGCCTAAGCCCACGCAGATGCGGATCCGCGTTGGTGGCAATGTGCAAGGCGCGAAGCTGATCCATCAAGTACAGCCGATCTATCCGCAGATCGCGAAGACGGCACACGTTTCAGGCACGGTGCTCCTGCACGCCATCATCGCGAAAGATGGCTCGATTCAGGAGCTTCAGTACGTTTCCGGACCTCCTTTGCTCATGCGGGCTGCGATGGACGCCGTGCACGAATGGCGCTATCAGCCCACCTTGCTCAATGGTGAGCCGGTAGAGGTCGATACCACGATTCAGGTTGTGTTTACGCTCGGTGGCTAAGCAGGACCGTACCCGACCACCCAGTTCCGGTGGAGGGGGACGGAAATTCCGACCGGCAGTATATGGCTGCCGAGATCGATTGGCGGTAACGGAGGAGGGTCGAAGGCTATGCTTCTGAACGCACTGTTGGTGAGTTTGCTGGCGATGTTCCAGGATCAGGCCCCTGAGGTCGGCTGGGACCTGATTACGATGTGGCACAACATGGGTATTCCGGCCAAGCTCGTCGTTACGATTCTATTCATTATGTCGGCGTGGTCAGTCGGCATCATGATTGACCGGGCGCTCATGTACAGCGCGGCCCGCAAGCAATCGCGCATTTTCGTCCAGCAGGTGGCCGGTGCGCTCAAAGACAACAAGCTCGATGAGGCGATTTCGATTGCCGAGCGCAACAAGAAGAGTCACATCGCCAAGGTGGTCGCCACAGGTCTGTCGGAGTTTCAGGCGGCCTCCGCGCAAGTCAGTGACGAGGAAGTCATCGAGGCGGCGCGGCGCGGCTTGGAGCGGTCGGTGGCGATCGTGCACGCCGAAATGAAGCGCGGCCTCTCTGGCCTCGCGACGATCGGCTCGACAGCGCCCTTCGTAGGCCTGTTCGGCACCGTCATGGGCATCATCAACGCGTTCAAAGGCATTTCCAGCTCGAAGGTGACCGGCCTTTCAGCGGTCGCTGGCGGTATTGCGGAAGCGCTGGTTACCACAGCGCTCGGCTTGCTGGTGGCCGTGCCTGCGGTGTGGACCTTTAACTATTTCACGAACCGAGTTGAAGCGTTCGACGTTGAGATGGACAACTCCTCGATGGAGTTGATCAACTACTTCATCACTCGTCGAGGCGGAAAGAAGTAAGCAATGGCGTACAAGCCCAAAGCACCGCCAGTTATGGCCGCCCCGAATGTTATCCCGATGGCGGACATCATGCTGGTGTTGCTCATCATCTTCATGGTGATCACGCCGATGCTCCAACACGGAGCACCGGTGGATATGGCCAAGGCGGAGAATGCGGATAAGATGCCCAACGCGGACCGCGATGACGCGATTATTGTTGCGGTTACCCGCGACGGCAGACTTTTTCTGAGCCCCGGCAATAAAGAAATCGGTCTCGATGCGATTACCGACAACGTCAAAGACCTGATCACGGGCCGTCTTGACAAGACCGTTTATGTCCGTTCCGATGCGCGCGCGAAGTATGGCGACGTGGTCAAGGCGGTCGATGAAGTGCGTGCGGCTGGCGTTGAGAATATCGGTCTTTTGACCGAGAAGATTCAGAACAAGGCCGCACCGCCCCCGCCTCCGACTGGCGGCTCTGATTAAAGAAGGTGTACAGCAGCTAAGGAGTTTCTTTCATGGGAATCTCAGTTGGTGGAAGTAAAGACGGTCCCGTATCGGACCCGAACGTTGTCCCTCTGATCGACGTGCTTCTGGTGCTGATCATCATTTTCATGGTGATCACACCCAGGGTGCCAACGGGCTTGCCCACGATCGTGCCGCAGCCTCCTCCGCCAAACGAAAAGCAGCCGCCGCCGGATAACCGTACGATCGTGGTCTCGGTGCTGAATGGCGGAAAGCTCATGATCAACCAAGATCAGAGCGATTGGAACACGCTCGGTAGCCGTCTGTTTGACATTTTTAAGGAGCGGGCGGATAAGGTTGCCTTTGTGAAGGGGGACGATGACGTCTCGTTCGCACAAGTGGCGCGGGCAATCGACATCATGCGCGGCGCGGGAATCGATCACGTCGGCCTTATCACCGCCAAGATCGAGGCAGGTCAGTAGGCGCGTCGCTGGCCGGCAGCGGAGGCTTTGCCAGGGGGATACAGTCGGTCGGATAAGGATTTGAGCATCGCTCCGCCTTCCAACTCGTTTGCCTTATTGGCCAGATCTCGGTCCGATTTCTCAAGCTAAGGAGATAGGCATGCAGCGGAAGCTCCACATTTGGTTTCTTGTGGCTGTCGTTCTGACCGCATTGGCGGGGGGAGCTGGCTGCGACAAGCTGCGCGCGCGCGACCGGCTCAACAAAGGCGTGAACGCCTACAAGAGCGGACAATTTGACCAGGCCATCGAGGATTTCAAAGAGGCAAAGGAGTTGGATCCGTCGCTGACGAACGCCCAACTCTATCTCGCCACTGCGTATGCGAGCCAGTACGTTCCCGGCGCACCCTCCCAAGAGAACATCAATAACGGCAACCAGGCGATTGCCGAATTCAAGGCCATCCTGGACAACGATCCGAATAACCTTGCTGCCATCGATGGAATCGGCTCAATCCTTTACAACATGGGTGGAAGCCCGTTCGATGCGGCCAAGCTGAACGAATCGAAGTCCTACCACGAGAAACACATCCAGATCAAACCCGAGGATCCGGAACCCTACTACTGGGTTGGCGTGATCGATTGGTCGCTAGCCTTCCGAGCCAATAAGGACATGCGCGACGCCTACAACCAGAAGGCAAAGAAGCCCATCAAGGAAAGCGATCCGATGCCTCCCGCCCTGGCCATGGAGTTTAGCAGCAAGTACGGCACGGTTGTCGACGATGGCATCACCAACCTGCAAAAAGCCATGACTCTGCGCTCGGAATATGACGATGCGATGGCCTACTTGAATCTGCTCTATCGCCAAAAGGCCGATATGGAAACGTCCAAAGAAGCGCGCGACACGGACCTACAACAAGCCGACGACCTCGTCGAGAGGGTCAAGGCCATCAAGCAGAAAAAGGCCAACATGACCCCTAGTTCCTAGCTCAACCGTCCTAGGTAAAGCGGCGGACCTTCGCGGTCCGCCGCCTTTTTTTTGTCCCTCCCGGTCTTCGCTGTGGGAGGATCGAGCAGATGAAAAAGGGACAGTGACGAGACCGACCCTATCCGATCCTCACTTCTCCTGGATGGACCTAAGATAGTCGGTCAGGCTCTTGATGCGCTGCGTGACCTTGGCTTCATCGGACTTGGTCGTCGCTTTGAGGATCAGTCCCCAGACCGGCATCTCCGCCGGACCGTGATCCGGCATGGAAACTCCATTCCGCAGCACGGACTCGACATACGCATCGGGAAACTTCCCGTCGTGGCGCTTTGCAAGCGTAGTCAAATCTGGCGGAAGCTCGGTAAATGAGGAAGAGGCCGGTGGAGGGCCGCTGCCCTTGCCGTCGTTTCCGTGGCACACCGCGCAGTTTTCCTTAAAGAACTTGGCGCCCCCTGCAAGAGCAGACTTTTCCGATTCCGGCGGCTTCTGCTGTGCTGCACTCGAGTCCGAGTTAACTGCCGTCAGGACCCAAAGCGTGGCCAGGCCGCCAATGATTCGCGCAAGAGAACACCGAAAGCGGTACGTGCCCATAAATCCTCGATGAGTCGACGGTAGTGCCATCGGGTGAGATTGTCAATCAAGGTTCGGCATGTCACGGCACAGGAGCAGGCTGGAACGCTACAAAGGGTTTACAATAATCCAATGGACCCGGCCAGTCATCCCGCTATTACTCTCGCTGCGCGGCGCTCGGTGGATCTGCGTTTTGCCGAGCTGATTGATAAAGTCCGCCGCAATCGCCCCGGCGATGACTTCGAGCTGCTTCGGCGCGCCTACGACTTCGCCGCCGAGCAGCACAAGGCGCAAACGCGCCTTTCCGGGGAGCCTTACTTGTCTCACCCGGTCGAAGTGGCGCACTCGCTGGCGGACATGAAGCTCGACGTGATCTCGCTTTGTGCGGCCCTCCTGCACGATGTCGTCGAAGATACGCGGATTCCGATCGAGAAAATCTCCGAACAATTCGGGGTGGAGGTAGGCCGGATTGTGGAGGGCGTCACAAAAATCAGCAAGCTTGATCTGCTCGCACCGGAGGACCGCCAAGCTGAAAATGTCCGCAAGATGCTGCTTGCCATGGTGAACGACGTGCGCGTCGTCATGGTCAAGCTCGCGGATCGTTTGCACAATATGCGCACGCTCGAGTATCTAGAATTCGAGCGTCAGCAACGGATCGCGCGTGAAACCCTGGACATCTATGCTCCCGTCGCGAACCGCCTCGGAATGGGTTTAATCCGCGGAGAACTCGAGGACCTCGCGTTCCGCTACCTCGAACCGGAGGCATTTTTCGAGCTGCAGAAGAAAGTCGCCAGCAAACAGAAGGTCTTCGACAGGTTCTTGGCCGAGGTGCAGGAAAGCATCCGCGAAAAAATGGTCGAGAATGGAATTCCCGCGGAAGTTCAGGGACGCACCAAGCAACTCTATTCCCTACACCTGAAAATCCAGAAGCAGCAGCGCACGCTCGACCAGATCTACGACCTGCTGGCCGTCCGCGTGGTTACCGACACGGTGAAGAATTGCTACGCCGCCCTCGGCGTGATCCATCAGATCTGGCGGCCCGTCCCTGGACGCTTCAAAGACTACATCGCCATGCCGCGCCCCAATCTCTACCAGTCGCTTCACACCACCGTGATCCATTCCGGACAGCGCTTCGAGGTGCAAATCCGGACCCAGGAGATGCACCGCATTGCGGAACAGGGGGTTGCCGCGCATTGGAAATACAAGGGCGGAGCGGAAACCGGGTCCTCGGCCGATGATCAGCGGATCGTCTGGATGCGCCATTTGATCGAATGGGTACAGGAAATGCAGGAGCCGAGCGAGTTTCTTTCCACGCTCCGCGTCGATCTCTATCCCGAAGAAGTCTACACCTTCACGCCCAAGGGACGCGTCGTCGTGTTACCACGAGGGGCCACGCCGGTCGATTTCGCTTACGCGATTCATACCGAAGTGGGCCATAAGTGCTCGGGCTCAAAGGTGAATGGCGAGATGGTCCCGCTGCGCCACGCGCTCGCCAACGGCGACGTCGTGGAAGTCATCACGCAGAAGGGTCACACGCCTTCGCGTGATTGGCTCTCGTTTGTGCGCACCTCCCGCGCGCGCAGCAAAATTCGTCAGTGGATCAATTTGCACGAGCGAGAGGAGGCCACCGATGTCGGCCGTCGCCTGCTTGAGAAGGAAGCGCGACAGGCAGGCGTCAACCTGAAGAGGATTCCGCAAGAGGAGTGGCAGCGGGTCGCCTCTGCCTATGGGATCAGCCGAATGGAGGACCTTTATGCCGGTCTCGGCTACGGCAAATGGTCGGCGCGCCAAGTGCTAGGCAAGGTGAGCGGCCAGCCCCTGGCCCCACCCGCCGAGGAGCCGCAGCCGAAGCCCAGCATCAAGCGCATGCTGGGGATGGATGAAGCCACCATTCTGGTGAAGGGTCACGACGACCTGATGGTCTACCGCTCCAAGTGCTGTAATCCCATCCCCGGCGATGACATCATCGGCTATGTCACGCGCGGTCGCGGCATCGCCGTGCACAGCAAGAATTGCCCGAACGTGGAGAACTTGCTGTATGAGGCAGACCGCCGCATCGTAGTGGAATGGGCTGGCTCAACACAGGCGCAGTTTCCGGTCCGTCTGCGAATCTTTACCGAAGATCGTCCCGGCATGCTCGCGGCCATCACCAACATCATCAGCGAAACGGGTGCGAACATTCGCACGTTTGAAAGCGGCGGAGAAGACAACACCCGGGCGCGCATCGATGCCGCGCTCGATGTCCGTGACCGCAAACAGCTCGAGCACATCGTCGCTGGCATCAAACGCATCCCCGGCGTCTTCGATATCGAGCGCGTTTACAACGTCTAAATCAGCCCGGGGGCCCTCCTACCTCTTGCGCTACAGGACCGTCTGCCTCATTTTTGCAAGGCGTAGAATGAAATTATGGGGCCCACTCTGGTACGGCTTCGGTCGGGCGTTCCGGACCGCTCCGTCCTCCACCGGTGCGTAGAATGGGCGCTGCTTGCGTCGCTTGCCCTGTTCGCTTCTGGCTGCCACAGTATTCCTCCTGTCGATACCAAGCCCTTGGATAGCGTGGGAATGTCCTATGATTCCATCCGACAGTTGGCAGCGCTTCAGATCACCACTTCTGAGGTGGCAGAGGTTGCCACGGCGCGTGCCAGCGGCCTTTCGGACACAACCTGCCTCGCACTGTTCAAGATCTTTCGCGATCGCAAACAGGAATTTGATGTCGGAGAGGACGCTGCGGAGCTGTTTCGAGCGCAGGTGAGCGAGGAGACCATCCTGGAACTCGCCAGGCTCAATCAATTGGGACTCTCCGCCGGCGAGTTTCAGGCCATGCGCCTTGCGGGCCTTTCCGATGCCACTGTGCTTGCAGTCGCGCGCCATCGCGCTCTGAACCAGCCCGTTCTCTCGGGAGCTTCGCTTGCCGGACTGAAAAACGTAGGAGTGCGGGAATCGACGCTGCTCGAACTCGCGCGGCGTGGCGTTCCCGATTCGAAGGCCAGCGAGATCACTTCGTTCCGCCGGCATGGCGGGAGCGACGCCGAAATTCTTGGCCGCTTCACCGGATCCTAGTTCCGCCTCTTGAAGCCTTCCATTTTCCGCCTTGGACCAGCGAACCGCTCCCGGTAAAATCTCTCCATCTTGAATCGTCCGTTTCCTCGCTCGCTCGCCTTTTGCTTAGTCCCCATCTTAATCTTGCTATGTGGATATTCCTGCGCTGTCCCCCTCGCACCTAGCTACCGGATTCTCAAAGCATCCTATGAGGTGCGGTTTGTTGCCGGCCCGCCCTGCCAACTAGCCATCCACGTCGTCTACAAGCTTCAGAACAACGGCAACAGCGACTTGGCATTCCTAGACGCGAAGTTTCCAGATGAAAGAGAATTCGGCCGCAAAGATCTCCACGCGGAAATGGATGGCGGTGCGAGCCCGCCCATCCGTTTGGCACCCGTGTCCGAAACTAGTCCGCCCAACACGCTTCGCATTTCATGGGACTCACCTTGGAGGCAAGGACAGGTTCGAACACTCGGGATCGAATATACGTTTGCATCACCGCGGAACTTGGGGGCCCTCATCACTTTGGGCGAGAACGAATTTCATCTCCGTGGCGGAAGCTGGCTGCCCGAGCTTCAGCCTCCGAAACACCTGCTTGCTTCCCATCCCCAACCGCCGGCTCTGGCTACTTACGCGCTTCGCGTTCCAGCCGATTTCATCGTACTCGCGCGCGGGACCTCCAAAGGCCAAAGCAAAGAGGGCGGAGACGTGGAGTACCGTTTCGAGCTGGGCAAAGACGTCGGGCCGCCCTTTGTCGTCGCAGGTCGCTACCTAAGCACGCCCCCAAATCGTGGTTCGCATTCCGCTGTGTTCTGGACGCTTGCTCCCCTTCCGGATGACCTGTCCCCCGCAATCGAGCCGATCACCCTAGCGTGGAAGACGCTCGAAACAGCCTTTGGCCCACTCGACAAAAATATCGTCGCGCCACATATCGTCGAATCGCCCGAATTGCGCGCGCCCGTGGGCGAAGCGAGTGAGGTCGCTGTCTCCTTTCCGGGAGGCGCGATCGCGAATCCAGCTGCGTTCGCACTGGGAATGCGCAATGACGCCTTTCTGCACGTTGTAACCCTTGCGCTTGCGCGCAATTGGTTCGGCGAGAAGATTCGCCCGGGTTTTGGTACATCGATCGGCATAGAGGAAGGCCTGCCCGAATATGCAACCATCGTAGTGGAAGAGGCTCGCCAGGGCCCCGCAGGGCGCCGCCTACGCATCCTCGAGTATTTGCGGCAGTACAACGAGGCTCGCACTCGGGCAGCTGAAACACCTCTAGGCATGACGACGCTCACCGATCCGATCGGCCCCCGCCAGATCGCGCTCGCCAAGGCACCCCTTTTCTACGTCACTCTGGAGGATACCTGCGGGGAGCTAGAAGTGCGCAAAGGCTTGGCGCGCCTGGTGGCGCTGCTCAGTGGCCAGGAAGTTGATTACAGCGATTTACGCGCTGCGCTCGAGCAATCAACCCACCGGAATCTCGGCCAAATTTTTCGCATCTGGTTGAATGACAAAGGGCTGCCACAGGATTTTCTCGATCGGTATCCACTTGGCACTTCAAACGGGGAGATTGGCTTGTGAACTTGAACGGACGTGACAAGGAGGCCGCATGAAGAAAGTCATTTCTACCAACAAGGCTCCCCGAGCGATCGGCCCTTATTCGCAGGCGATTCTGGCCAATGGCTTCATCTTCACGGCCGGTCAAATCGCGCTCGATCCAGCGAGCGGACAGGTCGTGGAAGGTGGCATTGTCGATCAAACAATTCGCGTGCTCGAGAATCTGAAAGGCATTGTAGAAGCCGCCGGCTCCTCACTCGACCGCACCGTGAAGGCTACGGTTTACCTGCAAGACATGAGCGATTTTGCTGCCATGAACGAGGTCTACGCGCGCTATTTTCCAAACGATCCGCCGGCCCGTTCGACCGTTCAGGCCAGTCGCCTTCCGCGCGACGTGCGCATCGAGATCGATCTGATTGTGCTCAGCTAAACTCACCCAGGCTTTTCCCGAGGCACCCCTCTCAAGGGTTGATTTGCGCCCTCCGGCGTTCATATTCCTGTAAAATTCGTTGTGCGACATTAACCGGGAGCATTGGAGTCAGCATCGAAACCAGCATGAGTGACCTCCACTACGATCTAGTCGTCATCGGAAGCGGTCCAGCCGGCCAAAAAGGTGCGATCTGTGCTGCCAAGTTGCGCAAGCGCGTGGCCGTGATCGATCGCAGGATGATGATCGGCGGCGTTTGCGTGCACACCGGAACCATACCCAGCAAGAGCGTCCGCGAAGCCATCTTTCAGTTGACCGGGCTCGCTGTCCGTACGTTCTACGGCAACAGCTATCGCGGGAACGGGGACATTTCCATCCCGGATCTTGCCTTCCGCGTGAACACGATCATCTCCCGGGAAACCGAGGTGATCCGGGCTCAGCTGAAGCGCAATGGCATCGCGATCTATCAGGGAACAGCCACCTTCGCGGATCCGCACACGATCGAAATTCACGGCGACGGTGAAAAGACCATCATGCAGGGAGACAACATTCTGATCGCTTGCGGCACGCGGCCGGCGCGCAGCTCCGAGATACCCTTCGACGGGAAACGCATTCTTGATACGGATGAGTTTACATTCGCCACGAGCTTGCCGCGGGAGGTCATTGTGGTGGGCGCAGGAGTGGTAGGCCTCGAATACGCTTCGTTCATGGCCGCCATCGGAGTCGAAGTCACTCTCATTGACCAGCGGTCGACGATCCTTGATTTCGTGGATCGGGAGATCGTCGAGGCCCTTGCCTATCATCTGCGGCAAATGGGGACCACCTTCCGCCTTGGCGAAAAAGTTACGCGTGTCGGCGTTGACGAGCAACGCGACCGTGTTTTCGCAGAACTCGAGAGCGGCAAGAAGGTACAGGGTGACATGCTGCTTTACGCGGTGGGGCGCCAGGCCAACGGCGATCAGCTCGGACTTGAAGCAGCGGGCTTAGAGACTGACTCACGCGGCAAGATAAAAGTGAACGAATCGTATCAGACCCAAGTTTCTCATGTGTACGCGGCGGGAGACGTCATCGGTTTTCCCGCTCTGGCGAGCACTTCGATGGAGCAGGGCCGGTTGGCCAGTTGTCGGATGTTCGGTGCGCCGTCCGAGCACATGCCCGAGCTGTTTCCCTACGGCATCTATACGATCCCAGAGATCTCTATGGTCGGCCAGACCGAAGAGAAGCTAACGGCAGCCAAGGTTCCTTACGAAGTCGGTATCTCAAAATACGTGGAGTTGGCAAAGAGCATGATGCTGGGAGATGAGACTGGCATGCTGAAAATGCTCTTCGATCGCAACACGAGAAAGCTGCTCGGCGTTCACATTATCGGCCAGCGCGCCACCGAGATTGTCCACATCGGGCAGGCTGTTCTCGCCCACGGCGGCTCGATCGAATACTTCCGCGATACCGTGTTTAACTACCCCACCCTCGCCGAGGCCTACAAAGTCGCAGCCCTGGACGGCCTGAATAAGCTTTAATCCAGGCGAGCGGCTTGCCATATTTCTCTGCGTTATCGCGGCCAAGCCGCAAGACCTGTGCCGCCCTCAAACGGCATGATAGAATCGTCGTGATTTTCTTCACGGGCCTGTAGCTCAGGTGGCTAGAGCGCACCCCTGATAAGGGTGAGGTCGGTTGTTCGAGTCAACCCAGGCCCACCAACCTTTTCAATGACTTGCGAGTCTCGCACCGGTGGAATTGTGTCATTTGTGGCGTTCTTTGTGTCATAACCCCCCTTGCCAAGGGCGTCGACAGCCCGGCGCTTGGCCTCAAGCCGCACATGGCTGTAGTGTGCCAGCATCTTGGGCGACACGTGGCCCGCAATCGACAAGATGGTTTGCTC
>Ga0187769_10001901_pt1 | contig 12090 bp, 10 predicted proteins | sample 0116_SJ02_MP02_1_FD_133140 | JGI IMG/M metagenome (GOLD analysis project Ga0187769, IMG submission 133140) | Tropical peat soil microbial communities from peatlands in Department of Meta, Colombia - 0116_SJ02_MP02_10_MG | ecosystem: Environmental > Terrestrial > Soil > Wetlands > Peat | place... | reverse complement strand
CGGCTCCCGTCATCGACGGCCTCACCGGGATACAGCGTGTGTTCTATGGCTGGGCTCAGGTGTGGCGGACCAAATCGCGTGACCCGGAGGCGGTTCGGCGGTTGGCTGTGGATCCGCACTCTCCGCCGGAATTCCGCTGCAACGGCGTCATCCGCAACATGAATGCGTTTTACGACGCCTTCGACGTCGCCGAAGACGATGCGCTGTTTCTGGAGCCGCAGAGCCGGGTCAAGATCTGGAACTAATTGCGGCGGGTGCCGGCACCGGTTCGATGCGGGCGGGTACGTGCTTGTGCCAGGGTGTGCCGGCGTAGGGGTCGCGCCATCCCGTCGAGGTGAGCACGTTCGGGGCGACGCCAGGCGTGCAGGCATGCCCGTCATCGTCGACATAATCGAGCCCAAAACCGTTGGGCAGGGCCGCGTGTCCGGCAAGCATGGTTTCGGTGATTTCGACGGTGGCTTCGGCGCTGCCGGCCGCGGTGCTGATGCGGGCTCGGCATCCGTCGACCAGTCCGAGGGCCTGGGCATCCTCGACGCTGACGCGCAGTGCCCCGTCGGCGTCGCGTTTGCGCCAGGACGGGTCGCGGAAGATGTCGTTGGCAGTGTAGGCACGGCGCTCGCCTGCCGACAGCACAATAGGAAACTCCGGTGTGGTAAGCAGGGGTGGTGTTCGGGTCAGCGCCCTCAGCTCGTCGAGCATTTCCGGGATTTCCAAGGAGATCTTGCGATCGGAGTGAGTGATCAAAGCGAAGTCGTCCTCGTAGTTATGGACAGTGAACGTCACTCCCGAAGGGTTGTCGAGGATGGCGTCGAACAGCGCGTTGCCGTCGTCGTGACCGGCGCGCCGCACGGCGTCGGGATAGCTCAGCGCGGTCTTCTGGGCGAGTCCCCACAGGGCTGCCGCACCACGTAGTCCGTCCGGCAGCGTCGGCCCGAGTGTTTCGTAGAGCACGTACGGAACCGTCTTTGCCACAGCAGGATTGGTTCCCACAGCGGCGAGAAACGCTTCGGTATAAGCTTGGCGACCGCGCCGAGCGGCGTCGTGGAGCGGCCGCAGATCCGCGTCGTCCACTACTCCCAGGGCACGCACCAGCCGTGCCCAGATCTCCGGCTCGGGCAGCGTTCCCGGCAAGGGCTCCAGCAATGGCCGGCGCAACTGGAAAGTGTTGTGTGGGAACTCCAGGTTGAAGAAGGTGGCTTCCGGCTTCTCGAATTGGGAGGCTGCCGGAAGTACGTAATGAGCCAGTCTGGCGGTCTCGGTCATCGCGACGTCAATGACCACCATCAGGTCCAGCGCTTGGAAGGCCTCACTGCACGCAGCCGAGTTGGCCAGCGAATGAGCGGGATTGCTGCTTTCGACGATCATGGCCCGGAAGCGGTCCGGGTGGTCGGTCAGGATTTCCTCTGGCACGGCGTTGGATGGCACCAAGCCCGCGATAATGGGAGCACCGGTGACCGGCGTTCGACCGGAGAACTGGCCAAACAGCGGCGCGAACGACGAATGCAAGTGCTGGCCACCCTTTTTCGCGAAGTTGCCGGTGAAGATCCAGAGCAGTTTGTTCAGGTACGAGCACAGCGTGCTATTGGGCGCCTGCTGCACTCCGAGGTCCTCGAACACCGAGACGCTGGCGGCGGTGCCGATGCGCCGCGCTGCCGCACGCAGCAACTCCTCGTCGACGCCGCAACGCTCCGCGTAGTCGGCTACCGCGACTTCGTGCATCGCAGCGCGGATGGTGTCGGTGCCGCGCACGTGTTCGGCGAGAAACGCTTTATCGCAATGGTTCTCCTGGACGATAACGGCAGCCAGCGCGGCCAGGCACCAGGCATCGGTTCCGGGCCGCACCCGTAGATGGAAGTCGGACATCTTGGCGGTGTCGGTGACAACGGGATCGATGACGACCATCGACCGGGCCGGATCTTTGGCGATCTCGTTGAGCACTACCCGAGCTCGGGGAAAACTTTGTGACATCCACGGATTCTTCCCGACAAACACCGCCACTTCGGCATGCTCGAATTCGCCTCTGGTGTGACCGCCGTACAGCTGACCATCGATCCAGGCTTCGCCGGTTTTCTCCTGCGCCAGCGCATTTGACCGGTAGCGCGATCCCAGGGCCTTCAGGAATGCGCCGCTGTAAGCACCGCCCAGGTGATTGCCCTGCCCGCCGCCGCCATAGTAGAAGATTTTGTCTCCGCCGTATGTGTCGCGGATGTGCTTGAACCCTTCGGCGATCTCGACAATCGCGGTGTCCCAGTCGATCTCTTCGTAGCTGCCGTCGGCGCGGCGGCGCAGCGGAGAGGTCAGCCGAGCGCGGCTGTTCTGGTAATGGTCCAGCTGCAATGCTTTGTTACAGGTGTAACCCTGCGATGCCGGATGCGCCTTGTCGCCCCGGATCCGGGCCAATCGGCGATCTTCGACCTGGACGACGACGCCGCAGTTGCATTCGCAGAGAATGCACGCGGTGGACTTCCATTCACTGGTCACTGCGGGAACTCCTTTCCGGCAAGGCGGCCGACAGCAGGTTGCGCAGCTGGCGATGGACGAGCTCGAGCGGCGTCAGGTCACGTCGCACCCTGGCCAGCAGGATCGCGCCCTCGAGCGCAGTGGTCGCCAACACCGCCAATTCGTTGGCCTGGTCCGCCGCTATGCCATCGGAAATGAAGCGCTGCGCGATCAGATCGGTCCAACGATCGAATACCGCCGCCGCGCGCTCGATGACCGAGGCCATCCGCTCACGGTCCTGCTCTACGACCCTGTCGAACCCCGCTTCGACCGAAACCGCCGCGATGGGACAGCCGGCGCGGTAATCACTGTCGAGCAACTGCTGGCGATACTGCTCGACCAGCGTGTCCAGCAGCTGGAGGCCTCCCTTTGCCTCGGCGATGATGGCGGCGACATACTCGCCGGCGTAGTCGACCGCCTCGCATAGCAATTGGCTACGTCCACCCGGGAAGTAGTGATAGGCCGACCCCCGCGGCGCGCCGCTGTGCTGCAGAACGTCCGAGATGGCGGTGGCATGCGCGCCCCGCTCCCTGATCAATAACGCGGCCGAGACCACCATCCGCTCGCGTGGACTACGCATCGATGCTCCTCTGGGGCCGCCTTGCTATGTATGATGATATACATAATCCCCAGGCCGGCGAACGCCCTCGCCTAGATCCGAGCGAGTCGGGAGCTAGTTCTGCCAGTCGCTGGAGCCGTCGTTCTTGGTGTAGGTGCCGACGGAGTTTTTCACGACAATGGGATCACCGGCACCGAAGTTGTCGAAGAACCACTTCGCGTTGGTGGGGCTGATGTTGATGCAGCCGTGGCTGACGTCGCGCTTGCCCTGATCGTCAACCGACCACGGCGCGCTGTGCACGAAGTTGCCGCTGTTGTCGAACCGGACGGCATCGACCACTGTCACTTTGTAGCCGTAGGTTGAGTTGACCGGAACCCCATACGTCGAGGAATCCATCACCACCGACGGCATCTTCTCCTGGACGTAGTAGGTGCCGTTAGCGGTTTGGTGGCCGCCGGCAGCCATGCCCATCGACATCGGGAAGGTCTTCTCCACGACGCCGTTGCGAACGACGGTCAGTTGGTGTGTGGCGTCATCGGCGGTCGCCAGCAGCGTATCCCCTGTTCGGAAGCTGGACTTGGTGCCGCCCGCATCGACGTTCACCGTGGTGTTGGCGGGCCAGAAGCTCACCGGGCGCCAGCGCAGCTGGGTCGGGGTCATCCAATAAAACTTGCCCGGGACGGGCGGGATCGACGAAACGTGAACAGCACTTTCGGTCGCGCCGGCGTCGTCAACGCGCCCCGGGAAATTGATGATGATCGGCTGGGCCACCCCCACCGTCGAGCCGCTCACCGGGAGGAACCTCGGCGTTCCGAACGGCGCCGTGCCGGTGAACGGCGTTGGATCTTGCCCGGCGGCGGGGCCCGACGCCACCGGTTGTGCCGCCGTAGCCGGCAGCCCCGGCAGCGGCGGTGGCGCCGGCGGGTCAGGCGGAGGCGGCGCGGCCAAAGGGTCAGGCGGTGGCGAGGGCGGGCCAGGCGGGGCGGCAACCACGCCCGGATCGCCGGCAGCCGGATCCGGATCCGCCAGCGCCGGGCCCATGCCAAGTACCAACGAAGCGGCCAGCGCGGCTGCGTTCAGAGTGGCGAAGAGAGTTACTCTCGTCCAGCCCGACATAAGCATCCCTTCCAGTCACGTCCTCGACTCAGTGTGGCACAGCGAATGGGCCAGCAACCGTCACGGCTGTCGGCGGGCAGTCCGACGAGTGGCCCGATTGCCCGGCTGACCTGCTGATCTAAGAATCGCGTGTGTTCGCCGGCGCAACGTCCAGCATCTGCCGGTTGGCGGCAATGCCGACCAGGGCGAGGCCCATCAGCCCCGCTGAGGCCGTGAGCATCAGCGCAACACTGCGCTCATACAACAGTCCACCCGCCAGCGAGCCCGCCATGATGCCCACCTGAAATGCCGTCACATACAGGCCCGACGCCCCGTCCGGGTCGTCGGCTCCGTTGCGCATCGCGGCGGATTGCATCATGGGCGACACTGCGGCAGCCATCCCTCCCCACAGCACGATCGCGCTCGTCCCGATCAGCGCGGTGACGGCGGTGGGCTGGCCACCGAATGCCAAAAAGGTCAGCACCACGAACGCGGACGTCAGGCCGGCCATGCACATCAGGACGGCCCGCCTGGGCCGACGGTCCAGTGGCCGCGCCACAAGCGGCACCGACAGCAGCCCCGCCAGCCCGTAGGCGGCCAGCAACCAGGCCACATTGGGCCCGCGCACGCCGACCACGTTGCGGATGATCACCACGATGAACGTGTAGGACACGAAATGCCCGGTGACCGCGACCATCGCAAGCAGACTCACCGTGATCAACCGGCCGTTGCGGTGATGCCGCGACCGCGGGCCCACGTGCGCGAGCTGATCCTCGCTGAGCACCATCGGCGGCAACATCACCCGGGCCGCGACCGTGACGATGGCGGCCGCAACGGTGACGCACACCACCGCCACGCGCCAGCCCCACATCAGGCTCATGGCCGCTGTCAACGGGCTACCGACAACCAGCGCCAAACTGGTTCCGACGTAGATCGACGTCGTGGCACGTCCGGCATGGCTGGGCGGCACCAGCCGGGTTGCGGTCGGGGCGATGACCGACCACAGCAGGCCGTGGGTGATGGCGCAGAGCACCCGTCCGGCGGCCAGCACCGCGAAGTTGGGCGCCAGTGCCGAAATCAGCTGGGAAGCGGTCAGGCAGGTCAGGCTGAGCACCAGCGCCCGCCGCCGAGGCAAATGCGCCGTCCAGCGCACCAGTGGAATCGTTGTCAGAGCCGCCACCAGGGCATACCACGACAGCAGAGTTGCCACCAGGGCCAGGCTGACGTGCAGGTTGCGTGCAATCGCCGGGAGTGCTCCCACGGGCAGGATTTCGGCGGTGACGTAAATGAAGGCCGCCGCGGCCAGCACAGCAAGCTGCCCAGCGATCCGTGGCGTCCACGTTCGCGCGGCAGCGGTGGCGGTATCGGCAGTCATGACAGTCATCGCTCGCGGGTGCGCAATCGGCCGGGCAATGCTGCTTTCGGGATTACGCTGCCCCTACCGTACGCACTGCAGCAACGGGTTCACCCAACTTGGTGTTTCAACACGCCAGCGCCGGTCAGGAACGAACCAAACGTGCGATGGCCGCGGAGGCCTCGGCAAGCTTCTCGTCGGCCTGATCGCCGCCCTCGGCCACGGCACGGGTGACGCAGTGGCTCATGTGCTCGTCGAGCAGATTCAGCGCAACCGAACGCAGGGCACTGTTGACCGCGCTGATCTGGGTGAGAACGTCGATGCAGTACTTGTCTTCTTCGATCATCCGTGCGATCCCACGGACCTGACCTTCGATACGTCGCAGCCGCTTGGCGTAATTGTCCTTCTGCTGCGAGTATCCGTGTGCAGTCGTCATCGTTTTCTCATCCCTGCCAATACGCACCTGCCGCGAGGCCCGACCCCCACTTTATACCCCAGCGGGGTATAACCCACGCATTCGCCGTGCGACCAGCTCGCGCATACTTGCACGATGGCCACAACAAGCGATGCGACTCCAGTCACTGACATCAAACCGCGTAGTCGTGACGTCACCGACGGCCTCGAGAAAGCCGCTGCCCGCGGCATGTTGCGGGCCGTCGGCATGGGAGACGAAGACTTCGCCAAACCACAGATCGGTGTCGCATCGTCGTGGAACGAGATCACGCCCTGCAATCTCTCACTGGACCGACTCGCCAAGGCGGTCAAGGAAGGGGTGTTCGCGGCCGGCGGCTACCCGCTCGAGTTCGGAACGATCTCGGTTTCCGACGGCATCTCGATGGGACACGAGGGGATGCATTTCTCGCTGGTGTCGCGCGAGGTCATCGCGGATAGCGTCGAGACCGTAATGCAAGCTGAACGGCTCGACGGCTCGGTGTTATTGGCCGGCTGCGACAAGTCCCTGCCCGGGATGCTGATGGCCGCTGCGCGACTGGACCTGGCGGCGGTATTCCTCTACGCGGGCTCCATTCTGCCCGGGCGGGCCAAGCTGTCCGATGGCAGCGAACGCGAGGTCACGATCATCGACGCGTTCGAGGCGGTGGGCGCCTGCGCGCGCGGATTGATGCCCCGCGAGGATGTCGACGCCATAGAGCGCGCGATCTGCCCCAGCGAGGGTGCATGTGGCGGCATGTACACCGCCAACACCATGGCCAGCGCCGCAGAGGCACTCGGTATGTCGTTGCCCGGCAGCGCGGCGCCGCCGGCAACCGATCACCGCCGCGACGGCTTCGCACGGCGCAGCGGCCAGGCCGTGGTGGAGTTGCTGCGGCGCGGCATCACCGCCCGCGACATCCTCACCAAGGAGGCGTTCGAGAACGCAATCGCGGTGGTGATGGCGTTCGGCGGCTCGACCAATGCGGTGCTGCACCTGCTGGCCATCGCCCACGAGGCCGGCGTCGCGCTGTCGCTCGAGGACTTCAGCCGGATCGGGTCGAAGGTTCCGCACCTGGCCGATGTCAAGCCGTTCGGCCGCCACGTGATGTTCGACGTCGACCGCATCGGCGGGGTGCCGGTGGTAATGAAAGCACTGTTAGGCGCTGGCCTCTTGCACGGTGATTGTTTGACGGTAACGGGCCAGACCGTTGCCGAGAATCTGGCCGCAGTTGCCCCGCCTGACCCGGACGGCAAGGTGCTGCGCGCGCTGGACAATCCCATCCACCCGACCGGCGGCATCACCATCCTGCGCGGATCGCTGGCACCCGAGGGCGCGGTGGTCAAGACAGCCGGCTTCGATTCCGACGTGTTCGAAGGAACCACAAGGGTTTTCGATGGCGAGCGAGCCGCGCTGGATGCCCTCGAGGACGGCACCATCACCAAGGGCGACGCTGTGGTGATCCGCTATGAAGGCCCCAAGGGCGGGCCCGGGATGCGGGAAATGCTCGCCATCACCGGCGCAATCAAAGGTGCGGGCCTCGGCAAAGATGTGCTGCTGCTTACTGACGGCCGGTTCTCCGGTGGAACGACCGGCCTGTGCGTGGGACACATCGCGCCGGAGGCGGTCGACGGGGGGCCGATCGCCTTCCTGCGCGACGGCGACCGGGTCCGCCTCGACGTGGCCGGACGTACCCTCGATGTGCTGACCGACCCGGCCGAATTCGAGGCTCGGCGAAAGGATTTCACTCCTCCCCCGCCGCGCTACAAGACCGGCGTATTGGCCAAGTACGTCAAGCTGGTCAGCTCGGCCGCCATCGGCGCAGTCTGCGGCTAGGCCTGGCCCGGGCCAAAATCAACCGGCCAGGCAGGGCGAATTCGTGTCTGGCTTAACGGACTTGGGCGCTAGGCGTGTGTGGCCGCGGCGCGCGTGCGCATGCCGAAGTAAGTCGCGGTCAGGCCCAGGAAGGCCAACACCGCGCCCGCGATGACGTGCGACCAGATCATGCCGGCGCTCAGCGTGAGGCCCGGCAGAATCCACGGCGAGAAGACAACCCACAGGCCGAGCACCGGCAGCGTCCAGGTCAGGCCGTGGGTGCGGTCCAGTGCCGTCGCGAACCCGTACGCCAAGATCGCAACCGCGATCCCGGCGATAAGGTCGCACCGGGCAAGGGCACTCGTCGCGCTGAATCCGACGATCCATGGTGACGCAGCAACATACAGGCCCGTCAGCAGAGCCAGACCGAAGGCGAAATGCGCCCTCGTCGACTCGGCGGCGCGCTCATAGCCGGCACGTAGAGCCAACAGATCGGGGTGGTGATCGATTGATGAATGGACTGTACTCATTTTGTGACCTTTCTGTTATGCAGCAAACGGTTTGGGCTTGCTGCAACCCATCCATCTGCTCAAAGGTTACGCCCTTTCGCTGGACGCCAGCAACTAGAATCAGACCCCCGCAAGACCAGCTGCCGGTCCAATTCATACAGTGCGTAGCGTCGTGAGACGTGGACATCGCGGATCGTTTGTGCCTCGACGTGCCGGTGGGTCAGGCGGGTATGGGTGGCGGACTTGCAGGCGCACCGCTCGCCGCCGCCGTCGCCAAGGCGGGGGGCCTGGGAACACTCGGTCTGGCCACACCCGACCAGCTACGAGCGGCGATTGATCAGGTGCACGCCCAAGCTGAAGGCCGTGCGGTAGCGGTAAACCTGTTGATGCCCTTCGTACGTCGCCACTACGTGGCGGTCTGCCTTGACACCCGGGTCGACGTCGTCGTGCTGGCATTCGGCGGGAAGCGCGGGCTTGTCGAGCACCTCCGCGATGCTGGAATCTTCGTCTTCGTGATGGTCGGTACTCAAGCGCAGGCGAGTGCCGCCGTAGCCTGGGGCACTGATGGCTTGATCGCGCAGGGGCGCGAGGCCGGTGGCCACCTCGTCGGAACGATGCCGGCTCTGGATTTCCTGCCGCAGGCGCTGGCGGCGGCCGGGCGTCGCCCGGTATTCCTCGCCGGCGGTATCGCCACCGGTGCCGATACCCGCATCGCCCTGGCTGCCGGCGCCAGCGGTGTTATCGCGGGGACACGATTTCTGATGACGGACGAAGCCAACGCAAACCGGGAGTACCAGCGGCGAATCATCAACGCCGACAGGACCATCGAAACCAATTTGTTCGGTCTGAGCTGGCCGCTGCGTCATCGTGTGGTGCCCAACGCCGCGACGCGCCGTTGGTGCCGCGACGACGGGCGGGCCGCCGCGTTGCCGGCGATCGTCAACTCGGTGAGCCGCCCTCTGTCCGTGCTGGGCTACCTCGACGCCGGCGCGTTGATGCGTCTGCAGTCGCCGGACCGTCCATTGTTCACACCGCTGGCGCCGCTTGGCGGGATGCCTGATTCATGGGTGGACCGCGCAGCGCTGTATGCCGGTGATACGGCGCTGCGAATCAGCGAGGTCACCTCGGCCGAGCAGGCGGTCGCCGACCTTAGCCCAAGCTGACGCCGTAGCGGCATCGACTAACGCACCGACGCGATCGCAAAACCATCCCAGCCCTTAGCCCCGACCGTCTGAATCACCGCCGTGTCCAGCCGAGGGTGTTCCCCCATCATCTGCAGAGTCTGGCGCGTCGCCGCCACTTTGGCGTCGTCGGACTGGGGGTCCATAATCTGGCCGTCACGAATGACGTTGTCCACCACGATCACTGAACCGGGACGAGTCAGCCGGATCGCCCATTCCAGGTACTCGGCGTTGTTTTCTTTGTCGGCGTCGATGAAAACCAAGTCGAAGGGGCCACCGTTCAGTGTGGGCAACGTGTCCAGCGCGGCGCCGACTATCACCTCCACCCGGTCGGCGAGGCCGGCCCGCTGCAAGTTCGCCCGTGCCACCTCGGCGTATTTCGGCTCGTATTCCAGTGTCACCACTCGCCCCTGCGGGCCGGCACCGCGCGCCAGCCAGATGCTGCTGCAGCCACCCAGGGTGCCGATCTCGAGGATTCGCCGCGCCCGCAACGCAGCGGCCAACACGCACAGGAATTTGCCCTGCTGCACCGATACGGCGATCGGGGGCAGTCCGGCCGCGGTGCTAGCCTCCGCCGCCGCAGTAAGCACCGGATCGTCACCAACCACCGTGCTGTCCAGGAATGCGTCGACGTCGGGTGGGGTCGGTTTCTCGGTCATGCCGCCCACGCTAGCCGTGCGCGCCCGGCTTAACAGGAACAGCCCGGCGGGAAATTTATTTACTGTATACCCATAGGGGGTATATAGTAATGGCGTGGTTGACCCACATCCACACGCGTCCACGACACAGAAGAGGGTGATTCAAATGACGACCTACGAAGCGGGAACCTTGTTGACCTGTGGCCATGAGGGCTGCGGGTGTCGCGTTCGTATCGAGGTCCCCTGCCACTGTTCCGGTGCGGGTGAGCCTTACCGCTGCACCTGCGGCGACGAGCTGAACCCGGTCCAGTAGCCCTTGCACGACGGTCGAATGTTCGGGCGCTGCATCTCACGCCGATCACCGCCCGAACGTACGATCGGTCAGCTCCACCGTGGCAGCCAGTCGCGGCGTGACCGCCGAAGTCGCCACCGCTACCGTGTAGCCGCCCGGTCTGATGCGCCAGCCGCCAGCGCTGCTGTCGTAGCGGGCAAGCAGGCGAGCATCGGCCGAAATGGTCACTCGGCGGGTCGCGCCCGCCTCAAGCTCGATCCGCTCGAATCCCAGCAACCGTAAGCGCTGCTCGCCGGGCGCCCCGGTCAAATACCGCTGACAGTGTCACCGGCGGTAACCACGAGGTCACGGTACTCAAAGCTGGTGTAGGACAAGCCATGACCGAACGCGAACATCGGAGCCTCGCCGGTTCTGGCGAACCAGCGGTAGCCGACATCGGCTCCTTCGAAATAGTCAATGGTGGTCGGTGTTCCCCACAGGTCGCCGGGGCCGGCAGCTCAGGGCGCGGCGTCTGACCGAGATCGACCGGGAACGTGATTGGCAGCCGGCCCGACGGGTCCGCCTGTCCGGCAATGATTTCGGCAATGGCCCGGCCGCCCGCCTGGCCCGGATACCAGGCCTGCACAATGGGGTTCACCGAGTCGCGCCATGGCATGGTCACCGGATTGCCCGTCTCCAGCACCACCACGGTATTCGGGTTGGCGGCAGACACGGCGGCAATCAGCGCGTCCTGACCCCATGGCAGTGACAGGTCGGCGATGTCGAAGCCTTCGCCTTCGGCCCGGATCGCGAACACGATCGCGATGTCGGCTCGTCGCGCCGCCAACGCGGCCTCCGCAGGACTGATGCCGGGATCGAATTCGATGTGCGCGTGGGGAAACTGTCTTCGCAGCTCCTCAAGCGGACTGGACGGCAGTAGATACAGGTTGCGTAGGCCAGCCTCTAGCCCTGCGCCGCCGATCGGTATCACATCCGCGTAGCCGCCCGGCGGGACGACGGCGCTCGAACCGTAACCGGCCGGAACACCCAGCTGGGCATAGCCGCCGATGACGGCAATACGTGCGGTCGACTCGGGTGCCAGCGGCAGCAGCCCGCGGTTGGTCAGCAGCACGATTCCCTGTCGGGCGATCTGCAGGGCAATCTCGTTGTGCGCGTCCAGGTCCGGTGCCGACTCGGGTTCAGGCTGGTCGATTCCCACAGCAAACATTGAACGCAGAATGCGCCGGACCATGTTCGACAGGCGCTCTTTGGGCAATCTGCCGTCGGCATACGCGGCTCGCAGGCGCTCGCCGAAGGCCTCCGACTGCCATAGCAGCGCGTCGAGTTGTGCACCGCACTCCTGGTCGAGGCCGGCCACCGCGCATTCCCAGCTCGGCGTCCCGCCCCAATCGGACATGACCCAACCGCGATAACCCCAGACACCTTTCAGCACCTGGTTGATCAACACGTCGTTTGCCGCGGCGTAGGCGCCATTCACCTTGTTGTATGCCGCCATCACAGCGCCGGGCTGCGACCGCTCGATGGCGATCTCGAAGGCCAGCAGGTCGGATTCGCGATGCGCGTCGGGATCGATGACCGCGTTGAGCCAGTGCCGATTGGTCTCGTTGCAGTTGAGCGAGTAGTGCTTGACCGTGGAGACCACCCGCTGTTGCTGGATCCCGTTGACCGACTCCGCGGCCATCGTCGCGCTCAAAAGCGGGTCTTCGGAAAGGTATTCG
>Ga0187769_10001900_pt1 | contig 12091 bp, 8 predicted proteins | sample 0116_SJ02_MP02_1_FD_133140 | JGI IMG/M metagenome (GOLD analysis project Ga0187769, IMG submission 133140) | Tropical peat soil microbial communities from peatlands in Department of Meta, Colombia - 0116_SJ02_MP02_10_MG | ecosystem: Environmental > Terrestrial > Soil > Wetlands > Peat | place... | reverse complement strand
GCCATGATGATCACGCCTTGCGAGCTGTCGAAACCGTCCATCTCCACCAACAATTGATTCAGTGTCTGTTCCCTTTCATCATTGCTGAACGCTCCTGCCGCGGAGCGTGATTTGCCGATGGCGTCCAGCTCGTCGATGAAAATCATGCAGGGGGCCTTTGCCTTCGCCTGGTCGAAGAGGTCCCGCACTCTCGCCGCGCCTACTCCGACGAACATCTCCACAAACTCCGAGCCCGAAATGGAGAAGAAAGGGACGGCGGCTTCACCCGCAACGGCCTTGGCCAGAAGCGTCTTGCCCGTGCCTGGCGGCCCCACCAGCAGCACGCCCTTCGGAATGCGCCCGCCCAGGGCCTGGTACTTCTTGGGTTGTTTGAGAAAATCCACCACCTCAGCCAGGTCCGCCTTGGCCTCGTCTTCACCGGCCACATCGTCGAAGGTGACTTTGTTCTGCTCCGATTCGTCGTGAATCTTGGCCCGGCTCTTGCCGAAGCTCAGCGGCCCACCTGATTGCTTCATCTGCCGCATGCCCACGGTGTAGATCCCCACTATAATGAGCAGGGGCAGCACCCAAGAGGCTAAGACATACAGCCAACTGGAGCCGGTATCGGCTTTCCCCGAGTATTTGACTCCATGGTCATCTAACTCTTTCAGCAAGGTCGTGTCTTCCATCCCCGGCAAGCGTGAAGCCCTCACCATGCGAGGAGGGGCAGGGCTAGCGGTCGGCTTACCGGGCGTATTGTTGGATTTCGCGTTGTCCACTTTGAGAATCCCGGTCAACGTCTTGTCCGAGATCTGAACCTCGGACAACTGCCCGCCGCGTACATCCCCCAGGAACTCGCTGTATGAGATTTCCTTGGGGCCGGGGCTGCTAGTGGCCCTGTTGAAGAAGTAAATCAACACGACCAACATCAACACGTTTGCCGCGGTATACAACCATTGGTTTCTTTTCTTCTTGTCCATGTTGAATCTCCCACGCGGTTTCAAAACCGTCAAAATTCCTGACCCTTGGCTTTCCCGCCTTGACAGGCATTCCGCAAGCGCGCAGGCGATCGCGCTTATCGAGTTACGTTCAGTGCTAGTTCACTGCTTGGGCGCGCTGAAATCCACCTTGGGAGCAACGCGTGCGCCCTCCGAAGCCGTAAAGTAATCATTGTTTCGCTGGAACCCGGCCCAACTTGCGAAAATGTTGTTCGGAAACAGGCCGATGTAGGTGTTGTAATCCTGGATAGCCTCGTTATAGCGCCGGCGTTCGACCGCAATGCGATTTTCGGTCCCCGCCAGTTCGTCCTGAAGGGCGCGGAAGTTCTGATCGGATTTGAGATTGGGGTAGTTCTCGACGATCGCCAACAATCTACCGATGGCGCCATCCAGTTGCCCATTCGCCGTAATCTTTTCACCCGGCGTGCGCGCATTCAACAAAGCGGCGCGGGCATTGGCGACGTCCCCGAATACCTTTTGTTCCTGTTGTGCGTAACCCTTCACAGTGGCCACCAGGTTAGGAATCAGGTCTGCGCGCCGCTGGAGCACCACATCCACCTGTGCCCAAGCTTGCTTGACGGCTTCGTTCTTGCGCACCATTTGGTTGCGGCTGCTGATATACGCTCCTCCTGTAATCAGCGCGATCACTGCAAGCACTGCAAGTACAGCCAGTAGAGTCTTCATCTTTGTCCTCCCCTGTTCTCGAGGGCCAAATCCTTGGCCCCGTTTCTAGATTGTCTCTTCAGGCATTTCGCGGCGGAACTGAGAGTCGGCGGTCCATCTCTTCAGTTGCCTTCACGACTCCTCTCAAGTATTCGACGAACGTGGCTTGGACGTCTACTTCACGGCCACGTTTGCGTCTTTCACGAATGTCGAGCACAGCGTGAAAGGGAGCGGGATCGAATCCCAACGCTGAGCCCGCGCGGTCCACGGCAGCCCTCTTTGTCGGCGGTTCACCTGCTCCCAAAGCGATTACGGCATGCCGGAAAAGCGCGACGAAGGTGGAGATGGACGCCGTCATCAATTCAAGAGTTCTGCGGGAATCGGAAGAGTGCACCACATAGCGTTGACGCAGACGAATCGCGTTATTTCGCAACTCCCTTTCAACATGCATGCGGTGCAAATCCATCGGGATCATGAGCGCCTCGATAACATCTTTGCCGTAGAGAATCCGGCGGGCCGATTTGATGTCCAGCAGTTCGATGGCGAAAACGTCGGCGGACTCTTCCAGCTCACGCAGCGTGAGAAAAAGTGGCGCAGGATGTCCTTTTTTCGCCCACCAAGCCGCAGCGGGGTGCAACTTGAGCAGTTCTTCGCTGCCCAGCTCCTTTAGGATGCAGAGAACATTCAAGTCGGAATGCTTGGGCTGGAACTCTCCCGTGACCGCAGAACCATAGAGGATCAGGGAAAGCAGGTTGGTTCCCGCCGCCTGCTGCAATCTTGAAACGAGCTCTCTCAGTTGCTGATCTGCGTTCATAGTTTTTGCTCCCGAATCATAGGGTCCTTCACCAGCTTCCGCCGGCTCCACCTCCGCCTGAGGAACCCCCGCCGAATCCTCCACCGCCTCCGCCAAATCCGCCACCGCCCCAACCGTCTGATCTTCCTCGCCCTCCGCCTCCAAAGATCAGGCTGAGCAAGAACCAGGGGCCGAAGAGCTTGAAGAGGATGGCACCCAAAGTGAGAATGACAAGAAAACCGACTATCTCCCCAACTGTCAGAGGCTGCTCCTGGTCTTTGCCACTCGCGCTGGAAGGAGGGGCGTTGGCGGACTGGGGGAGACTATCCAAGGAGACGTGGCTATCTTGGGCTATTACTTCTGCGATCTGGCTCACGATCTGTAGGGCGGCATGGTTGTAATCGCCCTGCCGCAGCAGCGGGACCATGGCCCGTCCAAAGTCACCCACTTTGCCGTCAGGAAGAATGGGTTCGAGGCCGTAGCCAACCTCCGTCCAGTACTTGTGATCGTTAATGGCCAGCAAGACCATTACGCCGCGGTCCGTTCCCTTGTAGCCGACACCCCATTTCTGGAAAAGGTGATTCGCGAAGTCTTCTACCGGTTCACCCTCCAAGGACTTGATCGTTGTCAGAGCGATCTGCGCCTTGGCCTTCTGATCAACTTCCGTGCACAGTCGCGTCAGTTGGCCCACGGTTGCCGAGTCGAGCACGCCGGCAAAATCGTTGATGTATCCTTGCGGATTGAGTTTCTGCCACTGCTCCGCTTGGGCCGGAACGGGAATGAGAGCGAGTGAAAGCAGGCACACTGTCAGAGAAACACCGAGGGCGCAAGATCGAAATCCACACCGCCCAACGAGTTTACGAAATGCTGACCGGAAGACCATCTGGGGCTCTCCGACTCTTGTGAAGGCAAAGCAAATGCCAATCGTAAACCTTTGAAATTGCAGGTATTACGTGGACTGGATTTTCACGATTTTCGCGAAATCGCGACGTTCCTTTTACCGATGTTGGCTGTCCTTCGTTAGGCCATGCCAACCCCAGGTGCTATCGGCAATCTGCCTGAAAACAAAGATTCTGGCCAAAAAACATCAGCACATGATTCTGGAAACGATCAGCCACCTTGCTTGTGTGGGTGCCCTGATACACTTCGAAGCTGTGCGTGATTCCGTATTCATCAAGGACGTCATGCAGCTTGCCGGTATCGGTTCGTAAACCATCCTGGTCACCCACATCAATCGCGATGGCGCGGTACTGGCGCAAGCTGCCGATGTATTGATCCACGAAGGCCAGCGGCGCATTGGCCGCCCATTTCGCCAGGACATCCGGCTGGGGTTGGTCGTCTTTCATCGGCAGATCAAAATAAAGTGGAGGGTTCTTCGGATTGGGTGACCATGCCGCAGCTGAGGCGAGCTGAGCGCGGGCAAAGAATGACAAGCCAGCCGCATCGGCAGGGGTCTTTACCGATTCCAATTCTTTCTCCACCGATGCCACGGCCTTCTGCATAGCCGGATTTGTCGGCCTGGAGCCCATCGGCGAGAGGCAACACGGACTCATGACGTAGAGACTGCCGAACACGTCAGGATGTTTCATTCCAATACGAGCGGCGCCATAACCGCCCATGGAATGGCCTGCCAGCCCCCGGCTCATGCGGTGAGGAATCGTTCGGTAGTGCGAGTCAACATAGGCGACTACGTCGCGGGCGATGAACTGCTCAAAATCGCCCGTGGTGACGGAGCTCGAATACATCGAGCCGCCATACACGGTCTTCGAATCGGGCAGCACTACAATCATCTCTTGAGCGCCCTGGGCAAAAGCGCCTTCTATCGTTTGGGGCACATGGATTTCATGGGTCCATTGCTCGGCGCCGATGGAAAAACCGTGCAAGGCGTACACCACCGGATAATGCCGGGACGTCTCAATGGCATAACTGGGCGGCAAGAACACGATCAGGTCACGGTCAACGCCATCACCCTCCAAATTGCCCTCCAGCGCTTTAGCGTGGAATTTGATGTGTTCCACTGCCACGGGTTTCGCACCCGGAACCGCCGGAGGCACTTCGGTCTGCACTTGTGCTGCAAGCTGAGGCCCCAGAGCGACGGCTATCCCCAGCGTCATCACACAAAGCAAATTCTTAGTTGTCATCGGTGGGACTCTCCTGTGGCCTCTGGAGAAGATGGCCCAACTTCTGCGAAAAATCAACCCCCCCGGCGAAAACTCGAAGATTTCAAAGCCCTTGTTCTGAGCTTGATCTGCCTATACAATGTGCAAGGTTTTTGCGACGGTGTGCCGGCGGTAACACTAATGGATTGATACGAAAGCAGGTGCTCGGCTGGCGACGGCCTCGCTGGCCATAGCGCCGCATGTCTAAAGTATTAGGCGACCGCATGGGAACAGCGGAGATTACTCAAGTCAAGAATCGTAAGGATCTGCGCGAATTCCTGACTCTTCCTTACCTGCTCTACAGGGATGATCCAAATTGGGTCCAGCCTCTCTGGACGGTACAAAAACAACTCTTTGAAAGCCGCGAGCACCCGTTCTTCGGCCATGGAGAAATCCAGTGCTATCTGGCGCGCCGCGACGGGCACGCCGTGGGACGGATCGCCGCGATTCTTGACGACGATTTCAACCGCGTCCACAAAGGGTCGGCAGGGTTCTTTGGCTTTTTCGAATCGATCAATGATCTGGAAGTGTCTCGCGCTTTACTCGAAGTAGCGAGAAACTGGGTATCCGGGCGAGGGGCCCGATTTATGCGGGGACCCATGAACCCTTCCGCGAACTACGAGTGCGGGCTTCTGGTCGAAGGCTTTGCTTCGCCCCCGCAGATCATGATGACCTACAACCCGCAATACTATGCTCAACTGATAGAAGGGGCGGGATTCCGCCGGGCGAAAGATCTATACTCCTTTTACCTCACTGCCGACGACCTCGTGGTTCAACGCGCCGAGCGCATCGCGCAGCACGCACTGGAAGCTAAAGGTGTCCGTATTCGCGCCATCGAGATGAAGAACTTTGAATCCGAAGCGCAGCGCGTTTGGGAAGTTTACAATTCGGCCTGGAGCGCGAATTGGGGGTTCGTGCCAATGACTCGGGAGGAGTTCTTCTTCCTGGCTCACGAGTTGAAGGACATTGCGGTGCCGGACCTGGTGCTGATGGCCGAGGCCTCAGGACGCCTGATAGGTTTTATGCTCGCCCTGCCGGACATCAACCAGGCCCTGAGGCACACACGCAGCCGCTTCCTTCCGCTGCTCGTGTTCAACATCCTATTCCACAAGCGAAGCATCAGGAGTATGCGCGTGGTCCTGCTCGGCGTGCTCGAGGAGTTCCGGACCACGGGCGTGGCGGCCGCGCTCTACACGGAAACCATCCGGCGCGGACTCCGCTTGGGATATCAAGATTGCGAGATGTCCTGGGTTCTCGATGATAATGTTCTGATGATCCGGTCCATCGAGTTGCTGGGCGGCAGACGCTTGAAGACCTACCGAATCTACGAGCGGGAGTGTGACGACCCGCAGCATCTGTAAACCAGCCGCCGGAGCGCCAACGCGCGCATCAAAAGTCGATGCGTGTTGCGTCATGGCTCAGGGCAAAAACTACCTATGGACTTATGGGATCCACAGAAACCCGTGAAACACTCCGTTGGCATCTATGCAGTATCCCGTAATCTTGCCGGCGGGATTGTTGCTCATAGGTACGGTGCCTTGGCCGCTACTATTGCCAGCGTCTAGGGCTGGACAGTCGAATTTCTTGAGCTTGCCGTCAGGGGCGCGCAGCAGGCCGTGATTCACGCCGTCCGCGTCAATGTACTCTCCCGCGATCTCCCCGAATGGGTTGATGCTTGCACCGAAGGTGCCCTGGCCGGAGGCCTGGCCTGCGTCATCAAAATCGAACTTGGTGATTCTGCCATAGGGAGCGCGCACGAAGCCGTGATTCACACCGTCCGAGTCTACGTAAAATCCCGTAATCGCCCCATCCGGGTTGATGCTACTAGTGAAGGTGCCTTGACCGGAGACCGTGCCCGCGGCCGAAACAACAATTGGGAGGAGGAAGCCATTGGTAGTGCGTACGAGGCCGTGATACACGCCGTACCTATCCTGGTAGCTTCCCGCGATGACCTCCGCCTGGTTGATGCCCGAGATACCAGCGGGCCACGTGCCTTCCCCGGGGCTTGCGCCCGCGCCACGAGCGTTAAATCCGGTAAAGCTGCCGTCCGGAGCGCGCAGGAAGCCGTGGTACACCCCACTGTCGTCAACGATATATCCCGAGATCCACCCGCTTGGATTGATACTGGTCCCGAAGGTGCCCTGCAAGGAGTTGGCGACGGAGCCCGCGCCGGGAGCATCGAAGGTGCTGATGCTGCCATCAGGAGCGCGCAGGTAGCCATGCGCGACGCCGTTCGCGTCAAAGTACTCTCCCGTAATCGCCCCCGCCGGATTGATGCTCTCGGCCGAGGTGCCTTCCGCGCCCGGGACATCAAACGGAGTGATGGTCCCATCAGGAGCGCGCAGGAAGCCGTGACTCGCACCGTCCGCATCCCAGTACTGCCCCGTAATCGCCCCCGCCGGGTTGATGCCGTAGGGTGCGGTGCCCTGGTTGGCGCCTGTGCCCGCCCCCTGAACGTCGAAAGTGAAGATTCCCCCTTCTTTAAGCTGCTCAGCATTCGCGGAAACGCCCAGTGCCAGCAGGCACAGGCTCAGGCAATGCACCTGCGCTACCTTCCTGCCGAGTGCAATGTAGAATGGATAAAAAGCAAATCGCTTCTTCATGATTGGCCGACCTCCCCTTAAAATGTTTTTCTTGGTTTCTTTCTCCTTGAGTTTTCTCGCTTGCCGTTACTGCCCGCCGGTCCCAGGGCAGGCTCTCGGGCATGCCGTAGGACGTGAGTCCCGCCTTTCGGGCCAACTCCATTTGTGATTTCCGGCCTCCACTTACTCATGCGCAGAAAAGGGACGAAATCGATCATGGCCCTCGTGGTTTTTTCCCTTCGGAACATTAATGGAGCTGGGTAGCTGGAAAGGTCGGCCCTTCGCTCAGGAAGAAACACAATGGTGGTAAAATAACCCACAGTAAGTAGGCCCCTGCTGAATAAGTGACTTATGGCCTCGACGCACGATGTCACGCGACTCTTGGGGGAATGGGCAAATGGCAACCAGCAGGCCCTGGACCGGCTCACCCCGCTCGTGTACGTGGAACTGCGTCAGCTTGCTGCCCACTATCTTCGCCAGGAGCGCCCGGACCACACGCTGCAACCTACGGCGTTAGTCCATGAGGCCTACCTTCGCCTGGTTGATCAGCAGAGCCCGAACTGGCGCGACCGGTCGCACTTCTTTGGGGTGGCGGCGCGCTTGATGCGTCAGATACTCGTGGACCATGCTCGGCGACGGCAGGCCGGCAAGCGCGGCGGGCGCCACGTGCCATTGGAAGAAACGGTGAGCTTCGCGCGCGAACGCAGCGCGGACCTGATAGCGCTCGACGACTCCCTGAGCGCCCTCGGAAAACTCGACCCCCGCAAATGCCGGGCAGTCGAGCTTCGTTATTTCGGCGGGCTCCCGATGGAGGAGATCGCCCGCACACTAGAGGTTTCCCCCATCACTGTCCGCCGCGATTTGAGGATGGCGGAGGCATGGCTTTACCGGCAAATGCGCAACGGCTAGGTGACCCTTGACGCCGGAACGGTGGGCCAAGATCGAGGAGTTGTTTCATCGCGCTCTGGAGTCCGCGCCGGAGGACCGCGCCCGCCTGCTCGAGGATTCCTGCGCGCACGATCCCGAGTTGCGCCGTGAGGTCGAGTCGCTGCTTTCCGTCGCGCAAAACGCCAATGGTCATCTCAGACAGGTCGTACGCGGGGCGGCCGCTTCCAGTGCTTTCCCCTTGGTGGGTCGGACGGTCTCCCACTACCACGTGGTGGAAGGGCTCGGCGGGGGCGGGATGGGCGTGGTCTACAAAGCCCAGGATACCAAGCTGCCTCGCTTCGTGGCGCTCAAGTTCCTGTCCGAACATCTCACCCAGGACCCCCAGGCGCTGGAGCGCTTCAAGCGAGAGGCACGAGCTGCCTCCTCGCTGAATCATTCCAACATCTGCACCATTCATGATGTTGACGAATACTCAGGCCTACCTTTCATAGTGATGGAGTATCTGGAGGGCCGGACGCTGAAGGAAAGGATTGTCACAGGAACGCGTGGCGCGCGCTTTGGCGACGCGGTCGAATGCCGTTCGCCCCTGCCCCTGGAGACGCTGCTGGAGATGGCCATTCAGGTTGCCGACGCGCTGGAGGCGGCGCACGCGCAGGGGATCGTCCATCGCGACATCAAGCCCGCGAATATCTTCGTGACCACGCGCGACCAAGCCAAGGTTCTGGATTTTGGCCTGGCAAAACTGGCTGGGAGCGCGGGCACCCCGCCCGCAGGCCTTGGGCGGAGCGGCTCCGCTGAGGCGGGCGAGCCCCCGGCAGGCCGGGGCTGGCTGCCCGCGCTCCCAGCCCGGGACGTGTCCACTGCCTCCATAAAGCCCGAGCATCTCACCAGCCCGGGGATTGCCGTCGGTACCGTGGCCTACATGTCACCGGAGCAGGCGCGTGGGGAAGAGCTCGACGCCCGTACAGACCTGTTCAGTTTCGGGTTGGTGCTCTACGAAATGGCGACCGGCCATCCGGCCTTCTCGGGAGCAACTCCCGCCCTAATCTTCGACAGCATACTCCACAAGGCGCCGACTTCACCGGCGCGTTTGAATCCGGAGTGCCCCGCCGAGTTGCAACGCATCATTAGCAAGGCGCTGGAAAAGGATCGCCGACTGCGCTACCAGAGCGCCGGCGACATCCGTGCCGACTTGCAGCGGCTGAGGCGGGATTCAGGTTCCGTAGGCTTGGAAGCGGCGAGTGCGGCGCCCGCTGCCACCGCCGTCTTACGCGCCCCTCAAGCACCCACGTCGAAAGATGGGACCCCGGCCGCCCTCACGGACTCAAGTTCCGACATGCAGCTTGCAGTAGGATTGCTGAAACGTCACAAGCTTGGCGCGGCCCTCTTGCTGCTCGTGCTTGCAGCGTCACTGAGCGTTATTGCCTGGCGGTTTCTTTCGTTTCACCATGCGCCCGCGCTCACCGAAGCCGACACCGTCTTGCTTACCGACTTCACGAACACTACCGGCGACTCGGTCTTTGATGGCACCTTGAGAAAAGCGCTCGAGGTGGGCCTGCAACAGTCGCCTTACCTGAACGTCTTTTCCGACGCGAAGGTGCAGCAGACGCTGAAGCTCATGAGCCGGCCGCCGGATACGCGCGTCACAAGCGAGGTGGGGCGAGAAATCTGCCAGCGCAACGGCATCAAGGCAATGCTGACCGGTTCCATCGCCAGCCTCGGGACTGAATACGTTATTACTCTCGAGGCCTTGAACGCCGCGACGGGGGACACGCTAGCGGAGGAGCAGGCGCAGGCCGGCAGCAAGGAACAGGTACTTAGCGCGCTGGGCAGCGTCACCTCCAAACTGCGCGCGAGACTGGGCGAGTCGCTGGCCTCGGTTCAGAAGTTCGATAAGCCGCTGGCCGAGGCCACCACCTCTTCGCTCGAAGCTCTGAAGGCTTTCAGCCTGGGCGAGGCACGACACCTCTCGGGCGAGTATATCGATGCCATTCCCTTCTACCAGCACGCCATCGAACTTGACTCCAATTTCGCCTTGGCTTACGCGCGGCTAGCAGTGGATCAGGGAGCTCAGGACGCGGAGCTTTCAGAAAAAAACCTGAAGAAGGCTTTCGACCTGAGAGACCGGGCAAGCGAGCGGGAGAGGTTCTACATAACGGCGCACTACTACGGCAGTACCGGCCAGTTCGAAGATCAGATTCGAACCTGGGAACTATATAAGCAAGTTTACCCTCGGGACTCGACCCCATACACCAATCTGGCTGCCTTATATGGGTTCCAGGGCCAGTACGTCAAGGAGCTGGAGAATTCCCTTGAAGCGGCCCGCGTGGCCCCCGATACCGCCTTCGGTTACCTTAATGCCGCGCACGCTTACATGTGCTTAAACCGCCTGGAAGAAGCGAAAGCCATCTTAAACACCGCTCTCGCGCGCAAGGTTGGCGGACACTTCATTCACGACCGCTTGGCCGAAATCGCGATAGACCAGGGGGACAGGGCCGCCCAGGAGCGGGAGGACGCCTCCATCAAGGGAAACCCCGAGGGCGAACTTGAGCTGGTCAGCCGCGACGCTAGCTTGGCGGCGTCCCGAGGGCAACTGAAGCAGGCACGCGAATTGTTCATCCGGGCCCGCCAAATGGCCCAGCGCCTCGATTTGAAAGAGAGCGCGGCGGGGGCAATCGCGGACGAGGCGGAAATCGAAGCGGATTACGGCTTTCAGACTGAGGCCGCGAAAGGCGCCGTTGCGGCTTTGGCGATCTCCCGCAGTCCCGTTCTGCTGCGTTCAGCAGCCCGAACATTGGCGCTCGCCAAAGAAGACAGTAAGGCCGAAACCCTCATGGCCGTACCTGAGGTCAGGGCCATCAACGAAATGAACCGTGGTAACCCCCTCAAGGCGATTGAGTTGCTTCAGGCTGCAACACCCTACGATCGGGGCATTCGGTTCGGCGTCCGCTACACTCGAGGGAATGCTTACTTGCAAGCGCGAAATGGCACGGAGGCCGCGCAAGAGTTTCAGAGCGTCTTGGCCCTCCGGAATGCGTATCCCGAGTCTCCTCTAATGTCCTTGGCCCAACTCGGCTTGGCCCGCGCCTATGCCCTTCAGGGTGATAAGACCAAGAGCCGCATAGCCTACCAAGACTTCTTCGCTCTCTGGAAGGACGCCGACCCTGACATCCCCATCCTGAAAGAAGCCAAAGCGGAGTACGCGAAGTCGAAATAATCCACCGCACTGCACCTTAGCCGTCGGCCTAGGCACGAAACGTGGACAGTGAATGCCCGAATGGCATGGAGACCGGTAGGCTCGGAGTCATGGGATGGGACCTAAGGATAATTGGCCATCCCTTCGATACCTCGGGACACTGAAAGGACGAACATGTTCCTATTCGACCTCTTCGGGGTTGGCTTGATCTTGGTCTGTGCGCTTTCCGTGGGTTTCATCCTGCGACGTCAGGACTGATACCATGAAATATCATTCGAAGGGGAAAGGAAGTCCGCCTTAGGCGGGCGTTATGCGATTGAACCAAGCATTCGGCAGTTGCTTAGTATTGCTGGAGCAAGCTCATACTACCTAATTCTTTGGCACGAACCGGGCGAAGGGGAAACTCACCGCGTGGTCATCGGCTGGGAATGTCGGACCTTAGCGCCGAGCACGAGGCGTGGTTGGCGAGCATTACAGCGATCAACAGGCCGTCGACGATTTTTTGCGTGGCTGAGGGCTAATAGCCGGCTGCCTCATCGTCCGGCTTCCGCGACAAAATCACCACTGGTCTCTTCCACGATCTGGCCATCGAAGAGATGAACCGTGCGATCAGCGAACTCGGCGTAGCGCGGATCGTGCGTGACCATGCAGATGGTGGCGCCTTCCCGGTGCAGCTCGCGCAGCAGGTCCATCACTGCCTCGCCGTTCTTCGAGTCCAGGTTCCCCGTCGGCTCGTCCGCCAGCAAGATCGACGGCTTGCCGGCCAGGGCGCGGGCCACCGCCACACGCTGTTGCTGACCCCCGGAAAGCTGGGATGGATAATGCTTCATGCG
>Ga0187769_10001899_pt1 | contig 12091 bp, 23 predicted proteins | sample 0116_SJ02_MP02_1_FD_133140 | JGI IMG/M metagenome (GOLD analysis project Ga0187769, IMG submission 133140) | Tropical peat soil microbial communities from peatlands in Department of Meta, Colombia - 0116_SJ02_MP02_10_MG | ecosystem: Environmental > Terrestrial > Soil > Wetlands > Peat | place... | reverse complement strand
GGGAACACACAAAGTCAAGGTGCGATCCGAGGTGCGCGGCTCGGGGAAAAAGCTTTGGCGGCAGAAGGGCACCGGCCGGGCGCGCATGGGCTCGATCCGCTCGCCGCTGTGGCGGCATGGCGGAACGGTGCACGGGCCTTCGCCGCGGGATTACAGCTACCGAATCCCGCGTAAGGTTCTGCTGGGCGCGTTACGCTCTGCGCTTTCCGCGAAATTCGCGGCCAACCAGTTGACGGTCGTGGAAGGCTGGACGCTCGAATCAAACAAGACGAAGGCATTCCGCAAATCACTGGGGAAGATCGACCAGGGCGGAAAGAAGTGCCTGGTGGTGGAACCCAAGGGCAACCGCAACCTGGAGCTGGCGGGAAGAAATCTGGCGACGCTCAGCTTTATCGAGCCGCAGGCGCTGCGCCCCTACGATGTTCTCAACTCGGACCGCGTGCTGGTCTCGCGCGACGTGGTTCTGCGCCTCTCGGCTGCGCTCGAGCCCAAGCCGCGCGCAGGGAAGGATTAGGCCGATGTCCCAGGATGCATTCCAGGTGATTCGCCGGCCGATCATCACGGAAAAAGGCCTGGCGGTGAAAGAGACCCAGGCCACGGTGGTGTTCGAGGTGGCCTACGGCGCCACCAAGACGCAGATCAAGGAAGCGGTGCAGAAGATTTTCAAGGTGAAAGTGGATTCGGTGCGCACCGCGCTGTTCCATGGGAAATTGCGCCGGCGCGGCCGGGCCGAGGGCTTCCGTCCCGATTGGAAGAAGGCTTACGTCAAGCTCGCGGCGGGCGAGAAGATGATCGAGTACGGGGAGAACCTGTAGGCGCTCGAGGAGCAGGCGAGGGAAGAACGATGGCGCTCAAGACGTTTCGACCCTATACAAAGTCGCGGCGGTATTTGACGGTCCTTGATAACGCCGAGGTCACCAAGGACAGGCCGGAGAAGGCCTTGGTCGAGCCCCGGAAGCGCTCCGGCGGCAGGAATTCGCGCGGCGAGGTGACTATATGGCACCGCGGTGGCGGCCACAAGCGCATGTACCGCTTGGTGGATTATCGCCGCGACAAGGCCGGAATCCCCGCGCGGGTCGCGGCGATTGAGTACGACCCGAACCGCTCGGCGCGGCTCGCGCTGCTGCACTATTCCGACGGCGAGAAGCGCTACATCCTGCATCCCGTGGGACTAGAAGTGGGTATGACGGTACAGACCGGGCCGGGCGCGGACATTCTGCCCGGCAATGCCATGGCCATGCGGCACATTCCCCCGGGCACGCCCATCCACAACCTGGAGCTGTATCCGGGCAAGGGCGGGCAAGTGGTGCGGTCGGCGGGAGGCGCAGCGCAATTGCTTTCGAAAGAGGGCGATACGGCCCTGATTAAACTGCCCTCCGGCGAAATTCGCAAGTTTCATGCCGACTGCATGGCTACCGTGGGCCAGGTGGGCAACCTGGACCACGAGAACATTACTTACGGCAAGGCCGGGCGCACGCGCTGGATGGGCCGGCGGCCCACCGTGCGTGGTGTGGCCATGAACCCGGTGGACCATCCGCACGGCGGCGGTGAGGGACGCGTGAAAGGCAATCACCCGCAAACCCCGTGGGGGTTCCCCACGCTGGGGGCCAAAACCCGGCATCGGAAGCAGTCGGACAAGTACATCGTTACGAGGAGGAAGCCGTAAGAACGGGAGCAGGGAACGCCGCCGGCCGTTCCGGCGGGAAATAACGGATGGGCCCGGCGCGGCGGGTAACCATGGAAGGACTGGCGATGAGAGCAACACGTGCATCACGGACGGCGGCACGCCGCCCGCATGTACACAAGTCGAGCGCATCCGCGCGCGCGGCGAAGTCCGTAAAACCGGTGGCGCGTCCCGTGGGCATGCCCCCGGAGCAGGTGCTGTACCGCTTCTGCAAGCCGGGCTGGGCCGTGGTGGTGGAGAAAGTGGCTACGGCGCTGGGCACGCGGTTTGTCTGCCCGTTCTGCCCCGCCTCCCACCGCGTGCCCGGACCGGTGCGCGGATTCCGGAAGATGCGCCGGGCGCAGTGGATCAAGCTGCGCCGGGTGGCGGAGTAAACAGGCATGGCGCGATCCGTAAAGAAGGGTCCGTTCGTCGACGGCCACCTGCGCGAAAAGGTGGACGCGCTCAACGCCCGTAACGAGAAGAAAGTGATCAAGACGTGGTCGCGGCGCTCCACCATCGTTCCGGAAATGGTGGGCCACACGCTGGCGGTGCACAACGGGAAGAAGTTTATCCCCGTGTATGTGACCGAGCAGATGGTGGGGCACAAGCTGGGGGAATTTGCCCCCACGCGCGTCTTCAAGGGCCACGCGGTCAAGGCCGCGCTCGAAAAGGCCGCGGCGGCGGCGCCGGGAGCCGGCGGCGCTCCGGCTGCGGCGGGCGGAGCGGCCCCGAGCGGGGGCGCGGCTCCGGCGGCCCCGGCGAAAGGATGACGGACTGAGGTCCTGAGCAATGGCCACGTTACCCGCAGTTCCGCAAGTGATTGAAGGCCGCGCTCTGGTGCGCTACGCGCGCGTCTCCGCGCAGAAGGCGCGGCTGGTGGCGGACCAGATTCGCGGCCTCGGCGCGCAGCAGGCGCTCGAACGGTTGCAGTACACCCGCAAGCGCATCGCGCGCGATTTCGAGAAAATCCTGCGCAGCGCCATCGCCAACGCGGAGCGCAAGGCCGAGGACGCCGGGTCGCCGCTGGACGTGGACCATTTGTACGTTTCGGAATGTTTTGTGAACGAGGGCTCGCGCTGGAAGCGCATCCGCCCGGCGCCGTTCGGCCGCGCCTTCCGCTACCAGAAGCGCACCAGCCACCTGCAAGTGGTGGTCTCGGAGCGGCAGCGCGCGGCCGCCGAGCGGATTGCGGAACTGGCCGCGGAGGCGGAGCGCTCGAAGGGCGTGCGCGGGGCCGTGCGGCGCGCGCGCAAGGTATTGGGCGGCAAGCCCGCGGCGAAACCCAAGGCCGCGCCGAAGAAGGATCAGGAATCGTAGGAGGCAGCGTGGGACAGAAGACGCACCCGTATGGTTTCCGGCTGGGCTACAACAAGACGTGGAAGTCGCGCTGGTTCGCGGACAAGGAATATGCGGACCTAGTGCACGAAGACGTCGAGCTGCGCCGTGAATTGAAAAAGCGCCTGCGCTCGGCCGGAGTGAGCGGGATCGACATCGAGCGCGCGGCCAACAAGCTGGTCATCCGCATCGACACGGCGCGCCCGGGGATCATCATCGGACGCAAGGGCGCGGAAATCGACAAGCTGAAGACCGAAGTGCAGAACCGCACCAAGCGCGAGGTGCACATCGAGATTCAGGAGGTCCACCGGCCGGAATTGAACGCGCAACTGGTGGCGGAGAGCATCGCCCTGCAGCTCGAAAAGCGCACCGCGTTCCGCCGGGCTATGCGCAAGAGCGTGGATTCCGCCCTGCGCTTCGGGTGCAAGGGCATCAAGGTGCGCGTCGCCGGCCGGCTGAACGGCGCGGAAATCGCGCGGAAAGAATGGTACCTGCAGGGGCGGCTGCCGCTGCAAACGCTGCGTGCGGATATCGATTACGGGTTCGCGCAGGCCTACACGACCTACGGCGTGATCGGTGTGAAGTGCTGGGTCTATCAGGGCGAAAACGTGCCGCGGCGGCAGGAAGAAACGCGGGGCGCGGGCGAGCTGGAACCGGCCCCGGTGAGGTAAGAGGACGGCGACGCCATGTTGATGCCGAAAAAAGTGAAGTACCGCAAGCAGCAGCGCGGCCGCCGCACGGGAAAGGCCTGGCGCGGCGGAACCCTGGCGTTCGGCGACTGCGGGTTGAAAGCGCTGGAGTGCGCCTGGATTACCAACCGGCAGATCGAGGCCGCGCGCGTGGCCATTTCGCGCTTCCTGAAGCACGGCGGGAAAATGTGGATCCGCATTTTTCCGGACAAGCCGTTCACCAAGAAGCCGGCAGAGACGCGCATGGGCAAGGGCAAGGGACTGCCGGAATACTGGGTGGCGGTGGTGCTGCCAGGCCGCATCCTGTTCGAGCTCGAGGGCCTGGCGAGCGCAGAGGCGCGCGAGGCCTGCGAAGTGGCGGCGCACAAGCTGCCCATCCGCACCAAATACGTGACCCGTTTAGGAGCCGCGTGATGCCGCGCAGCACGGAAAAATTCCGCCAGATGGGCGATCAGGAACTCGAAAACGAGGAGCGCGAACTCTCCGAGCAGGTCTTCCGGCTGCGTTTCCAGCACGCCACGGGACAGGCGGAGAGTTTGAAGAAGCTGCGCGTGGTGCGCCGCGACCTGGCGCGGGTCAAGACGCTGCGTCGGGAGCGCGAGATGAAGGTGGGGCATGGGAAATAACGCGAACGAAGCGCAGCGCGGGCGCCGGCAGACCAAGGTAGGCGTGGTGACCAGCGCCCGGATGGCCAAGACCATCGTCGTGGAAGTCACCCGGAAGGTCCAGCATCCGGCCTATGGGCGGGTGATCCGCAAGTCGAAGAAGCTGTATGCCCACGACGAGCAGGGCGAGGCCCGCCCCGGCGATACCGTGCGCATCGCGGAGACCCGGCCGCTTTCGCGGCTGAAGCGCTGGCGCCTGGCCGAGGTGCTCGTGCGCGCCAAGAGCGGAACGGAATAGCGGAGAGCGCCGATGATTCAGATGCGAACCTGGCTGACCGTGGCCGACAATTCCGGCGCCCGCCGGTTGATGTGCATCCTGCCGCTGGGCGGCGATGCCGGCTTGAAGGCGGGGTTGGGAGACGTGGTCACGGCTTCCGTCAAGGAAGCCTCGCCGGAAAGCCAGATCAAAGAGGGCAAGGTTGTGAAGTGCGTGATCGTGCGCATGCGCAAAGAGCAGCGGCGCCGCGACGGCAGCTACATCCGGTTCGACGATAACGCCGCGGTGCTGATCAACGAGGCCAACGAGCCGGTGGGCACGCGCGTATTCGGCCCGGTGGCGCGCGAGTTGCGCGAGCGCAAGTTTACCAAGATCGTCTCGCTGGCCCCGGAAGTGTGGTGAGCGCGGGGGAACCGGGGAGCGCGGCGAGGCACGGGAGCAGACGAGCGAAGCCATGAGCGTACAAGAACGATCCAACCGGCGCGCCCCGCGGGTTGCCGTGCTGATCCGCAAGGGCGACATGGTGCGGGTGATCTCCGGGCGGGACCGGCTGGGGTTTGCCCACCGCACGGCGCGGGTGCTGGCCGTGGACCGCACGGCAGGCACCATCACCGTAGAGCACGCGCAGATCATCAAAAAGCACACGCGGCGCAACCCGCAGAAGAACGTAGCCGGGGGCGTGCTGGACAAGGAAGCGCCCATCCACGCCTCCAACGTGATGCTGGTCTGCCCGGCGTGCGAGCGCCCCACGCGCATCGGCCACGCGGAGCGGCAGGAAGGCGGGCGCAAGGTGCGCACGCGGGTCTGCAAGCGCTGCAAGGCGCCGCTCGACCGCTAGACGAGGAAATGGACGGGAAATGTTGACGCGTCTCGAAGATCGGTATCGCAACGAGGTGCTGCCGGCGCTCACCAAGCGGTTCGGCTACACCAACCGCATGGCCGCGCCCCGGCTGCGCAAGATTACTCTGAACATCGGCATGGGCGAGGCCAACCAGAACATCAAGCTGCTGGAAACGGCGGCCACGGAGCTGGGGCTGATCGCCGGCCAGAAGGCGGTGATTACCCGGGCGAAGAAGTCCATCGCCAATTTCAAGATCCGCAAGGGCATGCCCATCGGCTGCTGCGTGACCCTGCGCGGGCCGCGCATGTACGAGTTCCTGGACCGGCTGTGCTCGATCGTGCTCCCGCGCGTGCGGGACTTCAAAGGCCTGTCCGCCAGCTCGTTCGACGGCCGGGGAAACTACACCTTGGGACTGAAGGACCAGTTGGTGTTTCCGGAGATTGATTACACGCGCGTGGACAAGATCAAGGGCATGAACATCACCCTGACTACCTCCGCGCGCTCCGATGAAGAGGCGCGGGAGCTGCTCAAGCTGATGGGCATGCCGTTCCGCACGAAAGCGGAGGAGCGCTGATGGCTACGACTGCCCGCATGGCGAAGATGAAGCAGAAGCCGAAGTTCCGCATCCGCCGGCGCAACCGCTGCCGGATCTGCGGCCGCAGCCGCGGCTTCCTGCGTAAGTTCCAGATGTGCCGGTTGTGCTTCCGCGAGCTGGCGCTGGGCGGGCAGATTCCGGGCGTGGTCAAGGCGAGCTGGTAGGAAGAGGAGAGCTATGCAGACGGATCCCATCGCCGACATGCTGACGCGCATTCGCAACGCCGCGCGCGCCAAGCACCCCCGGGTGGATGTCCCGGCGTCCAAGCTGAAGATCGAGATTGCGCGCATCCTGAAGGAAGAAGGCTTCGTCGCCACCTATAAAGTGGCGGAGGAAAACAAGACGCGCAAATCGCTGCGCATTTTTCTGAAGTACACTCCAGACCGCCACAGCGTGCTGAACGGGCTGAAGCGCGTTTCGCGCCCCGGGCGGCGCGTCTACCGCGGCAAGACGGAAGTGCAGCGGGTGATGGGCGGGATGGGCGTGAGCATCCTGACCACCCCCAAGGGCGTGATGACCGGCAAGTCCGCGCGCAAGAACGGGGTGGGCGGAGAATTGTTGTGCGAAGTGTGGTGAGCCGGGAGGCTTCGAGTTCATGTCGCGCATAGGCCGGAAACCGGTGGCGGTGCCCCAGGGCGTGAAGGTACAAGTGGCCGAGGAGCACGTGCAGGTGCAGGGTCCCAAGGGAACCCTCTCGATTCCCGTGCCTCCCGGCATCCGCATCGAGCAGAAAGATAAGGAACTGGTCGCCACGCGCGCGGGGGAAGAGCAACGCGCGCTGCACGGGCTCACCCGGGCGCTCCTGGCCAATGCCGTTCACGGCGTCACCAAGGGCTTTACCAAGGAGCTGGATATCGTCGGCGTCGGCTATCGTGCGGAGGTCAAGGGCAAGAACGTGGTGTTAAACCTGGGCTATTCCCATCCCATCGAATTTCCGATGCCGCAAGGCATCCAGATTTCCGTGGCCCAGCAGACCCACTTGGTAGTGACGGGAGCCGACAAAGGACAGGTGGGCCAGGTGGCGGCGAATCTCCGCGCCTTGCGCCCGCCGGATCCGTACAAGCAGAAGGGCGTGCGCCTGACCGGCGAGCAACTCAAGAAGAAGGCCGGGAAGGCCGGAGCCAAGGCCGGAGCAGCCTAGGCCGGAAGGGAGAGCAGGCGTGGCACAACTGCCAGTCCGGAAGATTTCGCGCGACGAGCATCGCCGGCGGATTCACCGGCGCGTGCGCCGGACGCTTGAGGGCACGGCCCAGCGTCCGCGGCTGTGTGTGTTTCGTTCGCTCGCGCATCTCTACGCGCAGGTGATAGACGATGCCACCGGGCAGACGCTGGCCGCGGCCAGTTCCCTGGACAAGGAAACCCGGCAGCAGATCCAGGGCGGCGGAAACGTGGCCTCCGCGAAAGTGGTGGGCAAGGTTGTAGCGGAGCGCGCGCGCGCCAAAGGAATCCAGCAGGTGGTGTTCGACCGCGGAGGCTATCGCTACCACGGCCGGGTGAAGGCGCTGGCCGAGGCCGCGCGGGAAGCGGGGTTGAAATTTTAAGCGTATGCCCAAGAACACAGTCCGGGAAACGTTGTCCATTCGCCGGCCCATCGAGGCCAATGCCAGCGCGCTGAAGGACCATGTGGTGGCCATCAACCGGGTCACCAAGGTGGTCAAGGGAGGTAAAAACCTGAGCTTTTCAGCGCTGGTGGTGGTGGGCGACCAGCAGGGCCACGCGGGATTCGGCATGGGCAAGGCGCGCGAGGTGCCCATGGCCATCCGCAAGGCCATCGAGCAGGCCAAGAAAAACATGATCCGGGTGAACCTGAAAAGCGGCACGGTGCCGCATCTGGTGGTCGGACGCTACGGCTCCGGAACGGTGCTGCTCAAACCCGCGCCGGAAGGCACCGGAATCATCGCCGGAGGCCCGGTGCGCGCGGTGATGGAAGTCGCCGGGATTCACAACGTGCTGACCAAGTCCATCGGCACATCGAATCCCCACAACGTGGTCAAGGCCACGTTTGACGCGCTGATTCTCTTGAAGGACGCGGCTAAGGTCGCGGAAACGCGCGGCAAAGAGGCCGCCGAGCTTTCGGTGTAAAAGGAGATCTCCGCGTCTGCGGTACCCGAGCATACGGAGAGACGAGCGATGACCGCGGCAAGCAAGCAAGGCACGCTGAAACTGCAGTGGGTGGTCAGCTTCAATGGCTGCACGCGGGATATGCGCGCGGCCATTCGCGGGCTGGGCTTCCGCCGCCTTCAGCAGGTGGTGGAGCGGGAAGATACTCCCTCCATCCGCGGGATGGTGCACAAGGTGCGCCACCTGGTGAAAGTGGTCGAGGAGAACTGAAGGCCTTATGGAAGTCACTCTCTCGAATCTTCGTCCGCCGCGTGGCTCGCGGCACCGCAAGGTGCGCGTGGGCCGCGGGATGGGCTCCAAACTGGGCAAGACCGCGGGCCGGGGAAATAAGGGCCAGAAGTCGCGCTCCGGCTACTCCAGCCGGCGGGGATTTGAGGGCGGACAGATGCCGCTGCACCGGCGCATCCCCAAGCGCGGGTTCCGCAATCCGTTTGGGCGGGAGCTGGCCATCATCAACGTGGCGGCGCTGAACGCATTTTTGCCGGGCGACGTGGTGACCCCGCAAGTGCTGCTCGAGCGCGGCATCTTGAGCGCGCGGCGTGACGGCGTGAAAGTCCTGGGCGACGGTGAACTGAAGGTGGCGCTGACCGTGCAGGCCCACGCCTTCAGCAAATCCGCCGAGCAAAAGATCGCGGCTGCCGGAGGCAAAGCGGAAGTCGTGGCATGAACCGCTTCTTCAATTCGCTGGCCAATATCTTCCGCGTGGAAGATCTGCGCAACCGTGTGCTCTTCACGCTGGCGATTCTGGCCGTGTACCGCCTGGGCGCGTTCATGCCCACTCCGGGCATCAACACCGACTTGCTCCAGGAGCTGTTCAACCAGGGCCAGGGCTCGCTGCTCGGCGTACTGGATCTGTTCAGCGGAGGAAATTTCCGCCGCCTGACCATCTTTGCGCTGGGCATCATGCCCTACATCACCGCGTCCATCATCCTGCAGTTGATGACCGTGGTGTTCCCGTATCTGGAACGGCTGCAGAAGGAGGGCGAACTCGGCCGGCGCAAGATCACCCAGTACACGCGCTACCTCACCATCGGCCTGGCGGTTTTCCAGTCGTTGATGATTTCTGAGACGCTGATGCACACCACCTTGCGGGAGCGCTCTCTGGTCTACAACCCCGGCTGGGGTTTTGTCCTGATGACCGTGCTGACGCTCACCACGGGCTCCGCCTTCATCATGTGGCTTGGCGAGCAGATCAGCGACCGGGGAGTAGGCAACGGCATGTCCCTGATTATTTTCGCCGGGATCGTGGTGGGCCTCCCGCGCGCCATCAGCGACCTGGCGGACAAGGTGCAGCGGCAGGAATGGGGCAACTGGACCGGGCTGTTCCTGGTGGTGCTGCTCGCGGTGATGGTGCTGATTATCGCCTTCATCGTGTTTGCGGAAGGCGGCCAGCGGCGCATTCCCGTGCAGTACGCAAAGAAAGTGGTGGGCCGGCGCGTGATGGGCGGGCAGATGACCTACCTGCCCCTGCGCGTGAATTCCGGCGGGGTGATCCCGCCGATTTTTGCCAGCTCCGTGCTTACCATTCCGCAGACCCTGGCGCTGGTGTTTGAGAAGAAGTCCCGCGTGGTTTCGGATATTGCCGCCGGGCTGCGCTGGGGAGAGCCGTGGTACACCGTGCTGTATATCTTCATGATCGTCGGCTTCGCGTTTTTCTACGTGGGCATCATGGTGAATCCGACGGAGCTGGCGGACAATTTGCGCAAGCACGGCGGGTTCATTCCCGGAATCCGTCCCGGCCGCAACACCTCGGAATACGTGAGCCGCATCATCACCCGGCTGACGTTTGTCGGCGGCCTGTATCTCGCGCTGGTCTGCCTGATCCCGGAGTGGATGATCGCGGGAGCGCGCCTCAACCACTTGTGGGGGCCGATTGGGGCCTGGTTCGATCAAAACGCGCCCCGCTGGATCCTGGAAGGCCTGGGCGTGAATTTCTATTTTGGCGGCACGTCGCTCTTGATCGTGGTCGGCGTGGCCATGGACACCGTGCAGCAGATTGAGGCCCAGTTGGTGATGCGGAACTACGATGGATTCGGGCCGAGAGGGCGCCTCCGGGGACGGCGTGGCTGACGCGAAGTCAGAGCCGGGCTCCCCCGCGGCGGGACTCAAACGTGCTTTGATTCTGCTGGGACCACCGGGCGCGGGAAAGGGAACGCAGGCGCGCGAAGTCGCAAAGGTGTACGGCGTGCCGCACCTTTCCACCGGCGACATGTTTCGCGAGCACGTGGCCCAAGGAACGGAGTTGGGCCGCCGTGCCAAGCCGATCATGGAAAGCGGGCAACTGGTGCCCGATGAGATTGTGCTGGGCATGGTGCAGGAACGCGTGGCGCGGCCGGATTGCGCGGCGGGATGCGTGTTCGATGGCTTCCCGCGCACCCTGGCGCAGGCCGAGCGGCTCGAAGCGATTCTGGGCGGGATTCCAGGGCTCGCCGGGCGCTCCCTGGCGGTGAACCTGGCGGTGGACGCGGAAGAGGTAGTCCGGCGCATCGCCAGCCGGCGCACCTGCCGGAAGTGCGGAGCGATTTACAACACCGGAGGCCGCATGCCGCGCGTGCCGGGAGTTTGCGATGTGTGCGGCGGAGAAGTGATCCAACGGCCGGACGACCGGGAAGAAGTGGTGCGCCAGCGCCTGGCCGCCTACGAGCAGCAAACCCGGCCGCTGGTGGACTATTACCGGAAGCACGGCCGTTTGATCGAGCTCGATGGTTCGCGGGACATCTCGGCCGTCCAGCGCGATCTCTTCGCCGCGCTGGAGCGCGCGGGATAGAGCGTCAGGACGCGGAGCGTGAGCATCATTTTGAAGTCGCAGGCCGAGCTCGAAAAGATGTACTGCGCCGGACAGGTGGTCTGGCAGGTGCTGAACGAGCTGCGCGGCATGGTTAAGCCGGGGGTGAGCACCATGGATCTCGAGCGCGCCGCAGAAAAGCGCTGCGCCGCGAGCGGCGCCCGGCCCGCTTTCAAGAACTACCAGGGTTATCCCTGCGTTCTCTGCGCCTCGATCAACGAGGAGGTGGTGCACGGGATTCCCTCGCCGCGGCGCAAGCTGGCGGAGGGAGACATCATCTCCTTGGATTTCGGCGTGGCGCTGGACGGCTATTACGCGGACGCGGCAGTCACCGTGCCGGTAGGCGAAATCGCTGCGGAGACGCAGCGGCTGCTGGAGGTCACCCGGGAATCGCTGGACCGGGCTATCGAGCAGGTGCGGCCCGGAAGGCGGCTGAGCGACATCTCTCACGCCGTGGAGAGCTGGACGACGGAGCACGGTTTTTCGGTGGTGCGCGATTTTGTGGGCCACGGCATCGGCACCAAGATGCACGAGGAGCCGCAACTGCCCAATTTCGGGGCGCCGGGTCACGGCCTGCGGCTGGAGCCGGGCATGGTGCTGGCCATCGAGCCCATGATTAATGCCGGAGCGCCGGAAGTCGAGCTGCGCGAGGATAAGTGGACGGCGGTGACTCGCGACGGCCGGCGGTCTGCGCACTTCGAGCACACGGTGGCGGTGACGGCCGGCGGGCCCTGGATTTTGACGCGGCCCAAGGAAGTTTCCGGGCCGTCCTGGTAGCCGGCGCGGGGAGGACGGCGCATACGAGCTTATGAAGCCCACGGGGAAGAAAGACGCGGACCGGAAGAAAGGCGGCGAGGGCAATCCCAAAGAGGATGCCATCGAGGTGATGGCCACGGTCATCGAGCCGTTGCCCAACGCCATGTTCCGCGTGGAGCTGGAGAACAAGCATCAGGTGCTGGCGCACATTTCCGGCAAGATGCGCAAGAATTTCATCCGCATCCTGGCCGGGGACCGGGTGGCCGTGGAGCTTTCGCCCTACGACCTGACCCGCGGGCGCATCATCTACCGCTACAAGTAGCGGCAGAATCATGGCGACGCAGCGCGCTGTGGCACGGGATCGAGGGAGAGCGGGATGAAAGTGCGGTCGTCGGTAAAAAAGATTTGCGATAAGTGCAAG
>Ga0187769_10001898_pt1 | contig 12092 bp, 7 predicted proteins | sample 0116_SJ02_MP02_1_FD_133140 | JGI IMG/M metagenome (GOLD analysis project Ga0187769, IMG submission 133140) | Tropical peat soil microbial communities from peatlands in Department of Meta, Colombia - 0116_SJ02_MP02_10_MG | ecosystem: Environmental > Terrestrial > Soil > Wetlands > Peat | place... | reverse complement strand
TGTGAAAGTAGGGATCCACAGGTTGATACGCTGGGGGGATAAGGCAGTCATAGCTTGGAATGAGCCAGTAGAGAATGCTCGGTTTTGCAGTGTTGGGTATTGCCATCATTTGTCCGGCCTCTTGTCTGCTCGATATGACAAGGTCGTTGTCAGGAGTGTTTAGTGTGTTTAGGAGGATATAACGAGTTCCTAACGCTTCAGCGTCCATACGGTTGTAAATCCATTCATAAAACCATGCAATTCCGGCGTGTGGCGTAGCTACCGTAATCACTGTGTTCACATATTGAGGATCTATCGAGGAAAACCACCGAGCAATTAGCCCTCCAAAACTGTATCCCACAAGATTTACTTTGCTCGCATAGCACAAGGGCTCAACATGATCCCTTACAATATGCTCCATATCAGCTTTGAGAGAAGAAGTGATGATGTGGCCTCTTATCATGTAATCCGTATCGGGTTTGATGGCATCAGGGGCATAAAACTGGGGGTCTATGTAACCGATGAGAGGTTCATTTAAGAAATTTGCGCGTGGATTCAAGTACGTTACATACCGCAGAGTGCTGTAGTTGCGTGCCTGTAGCTCAGACGCATATGAACTCCAGTTTGTTTCTGTGTTGTACTTAAACGTTCCATCTCCAGCATTCAAGAAATCAGTGAGACCTTTATAACTTACGTAATATACCGGTGCTGAGATTATGTCTGGGTTTGTGCGCGGACCAGGATTACCTTCAACAAGAACCACCGGCAACGGAATGATGACCATTACGCTGCTCGGCTCGGAACGGTCTCCTCCATCACCCGCAAACGCCGTTCCGGTGAGCGTGAAATTCATGTTATCCGTAAACCGTGGCACTCCCTCAGTCGCGAGATTAATCCGCAGAGGGGTCGTCGGCTTAAGGCCCCCGCTAGCGTCGAACATCTCGTTTGCCTTCGCTCCACCAGACGCAGACACCCTCCCCCATCGCACGCCGGGGGTCGTATACGGGGTCACGTCAAACGTTTTTTCCACCCGCTTCCCGTTTATGGTAGCATCAAACGCGATGTGTCGCGGTTCGCTAGCGTTCGCCGGGTACGTAACGCTAACCCACACACCGAGCTCATCGGGCGAGACCATCGAGGCATTCTCAACGCGGAGCACACACCTGTCAGAGGCATTCGTCCCACCAGCATCGGCATCGACTGCGTGCATGTTTACCACCGAGCTGTGCATCCCACTATTTGACGGCGCAGCGGCATTCTTAGCGTGTACCGCGTCGGTTACGCCATTCGGCGTGCCTGCTGCGGTGCCCATAATCCCGAAAAGCGTTACGACCATAAGCGCTGCGAGGAATATCGCGAGTGCTTTTTTATGCATGTTCATACCGTTGTTAATGCCTATATTTATCATCTCTGCAAACTTTTCCGGGCATTTTTTTGTAAGTAAAGACTGTTTGCAGCCTACGTTGAAATGTTAATCAAATGTTACTTCGTTGGACGTTTATAAAATTTAAAAGGACATAAAGATTCGCATCCATCTCTGCAGTAATCGTTGTTTTTGCCGCTGATAATGTTCGTTTCTGCTGAAGAAGTGATCATTGCAGCGACGGCATTTTAAGAATGGCAGTATGCAGTAACTGGCAGCACATCTTGTTGCCTAGAGATGAGATGGTCATTGCTCTTTTATTTACTGAATCTGCGTGGTGTGTGCGGTTGATAGTCTGAAACAAGCAGCATCCACGATAACTTTTCGTGCGCTAATTTACCGTTTCAAAACGCAAAAGATAAAAAGATGATGGCCATAAGCAAGAGAGGTTAACATGCAATTAATTTTTGATAGTTGTGGCAACCCGCGACTGACGCGGCTCAAGCGCGATGATAAGCTTGTGCAGTCATACGCTGAAGACTGTTTTAGCTCATTCCAAGACGGCGCGTTAGTTGACATGCTTAAAGGCCTTTACGATAATCTCAATAATGGTGAGTGGTCGCAGTGCTACCGCAGCGTCTATGACGAAGCTGATCGTTGGTGGTACGTTAACGAATTAGACGTCGATATACTGCAATCTGCACTCAATCTGTTGGTTACTGTATATGTCGGAATTCAAAGTTCAAATGAGTTTGTGACTGAGCCCGTATTGCAGCACTGCCGGCTTGGTGGCTGCCAGCATTTTGGTGTAATGCCAGTGTGTGACGCATGCATTGCCGAAATGATGAAACAGATTAAGACCTTAATTGCTTACCACAACTACTGCAAATCATTGTGTGCAAACGAACAATGAACAATTAGGTGCTATAAAAACAATCGTTTTAGAGTGTTTTTCCGCCTTAAAATTCTTTTTTTGACACTCTCCTTTTTCTTTAAGCTCCTCTTGAAAGCTCATTCTTCAAGTGCGCACGCGTCAAGCTATAGCGAGACGGCATCAAAATCGTTTTACTCTTGTGTCTCTTTAAATCCAAGTTTTTAAACGGTGAATTGGCTCTCGTTAGACTCATGTCATATGGCCATGCGATAATAACGCACAACAACGCAGCATCTATCCAAGTACCTCCCCTCAGGCACTTGGTGTGACACAAAAATGTTGTCACACATCTGTGAACAGATATATTGTCAAACTTTAACACACGAGGCCGGTGTCACTTAGGCTTAAGAACCTCTTTAGTGATGTGCTTACTAGAGGAGGTTTCAAGATCATGACAACAAAAAACACCGCTTGTTACTATGGACTTCACTTTGGATGCTTAAATACGTTTAACGAGCCAAACTGCAGACTATGTGCCGAGCGCTTAACACTTGCTGTTAATCAGGTGCTCCGTCCAACGGCAACGCGCACATCGGAATGCATTTCTGTATTGCCAATTCATGCCACGATGGCGTAGCGATAACTGTTATTCAAAGTCCCTTTCTAAGAGTTCACTGTAACTACAATACTACAAGGTGTTGACCATACTAATGGTTCACATTCGTGTAAACTCGACGACGTCTATCAGGATGCCGTAAATAGCTTTTTGGGAGCTTTATATGATAACTATAAATTTCACAAAATGGGGAAGAATAGGTGTTCGACCTCGACGAGTCCTCCTTGCAGCCTCCCGACCTTCAACGAATAACGCACACGCGTATGTGTTGAACTAGAACTAGAAGAAAAAGAAAAAAAATTTATCGGGATTAAGTCACCACCAGGTGATAACGTTAAAAAATCCGCAGGTGGAATTTGCTCTTATGCCCTGTCGTATGTATCCTAAACACGAAGTTTTTGTATGGTGGGTGGCTTGGACACCTCCCCCCTTCTGTCCTAGCCACCTCATCTCTTAGTTCGCAGTGTATTTTTTTTAAGATTGATAGCGAACCATTTTTTAGGTGGCTGCAAGTGTTTTTATTACGGGCGCGAACAGAGCGTATTAAGGGCCCCCATAGCCAAAAAGAGCTCTCACATAACAGCACTCTTGTCGAAGATTCCATCGTGCCGATCGCCGGACGAAGGGGTCCCGACGTTCATGACATCTGAACAAAGTCAATCGCGATGACAGTGGTGTATGGGTTAACTGCATGATCGGGTACGCTTACTATCAGCTCACCATTCGGAGTGGGGTTTTGCGTAAGAATGTCTATGACCGAGATACGTTTTTTATACCCTAATTCTTCTCCTGTGCCAAGCACACGCACTGATTTGACGTTATTAACTGAAATACCTCTGATCGAAACAGTTTCATACGGTTTCATCAGTAAGTGAAGATAGATCGTATTCCCTTTTCGGGTTGACGGCCCATAAAATTGCCATGGTTCGAGTCCTGGGGCGGTACCCACAATGCCCTCCTTATTGTTAACCATCCACGTTTCAATTGCCGCGAGTCTTTTAATCTGTTCATCTGGGATCTTGCCGTTTCCCATCGGACTAACATTGAGGAGCAAGTTGCCGCCCTTCGCAGCTACTTCGCACAGGATGTGAATAAGTTCTCGAGTCGTCTTGTAATCAGGGTCTGTCGGGTTGTACCCCCAGCTTGTGTTCATGGTCATACAGGTTTCCCACATGCGTTTTTGCGGCTCAGCAGGAACAAACTGCTCTGGGGTATCAAAATCCCCCTGATCTGTCAGCCGATCGTTGATTAGAATTTCAGGTTGAAGGGATTTTATCATGTCACGCAATTCTTTGGTCTTTAACTGATCTGGTGACCGCTCCCATTGACCGTCGAACCATATCACATCTATCTTTCCATAATTTGTTAGTAACTCCTTGGTCTGGCCGAACATGAACTCGAGGTAACGATCCCACTGTTCTTTCGTCGGCTGGCGAAGGGATAAGCTAGCGTAGCATTGTCTGTCACTATCTTGGTAAGCAGGATAGTCTGGATGGTGCCAGTCGAGGAGAGAGAAATACAGTCCTATCTTGAGCCCCTCAGCGCGAAAAGCTTCGACGAATTCACGCACAATATCCTTTTGGTAAGGTGAATTCTCGATAGAGAAGTCTGAATACTTGCTATGGAACATAGCATAGCCGTCATGGTGTTTCGTGGTAAAAACCGCATATGTCATCCCGGCTCCTTTTGCCATTCTGGCAAGTTCCTTGGGATCAAAGTTCGTTGGATTGAAGGTCGGTGCTATGCCGTAATACTCCTTGACAGTGAGGTCTTGACAGTAGGGCATGTATAGGTTTATAATTCCATCTATCAGAGGCCACGAAAGCTCCCAGCCGTTCTGGCTCGAAGGTCCCCAGCTTATGAACATACCAAAACGGGCAGTATCAAACCATGTGCTCATTTTAATCGCCTTTTTCTCATTCGTTATTTTAACAAGAGCATGTTGCTACACTCTTGGTACATAAATATATCATCAGCACGGCACGCGTAGTAAGATTTAGAGCCTTAACACTGGTTTAAGCACCGATATACGACAGCGTACCATCTTTTTTCCATAATTTCTATTCTTGTGATCAAAAAACTTTATCGGCGTTATGGATGCCAGCCAACCCATCAGATAATGGATAAACCTTATTCGAGGCAATTTGAAAGCATACGTTCATTTTTGCCCGCTAAAGAAGTCATGTGATATATAAAAGAATCTTTAGCTCTGTTCTAAGCACTAATGACAGGAAGAGATTTTATCAACTTTAATATTTGTTCAGTGACCGAAAGACCGGCCAGATGCAACATATTTTAAGTCGCGTTGACGTATTAACAAAATTCAGTAAAGAAAATCGCGGACGGTTATGCTTTGTTTGTTCTGAACGCGAACATCTCCCTGTGAACACCGGTACCACTCGCATTTAACCTGAAGTACAAATCGGTTAGTTTTATTACCTCCTCACGAATCCTAGTTTGTTTTTAAAAGTGAATGTTGATGGACAGCGCTTGCACACATCCCAGCGCCCCCACCAGCAGGTAAGTGATGTTGCGTGAGAAGAGAAGCTCTATCTCTGTGCATAATAGTGATTTTAACGCTGTTGTTATTGGTTGGCAACTTAGCAACTGTAGGACTGCTATCACAACGTGAATCTACGGGGCGCACGCACGCCGCCTCGACCGACTACGTAAAGGACAAGGTTCTCGTTCGGTTCAAGCCCGAATCCCGTAAAGATGGCATGGTAGCACCCAACGTTGCTGCAGGCGCTCATGCTAAAGTGGGGGCTACAGTCATAAAGGAGTTTAAAGAGGTGCCTGGCCTTCAGCTGGCGCAACTGCCAGAAGGCATCACTGCATCCGAAGCAGTTGCGCAATACAATCAAAACCCTAGCGTCCTCTATGCCGAGCCCGACTATCTCCGATACAAAGACGTGATTCCTAATGACCCCTATTTTTCCAGCTTATGGGGCCTTCACAACACGGGCCAGAAGGTCAGAGGATTAGCCGGCACGCCAGGAGCCGATATAGATGCGCCCGAGGCGTGGGATAAGACCACAGGGTCACGCGATGTCATCGTCGCCGTCCTCGACACCGGAATCGACTACAACGAGCCGGATCTTACCCCCAATATAGTAAGCGGATGGGACTTTTTTACACATAGTAACGACCCTATGGATCGGGATGGGCATGGCACTCACGTGGCTGGAATCATAGCAGCGGCCGGTAATAATGGCATCGGGGTGACTGGGGTTATGTGGAGGGCAAAGATTATGCCTTTGCGTGTTATTGGCCCGAGTGGTGCTCCCACAGACGTTGTGATCTCAGCTATTTCCTACGCAGATTCGCACGGGGCCCGCATAATAAATATGTCCTTTGGTGGTGCACCGTATTCTCAGGCTGAAAAAGATGCAATCGATGCCTCCCATGCCATTTTTATCTGCGCAGCAGGGAATGAGGGACAAAATAATGATAAGATACCCCACTATCCGTCAAGTTATCCAAGCAGCAACATCATCGCCGTTGCAGCAACTGACCAGAATGATGATATTGCACCATTTTCAGATTATGGTTCAAATTCGGTGCAGGTTGCAGCTCCGGGCGCAAACATTTTGAGCACGTATCCCCCATGGGTTCAAACGTTTTATGATCCATTCAACTGCTTTGATGGGTGGAACGCTCAAGTACCGTGGAGCATCACGGACACTGAGTACGTCAGCCCCCCGTCTAGCGCAATGATCAGCACTCCAGACAACAGCAATGTGAATGCCTCACTAACACTCAAAAATCCCCTCGACCTGACGAGTAAATGTGGGACTACGCTCGGCCTTTTTGTGAGAATGAACACAGTAGAAGCCCACGGAGTGTTTTATGTTGAAGCATCGAGAGACGGTATGCACTGGGATACGATTGATTATGGATCAGGAAACACAACCGGATGGCGTCAGCTGGAGTATGGACTCACAAATTATGATAATTCACCATACTTTAAAATCCGATTTAGACTGGAGACTGACGGTAGTGCCGGGCCCAACAGTGTTTACATCGATAACGTAAAGATCAGAGCATTTGACCCACTGAGCGCGCAACAGAACTATGTCTTTGATAGTGGAACCTCCATGGCTGCCCCTTACGTTTCTGGGCTTGCCGGGCTCATCAAGACAATGCGCCCCGACTATACCAACATCCAAATAAGGGATGCCATTTTGAAAAACGTGGATATAAAGAGCTCATTAAGTGGAAAGACCTTGGTGGGGGGGAGAATCAATGCAAGTAGAACACTGTCTGGAATCCCTCCAGCGCCAGCTGTCACACCATCTCTCTCCATAACCAATGTCCGATTGGTGCCCAGTCACACACAATATCTTGAATGGGAAATCGCCAACACCGGTGACGTTGACGCATTCATTGCGCCATACGCCTTTTTCTACAAGCCGATCAATAAGGCACCCTATTATGTTAGGCTCGGTGAGGCCGTCCCCACCTACGCGTATGATTCCACTACGAGAGATACGACCCCGATCTACCGCTATGGGGGATACAGCTGGTTCAATGCTCTACCGAGACATACATATAGGGTCCTCTCGGGGCCGATTGTTCCTGCTGACGCTAAGTGGGCACTGTACAACGCACAAATATACTATGGCGGGATCCTACAAGGCCGGCTCTACGCGGACAGAGGGCATTACTCGACGTTACGATAGGTGGTCGAAATCTCCTTGTCCTCTCTCTCTGCTGAAGTTCATATGTTGTTCGTGTTGAACTGCATCGTGGGTTTCGATCAGAAAAAATGCCACACCGATAAGTTACGGACACGCAGATGGTGAGGCGATAGTCGTTGGGCACCGCTATTGCGACTATCGATTAGTGTAATACGTGACATAAGAGGGTGGGAACGGAGGCGATTGATATGACAGAAATATTTGACAAGTTATACGAAGTAAAATCCAGAATAGTTAACATGTTTCTATACAAAGCAGACCATTCTTTGATTTGTTTTGACACCGGCTTTAATGAAGGCAGCATAAAAAAGAGTTCGAGAAACTGGGTTTTGATCTAGGGAATGCGAAATATGTATTCTTAACACACGCAGATCCTGACCGCACAGGCGGATTCAATCTGTTTAAAATGCCGAACTATACGTATCAGCCAATGAAGAGCAGATAATTCATAAAAAAACACCGAGATTTTTTGGGTTTCGAAATACTCCACCACTCAAACGAGCATATAAACCGCTCAAGGATGGAGATACTATTCAAGTGAGGGAGACGAAAGTAACAGCGATAGCAACCCCAGGACATTCTCCGGGTTCGATGTCACATCTGGTGAATGGCTCTATTCTGGTTGTTGGAGATACGCTGACTCTAAGAAAAGGCAAGGTTCGTCCGATTTCTAGGCTTCAATTGGCGAGTCTGCTTAGTATGGATCTAATAGCACAGACAGAATCAAAAAAATTGGCAGCACTTACGAACAGCCCTGTGATGGTGACTGCACATACGGGGTCTACGACCGATTTCAAATATGCAATGGATAAATGGGTATAGCAACTCTTCACTAACCGCTCACCGTAATTGTTTGTCGGATTTTTTATCTAGATATCATATTAAAGAGGTGCTAAAAACGGTTTCTCTCATTGTTAGCCGGCAAGTGTCGTTTCCGCGAAGTAACCTTTAATTCCAGTCAAAAATAGGTTTGCTCTTTTCTAACTGGGAACTAAGGAGAACCGACTTGAAAAAGCTACCCTTAATGGGCTTTAAAAGATGCACATAAAATACCAATAGGCTGAATATATCAGCACCCCATAATAAGAAAATGCTGAGTAAAGGCTTCGGGGAGGTACTGATTCTGATGAGCCGTCAATTGTAACAAGGTCCTATAGTCTCTGGAGATTCCGCTTGCGTGAAAAAGTTTTCAGGTTTATAGCAGATTTTGTTAAGAATAACGAAAAAGGCTCTTCTTGTTATATAACAGCAATTATTTTGAAATACTGTAGAATTTCATCACAACGTGACAATATAGTGACGACGGCCTATGTATTCATAGAAGTCTAAAAAATTAAGAAATGGTATCTGCTCTCTTTATACTACCGATCTTGCAGTGCGTTCAATTCACTCTCCGCTCGACCGATCGCGTCAGGCGAGATCTGAGAATTGATACTTCCACCCCTCTCTTCCTTTCTACCTACCAAAGTATTAGTCTCAATTCTGCGACGAGGTTAGATAATTTTTTATGAGAGATCTGATATATTACTAGTCGCAAAGTTTGTTACAATTAATTTACAAGATTGTGTTTAAGATACAGTCTTTCGTCCAGAAGACAATGGGAATACAGCGTCAGCAACCGAAACTAAAAGTGATGTACGACATGAAGAAGATGAGAAGAGGAATAATAACTCTATCGCTCGTGACGATATTGGTGTTTTGCATGTTCAATAGTGTTGCTGCAGCGTTCTCAAGTACATCGACGACCACGGCTCACGGTACCCACCCACAAATAGACGTGAAGAGCAATTGGTGGGACATTCCAAAAAAACCAAAGCCTCCAGATCCGTTGGTGTACATTAAGATCACTGACTGTCCTAAGCAAGTAAATGTCGGACAGACTTTTGCCATTCATGGATTGCTCATGAGAGGCGATAGCGGTATCGGAAACATGCAGATAAAACACTATGACAACGGCAATTTCTTGTGGACAGTTACGACTAATACGGATGGCTCTTTTACCGATACATTCCATTTTGATAGACAGGGTTCCCACCAAATAGGCTACTTCTATCAAGATAGTGCCGGCCCAAACATTGTGTATTTGAGCGCTTGCATAATACAGATATACTCCACTAATAAGTGAAATAAGGGAACTTTTGTCTGCATCTCATTGAGAGGAGAGATAAAAAAGGCCGGGCCATACAATTCATTTCGTTGAAAAGAAGAGTGTTAAAGACACTAAGTTGTAAGATGCTTACGTCATAGTCGAGGGGGGCACATCCCTTCATGTTCATATAACAAAGTCGGGAATATGACAGATAGATTTGCTTTGATGCCAGGGCTAACGTTGCATAGCTCGAATGTTCGCATTGACGCACGTTCAACGTGTCGAACATGCTGAGTTCCTTGCCTCGTACTTTCTGTCTGAGCGGGATGCGAACGGTTCAGAAAGTCACACACCACTTGTAAACCTCGTTTTGAGCCTTCGGTGGTCGCATATTGCAGAGTAGAAAAAGCAGTGTTCATTTATCCAAAAACGTGCCTGAATCAATCACATACGGCCGATGACGTATGTGCGATGTTGTTCAGGCCGCAGTGGCTCTCAGCGCCGTCATCGACTGCCAACGAATGGAACTCTTTGGGGTATGTAGAGGCATTCATAAAAACGCTGAATTACTGATTTTTTCCGGGAATCCTAGGTATTCTAATGCTCGGTTACGTACTTTTATCAGTGTCGCTGTGCGCAACGCCTCGTTGCTAGACGTATCTTCAATATAATTTAGTGTGAACGTCGTTGTACCGCTAATACCCACACCGCCCAGCATCAGAGGGTTCGGTCCTGTTGATGGTGCCCAGAACATGCGTTCGAGCCTGAGATTACCGTATGTTTCGGGAAAATTCAGCCTTCCGAGGTTCGTGTTGGTCGTTCCAGGATAAGCTGATATAACTCGTTTAGAAATTTTAAAGGCGACATTGTTCTTATCACGGGCAAATGCGGACAGTTTATCGTAGCGACTGAATCCCTCGGGCACGTCTTTTGCGTGTAAGGCGAAGCTCGGAAGTACGTCTATAAGCGTTGGATCGAACCTCTCTATTTCCTGAGCGTACCCGACGATGTCTCGTGCGTCTAGCTTTTTCCGCACTTTCTGGTGGAACGTTTGAGCATTTTGCCAGAAGGATTTCTGAGGGTCGTAAGCGAACTTGAACTCAAAGGCGGTGAAAAAGTTGCAGAATACGTCGCCAACGGGCCTGTCCAGGCGCTTCCTGAGGTCGTATGGCAAGTGAACGATCTTTTGGTGCCCTTTAAATGCACCACAAACGTCACCGTATGCCGCTATGAACGCCGTGGTCACCGCTGAGCCGATTGTTATGCCATGTTCCCGGCAATTCGCGGTAAGGCACACTGTCTCGTCTTTTTCCAGCGTGAGCAGCACAAGCTTATACGTATGTTTCTGCCAGAATGCCATATGGATGTTCAGGAAGTCTCCTTGGTCAAAAAACCAGCGCTTTTTGCTCCACTGTCTGTTGTACCAATCGACAATCAGCCTTCTTATAAATTTTATAACGATATTTCCGGGTATTTTCAGCTCATAATCGGCTAGAATAGGCGGGAATATCACCTTCTCTTCTAGCTGAGGATCAGCGATATGCTTCAGAGTGTCGCGCGTTAAAATGGCAAGTGACTCACCATCACTGATCGTATGATGGGCAAAGACGATAAAATCAGACACTTCTAGTGAGTAGATAAGCACGAAACGGATCAGGGGCCCGGTTGACGGGTCAAACGGAATGGTCTGCTCATGTACAATCTCATCGAACCACTGAGAATCCGACTGCTTGGGCACAACACGCAATATGGGGCCCGGGACGTCGGCCGTCGAAAACCAAGCATTTCTCTCGCTGTCGAAAACGACTTTTGCCCCTACGAGGGGGTGTATCGTTCGGACCTTTTCAAGAGCTCTCCTCAGCTCATTTTCAGAGATGTTTCCTGTAATTCGAGTACACAACGATATATTTGCATAGGGCACTTCAAGGAACAACCTCTCAAAGTTCCAGACCCTCCGCATAACGTTCCGCGGAGAATGTTGTAATGAATTTTCGATTTGACCCACTTATTCTTCTCCTTCTCGATCTCTGGATATGAGGAATATCATTAAGTAAAGCCTTTCAGCATTTTATCGAAATACACTGCCACTATATACGTCTTTTGAGGGCGTCACCTTAAAGCAGTTTACAGAAAGTGATGTCGAATCTCGCCTCTCAGTTATGTAGACTTTAGGGTATCAACGGGAGCACGCTGAGCGAGGGAAAAGTGGAGAGCTCTCACAAGGTTTTAGATACCTACTCCTTTTTAATTTTTACCTATGTACCGAAACACCAGCACAACTCTTTACAGCGTTCGTGGAGGTTAGCGTAAGTGTGGGTTTGCGGACCCTATTTATATAGGCAAATACGTATACAATATTTTATCAGCAGCCCATCGTCAATTAAAAGGAGCTGGTTCTAAATGTCGATACTGTGTAATGTACTTGGACTATTAATTACGCTAGTCCCACCGCTAGGGCCGATATTACTGCC
>Ga0187769_10001897_pt1 | contig 12097 bp, 11 predicted proteins | sample 0116_SJ02_MP02_1_FD_133140 | JGI IMG/M metagenome (GOLD analysis project Ga0187769, IMG submission 133140) | Tropical peat soil microbial communities from peatlands in Department of Meta, Colombia - 0116_SJ02_MP02_10_MG | ecosystem: Environmental > Terrestrial > Soil > Wetlands > Peat | place... | reverse complement strand
GCTTTCCGGACTGGACCAGCAACGTCTCGTCGTTCCGAAGGGTGCGAAGCGTCTCGACGATTCGGTCGAACGATTCCCAGTCCCGGGCCGCCTTCCCGCGTCCTCCGTACACGATGAGGTGCCGGGGGTCGCGGCCCACCTCCGGGTCGAGGTTGTTCATCAGCAAGCGGAGGGCGGCCTCCTGGCCCCACCCGACGCAGCTGATTTCGCGGCCACGGGGGGCCCGAACGACTCGGTCCGATTCTAGGGTTCGTGGCATCGACCCGGTAGCGCGCACGACGCTTAGAAGGCTATCCGGTCATCGCCGGGGGTCGCGAGGACCGGGCGGGCTGGCGAGGCCCCCGTCCTGGCACGCTGGGTCGGCAGACCTCGGGGTCCCTCGGGGGAGGCTTTCCGAGAGCTTCTCGGCTGACGATCGCGCTTCCCTGGTCGCGTTCGCGGTTTCGTTCCTCAGGACGAGGCGGGAGCCAAGGCAGCTCCACGGACCACGACTCGATCGTCCACAGTAAGGTCGCCGTCATGGGTCGTCCCTTGGAACATACCAAAGAACGTGACCGCTCCTTCGACGAGGCGGTCCTGGCCGTATCCCTTACGGAGAGCCGGGTTCAATCCGACCACAACAGCTCCGAACGTCCGACGCCTCGACTACGACAAACAGCTTGGGCCAGTACAGCCTCTACATCTTCGGTAATCCAAACCTTCCCAAGCCAGAGTACGCATGCTACGATGGTTTCGTCTCAGGAGAGCCAGGAAGTCGAGCGATAATTGTCGCCCTCGTGAACGGATTCTGCATAAATGGAGGGTGCGACGCCACTTGGGGAGGCTTTTGGAATGAGACAGTCGTGATCTGGGCACCGCAGAAGGTCGACTTCTACCTGCCCACCAACTTCAAAGGTCCTTACACGCCTCAAGTCTTGGAATTCTCGAACGCACCAGCTGGATACTCGTACTTGGGGGTGAGCTCTTCAATCAGTGTAACCAATACGGAGTGGCTGAACGCCTCATACTCTCAGTCTGCAAACGTGTTGGGACTTGGAGGGTCGTTTTCTCTGACTTACTCAACGCATTCCTCCAACACTTACACAACGACTCGCCGGTACGGCCAAAGCGGAGGTAGCCTGGAGATCCTCGAGCGGTTCTGGACCTCGGGGACTGTTGAGTACAATGCAATCTCGCGATCCTGGTCGGCACCCCAAGAGTCGGCGTGCAACCTGCCATGCGGCGGCGAGCAAGGGCTCGAACAGGGGGCTCAGTACATTTCGACGTGGCTCTACCCGGGGTCTTCGGCTCCAGGAATGTATGCTTTGACGGACTGGGACTACATGAACCTGTCCGAGGGCGCGCAGGATCCAGGGAGCATCACGGTGGCAGGGGCCATGACGAACTCGAGTAGCTACAGTGTCACTTTCGGCCAAAACGCGAGTTTGGAGGGGGTGATCGCGGCTTCTCAGACAATCACTGTACAATGGTCAGAATCGACTACCCAGACGTACTCCAACATGGTCAACTGGACGGTCGAGGTTCCGAACGGCCAGCCCCCAGCATGCTTTGTCGTGTACGGCCAGGGCGGGTCGCCTTCTCTAGACGAACCCACGATCATTGGAATCTACGAATACTCTCCTGTCAAGGGCGGGTGTATCTACTAGCGGCCGTATACAGGTCGGTAGAAGATTGTAGACCTGGGGGCGTCTCGGCGTGACAGTGCCAAGGGTGGGACCTAGACTGATTGTGATCGCCGTAGTCGTCGCGGTCATCGCCGCAGGGGTAGGTGTCTCATTTTTTTGGTGGTCGCTTCAACGAAAGAATGAACCGGCGAGACCCCCTGGGCCAGACGGGCCAACGTTGTATCAAGCGCTGGGCCGGGTCAATGCTACCGTACGCAACACGTCGGGTGGACCGTGGATTCTCTTTTCCTACATCGGGTTCGCCCCTGAGGGCCCGTTCTCGCCAGCCGCGTACGGGTTTGAGGGCGGCGACAATGCAACCCTCAGAGACTGTCAATCCCAGTTCAATGGGTTGACAGTCTGGAATGGCAGTTATATCCCGATTTTCAACGGAAGCTTTGCATCGGGCAACGCGACGTTCTGGCAGTTCGAGTTTTTCTCGAACCGAAGCCAGGAGGTCATTGTGGCGACGGATGTATTGGGCGTGCCAACCGTCTACGCGCCGCTCCCTCTCTCGAACGCGTGCATCAGGCAATCGAACATGGAGTACGCAGCGCCCACCTATGTGAGCTGGGTAAACCCTCTCCCGGTCGACACTTCGATACAGGCTCTGGCCGCATACGACTACGTGGGCGAGGCGTATTCTGCCCGCCACTCTCCCTTGATGGAGATGTTCGCGGATGGATGGCCTCCACTGACGAACATCAACCACGGAGAGGGCGGCGGAGCTTCCTACTTGCGTTGCGGTCTGGTCGGGGCCGCGGGAATGCAAGCGAAAGGGGTTGTCGGGGAGTACAACAACGGTCAGGTGCAGGACACCTTCAACGGGTCACTGAGTTGCACCGCGGTGGCCAGTGGCGGATACGATGGAATTCCTCTCGTTTACACCCCCTATGTCGTCGCCTTGACAATCCCTGGAACTGCCGTTTCGATCGGCGGTGGGGAGACGGGATTCGCGTTCGCGACTCAAACGGAGTTTGCCGCGGCACCGGGAAACGACACAATCGTGGACCACGACGGCTGGGGCCTCACTAGCTGGATGACACAGTTATCGGTCCGGAACGCGGGCGGTCAGAACCTCACATCGACCCCGCTCACTTGCCAGGCATGGGTCCCCAGTCTCGCCGACTGCGCCCCGAACGGGTCCGGCTGGTCGGCGATCCTGCTCTCCCCGGCCGGTGCGTGGATGGACACATACCCTTCGCTCACCAACAGCACGGCTTGGGCGATTCCTAACGTCCCGCTCATTGGTGGCGAACAGATCGTCGTCTCCTACCCAGGGACCTGGAACGTTTCAGGAGACCAGTTGATCGTAGGGGCATCGTCCGCCGTCCCTGCGGTGTCTGGATCTGTTACGCTGTGAAGCAAGTCGGCCGGCCCAGGTACGGCTTTGCCTAAATCCGCAATCACACCCCTCGCTTCGCCGGCTGCCGCTCGTCACGAAACCCGTAAGCGGTAAGTTCGCTATCCACCGGCGATGACCGCGGCCCCGCGGACGCGGACACGTAGATCGATCCTCATCGTGGCTGTCGCGACTGTGATGACGGTCGCTGGCGGAGTAAGCGCGTTCCTGGTGCTCGAGCAGAACACAACGAAATCGATCCCGGTTGTGGACGACGGTCCAACGCTCTACCAGGCCATCGCGGGAGTGAATCAGTCACTTCGGAACGTGACCGGGGGTCCCTGGGGACTATTCTCGATATACGGGGTGGCAGCGGAGGCACCGTTCAGCGCTAGCGTGGTCGGGTATCCTTTGGACAATCTGACCGCGAACGCGTGCCAGGCGCAGTTCAACGGTCTCACCCTATGGAATGGCACGATGCCGGCCTTCGACGGGTCACTGAGCTCGGGCACCGCGCCGTTCTGGCAGTTCGCATATTTTTCGAACGTGAGTCAGCAGATCCTCGTGGTCACGAGCGCAATGGGCACAAGCCATGCTTACTCGCCGATGCCGGTGAACGGACCATGCCATCCGTGGTATGACCTCGGCAACCCAGAGGACTGGGTGCGGCAGCTGGCTCCCTTTCTGACGAACAGCCCCAATATCGCCCAGCCCGCAATGGATGCGATGGGCAAACTGAGCTGGTTCTACCGTAGCAGTCCCTGGGCGGAGATATACACGACCGGGCCGGGAGTCTTCGATGGCTTCGGTGACCTCGGGGGATTCGCCGGGGTGATCCTCGATCGGTGCGGCCTCCTGGGGGCCTCTAACATTCAGCCGCTTCTCCTATGGGCAGAGAGTTTCAACGGAACGAACGGAGGCTACTCCAATGAGACCACCAACTGCGCCGTCCTCAACTATCCCTACTTTGCCGGATATGGAAGTTATGACGTGATTCCCGGGTCGCCCGGGTCGAGCCTGAACGGAGGCACGCTGCAGCTCGCGGTCCCGTTCCAGGTGGGAATCATCGAGCATAACCAGACTACTCCCTTCTACTACAATGCCTGGGGCCTTGCAAACTGGATGACGAGTTGGAATCTGACCAATTCATCGGGTGATCAGCTGCCGTTACAGGCCTCAGGATGCGACTCGTGGGTTCCTTCAGTTTCGGATTGCGAGGCGAATGCCTCCGGTTGGTATGCCGTGGTGCTCTCGGCGAGTGGGGAGTGGGTGAACAGCTACGGATTGAACCCGAACGGCACCCGAGGGTGGGCCGAGCCCGTGACGGCGCTCGTGAGCCACCAGCAGTTGGTGATCGTGGTTCCGAGCTCGTGGAACGTGACGGGTGACGTAATGACGGTAAAATCCACGGTAGCCACATCCACGGTCCTCGGAACGATCGCGCTCTGAATGGCTCCACAGCCCTCGCGCGGGTCCCTCCCATTCGCTCCGCACACGGGTTCCCCCGGGGAACAAGGCGGGCACCAACTCTAAGCAGGATTCAGTCATCCGCGCCGTGGGGAATCGAAGGAGCGTGGCTTCACTTCTGGAGGGGACGGGTGAGAAGACCTAAATGCGCGAAAACCGAGGCCGGTCTCTGACGTATGCCGCCATAGCTCAGTTGGTAGAGCGGCTGATTTGTAATCAGCAGGTCGGGAGTTCGATCCTCTCTGGCGGCTTCCGAGACCGGCTCGGGGCTCCGTTTCGAGGGGGCATCGTTGGGCTCCTGTTGGCCGACCAGGAGGGTCGGACGCCTCCGGGAAGGCCGCGGGGTCCGAGACCCGCCCGAGAATGGTTTCGTTCGGAGGGGCACGGATGGGCCAAGTAGCCGGGAGCCAAGGGATTCGGGGAATCTCGCTCCACCGGAGGGGCGTCCACGCAAATAGGGGACCTTCGATGAGCTCCGGCCCGGCGTCCGAGCAGAAGATTGATATAACACCCGATACGCATCCATACGTCAATGTCTCGGCCGCGGCGCTGGCGCCGGCGAGGACGCCGCGGAATCAGCGAGATCATCGGAGCGATCCTCCTCATCGCGCTCACCTTGGTCGCGGGCGTTCTGCTCTGGACTTTCCACATCCGGACCCCGCCGAGCCCGCCGAGCGTGCTGATCGCGATCAAGACCGGGGGAAGCAACCCGGTCTGGGGCGACCCGACGGACTGCCAGCCCACCGGACAGTGGACCTATCCGCTCACCGCCGCGGAGCTCGCGGGGCCTTCCCCGGGACTCTGGGGAGACGAATGGAACAACGAATGCTATCCTCCCGCAGCCTCGGGCAATTTCTCCGCGCTCAACACGAGCCAGATCCAGATCGTGGCCCACTCGCCCACCAACATCCTGCTGACCGACATCAACCTCACCTTCGTCTGCAACAACGCGACCAACAAGGGGGGCCGGACCGTGCTGATCAGCGGTTCGCTCGCCTCGATGACCTGGTACCCCGGCTCGACGACGCAGCCCGCTGCGGACGCCCCCTACCTCGGCTACTGCGGCAACTTCGACGCGGGCGGTTACGGCGGGGGGTCCTACGGAACGCTCTACAACCGTCTCGGGATGTTCATCCCGCTCGACCAGAACCATACGGTCCTCACGAACGGCGACACGTTCCTTCTCTACATCCATAACGGCGGCTGGCCGATCGACTTCCAGTGCGTCGACCAGGCCCTCTACGGCTGTTACACGAACGGCGGTCTTCCCAGCCTCGACTCGGACGACTACCACGGTGCGCCCCCCTGGTGCTTCACGACGCCCGGCGCTTGCACGATCTACCTCACCTACACCGGCAACCCTACGACCCTGCTCGCGGCGATCCCGGTCTACTCCATGGCCCCGCCGACCGTGTAATCGGTCGCCCTGTCGATTCAGAATGAACTGCCCGTACGATTCCCTCGGAACCCTAAGACCCCGATGAAGCGCGCGACCCGACGTCAACGGTTCCTCGGCTGGACGATCGCGGCGGTGGCCGCGCTGGTCGTGGTCCTACTCGTGCTGGTCGGACTGGGGATTCTGAGTGTGGCGCCGGATCCGCCGGCCAAGACGCTGACGGTCGTCGGTGCCGAGCGCTGGATCGACCAGGGAACGACCGCCTCGGGAAGGGGCTGGTTCGGGCCCTCCTACTACAACTACACGGTCCCCGACGGCTTCCCGATCGTCGTCCCAGTCGGAGGGACCTTCGCCCTCGTGGTCACCTTCTCCAACTTCGACAACCAAACCCACACCCTCTACAGCGCGGTCGCGAACACGCCCTTCTCGGTGTCCGGCTCCCGCCCGGCGCTGCCGTCCGTCATCCCTCCCCGCCAGGATGAGCCCGTCTACGAGTTCCTGATCACCGTGCCGAACGAGCCGGGCGCCCGGCTCTGGCTCAACGTCACGCTGGACGCCCTGTCGTAGCGCCCACGGTCCCGACGGTTGGGACGCACCGATTCGAGGCGAGATACGCCCTACGGGCCGGCGTCGCCTGGAGTGGAGGGCTTGGGGCCGGAGACGGCGCTGCCGGTCACGAGGCGTTCCAGGGCGATCTTGACGTGCGCCCCCGGCAGCGCACCCTGGTGGACCTCGAGGATCTTTCCGTCCGCGTCGATCAGGAACGTGACCCGCTTTGCGACGCCCAGAAGCCCGAGCGCCCCGTACCGTCGGGCGATCGACTTGTCCGCGTCGGCGATGAGCGGGAACGGCAGTTGGCACTTTTCTGAGAAGCCGTGCTGGTCCTCGACCGTGTCGACGCTCACCCCGACCACGCCGACCCCGGCCTTCTGGAATTCGGAATAGTGCTCGGCGAAGCCCCGGGCCTCGATCGTGCAGCCGAGCGTGTTCGCCTTCGGGTAGAAGTAGAGGACCAGCGGCCTCCCCCGGAGGCTCGCGAGCGCGAGCTTCCCCCCGTCGCCCGTTCGGCCCTCGAAGTCCGGTGCGATCTCGCCGACGCCGACCATGCCGTCCGAGGTACGCCGGCCTATTTCAGGGACCGGTGGCTTGGGGGTGACTCGACTCCTCAAGCGGGGCTCCCAAGGCGAGAACCCGGGCGATCTCCTCCGAAGTCAGCGGAGGGACCGTCTCGGCCAACAGGACAGACTCGAGCTGCTCCGGCGTCGGCATCGGGATTGTAACGGTGGCCACCCACTCCCAATGGAGGGCGAACTGGAGTGCTGCCTGCGCAAGGGTTCGGCGGTGACCTTCGGTCAGGAACCCGAGACGGAGGATGGGGTCGAACTCGGCGTGGAGGTCGCGGAGGCCGAGGGGAGCATGAGGCCCGAGCCGCTCCGGAAGTATCGAGAGGAATCGACTGCCGTCCAAACGACCCCCTGCGTAAGGGTCCCGAACAATGTATCGCGGCCCCGCGGCCGGGTCCGCGCGTTCCATCTGCGCGACCGCCCGATGGTCGAGCAGCGAGAGCGGTCCTATGAGGAGAGGGCTGGTCAGGGTTTCGTCCCGGCCGGCGATATGGGGGCCGAGTCGATCGATCAGCGCCCAATCCGACAGCAAGGCGCTGCCGGGCGGAGTCCCGGTGGACCTGAGTCCTTCTGCTCCGGCCCCGCCGAAGGCGACGGCCGGTTCCCCCAATACGCCGATGAGTCGAGCCACTGAAGAGAGTCGGAGGAGCCGGTCGCCCGGCGTCCCGCTTGCCGGCTCCAACCGGTTCGGCGCTCCTGATGGAGACTCCGTCGACGTGGCCGAGACGATCAGAACCAGGTCCGGGTCGTGACCCGGAAACGCCTCCCGGACGACGCCCTCAGCCCGGTCGGGGTGCCGACTCTCCGACAGGTCGAACGTGGTGACCCCGAACCTCCGCGCCTTGCGGAGCTGTTCCGCCACCCGCCGGTCGTCGGTGACATCCGGTCCCAGGGGGTCCACGGCGACCGAGATCGCAGAGACTTCGAGGCCGCTCACCGGAAGCCTGCGACGAGAGACGGCCGTCCCACTGCGTGGCATGATAGATCGGAAGCCTCGAGGGCCAGAGAACCCTTTCTCCTAACCAAGCCGGGCCATGAGCGACCGCTTAAGTCGCGGCCGCTCTCCGGGAAGAGTGGTCCCGGCTCTCGAGTCTCGCTTGCCCCTCTCCGAGCGGCTTCGCCCCAGCCGGCTCGATGACCTCGTTGGCAATCCGAAGGCCCGGCAGGAGCTGAGGGCTTGGGCCGAGAGCTGGAGATCCGGGAAACCCCCCGCCCGTCGGGCGGTGCTTCTCGTGGGCCCGCCGGGCGTGGGCAAGACGACGGCCGCGCTGGCCCTCGCCCTCGAGTTCGGGTGGTCCCTCGTCGAGATGAACGCCTCGGACGCGCGGAACCAGGCGGCGATCGAGCAAGTGGCCGGGCGCGCCTCGGTCTCCCACACGCTCGCGGAGGCCGGTCCCCACCGCGCGCACCGTCACGCCCTCATCCTGCTGGACGAGGCCGACTGCCTCACGGGGCGACTCACGGAGACAGCCCGCTCGATGCCGGCCCCTCCCGGGCTTGCGGATTTCCTGCGGGTTCGCTATCGGACAATCGAGGCCCTCAACGCCGCTTGGGGTCTTACCGGGGTTGGTCGGGTCCGTCCGTTCGTCGATTGGGAGTCCGTCCCGCGTTCCCCTGGTAACGCCAGCTGGGCCCGGCTCCCGGCCGCTCGCACCGACATCGAGGAGTGGAGGGGACTTCAGCGTCCTCCGGACCTCACCGACCGCGGCGGACTGGCCGCGATCGCGCGTCTCGTTCGTTCGACTCGGCAACCGATCGTGCTCACCGTCAACGACGAACGTCCCCTGACCCGCTACTCTCCCGTCTTCCGGTCGAACGTTCTCTTCCTCCGATTCTACCCGATCCGAGAGGCGGAGATGGCCTCCCACCTCGAACGGATCGCCCGGTCGGAGCGAATTGAACTGGCGGAGGGCGTCCTGCCGACGATCGTGCGACGGGCGGCCGGGGACCTTAGGGCGGCACTGAACGACCTCGATGCGATCTCTGTCCTCCCGCCCGGTCCCCTGCAGCTCTCCGCGCTGAGCGCCCGGGACCTCGAGTCCGACTTCGCGTCGCTGACCGAGGAGGTGCTCACCCGGCCACGGTACTATCGCTCGGTCGAGGTCCGCGACCGCCTGGACGCGACGCCCGACGACCTGCTCCCGTGGATTGAGGAGAACATCCCCCGGTTTGCCCCGGACCACCAGCACACCGCCGACGCCCTCGCGACCCTGGCCGTGGCCGACCGGTTTCTCTCGTGGGCGCGCCGACAGCGCGTCTACGGACTGTGGAGCTACGCCTCCGAACTCCTCACCGGTGGAGTCGCGCTTTCCGTGCGCGAGGGAACGGGAAGCCCTCGGGGAGGCGCGATGTTCCCGCGCTTCCTCGGCGAGATGGGACGGAGCCGGGGCCTTCGCGCGGTCCGAGAAGGGATGGTCGCGAAAATGGCGAAGCGTTTCCACCTTTCTACCGACAAGACACGGGAGACGCTGCTGCCGTTCATGGAAGCGGTCTTCGGTAAGGCCCACCGGCCGCGGTCCGACCCTGACTGGAAACCGCTCGCCCGGGGGATCGCTCGCGAGCTCGAGCTCAGCACCGAGGAGGTCGGCCTGCTCCTCGGCGTCGAGCCGGGGTCGAGGGAGGTCGATGCACTGCTGGCTCCGGACGAGACCGAAGCGGCGCGGTCCTCCCGCGGCGGGTCGGGCCGAGGGGAGGAGCCGCCTCGAGAGGGTCAGGCCTCCCCAAGTCCTCCCGACGTCGACCGAGGAAAGGTCCAGCGTCAGCTCTCCGATTTCGGAGCCTGATCGTCCGACCTGCGGCGGGCCCCCCGAGACCGGGGAGCTGACGACGGCGAACCGGGGGGAGGGGAGTGGATCTTACTCCAGGCGGGCGTGGACCGTGATATCGACGTTCCCCTTGAGCGCGCCCGAGATCGGACACCCTTGGCCCGCGGCCTTGGCCGCCGCCTCGAACTCAGCGAGGGCGATGCCGGGAACCTTGCCTACCACATTGAGTTCCACCGTGGTGACTTTCCATCCGTCGCCGACCTTGTCGAACGTCGCCGTCGCGTTGACCGTGAGCTTCTGGGGAGCGTGGTGGAGGCGGGCGAGGCCAGCGGATAGCGCCATGGAGTAGCAGGACGCGTGGGCGGCCGCGAGCAGCTCTTCCGGGCTCGTCTTGCCTTCGGGAGCCTCCGTGCGGGCCGACCAGGAGACCGAGACCTCGCCCAGCCCTCCGCTCGTTCCCTTAACCTTCCCGTGACCCCGCAAGAGGTCCCCTTCCCAGACCGCTTCCGCCGTCCGCCTCGCTGCCATGGGCCGTCCCACTCGACCGTCTCATTTAACCTCGCGGTGCGTCGCGCCGCTCGAGTGCCAAGGCTTTCAGGGCCGGGGCGATTCCGCGGGCATGGCGGTCGGACTGGCCCGTCTCCCGCGCTTCCTCGTGCTCGAGCCAGTCTCCACCGTGCGTATCGAAATCGAGCTCGAGGCTCCGGCCTGTGAGATCGATGTCGAGCTCGAGAACCCCCGACCGGGGCGGTCGTTCGTCCTGCTGATCGGGCACAAAGAGGGACCGTTCGTCCAGCGGGTACGGCTGGCCGGGCGAGCGCGCATCCTCTTCGACCCCGAGGCGCCCGGAGTCTACGTCCTGCTGCTCGCGAATCCCCAGCAGGAACCGCTTGTGCTGCGCCTCAAGGCGCGGGACCTCCCGAAGGGGGTGGTTGCCCCGGTTACGGGTGTGCCGCGGCCGGTGCTGACCGATTCGGCGCCCCGCCCCGAGGTGCGAGAAGGGCACGGGCGCCGGAAACGTCGCGCCATTGTCGGGCGGTCCTCGAGGAGTCGCAGACGCCGCCGCCCGCTCGCGAAGACGGATGCGGGCCCTGAGGCTCGTCGCAGGGCTGCCGCCTCGGAGAAGCATTGATTCTGACCTCCCCGAACTGCCTGTCGCCCTGAGGAGAATGCGATTCCGTGGGAGCCGTTGGTCCCATATCGGCGCGCGCGGTGGGCCCGGGCATGCCGTCGACCGCTTCCGAGAGCGAACGCCGCTGGGCCGAACGATGGCGGCGACGCTGGGATCGACAGCAGGAACGGTATCTTCCGACGCGGGACGAACGGTTCGACGCCATCCTCGACGCGCTCGACCGTGCCGTGGCGTCCCCTCCGGGGACCGTGGCCTCCCGAAAGTCACGCCCGTTCCGCTTTGTGGACTTGGGATGCGGGACCGGGGCGCTGTCGGAGCGGATCCTGAACCGATTCCCCCGCGCGGTCGGCGTCGGGGTCGACTTCGACCCCGTGCTGATGAAGATCGGACGGGTCGCTCTCGGCTCGGTGGGAGGTCGGTTCCGCTGGGTCGACGCCGACCTCCGCCGCACGGGGTGGGTCGCGTCACTCCCCCACGGTCGGATGGACGCCGCGGTCTCCACGACGGCCCTGCACTGGCTCACCGCCTTCGAGCTCCGCCGCCTCTACGGCGCGCTCGCGCGGCGCTTGCGACCGGGCGGAGTCTTCGTGAACGGCGACCACATGGAATACCCTTCGAGCGCGCGCCGTCTGAAGAGGTGGGCCAGGGCGAACCGCGGCATCGACCGCGCCGTGTTTTCCGGGCCGGGCGAGAGCTGGCGGGCGTGGTGGACGGCCGTCCTCGCCGACCCACGGGTCGCGGCGGAGGCAGCCTCCCGAGCGAAGCGGGTGCCTCGCCATCACGAGGACGTGCCACCCGTGGACCTGAGGGCTCACACCCGAATGCTCCGGGGAGCGGGCTTCCGCGAGGTGGGCACGACGTGGTCGCGTTGGGAGAACCGCGTCCTCGTCGCGGTACGGTAACGGAGCGTCGCGACCCCCGAGGGGCGAAGGCTTGAAGGGGGCGGGCGAAGGTCCGGCCGGAGCTCAATGAGCGACCTCGCGATCCTGCTCGCCGTCACGGTCAGCGTCTTCGCGATCGTGGACCCGATCGGGACCCTTCCGTTCTTCGTCGGACTCACCGAAGGATTCACCGAGTCCGACCGCCGGGCCGTGCTCACCCGCTCGGTGCTCGTGCTCGGTGGGGTGCTGGGGGGAATGGCGGTGTTCGGGCGGTTCCTTTTCCTTGCCTTCGGGTTCACGCTCGGGGCCTTCGAGATCGCCGGGGG
>Ga0187769_10001896_pt1 | contig 12097 bp, 11 predicted proteins | sample 0116_SJ02_MP02_1_FD_133140 | JGI IMG/M metagenome (GOLD analysis project Ga0187769, IMG submission 133140) | Tropical peat soil microbial communities from peatlands in Department of Meta, Colombia - 0116_SJ02_MP02_10_MG | ecosystem: Environmental > Terrestrial > Soil > Wetlands > Peat | place... | reverse complement strand
TCCCAAAAGCTCTCCTGCGTAGTCGGTTCCGCTTTCCACAAAATCCCCCCAGACAACTCTGTCCCAATGTTCATCTCCCAATTCGACCTGGTTCATGTCCTCAAGGGTCTTTAAATCCGGTAGCGCACCGTGAAGCGCTAAGATTCCATTTTGGGTAGTGGCTGCAATAGGAAATTTTGAGAAGAGATGGCCGTATTCTTCCCTTTCTTCAAAAGAGAGGGACGTCCAAAAATTGGCAGGATAAAACTCTTTCACCATAAAACCCTCATGGTTCCCGGCCAGGAGGAAGACCTCTTCGGGATGCTCCAACTTTAATCTCAGGAGATATCGGATATTCTCTTCGGAATAATTTCCCCGATCCACGTAGTCTCCCAGGAAGACAATGCGATAAGGTCTTTTAAGGTATCGCTGGATAACCTGCTGACCGGCCTCGAGATCTCCGTGGGTATCTCCCACAAAAACCACTTTTCCCTTTGAGGGAAGACGGATCAGCCGTGGTTCCTTCTCAAATACTTCCTCTGCCTTTTTAAGAAGATCCTTCCACTCCACCTCTTTCCCTACGTCTTCACCACTTTGACATGGACCTTCCGATTCCTTGGCCCATCAAATTCACAAAAAAAGATCCCCTGCCAGGTGCCGAGGACTAACTTCCCTGACTCAACAAAGACAATTTCGGAACACCCCACTAGACTGGCTTTGATATGAGCCGGAGCATTTCCTTCCGAATGGTGATAATGATCCTTAAAAGGAATAATCTTATTTAACTCCATGACAATGTCGTGAACGACGCTCGGGTCCGCATTCTCATTGAGCGTGACCGCTGCAGTGGTGTGAGGGATGAACACGATGCAGATTCCATCTTCCACCCCCGTTTTTTTTATAGCTTCATAAACAGACCGGGTGATATCAATAAATTCGGTCTGTGTTGAGGTGGTCACTCGAAACGTTTGAATCATCTTCCACTCCACACTCCCAAGGAAGATTGACAATGATGCACCTTCATATCACATTCGACTGAGAATCTCAATCATATCTCAATATGACGTGCAACGAATCCTATTGACTCTTCCATCTCGATTTAGTACATTCCCGTCCAACCGGGGAAACAAATGAAAGCTGCTTTTCGGATGTGGAAGAACACAAGAATGATTATTTTAGCAGCCGTCTGTGCAGCCATTTACGGTGCGGCACTCATTGCCTTCAAGACCGCTGTTCCTCTCATCCCGGGGATCACCGAAGTGCGTGTTGCCAATATTTTTCCGATGGTATTCGGAATGCTCTTCGGCCCTGCGGGCGCCTGGGGCACAGGCATTGGGAATCTTATTGGGGACATTTTCGGAGGCACTCTGGGACCTACCTCCATTGCCGGCTTCGTGGGCAATTTTCTGCTCGGCTACCTTCCTTACACGATGTGGGTCACATTTGCACCCTTTACGAAGAAATCCCCCCAGTGGGACGCCGGCAGTTGGCGCAGCTGGATGAATTATTTTCTCCTTGGTTTTATCTCAAGCGCTGCGTGCGCAGTCGTGGTGGGCATCGCCGCAGACACTCTGGGTTTCGTGCCTTACGTCATTCTAACAAAGATCATTGTTCTCAACGATACCATTGCCAGTTGGATCGGAGTGCTCCTGTTCATCTCCGTTTATGGTGTCACGAAACACCAACTCGGCCTCTTTTGGGCCGACGTAATGGATGAGAATGATATTGGTTCGCCCGTTGCCGGCATCATTGGCGCATGGTTGGTCGCGATCGCTTCCGTATTCGGCCTCACAGGAGGAATGATCGCTGGTCTTCCGCCAACTACCGTTGGCTGGGTCTGCACCCTCGCGATCATCATTGGTAGTCTCTTGCTCTGAAGATAAGACTTTTTAGGTCGAAGGCTACAATAAAACCAACGTGGCGAAGAAAGACTCGTTATCTTTATTGACCCTTATATCGAATTTCGTTTTTTGCTACTCGGCCCCCGACCTTCTATTTTCGAGCTTCTTGTTTCGATACGATCATCGTCACCGTTAAGCAATATTCTCTTTGATCCTGAAGTGAACAGTTTTCTGACTCGTTCCCCGGAAGCCAATCTTATGAGCTCCGCCATTTCAATCGAAGACCTAACTTTCACCTATCAGGGAAACGCACGGCCAGCCCTGCAGAATATCCAGGGCAAGATAGAAGACGGAACCTTTGTGGCAGTAATGGGGCACGGCGGAGCCGGCAAGTCGACTCTATGCTGCACTCTCAATGCCCTTGTGCCCAAATTTTTCCGCGGGAAATACCAGGGCCGTGTTCTGGTTAGAGGACAAGACGTCGCCCGACATCGAGTTTCTGAGATGTCACGTCTGGTCGGGCTGGTACTACAGGACTTCGAAGCACAACTCTTCTCCACCAATGTTGAGCTGGAAATGGCTTTTGGGCCGGAAAACCACTGTCTTCCTCGTCAGGAGATCGAACGTCGTATTCAACGGTACCTCAGCTTCGTAGGCTTAGAAGAACTTCGCGATCGTGAACCGGCGAGCCTCTCCGGTGGGCAGAAGCAGAGACTGGCGATCGGTTCAGTCCTCGCCTTGGAGCCCAGGATCCTTGTCATGGATGAACCAACCACGGATCTTGATCCTCTTGGCCGTGAAGAGGTCCTTTCGGTGACCAAGAGTATTCGAGAAGGTGGCCGTATACTCCTCACCGTGGACCATGAACCAGAAACGGCGGTCACCGCAGATCAAGTGTGGTTAATGCGTGACGGCCGGCTCGTCTCACAGGGATCCCCTTCAGAAATTCTCTGGGATGTGACGACGATGGAATCATGCGGGATTAAGACCCTGCCGATGGTTGAGCTATTCCATTCTATGAACTGGCCAGGAAAGCCTCTGACTGTGGATGCAGCAATTGAACTCATTCAAAAACATCACCTCACCCAACGCCGAGATCTGAAGACTAAAAGAGTCTCTCCTGACCGACCCAAAGGTTTCCCCTTTCTTATGGCAGAAGGCCTAAGATACAGCTATCCCACGTACCCTAGTGAGGCACTTCGAGGAATTGATTTGTCCGTCCAAGAAGGTGAATTCATCGCCATTTTGGGGCAAAACGGCTCCGGCAAGACCACGCTGGCCAAACATTTCAACGGTCTTTTTAAACCCAGCTCCGGCCGCATGCTGGTGCAGAATAAACCCACCACCGAGTATAGCCGTCGTGAATTAGCACGACTGGTGGGATATGTTTTTCAAAATCCCGATCACCAGATCTTTGCAAGGACAGTGGCTGACGAGGTTGGCTTCGGACTCAAAATGCAAGGGGAAGCTCCTGAAACGATTGAGAGGCGAGTGGCCGAGGCATTGGAAGTAGTAGGGTTACAGGGTTACGAGCAGAAGGTGCCTTTCGCGTTGACCAAAGGGGAACGTCAGCGCGTGGCCGTGGCGTCCGTGCTGGCCGCTCAACCCCAGGTGATCATCCTCGACGAGCCAACGACCGGCTTGGACTATCGGCATCAGCAAAATATGATGGAGATGTTAAAACGCTTAAATCGATACGGACATACCATCGTTATCATCACCCATTCTATGTGGGTGGCCGCTGAATATGCGAATCGCACGATTGTTATGAAGAACGGTTGTATTCTGTCAGATGGACCTACTCGTTGGATCTTCTTCGACGAAAATAGGTTGGCCGAAGCGTCATTATGCCCACCCTCACTGGTGCGGTTGAGTAACTGGCTGGGAACGGAGGCGCTCGCCGTCCAGCGGATGGTGCGGGAGTTAACAGAAAACAATGGCCGCCCTAAGTAATGAAGGTCAAAAATGGTACACGCTCAAATGCCAGAATCCAAGTGACAAACAAAGTTCAAACGGCAAAAGAAAAATGCCAAACTGGTTTTGAACTTTCTCGTTTGAAATTTATTTGAACTTTGGGCTTTGACATTTGATATTGACCCATACTTCTTACCCATTGGAACAAAGTTGGTTATGAACATCTTCCTCTACCTCGATAAAGGCACCTGGGTACATCGCCTCGATCCGCGGGCGAAGATGATGGGCGCTTTGATCATCTTTGCCGTCTGCTTGTGTTTCAACCATCCCCTTTATATGGCCGCCGTCGCCTCGGGTATCGCGCTGGTCGCTATCTCAGCCAAAGCGTTGCTAAATTTCTGGCGCCTCCGCTTTGTCCTCATCCTCCTCATCGTTTTCAGCACGGTGATGTGGCCTTTTTTCATAAAAGGACCAACCCCATTGTGGTCATGGGGACCATTTGGGATGAGCCAAGAATCTCTTCTCTACGGAATAGCCATGGGACTCCGCCTAGCGACATTTGTCGGCACGAGTTTGATCTTTCTCTCGACAACCAGAAATGAGGAGCTAACCAACGGCCTCATTCGAATAGGATGTCCTTACCCCATCGCCTTTGCCTTATCTACGGCACTAAGACTCATTCCAACCTTTGCCGGCGCCGGGGCCACTATCATTCAAGCTCAGGTGTCACGCGGGTTGGACGTGGAGTCAGGCAGCATCTTTAGCCGCATAGGCAAGTTCATCCCTCAGGCGGTGCCGCTCTTCATTTACGCGATCCGGCATACCAACCTTTTGGCGATGGCCTTGGAGTCGAAGGGTTTTAGCCCTGACTCAAAGCGTACAATGTATTACGAGCCAAGGATGCGAGGAGTAGACTGTGCCGTCCTTGTTTTTCTTATATTGATCTTTGGATTATTACTATACGTCCGGCTGGGGTTGCGTCTTGGTGTCGTGATCCCGGGTCGTCTATAGCACAACCACTTTTCTCACTTACAATAATGAGTTATTATACTTGATAAGCGATTCATACGTGTGGAAAGAAATCCTACGGTGCGTGTAAGGAAATGAAAGAAGAGCTTCTGCCCTATTTGGTTCCAACGGTTATTATTGACAGCGATCACAAGAGCATCCAAGATTACGCAAGAAAGAGTATCGGCGGAACTGCCGAGCCTGTTGAGATCGCGGTAAAGCTTTATCTCGCCGTACGCGATGGAATCCTTTACGATCCTTACACTCCTTTCTATCTCCCTGAGCATTATCGTGCAAGCTGTGTGCTCGAGCGTGGCAGAAGTTTCTGCGTGCCCAAGGCCTCCCTCCTCTGTGCTCTGGGAAGAGCCTGCGGCATTCCTTCCCGTATTGGTTTTGCCGATGTCCGGAACCATCTTGCGACCAGGCAGCTGGTTGAATTCTTAGGAAGCGACCTTTTCGTTTATCACGGTTTTACGGAATTCTGGCTGGAAGGAAAATGGGTGAAGGCCACCCCGGCGTTCAACAGCGACCTTTGCAAAAGGCATCGTGTTCCTCCTCTTGAGTTCAACGGCCGCGAGGATTCTATTTTCCAGCCTTATAATTTGCAAAGCCAAAGGTTTATGGAATATGTGGCTTTTCATGGGGTCTATGCCGATGTTCCCGTGGATCGAATCGTAGCCGAATGGGAAAAAACGTATGGCAGGGACCGCGTCAGGGACTGGATAAAGAGGTTTGAAGAAGCAGCGGGCCGCAGTCTTGCCGACTTCGGAAGGGAGGAGGTCCTGCAGGAATAAACTGATTAAAATCCTTGAAATCCTGCGCTGGATCGGGTATGGTGATGCAAGCGAGGAAAAAAGGAATTCACATGTCCCCAAAAAAGATTTCAGAGATTTTGAAACTCGTTGAATTCCTCAATGAGGAGGTAAAGGAGGTTTCAAAAAGGTTAAGCCGTGTGACGCCGAAAGAGGTGAGTGAAAAATTAGGGGCCTTAGCCCTCCTCAGAGAAAAGATACTTAATCTTCAGGTTGACGTTCCCCAAGAAGTAGAGAAAAAACTTTCAGAACTGTATCCCGCCATCGATAAAATCAAACAAAAACCGTCCTAATTCGCCCCGCGAAGAGTCTGGAATAATGAGCTCGCCTCCCTACCCTGCCTACTGTTTTCAACGGAAAGCGTGATCTTTAATATTTCTTGGAGTTCAGAGCAACCCAGCCCCTATTTCTCCCCTCGCTATCCAATACCGGGGACTTATTTGGACATTTTACCTTGGAATTAGAAGTTCACCACGGCCCTGAGTTTCTGCTCAGGATAGATCTGTCCGGGCTTTGGCGGCATGGAGTTGTAGACCCAGATAATATCCACGCACCCCAACCTGACTCCCCAGTGCCTTCCAAACCCGGCAAAAACTCCGCGGACCAAAACATCCTCCATGTCCATGGTGAGGCCGAAGACGGCTACGGATGAACCCTGTCGCAGGGCGCTGAGTTCTTCATGATAGGCCAGGGGAGAAAAGGCGAGCCGCGTGCTGTCTGCTGCCTGACACTGGATCAGCGGTATGATTGCCGGGAAACCATCATCGCCTACGTAAGAGAGGAACTTGATGGCATCCAGGCGGTTGAATAGGCCTTCGGCCCAGGGTTTCAGGATACGCTCGGTACGGCTCTCCTGCCTAACGGCGGACTTGGCGGCCTTCGTCAGAATGGATCCCAGCCCGATTTGCAGAAGGGGCAGGGATTCCCTGCCATAGGTCTCCACGAGATCCATATAGTGTACGGTGTGGATGCCGAAGTAGGCGTTATAGCGGAACATGGGCTTGTTGTTGAACATCTCGTAGTCTTCGCCATGGGTGGCCTGATGAGTCCAGAGGGCCTTGCCTCGCCATAGGCTTCTGTCCAGGGTCATGATGAGGAAGCCGGTCTTAGGGCTGGTCTTCACATTCTGCTTGCTTTGTCCTTCCGAGAATTGACCCCAGATGAGCTTGTCCGGCGTTTTTGCTTGCAGAGCCGTGATGAGCGTGATATGGGGCAGACCTTCCTGATTGATAGTAGCGATCAACCCTACCTTGGCCTCCGGCTCGAACTGCTTCAGGTCATTCTCAGAGAAACGTGTCAATGTCTTCTTCATGCTCAAACTCCCTCACTCATCAGTTAGCAGGCGCTGCTCCGGGCGATGCCTATATGCGTCTTGTCTTCCAGAGATTCATCTGGACAGATCTCTCTCATGGGGCCACTCAGGTGAACAATCCCTGGGTGGACTCCTGATTCCCGCGCCAGACAGGCGAGCCGTTGTGCCTCATCCCGGGAAAGAAGAGCGGTCTTCCGAAAGTCCCAATCGATACCCAGCCCCTCGTATTTATGGATGCACAGGTTATTGAAGGCGCACAGTTCCCACCTCTTGACAGACGGCCCCAGGTGCTCCTTGATAAACATGCCGATGCCCTGGAGGTTTTCCGGCGTGGCCGTACAGTCCGGTATCAGCGGTGTGCGTATCCAGAGCCCGCACGGCAATCTGTATTCCTTCATGAAGCGGCTGACCAGGATCAGGTTTTCGAGTATTCTATTATTAGAAGCACCCGTGAATACCTTGTGTTTATCCGAATTGATCTCCTTGAGGTCATACAGCACCAGGTCCGTATGGGGAAGGAGTGTATTCAACGTCTCCCACGAACATTGCCCGCAGGTGTCCAGAGCGGTATGGAGGCCTCCCTGCTTGAAAGCCGAAAGCAGCGCTTTAGCAAAAAGCGGCTGCATCGTGGGCTCCCCGCCTGACAGCGTTACTCCGCCCCCAGACTTCTTGAAATAAGTTTCATCTTTCAGTACGTCGCGGACCAAATCATCCGGATCGCAGGCTGCTCCGTAAATCTCCATGGCCGTGGACGGGCAGGCTTCCGAGCAGGCCCCGCAGGAGTCACACTTTAACCGATCGATGACAATACCGGTTTCCCTCGCCGCGAGAGCTCTTTTGCTACAAGCGTCAATGCAACTCCGGCAACCGATGCACCTGGTCTTCTCCCAGTGGATCTGGAGCCTTGGGGAGATGCTCTCCGGGTTGTGACACCAGATGCACCCAAGAGGACAACCCTTAAAAAAAACCGTACTTCGGATCCCTGGTCCATCCTCAGTGGACATACGCTGTATTCTGACTATCGTCCCGGTAATATTTTCTTCGTTTGCACTCATGTAAGAAACCTACAGCGACCCGTGACTGATCCGGGCAATGACTTCATCTTGTAGTTCGCGGCCGATGCTTGTGAAATAGGCGTTGTAGCCCGTGATCCGAACGAGCAGCGAACGATATTCTTCCGGCCGCTTCTGGGCATCGCGCAACATATCGCCATCAAGCATGTTGATCTGTAGTGCGCTTCCTCCGTTTTCCACATAACCTCTCAGGAAGGCTTTGAACTTGGCCTTATGTTCCGGGTCCCTCAGCAGCGAGGGATTGATGGTGATGGTGTGGCTCGCGCCATTGGGCAGAGAGTTGTAATACCCCTGAAAGTCCCCCCTCCCTGCAGGGTCCCTGCCACCCAAGGCCTTGCCCACGGAGTTGACGTTGGCCGTTGGACCATTGATGTCGGCTCCGTTGGACGGGCAGATGGCGTTGGACAGGAATCTTCCCTTCGGTCTACCGTCCGGACTTGCCGGTAGAATAAAACCGTCGCCCACCCAGTAGTTCCAGCTCAGCATGCCGGGCCGGAACTGGCGGTTTGTGGAGACGGTCTTGTGTTTCCACGTCTGTTCGCTCCACAGGTCCATAACAGCCTTGGCCATGGCATCCGCCTCGTCGTCGTCCCTGCCGTATTTGGGGGCTTTAAACCGGGCTTGCGCCTGCAGCTTTTCGTGGCCTTCCCAGTTGGCCTTCAGCGCATCGATCAGTTCCGCCATCGTACACTCTTTCTTGTCGAAAACGAGGTATTTGACGGCCAGCAGAGAGTCCACGGTAGTGGCAAAGGCCAGGGCCTCCAGCGTGGTGAAGCTCAGCTCCGCTCCACCTTCAGTGATATCGAGCCCTTTCTCGGCGCAACCCTTGACCAGACAGGACAGGTAGGGCGTAGGGCAGAATCGGGCCCGGATCGACTCCGACTTTTCATAGAGCTCTGCACAGCGTTTGATGCTGAACCGCGTCTGCTCGACATAAGCTTTCCAAAACTGCTCCCAGGTGCTAAACCCCGTAGCCATGCCGGTTTTGGGGCCGTCCTGCCTGATCTTCTCGCTCTTACCCGTAATAGGATCCACAAACACATGGAAGTCTTTGCCATTGTTCAGGGCAAGTTCCACGGACTTCAAAAGATTGAGGTTATTGTCCACCGTGCCGGAACGATCGTTACCCTGCATGGTGTTCTCCAGACAGCCGACGGGTGCGTAGTCGTGCACGTTGTTTTCGTTGATGAGATGGGTGACACCCGCCTTCCTGGCCTCGCGCAGCATCCCGGCCATAGAGCGCTCGTCGAAATTGAGCAGGAAGGGGGAACCCTGACCCACCGAAATCATGCCTACCACTTTGTCAAGGAGCGCTTCCGGGCTGCTCCGATGAAGACGCACGTTGGGCTTTGGCTCCAGGATGGGCGACAGTTCATCGATGACCTCCAGCATGGCATATGTCAGGTCATTGGTCATGTCCGCACCGCCAGGTCCCACACCCGAAAGCGTGATGAGCTGTCCATAACCCGAGGTAATGCCCTGGTTGCCGATGCGGATCATGGCGTCGTACACTGTATTGGCGTGGACCCAAAAGCATTTCAGTATCTCCTTGCCGAACTCCCGGTCCATGCCATTTTTCAGTGAGGCCTGCCAGTAAGGCAGCAGGTATTGATCAATCCTCCCGAAGGACACGCCCGGCCCTGGGTAGTTCTCGTCGCTCATGACAAGCATATGCGTGAGCCAAAGAGACTGGACGGCCTCCCAAAAGGTCTTGGCCGGTTCCCAGGGGACATGGTACAGATTTTTCGCCATCTGCTCCAGCTCGGCCTTGCGCGCTGAATCCTTTTCCAATGCAGCGAGCTTCTCACACAGGTTGGCATACTTCCTGGCCAATTCTCTGGGCATGGTTGCGGCAGTGATCATGGCCCGCAGTTGAGCGCCATGTTTGCCCTTCTTGTCTTTCTCGGACAAAGCACTGTATTTCGTTTCAAGGTCTTCGTAGATTCCTTTCCACCCGATCTTCAGTGCCCTCTCATATCCGGGAATGAGGTGGCCGCTTGTAGCGCCCGAGTTGCCGTAGCCGTGATCGTGAAACCACTTCATTTGGGCCCGCACGCCCTTTATACCATAGATGAGCTTGTCGCGCTCCTTTACCTCTTTCTCGGTCCAGCACATGGATGTCTGGATGTTGAAGCGGCCGCCCGCAATGAGGTCGCCCGGCAATATCTCCTGAGGCACGTATTCCGCCATTACCTCTTTGACAAACCAGGCCTTGCGTTCGGCAAGACTCCAAGACCAGAAATCCGGGTGGAGTTCCACGGGCCTTGCGCTCTGCTGCACGGAGGCACGGAAGGGTTGGAGGAAGGCGTAGGTCTCGGGCACGATATAGAAGGTCATCTCATCGAACTGGACATCCCACGGCGTACCAGTGGTCCAGGCCGTGAACTCGTTGTTCCAGGCGCGACTCGCCCCTTTGAAGTAGTAGTCCCTGAGCCAGGTGATCCGCTCGGACAGGTTCTTGGGCTCCTTGATCTTCTGACCTCTCTGGATTGCTGCTGAATGATTCATGGTTCTCTCCTTTCGGGCTCGTTGAAAATGGTATCGTGCACCAATACCAACACTACACTCAAAATATACCCTTAAAAAAGCATTGACACAAGAGGAACGACACTGGATCAGAGGAGCAACCGTTTCGTTTATAGCCGCAGCGCAAAAATAATCAATAGACAATTCTGATCCCAAGATCCGCCGATCATGGTGGATCAGTATACATTTCTGTTGACAAAGCAGAAACAACATGCCTAAACTAAAATTATCTCCGGAAGTGAACATTCCAGGAGGCTGTTACTAAGTACACCCTGTCAGAAATTCCAGTCGTTGCGGCTCGAAACCGAGCTGAGCATCATTTTTAGCGGGGAATATTGGTGGAGGGCCTATGTTAAAAAAGGGAATAGTCGTTTTGATAATCATTTTGATACTGATCGGGATCGGAGCATGGTATTACCTCAGCCGGGTCCACGTCTCCGAGATTGAAAGCCTCCTCAGCAATCCCAAGGCCTACGCAGGAAAAGTGGTCACTATTGAGGGAGAAGTGACAGACAGGACCTCTTTTTTTGGTGAGATTAAATTCTATAAAGTGAGAGATAAGACCGGAGAAATAATCGTCGTTACCAGGAGAACTTTGCCTGAATTAAAGTCAATCCTTAGAGTAAAAGGCAAGATAGATCAGGCATTTCCAATCGGCGACCTGAAGTTGGTGGTTTTTTTGGAAGAATCTCCTGAAGAAAAAGGCAGGAATAAGTGACGACTGCAATCAACAGAAGATTTGATAGGAGATATTGGAGATCGATTTGAGGACTTCTGCCACCCAGTGCGTTTTCCTATCTGCGAATGGTCACTGATGGTCCAACCATCCAGCAGGTGACCCTATTTCGTTATCCTCTCTTCTAATCCAAAACCAACAGACCCAAGTATACATTGATCTTCAGACTTTCCTCGGAAACATTGAAACTTATGTTTGACATAGAAACTTAGGAGGTATATTCTTTGAGCCAGGAAGTGCCAGAACACAGAGAGACACCAAAAAAAATATCGGACAAATTCATACCATCTTGGAGATGCAACCTTGTTGCATTCCTCCTAGAGAGAATGAATGTGGAGACTAAATATCTAAGAATGATCCGAGGGATGAAGAGAAGGGGGCGAAAGGATTGGACAGTCTATATCCTCCGCTGCGGGGATGGGTCCCTCTACACGGGGATAGCAAAAGATGTACGGGCTCGGGTCAAGCAACATAGTGAGGGTCGGGGGGCAACTTACACCCGAACTCGCCTGCCCGTCAAGCTGTTATATCAACAAGAAGGCTTAACGCATTCCAAAGCTCTTATTCGAGAAGCACAGATAAAAGGGATGCCTCGGTCCAAGAAAGAGGAAATCATCCTTAATGAACATTGTACCTAACCATCCATTCCAGTCGACAGCTAACGCTGCGGCAGAATTCGGACGTAATCCTCCCTTCCAATCTAAAATCAACAACTCTTAACGCAGATTGATCTCCAAACTTGCGGGTGGAAGCGGCAGCCCTTTTCTTAACTCTTTCTTCCTCCTACCATCAATTCATAGTATAAATCTATGCAGATGAAAGTTTATTGCTTAGCCATGGAAAGGCAGGAGGGCTTACTTCTTCCTGGATCTTAGAATCCTTATTTCAGTCTGTCC